>Ga0164308_10000917_pt1 | contig 15889 bp, 15 predicted proteins | sample Whisoiple_246_MG_FD_109983 | JGI IMG/M metagenome (GOLD analysis project Ga0164308, IMG submission 109983) | Soil microbial communities amended with fresh organic matter from upstate New York, USA - Whitman soil sample_246_MG | ecosystem: Environmental > Terrestrial > Soil > Unclassified >...
CAGGGCCCGAGCCGTGCCGGGTGGAGCAGCGCCGCCGACCCGACCGCCCTGCAGGACGTCTTCTTCCGCATCGGCGGGCCCTACGTCGGCAAGGCCACGGTCAGCCTCGAGGTCAACAGCGACCACGTCGTGCTCGATGACATCTGGGCCTGGCGGGCCGATCACGGCAACGGCGTCGGCTGGACGAGCAACACCGCCGACACCGGACTCGTCGTCAACGGCGACTACGTCACTGCGACAGGGCTTTTCGTCGAGCACTACCAGAAGACCGAGGTCATCTGGAACGGTGAGCACGGGTCGGTCACGTTCTTCCAGAACGAGCTGCCGTACGACCCGCCGAGCCAGGCCGCCTGGATGTCGGCGCCGGGCCACGAGGGCTACCCGGCCCTGCTCGTCGGGTCCGACGTGTTGAGCTTCTCGGGGTCCGGGATGGGCTCCTACAGCTTCTTCAACCAGGGCGTCGACATCTTCGCCGCCAACGCGTTCGAGGTGCCGACGACGCCCGGCGTGCGTCTGCACGACCTGCTGACGATCTTCCTCGACCCGTCCACCGGCAAGGGTGGCATCCGCCACGTCGTCAACGGGGTCGGCGGGTCCTCGACGATCGCCAACCCCGACACGCCTGTGACGGTCGTCGACTACCCCTGAGCGGCAGCGGCACCGACCGGAACGCCGCCCGCCCCGGTCCGCGGGTCCCACGGTCGGTGTCGCCGGTCCTCCCACCTCCGCGTGCGTCCAGGCCGCGGGCCCCAGCTGGGGCCCGCGGCCTGCGCCCACCCGCGTCGACGACAGCAGTGCGAGCTCAGAGGATGCCGCGGGCGTGGAACGCGGCGGTCACCGCCTTCGCGGCCGACGACCCGTAGAGGCGTTGTGCGGCAGCGACGGTGTCGAGCGCCGCGGCGCGGAACGTCGTGTCGGGCGCGAAGGCGAACTGCGCCTCGACGATGAGCGTCGATGCCTTCGTGTCACCCAGGGCGCCACGGATGTCCCAGAGCGCGCGCGACCAGATCTCGCCGTCGGCGTGGACCTCACCGACGACGTCGGCCGGGTAGGTCTTGGTGCCATCGAGGCGACGCAGGCAGTGCGGGACGGTGCGCGTGTACGACGTGGAGTCCCAGTCGGCGACGCACGCCTCCGGGGTCTTCGTGGGCGTGCCCGCACGCCAGCTGGTGACGACGACAGCGAGGTAGTCGCCGAACGCCTCGCCGATGGCCCCCGACTCGAGGGTCGTGCCGAAGCCGGCAACCTGCCCGTCCTGGACCGAGTGCCCGTACTCGTGGACGACGACCTCGGCGTCCTCCGCGTCGTCGACGCCGCCCTTGCCGACGGTGATGTTGGCCTTGTCGGGGCGGAAGAACGAGTTGTCGCCGCCGTACTGGTCGACCCGCAGCTCGATCTGGCGCTGGTTGACCGGACGCAGGGTCCCGCCGAACCCGAGGTGTTGGAGGTACTCCTGCGCCGTGGTCACCCAGTAGTAGCCCATGACCTGCTCGAACTGGTCGACGTCGCGGTGCCAGGCCGGGAATGAGCCGCCGACCTCCTGCGCCGCTGCTCCGGTTGAGCTCTTGACCCGCACGTACTGCCCCGTCAGCGTGCCGGAGCCGTCGAGGTTGTCGAGCGTCACGCGGCGATAGGCCGGCGCGAGGGCCGGATAGTCGGCGTCCTTGGCATCGGTGAGCGACTCGTCGCCGAGCTGCTGGACGGGGTTGGGCAGGAAGACCGTCCCCGCCGCCGTGTGGCCCCAAGGGCTCGACGAGCCGGCCGCCGGGGCGGCGATCGCCGCGACGCTGAGGGTGGCCGCGGCGGCGACCGCCGCGGCGAGGTTTCGATGTGACATGCAGACACTCTCCACCCGCGGGCTCCTGCACGGCGCAGTTCGCGGCGACGAGTTCGGGTGGAGAGCCAGCTCACCGCCCTTCGAAGGCGTCGTGTCCACGCGCGAAGCCCGCGACGAGCCGACGGCCTCAGTCGACGAGCAGCCTCGGCGTCTCGACGTCGAGCGCAGCACGCTCGGCGTCGGTGAACAGGCGCGAGCGGATGAGAAACCGCACGCCCTCCGGCGCCTCGACGGAGAAGCCGCTCCCCCGCCCGCGCACGACGTCGACGGTCAGGTGCGTGTGCTTCCAGTACGCATACTGCGAGGCCGACATCCAGAAGCCGACGGACTCCTCGAGACCGTCGACCACCAGGTCGGCGAGGTGGACGTCGGCCTCGCTCGTGATGAAGTCGCCGACCGGGAAGCACATGGGCGAGCTGCCGTCGCAGCAGCCGCCGGACTGGTGAAACATCAGGGGCCCGTGCAGGCCGGTGAGGCGGCGGAGCAGGTCCGCCGCCTCACCGGTGAGGTTGACCCGGCTCGGGGAAGCCATTGGCTCACCGGGTCGACCCGCTCGGGATCCCTCGTGACCGCTCGGGTCAGGGCTCATGGACGTGTCGCCGTCAGAAGAAGCCGAGGGCGTCGGGCGAGTAGGAGACGAGCAGGTTCTTCGTCTGCTGGTAGTGGTCGAGCATCATCTTGTGGTTCTCGCGGCCGATGCCGGACTGCTTGTAGCCACCGAACGCGGCGTGCGCCGGGTACTGGTGGTAGCAGTTCGTCCACACGCGACCGGCCTTGATGCCGCGGCCCATCCGGTAGGCGCGCGAGCCGTCGCGGGTCCACACGCCGGCGCCGAGGCCGTAGAGCGTGTCGTTCGCGATGGAGAGGGCCTCAGCCTCGTCGGTGAAGCGCGTGAGCGAGACCACTGGACCGAAGATCTCCTCCTGGAAGATCCGCATCGAGTTGTCTCCCTCGAAGACGGTCGGCGCGACGTAGTAGCCCTCGGCGAGGTCGCCGTCGAGGACGTTGCGCTCACCCCCGGTGAGGACCTTGGCGCCCTCCTGCCGGCCGATGTCGAGGTAGGACAGGATCTTCTCGAGCTGGTCGTTGCTAGCCTGGGCGCCCATCGTCGTCTCGGTGTCGAGCGGGTTGCCCTGCGTGATCTTCTCGACGCGGGCGATGGCGTCGGGCACGAAGTCGGCGTAGATCGAGCCCTGCACGAGGGCGCGCGACGGGCATGTGCAGACCTCGCCCTGGTTGAGGGCGAACATCGTGAAGCCCTCGAGCGCCTTGTCGTAGAAGGCGTCCCGCTCCTGCGCGACGTCCTCGAAGAAGACGTTGGGGCTCTTGCCGCCGAGCTCGAGGGTCACCGGGATGATGTTCTGCGAGGCGTACTGCATGATGAGTCGGCCGGTCGTCGTCTCGCCGGTGAAGGCGATCTTGGCGATCCGGGGGCTGCTCGCGAGCGGCTTGCCGGCCTCGACGCCGAAGCCGTTGACGACGTTGATGACGCCCGGCGGCAGCAGGTCGCCGATGAGCTCGACGACCTTGAGGATCGACCACGGTGTCTGCTCGGCGGGCTTGAGCACGACACAGTTGCCGGCGGCGAGGGCCGGGGCGAGCTTCCACACGGCCATGAGGATCGGGAAGTTCCACGGGATGATCTGGCCGACGACGCCGAGCGGCTCGTGGAAGTGGTAGGCGACGGTGTTCTCGTCGATCTCGCTGCTCGACCCCTCCTGTCCCCGAAGGACGCCCGCGAAGTAGCGGAAGTGGTCGACGGCGAGTGGCAGGTCAGCCGCAAGGGTCTCGCGGACGGCCTTGCCGTTCTCCCACGCCTCAGCGACGGCGAGCGCCTCGAGGTTGGACTCGATGCGGTCGGCGATGCGGTTGAGGACGAGCGAGCGCTCGCCCAGGCTCGTGCGACCCCAGGCGGGGGCGGCGGCGTGGGCGGCGTCGAGAGCGGCCTCGATGTCCTCGCCGGTGCCGCGGGCGACCTCGCAGAACGGCTTGCCGTTGACGGGCGAGACGTTCTCGAACCACAGGCCCTTCTTCGGGTCGACCCAGTTGCCGCCGATGAAGTGGCCGTAGCGGTCGAGGACGGTCACGAGCGAGTCCGGCTGACCAGGCGGTGCGTAGACGGTCATGGTTGATCTCCCAACATCCTTGGTGGTCTCCCCTCGAGGGGGGTTGGCAGGACGCTAGGCAGGGCAACGTTGCAACGACGTTGCGTCGCGTATGCCGGGAGGCGGGGTCGCGGCATACGCCTCGGTTTGTGGCCGGGCACAGACCGTCGCCGACAAGACGTGGCCCCTCGACGTTCGGGAGGCGGCCACACGTGGCCCCTCGACGGTCGAAGCACCGTCGAAAGGCCACGAGTGGCCGGGTGCGGACCGTCGAAAGGCCAGCTGTGGCCGTCCGTCAGGGGGCGCCGAGCTCACGGTCGAGGCGGCGGATCTGGTTCTGGACGAGGGGCATGAGCGGCGAGGAGGGCCCGAGCACCCGTGCCTGGGCCTGCCACATCTCGTAGTCGTCGGCTCCGGAGGCCGACCGGGTCCACGCCGACATGAGGTCGGCCCGGCCGCTGCCGAGCACGGCCCGGCGCAGGTCGCCCTCGACACTCTCGCGCAGCCGCACGACCCCGGGTGCCACCGACCGCGGCAGCAACGGCCCGCGGTAGGCGCGCATCGCGCTCGCGACGTCACCGGCGGCGAGGTGCGCCTCGACGGCGAGCCAGTCGCCGGAGAGCTCGGCCACGAGCCGGTAGGGCCGCGACGCGAGCAGCTCCTCACCGAGCAGGCTCCTCAGTCGCCCCATCTCGACCCGGAGCGTCGAGGCGCTGCTGTCCTCCTCGTAGAGCAGGACGGCGAGCTCGTCGCCCGACAGCCCGCGCGGCGCCGACGCGAGCAGCAGGAGGATCTCGCTGTGCCGGGGGCTGAGGCGCACGGTCTGCCGGTGCCGGCGGCCGTCGTCGACGGTCAAGAGGGTGTCGTTGCGCCCGAGGGAGTCCATGAGCACCGAGAGGCCACGCGCCGACGTCGAGGCAGGCGCAGCCGCACGACCGCTGACGAGCAGCTCGCGGGCGAGCTCGGACTCGGCCATGCGCGCGGCAGCCCGGACCATCGCCATGGTCTGCGGCACGACGATGTCGTCGCCGCCGGTGATGTCGAGGACACCGAGCACCGTCTGGTCGGACGGGTCGTGGATCGTCGTGGCGGCACAGCTCCAGCGCTGCACGGAGCGGCGGAAGTGCTCCGCCCCGATGACGTGGACGGACTGGTCGAGACGCAGGGCCATGCCGGGTGCGTTGGTGCCGGCGAGGCGCTCGTCCCAGTTGCTGCCCTCGACGAAGCCGATCGACTCGGCTCGCCGGAGCACGCTGGGGGTGCCGCACACCCAGAGCAGCTGACCGGATGCGTCAGAGACGGCCATGACGGCGTCGCAGTCGCGCGCGGCCTGGCCGAGCACGTCGTCGAGGATCGGGAAGACCCGGGCCAGCGGGTGCGCCTCGCGATGGTCACGCAGGGCGTCGGCCGGCAGCGTGATCGGCGCGTCGACGGTGTCGACGTGCACCCCTGCCGCGGCCGAGCGCAACCACGAGTCGGCGACGTGGGCGCGGACGCCACCGCCTCCGGACTCGGGGTGCACGTCGACGGGCATGGCCCGATTGTGCACACACTCCGCAGCCCGTCGACACGAGTGTGGTGGATCCCGCAGCCCGTACGCCTTGGATCGGGTTGGACAGAAGGGGTGGCCAAGCGGCGGATTGAGGCGCACCATGAAGGAATCCGCGCAGGATCTCGAGGGAAAGTCCGAGGAGCGACGATGTCACGACGAGCCCCCTTCGTGCCCGACGGCGTGCCGGTGCTGTCACGCGGCCGCCACCGCAGCCCCCGCAAGGGCGCCTGCTTCATGGAGATGGCCTCGTTCCTCGCCGGTGAACGCTGGAGCGACCATCCAGAGTGCACCCACCCGGTGCTCGCGACGCTCGCCCGCTGCGTCAACGACATGCTCGACGAGACCCACCGGCAGCGTCTCGTGACGATGATCCCCGAGGTGGTGGGCCTCAATCCGCATGACCCACGCGTTGCCGCGGCACTCGTGCTGACGACGGCGCGCGCGGCGCTGCCCATCGCCGCCGAGGAGCGTCAGAACGTGATGGCCCTGGCGATCCTCAACGCCGAAGGCATCCTCGCCGAGCAGGACGGCCGGTCGGCCGGACAGCTCTCCCAGGCGTCACGGACCGCGCTCGCGACCTCGCCGGCAGCGGAGCGCTGGGCCCGGATCCATCTGGCACGCATGGGGTTCAACGCTGCAGCAGTACGCCCCTCGAACGCGGCCAAGGTCGTCGCCCTCGCCGTCGACGGGATCGCGCGGGCCTGCGTCGACGACCCCGAGGAGCGACTCGTCAAGCTCCTGCGCGACGGCATCGACGTCGTCGCCACCTTCGCCCCGCTCGCGCCGCCGACCCCGACCACCTGGGTCGCGCCGACGTCGCCGAGCACGTCGGTCGCCACGCCCCGGCAGATGCAGGCACGCACGCTCGCCCGCTGACCATCGCGATGGCATCCTGATCCGGCCCCGGCAGCACATGCCGGGGCCGATCCGTGCCCGCCGGGCCGACCCGTTCGCCCGACCACCCACCAGGAGCCCCGGTGCATGCCCCGCACGAGCCCTTCGAGACCGGCACCCTCGTCACCGGGGACGGCCACGAGATCCACTGGGAGCAGTCCGGCCGCCGCGACGGCACGCCGCTGCTCGTCGTGCACGGCGGTCCGGGCTCGGGCGCCTCGCCGTGGTGGACGACGTTCTGCGACCCGGAGCGCTACCGCGTCGTGCTCGTCGACCAGCGCGGGGCGGGCCGCAGCCGGCCGCACGCCGGCGACACGTCAGAAGCACTGGCGCACAACACGACCGCGCACCTCATCGCGGACTTCGAGCAGCTGCGTGCGCAGCTCGACATCGACGCATGGGTCCTGTTCGGCGGATCGTGGGGCTCGACGCTCTCGCTGGCGTATGCCGTCCAGCACCCCGCGCGCGTCCGTGCGCTCGTGCTCTGGGCCGTCGTCACGACCCGACGCCACGAGGTCGAGTGGCTGACCCGCACCATGGGCGGGGTCTATCCCGCCGAGTTCGACGCCCTGCTGGCCTCCCTGCCCGCGGGTGCCGACCCGAGCAACGTGCCGCTCGCCGTCAACCGGCGGCTCCTCGACGATGACCCCCTCGTGGCCGACGCCGCGGCGCGCGCCTGGTGCGCCTGGGAGGACCGGATCGCCACCCTCTCGGGCCCGGTGCGCCCGAGCCCGCGCTACGCGGATGCCCGCTTCCGGCTCGGGTTCGCCCGACTCGTCACGCACTACTTCGGCCACCACGCGTTCGTGCCCGACGACGCCATCACCGGACACCTCGACCGGCTCGTCGACATCCCGGCCGTGCTCCTGCGTGGCCGGCTCGACATCGCCTCACCACTGAGGGTCGCCCACGAGCTGGCGCAGGCCCTCCCTCTCGCCGAGCTGCACGTCGTCGAGGACGACCTGCACGGGCCCGGCAGTGCGGGCGAGCGGATCCTGCTCGAGGCCCTGGACCGCTTCGCCGGACGCGACGAGCCCGGGGCCTGACCGGGACCCTGGCCGGGAGCCTGGCCGGGACCGGCGGGGCGCCTGACCGGGGGCTCACCCGGGACTGACGGGGCGCGGAGCGGGCAGTCCGACGCCCCGCGCCACACGGCATACGCCAGTGGCCACGTCCTGGGACGGACGTGGCCACTGGGCAGATCGCGGCGGGAGCCGCAGTGCCGACGGTGTCAGCGGGTCTCGCGGAAGTCGACGTGCTCCCGGGCGACCGGGTCGAACTTGCGCAGCACGAGCCGGTCCGGGCTCGCGCGGCGGTTCTTGCGCGTGACGTAGGTGTAGCCGGTGCCCGCCGTGGACCGCAGGGTGACGACGGGGCGAAGGTCGGTGTGCTTGGCCAAGGGGACTGCTCCTCTGCTCACTGGGGCGGATGCTCATCCGCCGTACATGAGAACCGTTCTCGCTCCGTCGTCATTCCCCCGGCGCGGGTGTGGTCGGGCTCAGCCCAGGCCGGCCTGCTTGAGGAACTCCGCAGCGACCGCGTCGGCGTCCTTCTTGTCGATGACGACCTGCTTCACGAGGCCGGCCAGCGTCGAGGTGTCGAGCTTGGCCGACACCGCGTTGAGCGCCGAGGAGACGGTGTCGTTGACCTTGGACTTCGTGATGAGCGGCACGACGTTCTGCGCCGCGAAGAACGACTTCGGGTCTTCGAGCACGACGAACCCGTTCGCCGGGACGTTCGGGTCGGTCGTGAACAGGTTGGCCGCCTGGACCTGGCCGTTCTTCAGCGCCTGGACCGTGAGGGGGCCACCGGCGTCGAGCGGCTTGAACTCCTTGAAGGTCAGGCCGTAGACCTTCTTCAGCCCGGGCACACCGGACTCGCGGGTCTTCCACTCCGGCGGACCGCCGAGGACGAGGTCCTTGGCCACCGGGCCGAGGTCGGCGATGGTCTTGAGGTTGTACTTCGTCGCGGTGTCCTTGCTGACGACGACGGCGTCCTTGTCCTCGGCCGTCGACTTGTCGAGCACCTGCAGCCCGGCGGGCAGGGAGGCCTTGAGCTCGTCGTAGACGGCCTGCGAGTCGGTCGCCTTGGCGGACTTGTTGAAGTACTGGTCGAGGACCCCCGTGTACTCGGGCACGAGGTCGATCGAGCCGTCCTGCAGCGCAGGAATGTAGGTCTCGCGGCTGCCGATGTTGGGCTTGGTGTCGACCGTGACGCCCTTCGCCTTGAGGGCGCCGGCGTAGATGTCCATGAGCAGCTCGGACTCCGGGAAGTTGGCCGAGCCGACGACGATGGTGCCGCTCGGGGCCTTCGAGGCCGCCCCGGTCGGCTGGTCGAGGGGGCTCCCTCCGCTGCTCGACCCGCAAGCCGCGAGGCCGGCCAGAGCCAGGGCGGAGACCGCCGTGAGGATGGTCTTGCTGTGCGTCATGCTGTTCTCTTTCCTGTGGGCGCTGGGCCGGTGGATCAGCTGCTGGTGCCGACCGTCGTGGTCGTGCTGGTGCTCGTGGTGCTGCGGGTGGGCGGTGTCTCGTCGGTGCCGCCCGCCGCGGCGCGACCGGGGCGGGTGCGGAAGCGTCCGGTGACGCCCCGGGAAACGGTCAGTCGCTGGACGACCGCGACGACGAGGTCGATGAGGAGTGCGAGGGCTGCGACGAGGACGGCTCCGGAGGCCATCTGGGGGTAGTCGCGGACCGCCAAACCGTCGATGAGGAAGCGGCCGAGACCGCCCAGACCGACCGTCGCCGCGATGGTGGCTGTGGCGACGACCTGGAGCAGCGCCGAGCGCACACCCGAGAAGATCAGTGGGAGGGCACAGGGCACCTCAACCTTGAACAGCACCTCCCAGCCCCGCATTCCCATCCCGCGCGCCGCGTCACGAGCCGCGTGGTCGACCTCGTCGATGCCGGCGTAGGTCCCCGCGAGGATCGGCGGGATGGCCAGGACGACGAGCACGACGAGACTGGGCAGCAGGAAGGCGAGGTCGCCGGTCAGGCTGGGGCCGAGCCACAGCACGATGAAGAACAGCAGACCGAGGGTTGGGATGGCGCGGGCGAAGCCCGAGAGGTTGACGACCGCGAACTTGCCGCGCCCGGTGTGACCCACCCACAGCCCGGCCGGGATCGCGACGACGGCGGCGGCGAGCGTCGCGAGGACCACGTACTGGAGATGCTCGAGGAGCCGCTGGAGGATCTCGTCGCGGTTGGCCGGGTCGGTGAGCCAGCCGATGACGTCGTTGATCATGAGGCGGCCCTCGCTCGGGTCCAGGGCGTCAGGAGCCGGGTGACGACGACGATGATGACGTCGAAGAGTAGGGACAGCACGCCGCAGGCGAGGATGCCGGTGACGATCGGTGCGAAGAAGGCCCGGTTGAAACCGTCGGTGAAGAGCGAGCCGAGCTGCTCGACGCCGATGATGGCCGCCACGCTGACGATGCTGACGTTGCTGACCGCGGCCACGCGCAGGCCGGCCGAGATGACCGGCACCGCAAGGGGTAGCTCGACCCCCAGGAGCCGGCGCACGGGCCGGTAGCCCATGGCGTTGGCGGCGAGCCGGACGTCCTCGGGGATCGCGCCGAGGCCGTCCGCGACGGTGCGCACGAGGAGGGCCACGGTGTACACGGTCATGGCGACGAGCACGTTGACGGGGTCGAGGATCCTCGTGTGCAGGATGCCGGGGAGCAGGATGAACACAGCCAGCGACGGCAGCGTGTAGAGGAGCCCGGTGCCGATGATGAGCGGCGGGTAGGCCCAGGAGAAGCGTCGGGCCAGCCACCCGAGCGGAAGCGCGACGAGCAGGCCGAGCACGAGCGGCAGGCCCGCCAGGTAGGCGTGGATGACGAACAGCCGCCACACGTCGTCGAGGTGCGAGGTGAACCAGTCCATCAGCGGGCCTTGGGCTCCGTCACGACGGGATCGGCGGGCTCGCCGGACCCGTCGGGCTCGCCGGACCCGTCGGGCTCGGCGGGTTCGTCGGACCCGCCGGGCTCGTCGCGCGCGGCGTCGGCGGCGGCCCGCTCGCGAGCCGCGCTCGCCTCGATGGGGGCGATGAGGTCACGGGCCCGCACGGTCCCGACGAAGACGCCGGCGGGTCCGACGATGACGCCGCGCCCTGACGGCGCCGACAGCGCAGCGTCGAGGGCCTGCCGCAGCGGGCCGTCGGTGGAGGCCACGGTGCCGCCGCGGTGGAGGGCGTCGCGCGAGACCGAACCGTCGACGCGGTCGGGCTCGACCCACCCGACGGGGTGGTCGTCGTCGTCGAGGACGAGGACCCAGCGGTCGTCGCTGGTCGCCCGCAGCTCCTCGACGGTCGCACCGAGGCGCACCGTGGGCTCCGAGCTCGTCGGGAAGGGTGCGCTGCGGAAGCCGAGCGTGCGGTACCCGCGGTCGCGCCCGACGAAGTCGGCGACGAAGTCGTCGACCGGCTGGGACAGCAGCTCCTCGGGAGTCGCCAGCTGGGCGAGCGTGCCACCGACGCGGAGCACCGCGACCTGGTCGCCGAGCTTGATCGCCTCGTCGATGTCGTGGGTGACGAAGACGATCGTCTTGCCGATCTCGCCCTGCAGCCGCAGGAACTCGTCCTGCAGCTGCTCGCGGACGATGGGGTCGACCGCGCTGAACGGCTCGTCCATGAGCATGACCGGCGGGTCGGCGGCGAGGGCACGGGCGACGCCGACACGCTGCTGCTGGCCGCCGGAGAGCTGCGAGGGGTACCGCTTGGCGAACGACTGCGGCAGGCCGACGCGGTCCATCAGCTCGAGCGCGCGGCTCGTCGCCTTGCCCCGGTCCCAGCCGAGCAGGAGCGGGACGGTGGCGATGTTGGCGAGGATGGTGCGGTGCGGGAAGAGCCCGGCGTGCTGGATGACGTAGCCGATCCCACGGCGCAGCTCGGCGGAGTCGATGCCCGCGGTGTCGCGGTCGTCGATGACGATGCGGCCGCCGGTCGGCTCGATCATCCGGTTGATCATGCGCAGGGAGGTGGTCTTGCCGCATCCGGACGGACCGACGAGCACCGTGATCTTGCCGGTGGGGGCGGTCAGGCTGAGCGCGTCGACGGCGACGGTGCCGTCGGGGTACTGCTTGGTCACGGACTCGAACCGGATCATCGGCTCGTCACCTCACTCGTGTGATGGGTCGGGAACAGCGTTCGCGCGATCGTTCGAGCCTCCGCGGCGACGGCTTCGCCGACGTCACGACTTCGGTCCGGGTCAAGACGATAGGAGGGTCCGACGACATTGAGGGCCCCCGCTATGCCGCCCGTCCACGCTATCGGGGCTGCGATGGCGGTGACGTCCTCCTCGACCTTCGAGCGAACCACCACATACCCGCACTCCGGGGTCCGCCCCTGCAGGGCGGCGCCGATGGCCGTGCGGTCGACGGGGACGGTGCGCCCGACCCAGCCGGCGTGGCGGATGGAGAACGTCCCCTCGGCCATCGCGATGTAGACCGCCTCGCCGGCGCGCGCCGCGATGCCGAGGTAGGCCGACTCCCCGCACCGGACGCTGAGGCGCTCGAGGGCGGGCTCGGCCACCTTGACCATCTGGTTGCGCCCTAGGGCGACGGCCCCGAACCGGAAGGCCAGCGACCCGGGGTGGAAGTCTCCGCCCTGGTCGCGGCTGACGAAGTCGAGTCCCTCGAGGGTGCGCAGGAGGCGCAGGGCCGTCGTCGGGGACAGGCCCACGGCCTTCGCGCACTCCGAGAGGTTGGTCGGGGCGGACTCGCAGACGTGGGCAAGCAGGCCGAGCGCACGCTCGACGGAGCGGGTGGCCGCGGTGCCCGGTGCCGACGACGCCCGGTCGGAGCCCGGCGAGGCATGGCCCTCGGTCCGGACGGCGCTCCGGACGGGGGTGGGACGGGCAGGTCGTGTCATGCGTGATCCCTCGTCGGGCGATCGGGCGGGGGGCCTGTCGGTATTTCATTCAGCGGCATCCCTTTGCTACACAGTGGCAGTCTGGCACACTGCGAAGTCAGCGCAACACCCTCGCGCGCGAGGAATCTCAGGCGCCGTCGCACCGCGAGCCACCACGAGGACCCGCCCATGAGCATCACCCTGACGGGACAGCAGCTGACGGTCGCGGCCATCGAGGCCCTCGGCCGCCGGGCGGACTTCACCATCGACGCCGGCGCGGCCGCCGGCGTCGACCGGGCCGCTCGGGCCGCTCAGGCCGTGGCCTCCGTGAGGCCCGTGTACGGCAGGACGTCCGGCGTCGGGGCCAACCGCGACCGGATCAGCGCCTCACCGCGACCGGGTCGCGCCCTGCTGCGCAGCCACAGCGCCGGGTGGGGCGAGCCGTTCACCGGGCTGACGGTGCGCGGTGCCCTCGCGATCCGCGTCAACCAGCTGCTCGCCGGGGCATCCGGTGCCAGCAGCGCACTCCTCCACGCCCTCGTCGACACCGTCCGGGCCGATGACGGGCAGCTGCCCGTCATCCACCGACGAGGGGCCATCGGCACGGGTGACCTCACGGCCCTGGCGGAGGTGGGCCTGACGCTCCTCGGCGAGCGCCCACGGGGTGACGGGACGCTGCGCTCGCCGGCGCACCTGGACGACGCCGACGCACTCCCCCTGATGTCGAGCAGCGCCTTCACCCTCGCCGAGGCAGCGCTCGGGTGCGCCGACCTGGCCCGCCTCGCCGAAGTGGCCATGGCGGTCTGCGCGCTGTCGTTCGTCGCGCTGCGCGGCAACCCCGAGGCGTTCGGGCCGGCCGTCGCCTCGGTCACCCCGTTCCCGGGTGCAGTCACGGCGGCGGCCACGGTCACCAGGCTCGTGCAGGCCGACATGGTCGAGCCCGCGCAGATCCAGGACTTCTTCGGGCTGCGCACCTTCCCCCAGGTGCACGGCCCCTTCCTCGACCAGCTCGACGACCTGCGCCACGTCGTCGAGGCACTCGTCAACGCGGGCGGCGAGAATCCTGCTGTCCTGCAGACCGACCCGCCCGACGTCGCGCACCACGGCGGCTTCCACCAGGCCTACCTCGCACTCGCCGTCGACGCCTCGCTCCTGGCCCTCGTCGGCTCCGCCCACACCATCGCCTCGCGCATCTCCCACCTGCTCACCGACCCGGCCAGCGGCCTGCCCCGGTTCCTCGCCGGACCGGAGGCAGGGTCTTCGGGCCTGCTCATCCTCGAGTACGGTGCCGCGTCGGCCATGGCCCTGATCCGCGAGGCCGCCTCCGCAGCCCGCTCGATCCAGTGGGTGTCGGTCTCCGCCGGGGTCGAGGACGGCGCCAGCCACGCCTCCGTATCCACCGCACGTCTGGGCGAGGCCGCCGACGCCTACCGGCAGCTCATCGCGCTCGAGCTCGTCGCGGCGGTCCGCGCCATCGGGCTGAGTGGTCGGCCCGTGTCGGGCGACCTGGCCGATCTGATGGCCCGGTGCACGCACCTCATCGCGGAGGTCGAAGACCACGACCTCGCACCGAGCGTGGCGGCCGCGGTCGACGTCGTCGACCACTGGGTCGCATCGACTCCGCTGCCGTTCCCCTGACGTCCCCGCGCCTCAGACGTCGACGACGACGCCGCCGGAGTGCACGACCCGCGCCACGACCGCGCCGATCGGTCCGGAACGCGGCTCGGGGGCGCCGCCGAGCTCGCGCGCGAAGCTCGACTCGACGATCTCCGTGACGAGGGCGGTCCACAGTCGGGCCCGCACGAGCATGGCGTGGTCGCCCCGGGCCACGCGCACGAGCGAGGCGTCGAGCCCGCGCGCCTGCATCTGCTCGACCGCCGCGCGCGTGCGCGCGAGCGAGCAGATGACGTCGCGGTCGCCGTGGAGCAGGACGGTGCGGGTGTCGGCGCCGGGCTGCGGGTCACCGGGCTCGACCCACGGCGCGAGGCCGACGACGAGCCGCACGGAAGGGTCGTCCCCGACGTGCATCGCCACGCGCCCGCCCATCGAGTGACCGACGAGCGCGATCGGGACACCCGGGTATGCCGTCCGCACCTGTGACAGCGCCCACCTGGCGTCCTCGACGGGCATGGCGTCGCCGTTCCAGCCGCGCACCCGGAAGCGCAGCCGCGCGACGGCCAGAGGGCCGGGCACCCGCTTGAGCGCGCGGGCGAACGGCACCAGGCGCGCGACGTTGTGCGACCAGGCACGGTTGGGCTCGAGACCCTCGACGGCCCCGCCGTGCATGACGAGGGCCACCGCGGTCGCCCCTGCCGGCTGTGCGTCCCAGGCCAAGGAGGCTGACGGCATACCGGATCGGTCGTGAGCGGCGTCCGAGCGCTCGCGAGCGCCGTCCTCCGCCTCGACCGGGCGAGTCAGGTCGTCCGTGGCGCTCACACCTGGGTGCGGTGGAAGTTGGCGAACGAGCGGCTCGCCGTGGGACCACGCTGCCCCTGGTAGTGCGAGCCGTATGCCGCTGAGCCGTAAGGGTTCTCGGCCGGCGAGCTGAGCCGGAAGAAGCAGAGCTGGCCGATCTTCATGCCCGGGTAGAGCATGATCGGCAGCGTCGCGACATTGGACAGCTCGAGGGTGACGTGGCCGGAGAATCCCGGGTCGACGAATCCGGCCGTCGCGTGCGTCAGCAGGCCGAGGCGGCCGAGCGAGCTCTTCCCCTCGACCCGCGCAGCGAGGTCGTCGGGGAGCGTCACGGTCTCGAGCGTCGAGCCGAGGACGAACTCCCCCGGGTGCAGGACGAACCCGTCCTCCTCCGACGTGACCTCGACGAGCCGCGTCAGGTCGGGCTGCTCGGACGCAGGGTCGATGTAGGGGTACTTGTGGTTGTCGAAGAGCCGGAAGAACTTGTCCAGCCGGACGTCGACGCTCGACGGTTGGACCATCTGCGGGTCCCACGGGTCGACCACGACGCGCTCGGCAGCGATCTCGGCCCGGATGTCCTTGTCGGAGAGCAGCACGGCACGAGGCTATAACGCCCGGCCGAATTCGCCCGGCGACTCCTGCCACGCGGACGTCGCGGCGCCCTATCGTCACGTCATGGACCCCTTGACGCCTCTCACCCCCTCGGACGTCGGCGCGGGTCGCGACGACGCGCTGCTCGCCGACTTCCACACCGTCCTGCGGCGGATCCTCGAGGAGCTGCCGGGCGCCGACGGCGGCCGACGGCTGTCCGAGGCCCTTCAGGAGCACCTCGGGGTGGAGCCGCACCTGCTCGCCGTCGTCGGGGCGCCGGTCCCGGCCCACCGGCTCGTCGACGCGGACATCGCCCTGTCCGAGGTCATGGCGACCGACCCGGACGCCACGATCATCGGCATCGCCGGGGACGCCCGCCACCACATGTCGCTCGGCGACCTCGTCCAGCGCTTCCACGGCCCGGGGATGGCGGTCGGTCAGGTCGACTACGACCGGATGCCCACCGGGCCCGGCAAGGACGACCAGCGGCAGGTCGTGACGTCCGGCATCCGGCTCTTCACCTTCGAGGGGCGTCCGGTCGCCGTCCGCCAGCAGGGCATGAACCGGCAGTTCGGCCGCGAGACCGGCACCATCGAGGTCGTCGCCGAGGACCGCGAGCTCTCGGACGCCCTGATGGCCCGGGTGCAGGCG
>Ga0164308_10000918_pt1 | contig 15871 bp, 12 predicted proteins | sample Whisoiple_246_MG_FD_109983 | JGI IMG/M metagenome (GOLD analysis project Ga0164308, IMG submission 109983) | Soil microbial communities amended with fresh organic matter from upstate New York, USA - Whitman soil sample_246_MG | ecosystem: Environmental > Terrestrial > Soil > Unclassified >...
CCAAGATGTTGATGGCCGTCGCTTCGCTCAAGCACCAGCGAGCCGTGAACGGTGCCGGCATCGAGCGGCTGCCCGCACCCGAGGCGATGGGGCAGACGTTCTGCGAGCTCATCACCCGCTACCCGACCAAGAAGCTCCCGAAGCTCGGCGGCCTCAACGCCACGCTGCTGGTGCTGATCTCCGAGGACTCCCTCATCGGACGCCTCGAGCGGGCCGGCACCCTCGACACTGGCGAGAAGATCTCCCCCGCCCTGGCACGGCGGCTCGCGTGCGAGGCGGGGATCATCCCCGCCGTCCTGGGCGGCGACTCCATGCCCCTCGACGTCGGCCGCAAGCGCCGCCTCCACCCCGAGTACCAGCGCTACGCGATCCTGATCCGCGACCAAGGCTGCCGAGCCGAGGGCTGCGACCGCAGGACCGGCCTCCACACCCACCACGTTGAGGAATGGGCCAAGGGCGGCACCACCAACGTCGAGGACGGCATCTCCCTGTGCTCCTGGCACCACCACCGCGCCCACGACACCCACTACGAGATGACCAGGACCTCAACCGGGACAGTCGCCTTCCACCGCCGCCAATAGCCCGGAGCTCTTGATCCACCCCATAGATCAGAACCTCCGGACCAACCGGAAAGACCCCTGCACGCCCCGACCACAGGACGGCGTCCTCCCGATAGGCGCCAAAACGGGCGCGCGGGAGGAGGCGTCAAGGGCGCGAAGCGGCGCAGCGAACCCTTGACGGCGGAGGACGCGCGCCCACCCTTGGCGCCCGGGAGGACGACGACAGCCGGCAGCTCTGGGCGACAGCCCACACTGGCGTACGGCGAAATCCGCTTGAGCCGAAGCCCCCGCAGCGGTTGGCTGGCGGCATGACCGACATCCGGGTGGGCATCGCCACCGACGCCGACCGCTACCGCGCCACCGACGACACCGTCTGGTTCCAGGAGCCGCTGTCGGCGCCGAACGACGTGGTGCTGGCCGGGCTGCCGGACGACCAGCGGTTCGCCGCCGAGGTCGACGGCGCCGATGCGGCGACGTACCCCGGCATCTACGGCGTCTTCCCGCTCGAGCTCGCGCTCCCGGGCGGGTACGGCGAACCGCGGCTGGTGCCGTGCGCGGGACTGACGTGGGTCGGCGTGCATCCCGACCACCGCCGCAAGGGCGTGCTGAGCGCGATGATCCGCCACCACCTCGAGCAGGTCCGCGACACCCCGGGCACCCACGTGTCCGCGCTGCACGCGAGCGAGCCGGCGATCTACGGGCGCTACGGCTACGGCCTGTCCTCGTTGGAGCTCGAGGTGACGCTCGGCCGCGGCGCCACCCTCACCGCTCCCGGCCTCGACGCCGACGCGGGCACCGTGACGACGCAGATGATGACGATCACCGATCCGGGTCTCCCGGAGCGGCTGCGCGACTGCCACCGGGCGCAGGCGGAGTCGGGCGAGGTCGTCGGCTCGCTCGGCTACTACGAGCGGATCAGCATCACGCTGCCCGAGCACCTGCGCGACAAGGAGCCGTGGCGGGTGCTGTTCGCCCGGCGCGACGGCGTGGACGTCGGCTTCGCGGTCTTCCGCCGCGAGCACAAGTGGGAGCGAGCCCGTCCCGGCGGCAAGCTCGAGGTCTGGCGGATCGTGGGGGCGCCCGCGACCCGGCTCGCGCTGCTGCGTCGGCTCGTCGACTTCGACCTCATCGGGAGCGTCAAGGTGCGCAGCGTCAGTGGCGAGGACCCGTTGCTGGCCTGGGCCGGCGGGCCGCGCGGCACCTCGTCGATCGAGACCTACGACAGCCTCTGGATCCGGATCGTCGACCTCCCCGAGGCTCTCGCCGCCCGCACCTGGAGCGCGCCGTGCGACGTCGTCGTGCACGTCGACGACACGGCAGCCCCGTGGAACGACGGGCGCTGGCGGATCGTCGCCGAGGCCGACGGCAGCGCGACCGCCGAGCGGACCGACGCCGAGGCCGACCTGCGGCTCCCGGTCGCGGCGCTCGGCGCGTCGTACACCGGCGGCGGCAACCTCGTCGGCCTCGTGAGGGCGGGACAGGTCACCGAGGTGCGCGCCGGCGCGGCCCGCGAGCTGTGGCGGGCGCTGCGCACCGACGTCCCGCCGACGGCGGCGGTCGGCTTCTAGAGAGGTACGCCGCGGATCGAGGCGTCCAGCACCGCGATGGTGTGCGCCAGCCGCATGGGGTGGCCGGTCGCCTCGATCGCCGCGGCCACCTGCATCAGGCAACCCGGGTTGGCGGTGACGAGCACGTCGGCGCCGGTGGCGACGATGTTCGCGGCCTTGCGGTCACCCAGCTCGCGCGCGGGCTCGGGGTGCAGCAGGTTGTAGATGCCGGCGGAACCGCAGCACAGCTCGGCCTCGGCGATCTCGCGCAGCTCGACACCGGGGATCGCGGCGAGCAGCCGGCGCGGCTGGGCGCGCACGCCCTGGGCGTGCCCGAGGTGGCAGGCGTCGTGGTAGGCCACCGCGATCTCCAGCGGGTGCCGGACCGCGACCGGCCCGAGCTCGTCGAGCAGCTCGGCGATGTCGCGCACCTTGTCGCGGAAGGGCGCGTCGTACTCCTTCATCGTCGAGCCGCAGCCGGCCGCGTTGACCACCACGTAGTCGACGTCGACGGCTGAGAACGTCTCGACCACCGACCGCGCGAAGCCCTGCGCCTCGGCCTCCCGGCCGCTGTGCGCCGACAGGGCTCCGCAGCAGGACTGGTCGCGCGGGATGACCACGTCGCACCCCTCGGCCTGCAGCACCCGCACGGTCGCGGCGTTGACCGCAGGGAAGAAGGCGCCCTGCACGCAGCCGGTGAGCAACCCGACCGTCGCCCGTCGCGGGCCGATGGCCGGGGCGTGCGTCGGCAACGGCGACGCCGCGGTCAGCCGAGGTGCCAGCCGCTCCATCGCCGCGAGCGACGGTGCGAACCGGTCGAGCAGACCGGTTCGTCGTACGGCGCGGTCCAGCCCGGTGCGCTGCGCGAGCCGGAGCGGAGCGGCGAGGAGCCGCAGCCGGCGCGGGTAGGGGAAGACCGAGAAGATCAGCCGGCGCAGCGCCCGCTCCGACCGGGGCCGCTCGTGCACCGCCTCGACCTCGGCGCGGGTCTGCTCGATGAGCCGGTCGTACTGCACGCCCGACGGGCAGGCGGTCACGCAGGCCATGCAGCCGAGGCACGCGTCCCAGTGCCCGACCATCGCGTCGGTGATCGGGGCGCCGTCGACGTGCTGCTGCATCAGGTTGATCCGGCCGCGCGGCGAGTCCATCTCCTCGCCCCAGAGCACGTAGGTCGGGCAGGTCGGCAGGCAGAAGCCGCAGTGCACGCAGTCCGCGACGAGTTCCGGATCCATCAGATCCCTCCCACGAAACGGCCGGGCGACAGTCGACGCGAAGGGTCGAACTGCTCCTTCACCCGACGCATCAGGTCCAACGCGGGCACCGGTCCCCACACGTCGACGGCCATCTTGACCTCGTCCGGCGCATCGACCACCACGACGCTCCCGCCGTGCCGGGCGGCGATCGCTCGCAGCCGGTGGACGACGTCGACCTGCTCGGCCACGGCGTACACGACGCCGACACCTGCGGACCCACGCACCCGAGGACCGGCCGCGGCCAGCACCTCACCGAGCCCGGACAGTGCACAGGTGACCTTGAGCCCGATCTCGCCGGGCTGCCACGGATAGCGACCCCACCAGGCTGGCGCCGTGTCCGAGACCGAGCCTCCGATCAACGACCGCACGGTCTCGACCCGAGCAGCGACGCCGGCGGGCCGACCGCCCACCAGCACCGACAGCGTCGACCCGTCGACCTCGACCGCCCACGGCACCGCCTGCGAGTGGATGACCGCATGCGCGGCACCAGCGAGGTCAGCAGGTTCGACGGTGACCCAGCGCTGCACCTCCGGCAGTGGGTGCAGCCGGAACACCGCCTCGGTGATCACGGCCAGCGTCCCGAACGAGCCGACCATCAGCTTCCCGAGGTCGTAGCCCGCGACGTTCTTCACCACCCGCCCGCCCGCCTTCGCGACCACCCCGTCGGCACGTACGACGGTCACGCCGATCAGCAGGTCCCGGGCGGTGCCCGCGTGCAACCGCGAGGGCCCCGACGCGTTGGTCGCGAGGATCCCGCCGATCGTGCCGCCCGGCACGGTCTCGTCGAGCGCCAGCCGCTGACCCGCGCGACCTACGACCTCCTGCACCGATGCGAGCGTCGCGCCCGCCTCGACGTGGACGATCAGGTCGCCGGGCTGGTGGTCGAGCACCCGGTCCATGGCACTGAGGTCGAGCAGCACGTCGGGCTCGACCGGCATTCCCCACGACAGCTTGGTGCCGCGTCCCGTCGGCACGACGGTGCGACCGCCGCGCAGCACCTCGGCGACCTCGGCGGTGGTGGTGACCTTCAGAAGATCTCCCCCAGACCCCTGTCCTGCAAGGGATGTGGGCCCTTGTGCTTGCCCGGCACCTCGCCGCAGAGCCGCGGTGTCGGGAAGACCTTGCCGGGGTTGGCGATCCCGTCCGGGTCGAATGCGCAGCGCACCAGCTGCATCGTGTCGAGGTCGGCCTCGTCGTACATCCGCGGCATGTGCTTCGCCTTGTCGATCCCCACGCCGTGCTCGCCCGTGATCGAGCCACCGTGCGCGATGCAGAGGTCGAGGATCGCGCCACTCAGCTCCTCGGCGGCCTCGCCCTGACCTGGGACCGAATCGTCGAACAGCACCAGCGGGTGCAGGTTCCCGTCGCCGGCGTGGAAGACGTTGGCCACCCGGATCCCCGAAGACTCGGACAAGGACGCGATCGCGGCGAGCACCTCCGGCAGCGCGGTTCTCGGGATCACGCCGTCCTGGACGATGTAGTCCGGGCTGATCCGGCCGACCGCGGCGAACGCCGACTTCCGGCCCTTCCAGATCAGCGCCCGCTCAGCTGCGTCCGTGGCGATCCGCTCGTCGAACCCGCCGTGCTCGCGGCACAGTCGCGCGACGTCGTCGTACTCCGCCGCCACCTCGGCAGCCGGTCCGTCGAGCTCGATCACCAGCACGGCCCCGGCGCCCGCGGGGTAGTTGCACTGCACGGCCTCCTCGGCGGCCCAGATCGCGAGCTCGTCCATCATCTCGATCGCAGCCGGCACGACACCCGCAGCGATGATCGCGGACACCGCCGCCCCGGCCGCGTCGGTGGACGCGAACCCGACCAGGAGCGTGCGCACCTCCTCCGGCAGGCGCACCAGCCGCACCGTCACCGAGGTCGCGATGCCGAGCGTGCCCTCCGAGCCGACGACGGCACCGAGCAGGTCGTAGCCCGGGCTGTCCGGCGCGACGCCACCCAACCGCACCAGGTCGCCCTGGGGCGTCGTGAGGTCGGCACCGAGCACGTGGGTCGACGTGAAGCCGTACTTCAGGCAGTGGGCGCCGCCCGAGTTCTCCGCCACGTTGCCGCCGATCGAGCAGATCTGCTGGCTCGACGGGTCGGGCGCGTAGTAGTAGCCGTAGGGCGTCGCCGCGCGCGTGACGTCGAGGTTGATGACGCCGGGCTCGACGACCGCGCGCTGGTCGTCGGGGAGCACGGCGCGGATCGCGCGCATCCGCGACGTCACCACCAGCACGCCCTCGGCGTGCGGGAGGGCGCCGCCCGACAGCCCGGTGCCCGACCCGCGCGCGACGAACGGCACCCGGTGGTCGGCGCACGCGCGCACGACCGCCGCGAGCTGGTCGGCGTCCTCCGGGATGACGACGAGCGCAGGCACGACCCGGTAGTGGGTGAGCCCGTCGCACTCGTAGGTGCGCAGCCGCGCGGGATCGTCGATGACCCCGTCGGCCGGCACGACCTCACGAGCCCTGCGGGCGACGGCGGCGACCGACACGTCTCGAGACTGCCACACGCGGGCCGGCCCGCGGGGTCGCGCGCACCGGTAGCGTGGCGAGCGTGCAGTTCGGCCAGTACCCCCCGCCCCGTCACACGATCGCACACCTGAGCGACCCGCACCTGCTGGCGGGTGGCGCCAAGCAGTACGGCGTCGTCGATCCCGACATCGGGCTCGCGCTCGCGCTCGCGCGGATCGCGCGGCTCGACCCGCTGCCGCAGGCGCTGGTCTTCACCGGCGACCTGGCCGACAAGGCCGAGCCCGACGCGTACGCGAAGCTGCGCAGCATGGTCGAGCCGATCGCGGCCGAGATGGGCTCCGAGGTCGTCTGGGTGATGGGCAACCACGACGAGCGGGCGGCGTACTCGTCCGGCCTCTTCGACGTCGCGAGCGACGCCACCCAGGACCGCGTGCACGACGTCGACGGCCTGCGCATCGTCTCGCTCGACACCAGCGTCCCCGGCTACCACCACGGCGAGCTCCGCGACGCGCAGCTGGAGTGGCTGGCCGACGTGCTGGCCAGCCCCGCCGAGCACGGCACGCTGCTCGCGCTCCACCACCCCCCGATCCCGATCCCGATGATGCCGGCGGCCGAGGTCATCGAGCTGCTCGAGCAGCACCGGCTGGCCGCCGTCCTCGAGGGCTCCGACGTGCGGTGCATCCTCGGCGGGCACTTCCACTACTCCACGTACTCGACCTTCGCCGGCATCCCGGTCTCGGTCGCCTCCGCCACCTGCTACACCTCCGACCCCGCGCCGCTGGAGCGCTTCGTCTCCGGGGTCGACGGCCACCAGGCGATGACGATGATGCACCTGTACGACGACCGCGTGGTGCACACGATCGTGCCGGTCGACGAGGCGCCGGAGGTCAGCGGCTTCCCGTCCGACGTGCGCGCCCAGGTCGAGGCGATGACACCCGCGGAGCGGCGTGAGCTGCTCTCGCGCAAGGACTCCCCGCTCTACACCGGCGAGCTCGACGTCCCGGGGCAGGTGTGATCGAGGCCCTCGTCTGGGGACTCATCTCCTCGGCCGCCCTCTTCCTCGGCCAGGCCCTGGCGAAGCCGCTCGGCAGGTCCGAGCGGGCCATCGGCCTGATGATGGGCTTCGGCGGCGGCACCCTGCTGGCCGCGGTCGCCTACGAGCTGATCCCCGAGGAGAACATCGAGAACGGCTGGCGCCTGGTCCTGTGGGCGCTCGTCGGCGCGCTGGTCTACTACGTCGGCGACCGCGTGATCGACAGCCGCGGCGGTGAGCACCGGGTCGCGATCCAGCAGGGCAAGGGCACCGGCGGCTCGGGCATGGCGATGTTCCTGGGCGCGCTGCTCGACGGCATCCCGGAGGCGTTCATCCTCGGCCTCGGACTGGCGCTGGGCGGCCAGATCAGCGTGGCGTTCGTCGCGGCGATCTTCGTGTCCAACGTCCCGCAGGGCCTCGCCGGCACCACCAGCCTCCAGGAGGCGGGCACCCCGTCGCGGAGGATCGCCGTGATGTGGGGCCTGCTCACCTTGGCCTGCGGTGTCGCCGCGGCGCTCGGCTACGTCATGGCCGACGGCCTCGACAACCTCGGCGTCTACGCGAGCGCCTTCGCCGGCGGCGCGGTGCTGATGATGCTCGCCGACTCGATGATCCCGGAGTCCTACCGGCACGGCGGGCGCACCGTCGGGCTCCTCACCGTGGTGGGCTTCCTGGTGGCCGGCATCCTCACCGTCCTGCAGTAGCTCAGGACTGCTCAGGCGGGGGTCTCGAAGCCCGTCTCCTCGGCGCCACCGAAGTGACCGCGCAGCACCGGGCGGACGTCGCCGCGGTTGCCGACCCAGCCGACGCCCGGCTCGAGGCGGCGCAGCAGCTTGGCCGGCGCCCCGCCGACGACCGTGTGGTCGGCGACCTCGCCGCGGACGACCGACCCGGCCGCGACCGTGACGTTCCGGCCGATCCGGGCGCCCGGCAGGATGATCGCGCCGTGCCCGATCCAGGTGCCGGACCCGATCCGCACCGGCTGGTGGGCGCCGAACTGCTCCCCTATCGGCAGGTCCGGGTCCTGGTAGCCGTGGCTCGAGTCGCAGACGAAGATGTCCTGGCCGAACCACACGTCGTCGCCGATCTCGATCGACAGGTGGGCGACGATGCTGCACCGGGCGCCGATGACGGACCGGTCACCGATGACCAGGCCGCGTTCGGGCAGGTTGGGGTCGGTCGGGCCGTAGCCGACCGACAGCGTGACCTGCCGGCCGACGAGGACGCCGGTGCCGAGGTGGATCGCCCGGGTGCCCATCAGCGTCGCGGACGGGAAGCCGATCGAGGAGTCGGCGCCGAAGCTGCCGAACCGGTCGGCGGCCCGGGTGCCCGGCGTGATCTCCCCGGCGCGCTCGACCCAGCCCCGCCCGGAGAGCACGCCAGCGTTCAGGAGTCGCTTGATGCCCACGCGGGGAGAGTAGCGGCCCGGGGGCTCAGCGGCAGGCGGTGACGCGGAGCTCGCCGTGGGCGCCGACCTTCGCCGAGAGCTCGAGCACCCGCGCGGCCGCGTCGTAGTCGAAGCGGATCCGAGCGCCACCGGCCTCGACCGCGCACGGCTCCCAGCCGTCCGGCAGGCCCGCGAGCGTCGCGCGGACGTCGTACCGACGCGCACGCTTGGCATCGAGGGCGATCGTCCAGGTGTCGCCGGTGACCGTCGAGGCCAGCCGCTCGGCGGGGCCGAGCGTGCCGCGGGAGCGGCCGCGGACCGGCGCCGCCAGGAGGGTACGCCGGTCGGCCCGGTCGGCCAGCCGCTCGATCCCGCGCCCGTCGTACTGGCTGAGCGTGTCGACCGTCGTCGGCAGCATCGGGACGACGGCGCCGCCGCGCAGGTAGAGCGGGATCGTGCCGAGCGGCGCGGTGGCGCGCACCGTGCGGCGGCCGGCGACGACGTGCGCCGCGCCGAGCGAGAAGCGGCCGTCGTCGCGCAGCCTCCACGTCCTGGCGAGCTCGATCCACCGGCCGCGCGGCAGGTAGACCCGGCGCGACGACGCACCCTTCTTCGTGATCGGCGCGACGAGGAGGTCGTCACCGAAGAGGTACTGGTCGTCGCTCGCGACGGCCTTCTCGTCGCCCGGGTTGGTCAGCGCGAGGTGCCGCATCAGCGGCAGACCGCTGCGCTGGTAGGCGTCCTGGCTGCCGGCGACGTAGGGGTAGAGCATGGTGCGCAGGCGGGTGTACCGCTTCCAGATCGGCGCGACCTCCTTGTCGTGCACCGAGGGCCGCTCGTCCTCGGGCACCATCGTGATGCCGCCGGACTGGAGCCGCATGACGCCGGTGAAGGCGCCGTACTCGATCCACCGCGCGAGCAGCTCCTGGCTCGGCAGCTCGTCGCCCGGCAGCGTCATGAAGCCGCCGATGTCGGGGCCCCAGATCGAGACGCCCGAGGTGCCCATGGTCAGGCCCTGGCGCACCGACGAGGTCAGGCCGTCGAAGCCCCACGTCGTGGTCGGGTCGCCGCCCCACACGATCGAGGACGCCTTGACCGCGCCGGTCCAGCCGGAGCGCTGGAAGCGGATCAGCGGCCGCGGCGCCTGCTCCTCGAAGGAGCGTGCGGTGCCGTGGTACTGCTCGACGTAGCGGTTGTGCATCGTCGGGCCGGGGGTGCCGTCGTCGGAGACGGCGGTCGTCGGCGTGTACTCACCGAAGTCCTCCATCCAGCCGTCGTAGCCGTCGGCGACCGCGTCGCCGAGAAGCTTGTGGAAGAACTGCTGACCGGCCGTGCCGGAGAAGTCGACCTGCGAGACCTGGAACGTGCGGGCGGTCGAGTAGGGGTAGACCAGCGTCGAGCCGTCGGCGTTGCGCGTGTACGCGCCCGCGGCCAGCCCCTCGTCGTACGCCGGCTGGTAGTTGGTGCAGATCATCGGGTTGAAGTACGTCGTGACCGAGACGCCACGGTCGTGCAGCTTCGTGGTCAGCGTGCGCTCCCGGTCGGCGACCTGGTCGCCGCACGGCAGGTAGTGGACGTAGGTCTGCGCGACCGAGACGGGCACGCCGCTGGCGCGCTGCTCGTCGACCTCGGCGGCCGCGTCGCCGCGCGGCTGGTACCAGGCGCCGTACACGGCTGCGGTCTCCGGCGCCGGCTGCCGGCCGATCGCCTTCGTCATCCGCGCGAGCGCCCGCGCAGGCGTCGGGCCGAGGAAGACGCGCATCGCGAGGCGGTCGGACTGCACGGTCACCCGGTTGAGGTCCGGGTGCTGCGTGGTCGCCAGGTCGAACGTGCTGTCCTCGTCGTTGTCGACAAGCACGCCGTACCCGGTCGTCGAGAGGAACCACGGGATCGGGAAGTACGTCGCGTCGCTGCGGACGCCCTGGCCCGCGGCCGGCACCAGGTGGTCGATGATCCGGGCCTGGCTCGAGGTGTACGGGCCGTCGAGCACCCGGTTGAGCACCGAGCGGCCGCGGTGGTCGACGGCGTCCGAGCGCTCGCCGAGGCCGAGGTAGCGCTCGGCGCGGCCGGCGCGCAGGTCGGCCGAGACGCCCGTGACGCCCGCACCGTGGCCCGCGACGGTGAGTGCGAACACGCCGTCGCCGGCCCGGGCCACGCGCACGGTCGCGGTCAGCGCGGGGTCGGCGGTGCCGAGCTCTACGGTGCCGCCCTCGGCCGCGACCACGTGGTCGAGCGGCACCCGGCCGGCCGTGGTCACCAGCGCGAGGGAGTCGTGCGCGACCGTGGCGAGCATGACGCGACCGGCGTCGACGAAGCTCACCGACCAGTCGCCGCCGACGGGCGCGGTCACGATCGCGCGCGCCGTCCCGGCGGGCACCGACACCTGGGACGAGGCCGTGGGAGCCGAGGTGGCCTGCGGGGCGATGGCGAGCAGCCCGCCCGCGAGGGCGAGGGTGCAGAGCGAGGCGAGGACCGGTCGGTGACGCATGGCCCGGATGCTCGCACGTGACGGCCGTCACCTCGTCATTTCCGGGCGAAGAATGCCCGTAATTTTACCTTCGTCGCCGTGCGCCGGTCAGGCGCTGAGGTGCTGGAGGTAGAGCTGGCCGATCCCGCTGGCGCCGAGGATGGACGCCCACGCGGCGACGAGCATGAACGGCCCGAAGGGCAGCGCCGTCCGGCGCTGCGCGCTGCCCTTCGCCATCAGCAGCACGCCGACGACGGCCCCGAGCAGGAACGCGCCGAACGCGCTCGTGAGGAACGCCCCCCACGACACGGCTGCCGTCATCCCGCCGACGACGCCGGCGAGCTTGACGTCGCCGAGCCCGATGCCGCCGCGCGCCAGGACCGCGACGGCGAGGAAGAAGCCGAAGAGCAGGAGCGCCCCGGCGGCGGCGCGCACGAGGGCGTCCGGGCCGGCGCCGAGCGCGAGCAGCAGCGCGAGCACCGGGTACGCCGGCAGCACGAGCACGTTCGGCAGCCGGTGCACGTCCAGGTCGATCAGGGTCAGTGCCACCGCGACGCCGGCGAAGGAGAGGTACGCCGCCAGCAGCATCGGCTGCCCGGCGAAGTGCCAGCCGACGAGCGCGAACAGCAGGCCGGTGGCCGCCTCCACGGTCGGGTAGCGCGCGCTGATCGGGAGGTCGCAGTCGTAGCAGCGACCGCGCAGCACCAGCCAGCCCAGCACGGGCACGTTGTGGCGGGTCCGGATCCAGGTGCCGCAGTCCGGGCAGGCCGAGGGCGGGTTGATCACCGACTCCCCCCGCGGGACCCGGTAGGCGACCACGTTCACGAAGGAGCCGATGCAGAGGCCGAGCACCCCCGCCAGGATGGCCACGACGGCCGACATCTCATTCATCGTTGGTGGCTCCAGCTCAGGATGCTGATCTGTCTCTTGTTCGGCACGGGCGTCCCGGTCGGGTCCCACACCTGGACCCGGCTCTTCAGCGCCAGCTTCCCGGTCGTCGCCGAGCAGGTGCTCGCCCCGGGGCAGAGGTAGACCGTCAGCTGCACGAGCGTCCCGTTGACGCCCCAGCCGGGCGAGTTGTCGGGCAGCTCGATGACGGCACCCGGATAGCTGAACGAGCCTGTCTCGAAGACGGTGAGGGCGCGCGTGATGACCCCGAAGCGGAACACGGACTCGGCGATGTTGTTCAGCGAGAGGTCGAGCGAGGCGAGCGGCGTGTACGTCGTGCCCTGCACGTAGAACAGCGTGCTGTTGCCGAGCGCCTGCACGACCGGCTGCCCGCCGACGGCCGCCACCGTGCTCGTCTGGGCGCGCAGCGTGGGCAGGTAGTAGGTCAGCTCCAGCCTTGCCGCGTCGAGCTGGGCCGTCTGGTTCTTCCCCAGGCTCGCGTCGAACTTGAGGGTCGCTCCCGAGAAGCCGGTGTCGTGGACCGTCTTCTGGAACGCCGCCCAGTTGCCGAGGACCGAGAGGTCGACGTCGTCGGTGGTCAGGTTGGCCCGAGCGGGCAGCGTGGAGCTGCTCAGAGCAGCACCGCCGTTCGGCGTCAGGGTGAAGGCGTTCTGGCCGCCGGTCGATCGATGGGTGATCTTCAGCCGAGCGCCCGTCAGGATCGTGCCCTTGGGCAGGGCGGTTCCCGGCGCGAACCCGGTCATCGTGATCGAGCCGGCCTGGGCGCTGTTGCTCCCGGTGTTGTCGCGCGCCCACACGGCGAGGTTGGCGTTCGTAGCCTGGTTGCCGTCGGCGGACTGCAGGTTGGCGGCCGTGGCCCCGGTGAACGTGCTCGCCGTGACCGTCGGCGTCCCGCTCGTCGTGAGCGCCGTCGTGCCGGCGAGGGTGGTGGCTGTCGCCGTGCCGGTCTTCTGGCCGTAGACGGCGATCGGCGGGCGGTTGGACCGGTAGCTCGCGCAGACCTCCATCTTCGCGCCCTTGTCGACCACGACGCGGCTGTCGCCGCCGAAGATCAGCTGCACCCCTTGCGCGGAGACGTCGTCGATGGGGTTCACGCAGCGCCCCGGGACCGTGGTGGTCGAGGTCAGGGTGCCCCCGACGACCGTGCCGGAGTTGATGTTCCAGACGTGGGCGGCGCTGCCCGTCGTGGTCATGTCGTAGGCGCTGCCGGTGTTGTGGAAGTCGAAGTAGTAGGTGCCGGGGGTGAGGTGCACCAGGCAGCCGCTGCCGCCGTTGGGCGTGAGCGCGTTGAGCTTCGAGGCGTCGTCGTAGTAGCCCGGCAGCAGCGTCGCCTTGCCGGCGGTGCACGTCGTCGGCGGTGTCTGCAGCGCGGGCACACCGGTGCCGGCGATGTCGATGTCGCTCGCGTAGCCCGGGTCCGCCACCGTGCCGGCGCCGCAGTTCACGACCGGCGCACTCATCGCTGCGACCGGCGAGCAGCCCGAGTGCGCTCGGATGCTCTCGGTCGACTCGAGGACGCCGTTGTTGTCCCGGACGATGGTCGAGTTGGACCAGATGCTCCCCCGCACCCGGAACGCGCCGCCGCTGCCGTTGGTCTTGAACGTGAAGCCGTTCTCGCCGCCGGTCCCGAGCGTCAGGATCGCGTTGCCCGGCTTGTTGGCGTTGGTGATCGGGACGGCGGAGCCCTGCGAGCCGGTGTCCTCCTCCGGCGAGCACGCGACGTACGCCGACGTCGCGGCGCCTCCGTTGGGCGACGGGTAGAAGTTCGACAGCTGGACCCCGTCGACCGTGCTCCCGTCGGAGTTGTAGCCGAAGCATCCGGTGCCGAGCGTATTGGTGTAGGTCCAGTCGGCCGGCTCGGCGTTGCCGAGGTTGTAGCCCGTGCGCAGGTCGTTGATCGCGACCTGCGCGGCGCCGTCGGCGGCGTACGTCGTGGCGGCGACCTGGCGCAGCGCGACCGTGGCCCTCAGCGACCCGTCGCCCCGCGTGAGCACGGTGCCGACCACCAGAGCGATCGTCGTGACCACGACCAGCGCGATCACGAGGACGGCACCGTCGTCGTCCCGCAGCGAGTGGCGGTTCATGTCTGCCTCCGTTCCCCGGAGAGGGTCGCCTGGTAGGTCTGCGGCGCGCGGTCGGAGTTGTCGAGCGCGGTCAGGGCGAGGTCGACCTGGGCCGGCACGTCGGCCCCGGACCCACCGCATGCGATCGCGGCACCCGCAGGGCCCCGGCAGGTCACCGCCGGGGCGACGGACAGGCTGTCGGCGACCTGGACGGTCGAGGGCCGGCTGCCGCACCGCACCCGGAGCAGGTCGAGGACGCCGCCGTCCGCCCGCGTCGCCCAGGTGACCTTCACCAGCGCCGGAGTGGCGGTCGAGTCCAGCGAGTCGTACTCACTCCAGCCGAGCGTGACGACGGCTGTGGCCCCGGTCGGCAGGCCGCACGGCGCCAGGCCGACCGACTGCGTCAGCGGGAAGCTGTGCGACGACGTGTCGTACGTCGACGACCGGACGCCGATGCTGGCGACGTCGCGCTGCCAGTAGGCGGACGCGAGCTGCACGTCGTGCGACTCCGCCATGCTCGCCGTGGCGGCGACGCTGACGCGCAGATAGCTGAGCACCACCCCGGCGAGGGCGACAGCGACGAAGCCCACGATCGCGACGCACACCACCAGCTCGACGAGCGTGAACCCGTCGTCCGCGGTGGCCTCGCGGAGCCGCCCGCGCAGCCGCCCGGTCACGAGCAGACCGCCATCGTCGCGTCGCACGGCTTCCTCAGCAGCAGGACCAGCTTCTCGCTCGCGCGTCCGTCGTTGCTCGCGACAGTCACCTGGACCTGCTGCACGCCGGTGTCGTTGCCGGAGCACACGCCGGCCGGACCACCGTCGGGCGGCACCCGCTTCGCGGCGGCCTGGCTGGCGGTGTAGCCCGCTGGCAAGGCGCCCGAGAACCCCACCGTCGAAGGTGCGTAGTCGCCGGACGCCGCACAAGGGGCGTAGTGACCGGCCGCGACGTACTCCTGGATCGCCTCGGCATAGCTGCGTGCGTAGGCCCCGCCGGTCGTCTCCTTGCGGTGGATGTCGGATGCGGCGACACTCATCTGGAGCCCCGCGACGACCGCCACCCCGGCGACCCCGAGGATCACGACGGCGACTAGTACCTCGACGAGCGTCTCGCCGCGGTCGTCGACCCAGCCAGGTCGGCGCCGCACGTCACACCTGCACCTGGTTGAAGATGCCGTACATCGCCGAGACCAGCGCCACCGCGACGAACCCCACGATTAGGCCCATGACGATGATGACGATCGGCTCGAAGATCGCTGTCAGCTTGGCGAGCTTGTAGTCCAGCTCGGTCTCGTAGTACTCCGCTGTGACGACGAGCTGGGTGTCGAGCGACCCGGTTTCCTCCCCCACGCGCAGCATCTGTGTCGCGGTGGCCGGGAAGAGCTCGGTGCTCGCGAGCGGCCCCGCCACACCTTGACCCTCCAGCATCTTCTCCGTCACCTCGCCGAGGCGCCTGACGTACACCCGGTTGCGCAGCGCGTCCGTCGTCACGGCCAGGGCCTCGGGCAGGTTGACGCCCGCGCTCACCATGGAGGCGAGCACGCGGCAGAAGCGCTCGACCAGGGCGTACTGGATCGTGACTCCCAGCACCGGGACCTTGAGTAGCAGGGCGTCACGCGCGTACCTGCCTCGCTCAAAGCGCGTCGCGACGGCGTACACCAGCGTCAGCGCGACGATCCCCGCGACCAGCGCCCACCACCACGTCCCGAGGAAGTCCGTGACGCCCAGCAGCATCCTCGTCGGGAGCGGCAGCTCGGCGTCGAGGTCTGCGAAGAACAGCTCGAACTTGGGCAGGACGTAGATCGCGAGCACCAGCACCGTGAACACGGCCATCGCGGAGACGATGAGCGGGTACATCATCGCCGACCTGATCTTGCGCCGCGCCTCGAGGTCACGCTCGATGTACGACGACAGCCGGGCGAGCACCGAGTCCAGCTCACCCGTGAGCTCGGCCGAGCGGACGATGCCCCGGTAGTAGGGCGGGAAGACCTTCGGGAACCGGTCCAGGCAGTCGGAGAACCGCTCGCCCGAACGCAGGCCGTCCTCGATCTCGTTCATCATGCGGCGCACGGACGAGTTGTCACTCTCGGTGCCGATGGTGTGCACGGCGTCGAGGATCGGCAGGCCGGACCGCAGGAACGCCGCGATCTGCCGCGAGAGGTGCATGACCTCCTCCCGCTTGATCCGC
>Ga0164308_10000919_pt1 | contig 15844 bp, 16 predicted proteins | sample Whisoiple_246_MG_FD_109983 | JGI IMG/M metagenome (GOLD analysis project Ga0164308, IMG submission 109983) | Soil microbial communities amended with fresh organic matter from upstate New York, USA - Whitman soil sample_246_MG | ecosystem: Environmental > Terrestrial > Soil > Unclassified >...
GCAGCACCACCAGCTTGCCGAGCAGCAATGGCAGTGACACCGCGAGACGGCCGCGCGGTGCCCGCTGCGCCTGCTGAACGCGCTCTTCTGCGCTGCGCAGGCTCAGCATGGCCTCCTGGCAGCTGCGCAGGAAGGCCTCGCCCTCTTCGGTGAGCGACACACTGCGCGAGGTTCGGTTCATGAGGCGCAAGCCCAGCCGAGCCTCGAGGCGCGTGATCGCTTTGCTGACCGCGGACGCGGTGAGGCCGAGCTTACGTGCGGCGACGCGAAAGCTGCGGGCCTCGGCCGCCGTCACGAACGGCACGACGCCACTGAATAGATCAGCCGAGCTCATCGCTCCGTGCCTGGTCAGCGCGCTACTTTTACGTTGAAATCACCGGTTTTGAGCACACTCCAAAGGCGAACCCAAATCGGCAGTAGAGCCTCCGTAGCCCGAGCATTGCTGATGTCCCCGAGATCGATCACGTCACGCCAGCCGAAGCTGTCGGTCAAGAGCTCCCGCACGCTTGCCTTCGCGCTCTGGTCGTTGCCGCACAGGAACATCGTGTGATCGCCGCCTGCGACCCGGGCTGGGTCGACCATGACCTCACAGTTTACGGTGTTGAGCGTTTTTACGACCTTGAGCCGCGGATGAGCGCGTTGAATTCGCTCAGCGAGTGAGTCGTCGTTGCAGACGAACAGGGTGGGGGGCCTGCCCTTGGAGAAATCCAGCGGGTTCGACACGTCAATCAGTACCTTGTCTGCCAGGTTTGCGTCGCCGGCCGCCGCCAGCACCTCGAGCGAGGCTTCCCCAGTCGTGCAGTTGAAGAGCAACTCACCGAATGCAGCGCACTCCGCAAAAGTCCCGTGCGAAGCGCGTGCGCCGAGCTCGTCGGCCCAGGCGCGCGCTTTTTCGTTGCTGGGCGTGCGCGACCCCAGTTTCACCTCATGACCCAAGGCGATCAGCTTTGCGCCAATCGTTTGGCCGACCATCCCAGTTCCCAATACGCCGATCTTCATTTTGTGCGCCTCCGAGTTGTGCGGGCCACGCGCCCGTCTGGCTCGGTAAAAGTAGGGCGGAAGGGGCCCAGCACAACCTACCACTCCGGCAAACTGAGCATGACAAAAAGTCATCTTGCCGGGAAGTGGCGTTGTCCGAGAGTTGAGCTCAGCGGTGCGCTGCGCCCGGGAGATTGGCTCAGCGACCCAGCCGCGAGTTGCCGGACAAGAGCGGCGCTTCGGCCAGGACGAGGTCGCTCAGGTAGGCCATCACCGCGCGTACGCGGGCACTCTCTCGCACATCCGGGTGCACCACGAGCCACAGATCATGTTGCCCGATCGTGCGCGGCAGGACACGCTCGAGGCCCGCTTCGCGATCGCCGAAAACGCAGGGCAGCGGGCCCAAACCGATGCCAGCAACGACAGCAGCAGCTTGTGACAGCAGCGAGTTGCAGGTGAGCGCGACCTCAGCCAGGCTGCCGTGCTTTTCCAGCCAGCGCGCGCCCACGGTGCCGCGCAATTCTGGATCGAGGCCCACGACGCGCTGGCCGCGCAGGCGGCGGCGGAGAGACGGCTTGCCGTAGCGCGCCAAGTAGCTGGAGGAAGCGTACACGGCCCAGGCCGCGATGCCGAGGCGACGCGCGATCAGGTTCGGTTCTTTGGGCTTGGTGAGCCGCAGCGAGATATCGGCCTCGCGTCGAGCGAGGTTCACCGCAGCGTTGCCGGTCACCAGTTCGAGGCGAATGCCCGGGTAGAGCTGGTGCAGAGGGCCCAAACGAGGCACGACGAACCAAGCCGCAAAGCTATCCGATGCCGCCAGCCGCACCGGCCCCGTGGGGCGCGCGTCCTGTCCCAGGAGCTGGCGTTCGATGGCAAGCGCTTGTGACTCCAGTTCTTCGACGCGGTTCTGCACCGCCTCACCGGCCGCGGTGAGCAGATAGCCATCCGGAGTACGATCGAACAAGCGCACTCCCGCCGCTGCTTCCAAGGCCGCCAGGCGACGGCTGATCGTCGACTGGTCGACTTGCAGCAGGCGCGCAGCGGCGGACAGGGTGCCCGCTCTCGCGACGCTCAGCACCACCCGAAAATCGTTCCAATCGAGCACCTATGCATGATTGCATAGACGACAAGCGAATTCGCGGATTTTTGCGTGGCGTGCCGCGAGCTACTCAGAAAGCCATGAGCCCACCGAACTTTCGCCCGCTCGCGACTGTCTGCCAATCCGCCCTGGCGCTGACCGTGCTGTTCGTGAGCGGGACATGGGCGATTGCTTCAGCCCAAAGCGAGCGCGATCCGTTGCACACTGACGGCGACAAGTACCACCTCGTGTTCGAAAATCAGCTGCTGCGCGTGCTTCGCTACCAGGACGAGCCAGGCGCAACGACGCACCAGCATCACCACCCTTGCTTCTTGCTCTACGCGCTCGCCCCCTTCAAACGGCAATTGAGCTTCCCGGACGGGAGCCGTCGCACGAGGGTGTTCCAAGCCGGGGAAGCGGCTTGGATGACTGCTCAGTCGCACGCTGGACACAACACGGGTGACACGCCGACTGACGCCTTGCTCTTCGAGCTGAAGGGCGCTTGTCGCTGAACACGGATTGTCACGAAGCGCTTCGAGCTATCCGCTCGTGTTCGACGCACAGGTCACCTTTTCTCCGGCTGCTTCCCCAGCCGAAGGCGCGACGACGCGGCCCAACTTGCCCCAGTGTCGGCCTAGCGCGTGCTCCAGCTGTGTGCCAGCTGGTTTACTGGCATAGGCGCGCTCAGCGTCACCCGAGCAAGGCGCTCGCGTGCGGGGTAACAATCCGGGCCTGGTGTTTGGAGCCTTCGTCGTGCACTGAGCTATCGGCCGTCTCACGCGGCCCGCGCCCGCTTACCAAACCCCAGTCAATCAGCGGTTTCACGCTGCGGATTTGGACGAAGTCAGCTCGTTTATCGGGCGCGAAAAGTGTACGGTCGGGCGCATGCTCAAGCGGTGTTGTTTGCTTGCCGGAGTCGCGCTGTCGTGTAGCTCGACCGAACGAAACTTTGCGCTCGACGACCAGGGTGGGGCCGCCGGCCAGGTCGTGAATGCTGCGCAGGGCGGGCACCCGAGTGGCGGTCGCAGCGGGGCGGCAGGCAGCGCAGGCGCGCAAAGCAGCAGTGCAGGTGCGCAGAGCAGCAGCGCAGGCGCGCAGAGCAGCAGCGCAGGCGCACAAAGCAGCAGCGCAGGCGCACAAAGCAGCAGCGCAGGCGCGCAAAGCAGCAGCGCAGGCGCGCAAAGCAGCAGCGCAGGCGCGCAGGGTGACGGCATGGCGGGTGCCGCAGGCAAGGATGTGTCGGGGGCAGGCGGCCTGGCGGGCACTTCCGGAGGCAACGGCGGCACGGCGGGCGTATCGCTGTCCGCGGGCAGCGGCGGAGCCCCGAACTGCGCCGGCTGCTTGATCGGTTCCTCGTGCATCCAGGCCGGAGCGCAGAAGACAGGCAACCCTTGCGAGATCTGCGATGTGAGCCGATCTCGTGCCGCGTATAGTTCGAACCTCGGCGCGCTTTGCGGTGCGGCCGCCACCGTCTGCTCCGCGCAGGACGCATGCGACGCCAATGGCGTCTGTCAGAAAAATGACCTCGAGTCAGGCACGCCCTGCTCGGGGGGGGCTTGCGACGTAGGGGTTTGCCAGGTGAAGCCCAACCCGTTCGACTGCATCGCGCCAACACCGCCCAAGGCCGACTTCAACGCGCAGGTCTTCGAGCTCACGGGCACGCCACCCAGCCCCAAGGGCGGTGTGCCCGCTGATGGCCGATACACGGCGGCTCGCATCGATCTGTACAACTCGGCGACGACCGGCGTGGACATTCGCGCCTTCGAGATCAAAAAGGGGTACGTGCAGATTAGCTCGCAGTACTACAATCTCGAAAACAAAGCGGCCTACATTCCCGAAGTTCGCTTCACCGGCAGTTTCGTGATCGGCGCGGGCGTGTTGAAGTTCACCCTCGAGCGCTGCGATCCGCAATACGACATCGGGGTTCCCGACCTGCCCTACACGGCTACCGCCAATGGTATGGTCACGATCTTGGCTCTCAAAGACGGCACCACGGTCGTCACGAGCTATCTGCGACAGTGATGATGGAGGGGCCCTCACGATGTCCACGCAAAGTCGTTTCGTTTCCAGGGCATGGCGAACCTTCGCCGCGACGTTCTTGTGCTTGGTTGGCTGCAATAAGCCTCAACCCAACGCGCCGACGCAGGACTTCGCGCATCGCCACCAGTGTCCAGTCGGGCGCGTCGAGTCGGTGAAAGAGGGCTCGGATCACATGCGCGTGACAGGCTGCGGCGAGAGTGAAATGTACGTTCGCAGCTGCGAACGCCGTGATGTCGCGTTGCCTCCGCGTGAATCGCACCAACCCGTCACCGAGGGCGAGGCCCGCACTGCGCAGCCGCAGCAGGCCTTCACCGAACCGGGATGCGCTTGGGCTCGTCAAAAACCGATGGTGGCTCCCGCTGGCAGCGCCGCGCAGCCAAAGTGGCTGTCCACGCCCTGACCTCGCAAGCGACGGAACGCGAAAGCCCGGTTGGGTTCAGGCGCTGGCCCGGAGCGCATCTCGTAGCCATTCGATTACGTATGGATCGTTTTCGTTTGACGCGAAGGTACATTCGTGAAAAATAGGTAGCCATGTGGTTACCTATTGAGCCGAGGACAGCGTGAGCGCGGCTGCCGAGCGATACGATGTATTTCGCGCGATCGCAGACCCAACGCGGCGCGCCATCCTCGATCGACTGCGCGCCGGACCAGCACCGGTCAACGCCCTGGCGCTCGATTTCCAGCAGTCGCGCCCCGCGATCTCGAAGCACCTGCGTGTGTTGAGAGAAGCCACGCTGGTCACGGAAACCAAAGTGGGGCGTGAGCGGCTTTATCAGCTGCAACCGCGCCCGCTGCAAAATGTTGCCGGGTGGGTCGAAGGGTATCGCCACTTTTGGCTGTCGAACTTGGAGAACTTGAAGAAGTATTTGGAGGCTGAGAAATGAACGCAAAGACGAATCGCACCGCGCGGGCCGTGGCCGATGTCACGCGCGGCATGCTGCTCGCCACGATTGATATCCAGGCCTCGCCCGAACGGGTATTTCGCGCGGTCACATCCCAAGAACTCACGCGTTGGTGGGGCTCGGACGACACCTATCGCACCACCCGCTGGACCGGGGAGGTGCGCGTCGGCGGCAGGTGGCGTACCGATGGCGTGAGCCGCGATGGCAAGGAGTTTTCGGTTCAAGGGGAGTTTCTCGAGGTAGAGCCGCCGCACAAGTTGGTTCAGACCTGGCAATACGACTGGGATCCGGCCGGAAGTACGACGACGATCACTTGGCATTTCGAAGCCATCGAAGGCGGCACCCGCGTGGTGGTGCGTCACGAGGGCTTTGGCGACGCTCAGGCGGCCTGCGCCAATCACGCTGAGGGGTGGGAGCGCGTGCTCACGTGGCTATCGGAAAACGACTTCGGGAGCGAGCCGTGAAACGGGTCACGCTGTTTCGCTCCGCGAGTGTGCTGCTGGTGATCTTTTGCGCGATGCACACCGTCGGCGGCATGCTCACCCAAAATAGTTTGGGTGCCGCATCCGACCGCGTCTTCGAGCAGATGAAGCAAGTCCACTTCGACTTCAACGGCTCGGATTGCACGTGGTACGGCTTTTGGTTCGGGTTCGGCCTCACCACGTCGGTGTTTCTCTTGCTTTCCGCGATCATCGCCTGGGAGCTCGAGCGTGTGGATCTGGCTTCGTGGCCCCAGCTTCGAGCCATCGCGTGGGCACTAGTTGCGAGTCAGGCTTTCAACACGGTGCTTTCTTGGAAGTATTTTTTTGCGGGGCCCGGCGCGTTTGGCGTCGTGATCACCGTGCTACTGGCGCTGGGCACGTGGCGCAAACTGCACCTCGCGAGCGCGCGGGCGCAGCACGCCGACAGCGGCGCGCAGCGCCGCACCGCGGACTCACCTTCCAGCGCCTCGCTGGGCGAGCTTGCCGAGGGTCGCGGCGACCGTTGAAGTGAGCGGCGCGTGTCCGAGCAAGAGCCGATACCAAAAGGCGCCAAACAGCATGTCGACGAGGGTATAGAGCTCTTGGTCGTCGGCTGTGGAGTGTCGAACGAGCACGGCGTGCAGCGCCGAGCGGCGGGTCTCGATGAAAGCGCCGAAGCGTTGGGCGAAGGCCGAGTCGAACTGAGCTTCAGCCATCAACCCCTTGAGTACGGCGCCGCTGCCGCGCGAGCCCCGCACTAGTCGAAACGTGGCTTCGAAAAATGCGCGAACGTCCCCTTCGAGAGTCCCCGTCTCGGGTGCACTGACTGCGCGAGCGTGCTCGCTGAGCGCCTCGAGCACCACGTCCGCCTTGTTGTTCCACCAGCGGTAAATCGTTTGCTTGCCCACCGCCGCTTCCGTGGCGATCATGTCGCAGCTGACTTCGGCGTAAGGCCGTCTGCGCAACAGCGACAGCGCGGCGTTCAAAATCGCCGTTCGCGACTGCTCGCTGCGCTTTCTGCCCGACGGGCGACGTTCGCTGTCCACCCACAGACGGTAGCCTCATTTTGCCACATTGACGAGACGCTTCGTCTCGTTATGTTACGAGACAGGAAGTCTCGAAATTGGAGAAAGCGATGAGCAAAGGGAATGCGGTCGTATTCGGAGGCAGCTCGGGGATCGGCGAGGCCAGCGCGCGCGCCTTGCTGGTCAAAGGTCAGCCGGTGACCATCACCGGTCGTGATCGGGAAAGGCTCGACCGTGCGGGCGAGCGGTTGGTTGCCTTCGGTAGCGTACGCACCGTGGTCGCCGACGCGCTCAATCGCGCCGCCGTGGAGCATGCGTTCGAACTGAGCGAGCCGGTCGCTGACGTGGTGATCTGCGTGAGCGGCGGCAAAGGGGCTGGAGCTTTCCGTGAGCTCGATTTGAACGACGTGCGCGGCGCGCTCGAGCAAAAGACGATGGCCCAGCTCACGATTGCCCAGGTTGCGGCCCAGCGCCTCCCTGACGACGGATCCATCACGTTCGTGACCGCGGCCAGCGCACGCTCGGTGATCCGCGGCACTGCCGGGCTGGCCGCGGTCAACGGTGCGCTCGAAGCGCTGATTCCGGTCTTGGCCCTCGAGCTCGCTCCCATCCGCGTGAACGCGGTCAGCCCGGGTATCATCGATACCCCCTGGTGGGACGGCATGCCGGCTGCTGCGCGCGATGCCTTCTTCAGTACCGCGATTGGAACCCTCCCGGTTCGTCGTATCGGAACGTCCCAAGAGGTAGGAGAGCTGATTGCCAGCATCGTCAGTGCTGGGTTTTTGACAGGGTCAGTGTACGAGATCGATGGCGGAAGTCACCTCGTGAGCCAGTGACTCGGCCGCGGCTACCCGCCCGCTGCCCTCGATGGACGTTGTCCCAAAACACGACGGGGGGCCGTGTCTCCGCCCTATTTGGCCCCATGAATGCGAGGTTCCGCTTTTGAGTGAGAATCGCGAACGGATTTGAGGCTGAGCCGACACTGGTCAGATTGAGTTCGAAGTTTCGCGACCGACCACTCCGATGTGCGTCAGGTTGCCAAGTCTGATCATCGGGGCGACGGCAAAGCCGCGCTTTCGCGTCGGACAGCCAGGAGACGCGACGAATGAGAATTCTCAGCTGCGCGAGCCTCGTCTCGCTAGCGGCCGCTATTGCATGCAGCAGCCCGGCGGGGGGCCCAGCCACGTCCAATTCTGGCGGTGCCAGCGGCGGCGGTGGGCCAAGCTCCGGAGGCTTCGGTGCAAGCTCAGCCAACCCGGGTGCCGGCGGACCAAGTGCAGGTTCACCAGGTGCCGGTGGAATGGGCGTCACGTGTACCTCGCTTTCCCCACTTCAGCGCAGGCTGTGGCGCCTGTCAGTCGAGCAGTACCAGGCTGCGGTCAAAGACCTGTTGAAGTTGCCGAAAGCACCTTTACTTTCAAACCGAGGTGGCGAGGCGCAGTGGGCTTTCTTCAGTGACGTCTCGCTCGGGGTCGACGACACCTTCGAATACGCGCTGTATCAGGTGGTCGAGGAGCTGCTGCCCTCGATTCCTGCTTCCGTCACCGCCTGCAACACGGGTGAATCACCGACCGCGTGCGCGACGCGCATCGCTAGAGACTTGGGAGGTCGCGCATTTCGCCGGCCGCTGAGCGACGAGGAAGTCGCCGGCCTGGTGACGAACACGGCGCGACCGGCGTCCGGCGGTAATACCGCGGTGGCCGTCGCCCCCTTCGTCGCTGCCGGTTCCGACACCCAGGCCGGCATCAAATTGATGATCGAAGCGCTGTTGTTGTCGCCCTCGTTCATCTACCGCACCGAACTCGGTCCGAGCACCCTCGCTCCGGACGCAAATGGGACGTATCCGGCGACCCAGCTGACGCCCTACGAGGTAGCGACGCAGCTCGCATTCACTTTCCTGGGCTCGATTCCCGATCCCGCGCTCGAAACCGCAGCGGCAGATCCGGGACCGAACGGGCTCGGAACGGTGGCCGGAATCACCGCGCAGGTCGACCGCCTGCTCGGTCTTCCAGCGGTGCAGCACAACCTGACGACCATCATCGCAGGCTGGTTCAACATCGGGCAGCTCTTCCTCAAGACTCATGACACCTCGTTTTTGGCGAGCCTGCCCGTGGCCGACCAAATGGATCAGAGTGGTGTGCAGAGCGACTTGTACAGCTCGGCCCAGCAACTGATCACGGACGTGCTGTGGACCAAGTCCGGAAAAATCACGGATCTGCTCGCTAGCCCGAGGGGTTACTTCAATTCGCGCTTGGCAACGTTGTTTCCGGGGGTCACCTTCCCGAAGGGGGCGCCCACTTCGGCCACGGTGTTCGTGGAGGGCACCTGGCCGGACGCGCAAAATCGCGTCGGGTTATTGACCGATCCGAGCTACTTCTGGGCGCAGTCGGATCCTGCGGCCAACTCCATCGTCAAACGCGGCAAAGCCGTTCACGACGACATCATCTGCGCCGATCCCTTGCCGCCGCCGGTGGACCTCAGCACGCCTTCTGCGCAAGCCGTGATCGCCATGGGCGACAGCGAGGTCACGAAGTCCGACGCGCGCCTTGCGACGCAACCGTGCAAGGCGTGTCACCAGCAGATGGACCCGTACTCGCGCGTGATGCAGCACTTCGGGCCAATCGGAAACTATCGCGAAGTAGACGAGGCGGGCCGCGCCATCGATACGTCGGTAGCATTCGATTCTGGTTCACCGCTCGCGACGCAAAAGATCGCGGACCCGAAGCAGCTGGCACAATCCTTGATCGCCAGCGGGCACATCAGCGGTTGCGCCGTGCAGAAGATGACGAGCTACCTGATTGGCACCATGATCCAGAAGTACGACACCTGCGAGGTCGAAACCATCCGCACGGAATTCGAAAAGACCGACGGCACCGTGTCCTCGCTTTTCCGGACCGTGGTCATTGCTGATTTCGTCCGCGCGCGAGCCGGAGGCACCAAGTGAGTTCCTACAAAGTTTCTCGCCGCGCGCTGCTTCGGTCTGCGGGGGCGTCCGCAGCGTTGCTCTGGCCACTGATCAGAAACATCGAAGCCCACGCGGAAGGCGCAAAGGCCCCGTTGCGCTTACTGATCATCCACCATCCGCTCGGTACCGCACCCGGCGGCGTCAACTGGGTACCGCAAGGCGTGACTGGCACCAGCACTAGCTTTACCCTGCCTCTGGAGAGTGCCCCGTTCGCGCCGCTCCAGAACCAAATGGTGATGATCGACGGGCTCAATCTGATCACTGCCAGCAAAATGGCTGGCGGAAACAACGGTGGGCAGAACACCCACGAAGGCGGAATGGTCGCCATGATGACCGGCGTGCCGACGCTCGGAGTCCACGGCCAGCAGGATCACTGCGCGGGCGGGCCTTCGATCGATCAATTGTTGCTCGCCCAATCGACCACGCTCGGCGGGACGGGCGCCGCGATGGATCAACGCACGCCCTTCGGTCACCTAGCTCTGGCGGCGGACATTCGCTCGGACCGCGACGAAATCGCTCCCCGCATTCTTTCGTACAAGGCCCCGGTGTCGGCCAGCGACATCAGCTTGGCCCGTCAACCCATCTACCCCGAGACTCAACCGCTCAATACCTATGGGCGCTTGTTCGGCAAAGTGACGGGAATGGATAGCTCCGCGCTGCTGGCTCAGAAGCTGAGCGTTTTGGACTTCATGCGCGGCGATCTCGCGCGTCTGAACAAGATCATTCCTGCCAGCGAGAAAGACCGCTTGGCCGCTCACACGATCGCCATTCAGAGCCTGGAGGCGAGCTTGCGGCAGTCCTACGGCGGGGCTTCGACGAACCCGCAGTGCATCACACCGGCCATGCCGCCCAACTACGCGACCGTGGGCGAGACGGGCGACGGCAAGATCGGCGGCATCTCCACTGCCTCGAGCAACTTGAGCGGCGTCGATTACTATCCGGGAATAGCCAACTGCACGCCCAGCGCTGCGAGCAGCTGTTACGCGCACCAAGACGTGGCGATGAATCAGCTGCGAATGATCAAAGCGGCGTTTGCTTGTGACTACGTACGCGTCGCCACGTTCATGTACTCGGCCGGCACCAACTGGGTAGTCTTTCCGTCCACGTTCGGTGGTTCCACGATCAGCTCCGCTGCCCTGGGTAACAACGGTAAATCTACGCCGCATCATCCGCCCAGCCACACTGACGACGCGCCGACCCACGGTTGGCTGAACCAGATCAACAAGTTCTATTCGCAGATGACTGCTGACGCGCTGAAGGAATTGTCGACCACGCCGGACGTCGACGGCAACATGCTGCTCGACAACACCATCGTGGTCTACTTGACCGAAGTGGCGCGCGCTTGGGACCACAATCAACAAAATATGCCGCTGATCCTGTTCGGTGGAAAGAACACCGGGCTCAAGGGCGGTACCTTCCTCAAGGTCAGCGGTGGAAAGCTGCCGGGACAGACCGGCGGCAGCAGCAACCGACCCTTCAACGACATGTGGCTCGCACTCGCGCCGAAATTCGGGGTGACCTTGCCGAGTCTGGGAGCTTCCACGCAGTGGACGGGTCCGCTGTCCGGCATCTTCGCCTAGTCGCGTAGCGACGCTCGCCGCCGCGCGTTGCTTTCGCTTGCCCGCTCGAGGCTCACGACGCGGCGCGGGCCACTCGGATCGAGCGGGCGATCGCGGTAAAAGCCTCGCCATCGTCCTTCTCCGACGTCGTTGGCGAAGTAGTGAACCGACGAATAGGGCGTCATCGGAATGCCCTTGAAGCGCAGCCCCGTGAACGTGAGCAGCCCCTCGAGCTGGCGCTTTTTCGCGGAGTACGGAAACTCATCGACCGTTTTGCCTTGCCCGGAGGATTTGCGCGGGGAACTCTGCCAGTCGAGCTTCGGAAACCCAGCGTGGTTGCCGAAGTAGAGAACGAGCTGCGCGTGACTGCTGCCGTTCTCGACCCGGTACAGCTCGAACTCGCTCATCGACGGTGAGGCGGCGAGGACCGAGTACTCCCAGGCACGTCGAAGTCGTAGTGATTGACCGAATAGGTCCGGGCTCTCGTCTTCGGCTGATCGGCGGTGGGCCGAACTAGGCGGCCTTGCGTGCTCGCGTCGCTCGTCGCGCTGCGCTGTGTGCATGAAGCGGCCAACCAGGCCATGGCGACGGCGGCTTTCACGGGGCGCCCTGGGCGGTTGACCATACAGGGAGAACTCCGTCCAAGAAAGTCCTTCCAAATGCCGCATGCGCACGGCCTGCGCGCCTCGATGAAGGAATCTCAGACGCCAGGTGAATAAGGAGCAAAGCGAGCTCCCCCAATGTCCACCTTACCTCGTGCTGCGGGCGTGTGCCTGGCGGCGTTGCTCACTTGCGCCCACGCGGCGGCGCAACCGAATCAGTCTGCACAACCTGCTTCAGCGCCCACGCCCGCGAATTCAGCGATCACACCCGCGAATTCAGAGTTGCAGCCACCGGTGCCAATCAGCAGCACCGACGTGCCCTATCCGGAGTCGGCCGACGGCGACGCGACGGTCTTGCTCGAGTTGATCGTGGAGAAGGACGGGTCAGTTTCGAGCGCAACGGTCGTCGAGGGCGTTGAGCCTTTCGCCGAGCGCGCTCGAAGCACGGCGCTCACCTGGCGCTTTACACCAGCACAGCGTGATCATCAGCCGATCAAGGCGCGCATCCGCGCGCGCGTACTGTTTCATCGCGAACTCGAGGAGCCTGCGAAGCCGGCGCCGGTCGCGCTCGGCGCAGGATCCTCGCCGCTCGAACCCGCAGTAGCCGGACCCCGAGCTCTGCCGGAACCAGCGGTCGAAATTACGGTGGTGGGTGAGCGGCGCGAGATCGGCCAAACCACGCTCAGCAAGAGCGACGTGCGCGAGATGCCCGGTGCTTTTGGCGACGCTTTTAGGGCCATCGAGGCTTTGCCCGGCGTGGCGCCGCTCGTCAGCGGCATCCCCTATTTCTATGTGCGAGGCGCACCGCCGAACAACGCTGGCTACTTCGTGGACGGGGTCCGCGTGCCGCTGTTGTTTCACCTCGGGCTCGCGCAAAGCGTGATTCATCCGGGGCTGATCGACCACGTTGACTTCTTTTCGAGCGCCGCGCCGGCGAGCTACGGCGGCTACGCGGGGCCAATCATCGCGGGCCAAACGCGTGCGCCTGCGAGTGCGCTACACGGCGAGGCCAACTTGCGATTGGTGGATGCTGGCGCGCTGCTCGAAGCACCGTTCGCAAAGGGGCGCGGCACCGCGCTCGTTGCCGGGCGCTACGGCTATCCCGGTCCAGCGCTGTCCATCGCCACTGATGACATGAAAATTGGCTACTCCGACTACCAGGCACGGCTGACCTGGAACACGAGCAGCCGCGATACGCTCGGCTTGTTTGCGTTCGGCAGCCACGATTACTTGGCCACGCGCCCGGGGTCCGGCGGGCCTGACGCCAAGCGAGACCTGGTGGAGCAATTCGTGTCGGACTTTCATCGGCTCGATCTCCGCTACGATCACGGGCTGAGCGAGGGGCGGGTGCGCGTCGCGTTGACCGGTGGCTATGACCGGCAAGGCGCTTCCCCCAGTTACATGAGCAACCTGTCACTGGGAGCGCGTCTCGAGATCGAGCAAAAACTCGGCAAAAATGCGCGATTTCGCGGCGGAGCGTTCGCCAGGTTCGAACATTATAGCCTGCAGATCACCGCCCAAGGCCCCCACGAGCCCACCGTCCCGCAGAGCGCCTATCCACCCCCGACGAACCTCAGCGGCGGCATCCATGGCGACGTGGTTTGGCGAATCGCTTCCCGGGTCGAGCTGGTGCTGGGTGCGCGGGTCGATTTGTATGCTTCGTCTCGCCACAACGAGCCGCCGAGCACTGCGCGCACTACGACGACCGTGCCGGCTGTCGACCCACGCCTTTCGACTCGCGTCACTCTCTCCCCCGGTGTCGCCTGGTTATCGACCATCGGGCTCTCGCACCAGTATCCCAGCTTGCGCGTGGGCAACGTGCCGGGACCAATGCTTTCGATACCCGGTTTTCCATTTGGGGACCGGCAGTTGCAAAGCGCTGCGCAGGCCAGTCAGGGCGTCGAGCTGGCCCTGCCAGCAGATCTGGTCTTCAGCGCAACCGGCTTCTACTCGCAGTTTTGGGGACTGACTGATCTGAGCCAGAGTTGCTTTCAGCTCGAACCTGGTCTCATTCCCGATCCCATGCCGGGCGAACGAGTGCCGCCGTACGTCTGCCCCAACAATGACCCCGTGCGCGGTCGCGCTTACGGCCTCGAACTGTTGCTGCGTCGCCCGTTTTCCAAGCGGTTGAGCGGGCTGCTGTCCTACACGTTGTCCCGAGCCACGCGCGAAGCGCATTTCCTCACCACCTCCGGGGGCGACGACCTGAAAACCGTGACCAGCGAGTTCGATCGCACCCACGTCCTGAACGCCGTCTTGTCTTACGACTTGGGTCAGCGCTGGCGGGTTGGGAGCCGGTTCCTGTTTTACACGGGGACTCCCTACTCCAACCGCGATGGCAGCCTGCCCGTGCCGCCTTACAACGCCTACCGCAACCCCGCGTTCTATCGCGTGGACTTCCGGCTCGAGAAGCGCTGGCGCCTCGGGCACGACGGTTCGATCGCCTTCGTTTTGGAAGGTCAGAACGTCACGCTGAGCAAAGAAATCAGCGGCCTGGGCTTAGACTGCGAAGGTCAACCGACGGCCCAAGGCGAGACGACCACGTGTAAACAGTCGACGGTCGGCCCGCTCACCATCCCCAGTGTAGGCGTGGAAGCGTTTTTCTGAAATTCTGAACCAGCGTTTTGAAGGATTGGCCCTTCCCGGGCGAAGACGAGTGAAAGCCCTGCCATGAAAGCCTGCCGTCCAGCCCTCCCAGCCGTACTGGCCGTCTTGGCGGCCGCGGCGGGCGTGTGCTGCCCCGAACCGGCGCTCGCCGCCGAGCGCGCTTGTCCGGGCATGAGCATCGAATCAGACGCGGATTTCCGCGCTCGCTTCGGGGACTTGCTCGAGCGCATCCAGGGCGAGCTCGGGACTCGCTCCGATATCGACGCCTGCGCACGCATCGCACTTCAGCTAGAAGCGGACTCGATCATCACGATGTCGATCAGGCTGCCAGACGGCCGCACCACTTCGCGCACTGTCACGCGGGCGGACGACGTCGTTCCGACGCTGCAGGCGCTGCTGCTCGTGCCGCTGCCATCGCCGTCCACGCCAGCCTTCACCGCAGCACCGACAGCCCGTCCGGCTCGCCGCGCCGCGCCCGGCGTGAGCCGCGCGTTTTCAGATGAGGCTGTGCCGCCACGCAGCACCGCGGCACGTCGCCTGGGCTTCGAGCTTTCGTTCATCACCGGGGCCCGCGCGGGCGACGGACAGCTGGGCGTTGGCCTGGGTGCGTTGTCTTTTCTCGAGGTCCACGGTTGGCTGCTCGGCTTCGAAGGCCGCGCGGACACCTACCGCGCGATGCTGGGCAACAGCGAGTCCGAGACCGCGCTCGAACTAGCGATTCTGGCCGGGCGGCGCTTCGACTTCGGTGGCTGGGCGCTCGACCTCACTGCCGGTCCTGCCGTTGCCATGAAAGGTCTAGCGGTCTCGCAGACCGAGTCAGTTCACGTGAACATGACGGGCTACGTACCGCCTCCACCCGCTCAATACAGGGACCCCAGCTCCGGCCCGGTGCCTCGCTTGCTGCTCGGCGCTCGATTCGGTTTCAGGCCGCGCTCCGTTTTTCGCACCTTCGTCGGCATCGACGGCGAGCTGGGGCCGGGGCGCGTCGCCAATGAAGCTGATCCCGACTCGGCGCGCTTACCTGTCTTCTCCTTGGGCCTGGCGTTCGGCGCCACCGTAGGCACTCCATGAGCTCGCGTAACATTCGACAAGCGGCGGGTACGCTGCGAGCTTCGGATCCGGAACTGATGCGCGAACTCGGGGGCGGTCATCTGGGCGCGCTCGGCGAACTGTACGACCGCTATCACGCGCCGTTGCGCACCTTTCTTGCCCGGGCCACGCGCGACGCGCATGACGTCGATGATCTGGTCCACGCGACGTTTTTGGCCGCTGCTCGGTGCGCCCCGCGCTACGATGGGCGCCCGTCGTGCCGTCCTTGGTTAATCGGCATTGCGGCGCAACTACTGCGCCGTCGACGCCGCGCCAGCGGTCGCTTGGTCGAGATCTTGGCATCACTGAAGAGCACCCTGCAACCGGCGCCGGATCCGCAACCCGCGTTGGAAGCGCGCACTGACGTCGAGCGCGCCCTGGGCTCGCTCACTGAGGCCAAGCGCATCGCCGTGTTGATGGCGGAGGTCGAAGGGCTGAGCTGCGAGGAAATCGCGCAAGCGCTCGAGGTGCCGATCGGCACGGTGTGGACGCGCCTGCACGCTGCGCGCCGCGAGCTTCGCCAGGCCATCGGCGGCGA
>Ga0164308_10000924_pt1 | contig 15805 bp, 17 predicted proteins | sample Whisoiple_246_MG_FD_109983 | JGI IMG/M metagenome (GOLD analysis project Ga0164308, IMG submission 109983) | Soil microbial communities amended with fresh organic matter from upstate New York, USA - Whitman soil sample_246_MG | ecosystem: Environmental > Terrestrial > Soil > Unclassified >...
GGCATCGGGCTCTCCTTGCGGATCACGTCGCGCAGGGTGTGCCCGGAGATCAGCTCCATCGCCAGGAAGACCGAGCCGGCGTCGTCGCCCTGGTCGTAGACCGCGACCACGTTCGGGTGGGAGAGGCGGGCCGCTGAGCGCGCCTCGCGCACGAAGCGCTCGGCGAACTCGCCGTCGTCGCCGAGGCCCGGATGCATCACCTTCACAGCGACGGTGCGCTCGAGGCGGAGGTCGGTGGCCTCGTAGACGCTGGCCATGCCGCCGCGCGCGATGCGGACGCCGATGCGGTAGCGACCGTCGAGCAGCCGTCCGGTCAGGGGGTCGCTCGCGCCGTCGGCACCGCCCGTCTGGGCGGGCCGACCGGCATGCCGATCTGGCTCCACAGCGACCCTCCTGCGACCGGACGGGGAAGAGTCCGGAGCCTCAATCGTACGGACGACCCTCGTCGGTGGCCCGTTGGCGGGCGGTGCGGCGTGGCGCGGACCACCTCACCGGGGGTGGGACAATGGGGGCATGGAGCACTCCGCCGACCAGGCCCGCCTCGCCGATGCCGACCTCGCCGCCCTGGTGCCGGCCTGGCTCGACTGGGCCGCCGCCGCCGAGCAGCTGGGCGTCACGGTCGCCAAGGTCCGCACGATGATCCGCGAGCACGAGCTCGCCGCGGCCGTCCCGGCCCCGCGCGCGGGGCAGCAGGTGCCGGCCGACTTCATCCAGGACGGCCTGCCGGTCAAGGGTCTGCCGGGTCTGCTGACGATGCTGCACGACAACGGCTTCGACGACCGCGAGTGCATCGCCTGGATCTTCACCGACGACAACCTCCCCGGCCGCCCGATCGACGCGCTGCGCGAGAACCGCGGCTCCGAGGTGAAGCGCCGCGCCCAGGTGATCGCCAACTTCTGACGGCGTCCTCCGGCGTCCCTTCCACCTCCCGCGCCTCGCGTGGCGCGCCTGTGGATGACTCCTGGCGCAGGCCGCCGGCCCGCGGTTTGGTCCCCAACCGTCGAGAATTGGCCCGCGGATGCGCGGAGTTGGACCAATCCGCGTGCTCGCCGAGCCGCGCAGGCGGGACGCGAGGGTCGGTCGGGGCGCGGCGCGGTCCCTGTGGACGACTCGTGGCCGTCGGCGCTCCCGCCGCGCCGATCGTGCGCCGTTTGGTCCCCAACCGCGCACGACAGGGCCGCGGAGCCGCGGTTCGTGACCAATCGGCGCCTGTGGAGGACGCGTACGGCGCGCCTCAGACGACGCGCCGCGTCGCGGCGTCGGCCAGCCCGTGCAGCACCCGGCGGGCGTGGTCGTCGACGTCGGCACCGTCGAGGGCGCGCAGGGCCTGCGCCGCGAGCTCGTCGATGACGGCCTCGACCTGGGCGTGCGCGCCGGAGCGGTCGATGATGTCGCGCAGCTCGGCGACGTCGGCGGGGGAGAGCGGCGTGCCGAGGGCGGCGTCCAGGCGGCGCGCCTCGGCCGGCTCGGCGGCGTCCAGAGCCAGCGCGACGAGCACCGTCCGCTTGCCCTCGACCAGGTCGTCGCCCGCGGGCTTGCCGGTGGCCGCCGGGTCGCCGAAGACGCCCAGCAGGTCGTCGCGCAGCTGGAAGGCCTCCCCGAGCGGCAGGCCGAAGCCGGAGAGCTGTCGCAGCGTCTGCTCCGACGCGCCGGCGAGCGCCGCGCCGATGTGCAGGGGGCGCTCGATGGAGTACTTCGCGGACTTGTAGCGCAGCACGGTCATCGCGGCGTCGACGTCGGCGCGGCCGCGGGCCTGCACCGAGACGTCGAGGAACTGCCCGGCGATCACCTCCGACCGGCACCGGTCGAAGACGTCGAGCGCCGGCAGCACCCGCTCGATCGGGAGGCCGCAGCGGCGCAGCAGCTCGTCGGCCCAGCTCAGCAACAGGTCGCCGAGCAGGATCGCCGCGGCCGCGCCGTACTGCTCGGGGTCGCCGCGCCAGCCGTCGGCGCTGTGCTCGGCGGCGAACCCGCGGTGCGTGGCCGGCCGGCCGCGCCGGGTGTCGGAGGCGTCCATGAAGTCGTCGTGGACCAGGGCGCTGGCGTGCAGCAGCTCGAGCGACGCGCACGCGCGGACCAGCGCGTCGTCGTCGACCGGGACGGGCTCGACGGCGCGGTAGCCCCAGTTGCAGAAGGCGGCGCGGAAGCGCTTGCCGCCGGCGACCGAGACCCGCGCCTCGGCGACCAGCCGCTCGGCGTCCGGTCCCAGTGGCGCCAGCCGGACGGCCTGCTCGTCGAGGAACGTGTCCAGAGCCGCCTGCACCCGGCCGCGGAACGCGGCACCGTCCCAACCGTCACCGCTGTCCACCACGACACGGAGACTAGCCAGTGGTCACGAAGCCGGAGCCGCCCGCCCCGGTCCATACACTGCTGGCCATGGTGGACTCCCAGGCTCCGCGGATCGGCGATCTCGTCCGTTCCGGCGAGCGGTCGTTCTCGTTCGAGTTCTTCCCGCCCCGCGACGCGGCCGGCGAGGAGCAGCTCTGGCACGCGATCCGCGAGCTCGAGCCCTACCGGCCGACGTTCGTCTCGGTGACGTACGGCGCCGGCGGCTCCACCCGCGACACGACCGTCCGGGTGACCGGGCGGATCGCGCGCGAGACCTCGATGACGGCGATGGCGCACCTGACCTGCGTCGGGCACACGCGCGCGGAGCTCGACGGCGTCCTCGACTCGTACGCCGACGCCGGGATCAGCAACGTCATGGTGCTCCGCGGCGACCCGCAGGAGGGGCCGCGCGCGCCGTGGACGCCCACCGACGGCGGCCTGACGTACGCCGCGGAGCTGGTCGAGATGGCGCGCGGGCGAGGCGGCTTCAGCATCGGGGTGGCGGCGTTCCCCGAGGGACACCCGTCGGCCGACTCGCTCGACCACGACGCCGACGTGCTGGTCGCCAAGGCCCGCGCGGGTGCCGAGTTCGCGGTCACGCAGATGTTCTTCCGCGCCGAGGACTACTTCGCGCTCGTCGAGCGGGTCCGCGCCCGCGGCGTCGACCTGCCGATCCTGCCCGGCATCATGCCGATCCTGAACCTGGCCAACATCCGCCGCCAGGGCGAGCTCATCGGCACCGCGGTGCCCGACCACGTCGTAGCGCGGATCTCCGCCCACGACGGCGACCCGGTCGCCATGCGGGCCGAGGGCATCGAGCTGGCCGCCGAGCTCTGCGAGGAGCTGCTGGCCGGCGGCGCGCCGGGCCTGCACTTCTACACGCTGAACCGGTCCAAGGCGACCCGCGAGATCTTCGCCCGCCTCAACATCGCCGTCTGAGTCAGGCGGGCCCGACCTCGGCCGCCACCAGGGCGGCCGACAGCCCGACGTAGGGCAGCCCGGCGCCGGGGGTGGCGTGGGCGCCGGCGGCGTACACGCCCTCGACCGGCGTGCGCGGGCCGAGGCGCTGCCGCACGGTCGCGCGGCCATGCCACAGCACCCCCATCGGCGACCCGCTCCACAGCGTGACCTGGTCGCGCGGGCTGCGGTCGACGCGCGCCACCACCTGGGCCCGGACGTCGATCCGGTGCCGGGCGAGTGCGCGCAGGATGTCCTCGGACAGCCGACCGCGCCCGTGCACGGTCAAGGTGCTGTGCCCGTCGGGCGCGCGCCCGCCGGTGCGGACGACGAGCATCGGGTCGCCGTGCAGCACCAGCTCGTGCGGGAGGTCCGGGAGGTCGCCGGACAGGCCGAGGTGGGCGACGACGGGCGGGATCGCCGGCATCGTGCGCGCGACGTACGGCGCGAGCGCCGGCAGGCGGCGGGGGTCGACGGCGCAGACGACCACGTCCGCGTCGAGCTCGCCGGCGGCGGTCGCCACCGCGACCGCCCGGCCCTCGCGCACCACGACGTCGAGCGCCTCGGTGCCGGTCTGCACGGTCACCCGGCGGGTCGCGAGCCGCGCGACCAGCGCGTCCCCGAGCCGCGCCATGCCGCCCTCGACCGTCCACGCGCCGAACCGCTGCTCGACGTACGCCGTCATCCCGGCCCACGCCGGCACGTTGCGCAGGTCGTGACCCTCGGCGACGGCCGGGTGCCCGGCGACCAGGCGCAGCCGCTCGTCCTTGAACGTCCTCTTGAGCCGCTTGAAGAGCATCTCCCGGCTGTCGAGCCGCGCCGCGACCTCGCGCGGCAGCTCGGCGGGGTCCCAGGGGTTCTCGAGGTAGCCGCGGCGCAGCGCCTCCCAGTCCTCGGCGTACGACGCCACGTGGTCGACCCAGCGGCGGCCGAGGCCGGCGCCGAGCTCGTCGAACGCCGCGATCTGCGCGGCGCGGCCGCTCGGCAGCGCCAGCCGCGACCCGTCCTCGAAGCGGTGCTCGCGCAGCACCGGGAGCGGCACCAGCTCGAGCTCGCGCTCGACCGGCCGGCCCGACTTGCGGAAGAGGTCGCGGACGACCGCGGGCAGCAGCGTGTACGTCGGGCCCGCGTCCCACGCGAACCCGTCCTCGGTGACCTCGCCGAGCGCACCACCGAGCGTCGCCGAGCGCTCGACCAGGGTCACGTCGTGGCCGAGCTTCGCGAGCCGGGCCGCGGCCGCCAGGCCGCCGAACCCGCCGCCGACCACGACGACCCGCGCCACGACGCTCAGCCCTCGGCGGCGATGACGCGGCCCAGCGACTCCTCGTCGCGCCCGACGACCGTGGTGCCGTCGGCCGCGGTGAGGATCGGCCGCTGGATCGCCCGGGGGTGCGCCGCCAGCGCGGCCAGCCAGTCGCCCCGGTGCGCGGCGTCCCTCGGCAGGTCGATCCCGGCCTCCTTCGCCTCCTTGGCTCGCGCGACGTCCCACGGCTCGAGACCGAGGCGGTCGACCACCGCGCCGAGCTCGTCGGCGGTCGGCGGCTCGTCGAGGTAGCGGCGGACCGTGTAGGCCACCCCGGCCGTGTCGAGCTCGGCGACCGCGGTGCGGCACTTGGAGCAGGCCGGGTTGAGCCATATCTCGATCATGCGACCTCGATCTCGGGGGCACCGGTCATCGTGGCGAGCTCGTCGTACGTCGTCGAGAACACGGCCGCCGGGTGCCCGGCCGCGGCCCACACGACGTCGTACGTGCGCAGCCAGGGGTCCAGGTACGTCGGCACCGGCGCGGGGTGGCCGATGGGGGAGACGCCGCCGATCACCTGGCCGGTGTGCTCGCGGACGAAGTCGGGGCTCGCGCGGCGGAGCTTGGTCACACCCAGGTCGGCCGCGACCTTGGCGGTGTCGACGCGGTGGGCGCCCGACGTCAGAATGAGCACCGGCGCCCCGTCGGCGTCGAAGAGCAGACTGTTCGCGATCGCGCCGACCTCGCACCCGAGCGCTTCGGCCGCGAGTGCGGCGGTGTGCACGGAGTCCGGCAGGATGACCACCTCACCGGTGCCGCCACGGCTCGCGTGGTCGGCGCGGAACCGGGTGATCGACGGGTGTTCGGAGTTCATGGTCGAGACCCTAGGGCAGCGGGTGTCCTGGGATGGAGGAGGAGACGGATGAGTCACGAGCGGCCCGCGGCGATGGCGGCGGTCTGGTTGACCCGGGCGCAGCTGGTGCTGCTGCTGGCGGCGGCACTGCTGTCGGTGGTCTTCCACGACGAGCTCTCCCGGGCCTGGCAGGACGGCCGGGTCGACGCGGGCTCGGTCGAGCCGCCGTCGATCGTCCCGGTCGTCGTGGTGATGCTGGCCGTGATCGGCCTGCTGATCTTCGTGCTCCTGGAGTTCTTCCGCTCGCGCCACGGCTGGGCCCGGGTCGCGCTCACCGCGACGCTCGTGCTCCTCGCGATCGGCACGCTCGCGACGGTCCGGATCGGCCCGCCGGCGCTGTTCGTCGTCGTCTCCGTGCTGAGCGTGGCCCTCGACATCGCGATCGTCGGGGCGCTCTGGCACCGCGACACCACGGCCTACCTGCGCGCGGCCGACCGCTCGAACGACGTGCGCGCCGGGTCCTGAGCCGACCCGCGCCGCGGTCCTTGACGGGCTGTCGGCGTGCGGGTGTACGGTGGAGCCATGTTCGAACAGATGTTCGATCATGGCTCGGTGGGGGCGACCTCGACCCCCGCCCCCGCCGAGTCGCCGGTCCCGTCCCGAGTCGTGCGGGCGCCGGTCGCGTCACGGCAGGGGTCGCCGGTCCGGGGTCGAGGAAGAGGTGTTCGATGAACCCGCACGCGTTGCCCGCGACGACCCACTCCTACCTCGCGCGCGCCGCCGAGTCGCTCAGCGAGGCGGTGACGGCGACCGAGGTGCCCACCCGCTACGCCTGCGCCCACGTCGCTGCCCTGCGCGCCGCCGCTGCGCTGCTCTCGGCGCGGGCCCGCCCCGCCGTGCGGCCGCGCCGTCGCCAGCAGAACGCGTGGGTGCTGCTCGCCGAGGTCGCGCCCGAGCTGGAGGAGTGGGCCACGTTCTTCGCCGCCGGCGCGGCCAAGCGCGCAGCGGCCGAGGCCGGCTCGACGCGGGCGGTCGGCGAGCGCGAGGCCGACGACCTGGTGCGCGAGTCCGACCGGTTCCTCGCGGTCGTCGAGCGCAGCCTGGGTCTGGCGCCGCACCTCCCGATCGACGAGCGGCTCATGGCGGTCCACGCCAGCTGAGGTGCGGCGCCCTAGGCTGAGCCCATGACCGACAGTCTCAGGGCCGGGCGGCCCAGCGAGCGCCGGGCGGCGGCCAGGGACGCCGTGGTGTGGGACGCGGTCCTGCCGGCCATCGACGCCGGCAGCGACGTGGTCGACGTCGGCGGCGGCACCGGAGGGTTCGCGGTGCGGGTCGCGGAGCTCGGCGCCCGGGTGACCGTGGTCGACCCCAGCCCCGACGCGCTGGCCGCGCTGGGCCGTCGGGCCCGTGAGGTCGGCGTGTCGGTCTCGGCCCAGCAGGGTGACCTGTCGACGCTGCTCGACGTGGTCGGCCCCGACAGCGCCGACATGGTGCTCTGCCACGGCGTGCTCGAGGTCGTCGACGACCCGCGAGCGGCGCTCGCGACCCTGCGCACGGTGCTGCGGCCCGACGGCGTGCTCAGCCTGCTCGTCGCCCAGCGGCACGCTGCGGTCATCACCCGGGCGATGGCCGGTCACTTCCCGCAGGCGCTGGCGATGCTGGAGTCCGGCTCCGGCGGCGACGGCCGTACCGGCCACCGGTTCACCGCGCCGGAGCTGACCGAGCTCGTCACCGACGCCGGCTTCGGCGTGCGGTCGGTGCACGGCATCCGCGTCTTCGCCGACCTGGTGCCGGGGTCGCTGCTCGACCTCGAACCGGGCGCGACCGCCGCGCTGCTCGAGCTGGAGCGGGCCGTCGCCGAGCGCTCCGAGTACCTCCCGCTGGCCACCCAGCTGCACGTGCTCGCCGGCTGACGCGAGCCCCGGGCCGAGGGTTCGCCGACCGCTCAGGGGGAATGGTCTAGCCGCAGCGACACCCTTCGCTGATGAAAATGTCGAACCCGGCTACCGGGATGCCGAGCCGCTGCCTAGACTGGAGTCGTCGGGGGACACGTCCGACGATGACCTGTGGGAGGTACGGTGCCACTCTCGGAAGAGGAGCTCCGACTGCTCGAGCAGATGGAGCGGGCCCTCGTCGAGGAGGACCCGAAGCTGGCCTCGACGCTGCGCGGTACGGCGTTCCGCCGATCCGCCCGTCGACGAGCCATCCTCGCCGGGGTCTGTTTCGTCGTCGGCGTAGCGGTCCTGATGACCGGAGCGGTCGCGAGCATCACGGCGCTCGGCATCGTCGGGTTCGTCATCATGCTCGGCTCCGCGACCGTCGCCCTGACCGCGATGCGCGGCCACGGGCACGCCGCGGCCGACCCGCGTGCCGCCCACCCCAGCCGCGGCGGCTTCACCGTCATCGACGGCGGCCGCAGCAGCAAGCGTTCCAAGCGGACCAGCCAGGGCTCCTTCATGGAGCGCATGGAGGACCGCTGGCGCCGCCGCCGGGAGTCCGGCGGGTTCTGATCCGAGCCTGACTCGGCGCCGACCGACAGGCGGTGACCACCGAGGTCACCGCCCTTCATGCTGCTCGGGTCACGACACCTGGTCGACGACCCCGCCGTACCGCGTCTCGACCGGACCGCCCGGCGAGCGGCGCGAGCGCTGCAGCCGCAGCACGGTGCGCGGCCACCAGGTGGCGCGCCGGCGGGCGCTGCGGGTGGCGCCGCCCGCCAGCGCCGCGAGGCACTCCTCGGCGTCGGCGCGCAGCCGCACCGGGTCCACCTGGGCGCCGGAGCGCGAGTAGCGCAACAGCTCGAGGGTCCGCACGATCCGGTCGATCGAGCCGACGGCCTCCGGCGCGACCTCCGGGCCGCGCGCGGGTCGTTCGGCGGTGTGGGGACCGACCGGCGCACCGAAGAGGTCGACGAGCCACGCGCGCGTGGCGCGCGGCGAGCGGCCACGAGGCCACGACGCGCCGAGGTCGACGGCCGTGTCGCGCAGCTCCTCCCAGACCAGCTCGGGGGAGCCGGCGGCGAGCCGGCGCTCGCGGCGCCGCCTGCGCACCAGCCGCGGCAGCAGCAACGCGACCAGGAGGGCGGCCACGACGGCGAGCCCGCCGACGATCCGGCCCCAGTGGGTGCCGCCGCCGGAGGGGGCGGCCGCATCGGCGTTGAAGCCGGAGTCCTCGATGGGCCGCGGCTGCGCCGAGGCAGAGGTCGAGCCGCTGTCGCTCGGCTCCGCCGACGCGCTGGGCTCGGCGCCGGGCCCGGTCCCCGGGACCGTGTAGCCCGGCACGTCCCCAGCGCGGTCGGAGGGCGTCGGCTCGAACCGCACCCACCCGGCGCCGTCGAAGTACAGCTCGGGCCAGGCGTGCATGTCCAGGGAGCTGTAGGTCCAGCCGTCCGGGCCGTCGGCCGAGGGCCGCAGGAAGCCGATCGCGACCCGGGCCGGGATGCCGAGCTCACGCGCCATCACCGCCATCGCCGAGGCGAACTGCTCGCAGTAGCCGATCCGGCCGCCGGGGCCTTCGGAGAGGAACTGGATCAGCGCCTCGTTGCCGCTGCCCTCGGCGCCGTCGAGGCTGTAGCTGAAGCCGCCGTCCTCCCGGAACCAGTTCTGGAGCGCGACCGCCTTCTCGTACTCGGTCGTCGCGCCCGCGGTCGCCTCGGCCGCGAGGTCGCCGACGATCGGCGGCACGTCCTTGGGCAGGTCGGTGAACATCTTGTCGACCTTGCCGCCCGGCGGTGACGCCTCGGCGAGGGTGTCGGAGCTGATGTCGGGCCGGATGGCGGTCAGGGAGTACTCGAGGCCGGCCGCGCTGAGCTGGTCGTTGCCGGCCAGGAAGTCCATCGTCTTGTCGTCGTATCGCCAGTCGCCGGACGCGGTGATCCGGCTGATCGGCGGCTGCGTCGGCAGCCAGCGGGAGTCGAACAGCGGCGAGATCGAGATCTCGTAGGGGTACTGCTGCCGCGGGATCTGGACCGACAGTCCTGCCACCGGCGGCATCGCGCCGTCGGCGAGGTTGCCGACCGGGACGTCGCGGTCGCCGGGGCTCCACTCGGCCGCGTTGTAGCGGGTGAGCGTGAGGATCCGCAGGTACGACGGGTCGGGGTCGGTGGTCGTCACGTGGACGAGCGGCACGTCCTTGCCCTGCTTGAGGTCGCGGACCAGGTCGACGGTCGGGTTGCTGACGTGGATCTGCTCGCCGTCGCCGTTGCCCGGGCCGAAGTCGAAGAGGTGCCACCCGGTGGCGGGGACGAGCACCGGGACCAGGACGGCGAGCGCCGTGGCGGCGCCGCCGATGAGGCTGGCAGTGCCACGCACGGCGTGGCTGCCGGCGCCGAAGGCGATGGGGTCGCCCGTCTCGCGGTCCTCGCCGATCGGTCGACCCCAGCGGGCGACCTGGTCGGACTCCTGCAGGTAGAGCATCGAAAGGAAGCCGCCGGCGGTCGTCGCGAAGACCCAGGGGGAGATCGTGGTGTCGACCATCCCGAGGGGGACGCTGAAGACCGCGAGCAGGGGCAGGCCGGCCAGCGGGACCCGGCGGAGGGTGCACGCCAGCAGGTCGACGAGCAGCAGGCAGGCCAGCCCGCCGAAGACCAGCAACACGTCGACGGGGGGCAGCTCCGGGCGGATCGGCGCGGCGTACCTGTTCGCCGTGTCGATGGCGTCGGAGATCGTGGTCGTCAGCTCGGTCCACCCGCCGCCGACCGGCACCGGCGTGCCGACCAGCATCAGGCAGGCCAGCGCGGTGGAGACCACCAGCTGCAGGCCGACGACGGCGAGGCCGGGCCAGCGCCACCACCGGGCGAGCGCGCCGGTGACCGCGATGACCGCGCCGAGAAGCAGCAGCGGGTTGAGGAAGTCGCCGGGCGACATGGTGAGCTCGCGCCAGGCGTTCATCGCGAACCACGTCGTCCCGGCGGCGAGACAGGAGAGCAGGAGCCCCGGGCCGAGGCGGGCGTGCCGTCGCGTCATCGGACGACCTCCGGCTCGGACCCGGCGCGGGTGGCCTGGGCGACGCCGCGGGCGCTCTGCGCGCTGGTGTGCGCGAGCTCCTGCCACACCGCGTCGAGGCGGTCGCGCGGACCGAGCGAGACCGCGCGCCAGCCCTGCTGGGCGAGCAGCTGGGTGGCGTTGCCGGGCGCGCCGCCGATCCACGCGTCGACGTCGACGGCCACCGCGAGGGCGGAGCCGGCGTGGTGCTGCATCCGGCGCAGCACGGGCAGGTCCGGGGCGACGACGCTGCCGAAGACCGCGACGGTCAGGCCGCCGTGCGCGCCCTCGCCGAGCCAGCTGGTCTCCAGGCGTGCCTGCGGGACCGTCGTCACGACGGCGAGCGACTCGAGCAGAGGCCCGGTGTTGAGGTCGGCCCCGCGGACGTGCCAGGCGCTGCCGGGCTCCTCGCCGGTCGCGGTGACGAGTCGGACCGCGAAGCCGCGGTGCGTGAGGTGGACGGCGATCGAGGCCGCGGCGGAGACGGCCGCCTCCAGCGACGAGGCGATGCCCTGGCCGCGGTGGGCGCTGGCGCGGTTGTCGAGGAAGAGCGTCGCGCGGGACTGCCACGGCTGCTCCTCGCGCCGCACCATGAGCTCGCCGACCCGGGCCGAGCTGCGCCAGTGCACGCGGCGCAGGTCGTCGCCGCGGCGGTACTCGCGGACGGTCACGTCCTCCGCGCTGCCGGTGGCGAACGCGCGAGGCCGGTTGTCGCCGGACCCGGTCCACGCGCCGCCGAGCGGGATCTGGGGGAGCGTGACGGTGCGGGGCGTGACGATCATCGGGACCGTCGTGCGGAAGGTGCGGCCGAGCTCGACCAGGCCGAAGGGGTCGCTGACCCGCACGGCCATCGGACCGATCTCGAAGCGGCCGCGGACATCGGAGCGGACCTGGTAGGTGACCGAGTGCCGCCAGCCGTGACCGATGCCGTCGACGACGAACCGCGGCCGGGTGCCGAGCACGTAGGGGACCTGGTCCTCCAGGCGGAGCACGCCGTTGGGGGCGAGGCCCTCGTTGGCGAGCGTCAGCGTGACCCGTGCGGGCTGGCCGGCGGCCACGAGCTGGGGCGTGACCGTGCGCACCAGCGTCAGGCGGTAGCGGTTGCGGGCGAGCACCGTGACGGTCAGCAGGGCGACCGCGAGCAGCAGGATCCCGACCCGCGCCAGGGTGGGCTGGTCGAGCAGGATCGCGCAGACGATCGCGGTGATGCCGGCGGCGAGGAAGGCCCGCCCTCGGACGGTGAGGCCGGCCAGTGCTTCTCTCATCGGCTCAGCGCTCCCCGGGCGTCAGCGGGTGCCGTCTGGGACGGCGACCGTCGCGACGATCGCGTCCAGGATCGCCGTCGTGGAGCGCCCGCTCATCGCGGCCTCGACGCTCGGCAGCAGCCGGTGGGCGAGCACGGGCCGGGTCAGCCGGTGCACGTCGTCGGGCAGGACGTAGTCGCGACCGTCCATCGCGGCCACGGCCTTCGCGGCCCGGACCAGGTGGAGCGTGGCGCGCGGCGAGGCGCCGAGCGCGAGCTCGTCGGAGCGCCGGGTCGCCGCGGTGACCGCGACGGCGTACCGCTGGACCGCGGTGGAGACGTGGACCTGGTTGACGATCGCGATCAGCTTGCGCACCTCGCCGGCGTCGGTGACGGGCTCGAGGTCGTCGAGCGGGTTGGCGCCCGTGTGGCTGTTGAGCATCGCGATCTCGGCGGCCTCGACCGGGTAGCCGACGGACACGCGCGCCATGAAACGGTCGCGCTGCGCCTCCGGCAGGGCGTAGGTGCCCTCCATCTCGATGGGGTTCTGGGTCGCGATGACCATGAACGGCGCGTCGAGCTGGTACGTCGTGTTGTCGACGGTGACCTGGCGCTCCTCCATGCACTCCAGCAGCGCGGACTGGGTCTTCGGCGAGGCGCGGTTGATCTCGTCGCCGACGACGACGTTGGCGAACACGCCACCCGGGCGGAACTCGAACTCGCGGGTGTTCTGGTTGAACACCGACACGCCGGTCACGTCGGACGGGAGCAGGTCGGGGGTGAACTGGATCCGGCGCACCGTGCAGTCGATGCTGCGCGCGAGCGACTTGCTGAGCATCGTCTTGCCGACGCCGGGCACGTCCTCGATGAGCAGGTGGCCCTCGGCCAGCAGCACGACCAGCGCGGAGTGGACGACATCGGGCTTGCCCTCGATGACCCGCTCGATGTTGGTCCGCACGCGGCTCACCACCCGCGCCAGCGTCTCGAGGTCCGCCCCGCCCGTCTCCTCGATCAACTGCGTCTCCACATCGTTCCTTCCCTCGCCCTGTCGTCGCGGCCGTCAACCAGTTGTGAGGCACGCCACCGCTGAACCCACCGTATGCGGTGGGGGAAACCTACGTGGCGCGCCCGCTGTACGCATCTGACTCCCCGGACAACGGATTGGTTGCCGTCGCGGTTCACCCGCCCGGGGGAGGGGGCCGCGCCACCGTCCTCCACCGCGCCCCACCGACGCCGCCTTCTCCCCACCGGCGCTCCACCAGCGCGGCACGCCTCCCGTCGTAAGGCCTCTGACCTGCGCAAACGCGGCGACCCCGGCGAGCTCGTCGGCGGCCCCGGGTCGCGGGCTCGGCCGAGAGCGGCCCGAAATCGCCGTCGGAACACGCTCGATGTGGTTGACGGTGGGGGATTGTGGAGTACTGTGGGGCAAAGTGGAGGAAGGGCCAGGGGAGTGGAGGTGCCCGGATGTTCTTCATGGGCACGTACACCCCCAAGCTCGACGAGAAGGGGCGGCTCTTCCTTCCGGCCAAGTTCAGGGAACGGCTCTCGGAGGGGCTCGTGGTGACGCAGGGACAGGAGAACTGCCTGGTCGTGTGGCCCACGGACGTCTTCATGGAGGAGGCACGGCGGGCGCAGGCCACGCCGATGACCGTGCGCGGCGCGCGTGACTACGCCCGCATCCTCTTCGCCGGCGCCGACGAGGCGTCCCTGGACAAGCAGGGCCGGGTGGGCATCTCGGCCCACCTGCGTGAGTACGCCGGCCTCGACCGCGACGTGGTCGTCATCGGCGTGATGGACCGCGTCGAGATCTGGGACCCGGCCCGCTGGCAGGAGTACTCCAGCGGCGCCCAGGCCAAGTTCGCCGAGCTCGACGAGCAGCCCAACCCGAACTAGCACCACCCCGCACCACCAGCAGAACTGCCAGCAGAACTACCAACAGAACTACAGAGCGATCCGCAGGACGAGGTCTCGAGCCCGCTCCCGCGCCATCTGGGGCACCTTCCCCGGTTCCAGATGGCACCTCCATCTGGGGCACCTTCCCCGGTTCCAGATGGGACTTCCCGGAACACCCGGGAGCGGGCAGGGACCTGGTTCGGCGGATCACTCGTATCCACCACCAGCACCAACACCGAGGGTCGAGACAGATGAGCATCGCGCCAGCGGCGCCCGCGCCGCACCTGCCCGAGACGGAGGCCGTCGTGCCCCCGCCGCGGGTGCGCCACCAGGCCCGGGACGCGGCCACGGTGATGGTGTTCTCGGCGGCGACCTCGGCCGGGATCGCGGTGTTCTTCCTGCTCCTCGCAGTCGCGGCGCGTCAGGCCTGACATGGCCGGCCCCGCCCACGTCCCGGTCATGCTCGACCGGGTCGTCTCCCTCCTCGCGCCGGCGCTCGACCGCACCGACCGCGACCAGACGGTCCTGGTGGACTGCACCCTGGGTCTCGGCGGCCACAGCGAGGCCGTGCTCTCCCGCATCGACCGCGCCCACGTCGTCGGCATCGACCGCGACCCGCAGGCGCTGGCGATGGCGAGCGACCGCCTGGCGCCGTACGGCGCGCGCTTCACCGGCGTGCACGCCGTCTACGACGAGATCCCCGAGGTCCTCGAGGAGCTGGGTCTGCCGCACGTCGACGGCGTGCTGTTCGACCTGGGGGTGTCGTCGATGCAGCTCGACGTGCGCGAGCGCGGTTTCGCGTACGCCGAGGACGCCCCGCTCGACATGCGCATGGACGGCAGCCGCGGCATCACGGCGGCCGAGGTGCTCAACACCTACGACGCGCCCGACCTGACCCGCATCCTGCGGGAGTACGGCGAGGAGAAGTTCGCTCGCAAGATCGCCGCGGCGGTCGTGCGCGAGCGGGCCAAGGAGCCGTTCAGCCGCTCCGGGCGCCTCGTCGAGCTGCTGTACGCCGAGATCCCTGCGCCGGCCCGCCGCACAGGCGGCCACCCGGCCAAGCGCACCTTCCAGGCGTTGCGCATGGAGGTCAACGACGAGCTCGCCGTGCTCCGCCGGGCGCTGCCTGCGGCGGTCGACGCGATCGGGGTCGGCGGTCGCGTGGTCGTCGAGAGCTACCACTCGCTGGAGGACCGGATGGTCAAGCAGGCCTTCACGGCGGCGACCCGGTCCGACGTACCCCCAGACCTGCCGTTCGTGCCGGAGGGGCACGAGCCGGCGCTCCGGCTGGTGACTCGCGGGAGCGAGAAGGCCACGCCGGAGGAGATCGAGGAGAACCCGCGCGCCGCATCGGTGCGGCTGCGGGCCGTGGAGCGCGTGCGTGAAGGGGGAGGGGCATGAGCAGTCCTGCGATGCAGGTGAGGACCAGGATCCCGCGGATCGCGGAGGTCGCGGTCGAGAAGGCCCGGCTCACCGTCGTCCCCCGACGGCGCCGACCCGCCGGGCGCGCGCCGTTCCTGGCGCTGGTCTCGATGGTGCTGCTCGCCGGCGTCATCGGCCTGCTCCTCTTCAACACCTCGATGCAGCAGGCGTCGTTCACGACCACCGCGCTCGAGCAGCAGGCGGACCGCCTCGCCGCCCGCCAGCAGTCGCTGGAGATGGAGCTCGAGCAGCTGCGCGACCCCCAGCGCATCGCCAGCGCCGCCCAGCGCCTGGGGATGGTGCAGGCGTGCAGCCCGGCGTTCCTGCGGCTCGGCACCGGGAAGGTGTCGGGCGCCCCGTGCACCTCGGGCCCGGCCAATGCGCTGCAGATCAACCCGAAGGCACCGGCCAAGCCGGCGATCCTCAACCCGCCGGCCACCGTCGTCACGGTCGACCCGCCGGCCGCCGGGACCGACACCGCGAACTCGTCCGCCGACACCGAGCGCGGCAACCCGGACCGGGCCGCGCGGAACGGTAAGAAGAAGAACAACCGGTAGTCGTCGACCCGACTGCCTCTCACCCGTCCCACCAGGAGCCTCCCGTGCCGTCGCCCACCCCGCCGCCGTCCACCGGCATCCGGCGTGGCTCCCCGGCGGTGCGCCTGCGGATCGGCTTCCTGGTGATCGCGATCGCGCTGTCGGTCTTCGCGGCCCGCCTCGTGCAGCTCCAGGGCCTCGACCCCAACTCCTACGCCCAGATGGCGGCGGCCGAGGGGACGGTGAAGGTCGACCTGCCCGCCGAGCGTGGCGACATCCTGGACCGCAACGGGCGCCCCCTCGCCGACTCGGTGAGCGGGATGATGGTCGTCGCCGACCCCGAGCTCA
>Ga0164308_10000928_pt1 | contig 15787 bp, 11 predicted proteins | sample Whisoiple_246_MG_FD_109983 | JGI IMG/M metagenome (GOLD analysis project Ga0164308, IMG submission 109983) | Soil microbial communities amended with fresh organic matter from upstate New York, USA - Whitman soil sample_246_MG | ecosystem: Environmental > Terrestrial > Soil > Unclassified >...
CAACGAAGCGATCCAGAAGGTTCTGATCGGCGACAAGAAGAAGATCAACTTCGAGCACCCGCTGACCTGGCTGGTCTGGCTGACCTCGTTCTTGTCGATCGGCCTCACCTTTTTTGTTTCGTTCGAGGTGCTCGGCGACCTGGGCCAAGAAGGCAACCTGTGGTGGGTGCTGTCGTTGATCATTAGCTGCGGCACGTTGGCCGGCGCAGTCATCCCCGAGCTGATCAAGGTCTTTACCTCGACTGAATCGGCGCACGTGAAAGAGGTCGTGACCTCGTCGCGTGAAGGTGGCGCTTCGCTGAACGTGCTTTCGGGGTTGGTCGCGGGCAACTACAGCGCGTACTGGATGGGCATCGTGCTCACTGCGCTGATGGGTGGCGCGTACTACTTCAGCATGATGGGGCTGGAGGAGTTGATGCTCGCTCCGGCCGTGTTCGCCTTCGGTCTGGTCGCGTTCGGCTTCTTGGGCATGGGTCCGGTGACGATCGCGGTCGACTCCTACGGGCCGGTGACGGACAACGCGCAGTCGGTATTCGAACTCTCGCTGATCACCGAGATCAAGGACGCGCCGGCCGAGATCGAGAAGCAATACGGCTTCAAGGTCGACTTCGAGCGCGCCAAAGAGCTGCTCGAAGAGAATGACGGCGCCGGCAATACCTTCAAAGCAACGGCCAAGCCGGTGCTGATCGGCACGGCAGTAGTAGGCGCAACCACGATGATCTTCTCGATCGTCGTGCTGCTCACCGAAGGCCTCTCGGCAAACGTGGAGAAGCTCAGCATCCTGCACGCGCCGTTCTTGCTCGGTCTGATCGCCGGCGGCGGCATCATCTTCTGGTTCACCGGCGCTTCCATCCAAGCGGCCGTCGCGGGCTCTTACCAGGCCGTCGAATTCATCAAGAAGAACATGAAGATCGACAGCATGGAAAAGGCGTCGATCGAAGACAGCAAGAAGGTCGTCGAGATCTGCACGCGTTATGCGCAACGCGGCATGGTCAACATCTTCATGACCGTATTTTGCGCCACGCTGGCCCTCGCTTGCATGGATCCGTTCTTGTTCATCGGCTACCTGATCTCCTTGGCGCTCTTCGGCCTGTTCCAAGCTCTGTTCTTGGCCAACGCGGGCGGTGCTTGGGACAACGCCAAGAAGATCGTCGAGGTCGAACTCAAAGAACGCGGCACCGATCTCCACGCGGCCGCGGTCGTGGGCGACACGGTCGGCGATCCCTTCAAGGACACCTCTTCAGTGGCCATGAACCCGATCATCAAGTTTACGACCTTGTTCGGGTTGCTCGCGGTCGAACTCGCGATCCAGCTCGAGCGCCAGACCAGCGCGATTTTGGCGGTGGTCTTCGCGCTCGGCAGCATGTTCTTCGTGTGGCGCTCGTTCTACGGCATGCGCATCGCCCCGAGCACCGAGGGCGAGCGGGAAGGAACGGCTGCGGCCGAGGCCTCCTCGCACTGAGCCGTTAGCGGCGAAACCGGACGGGGAGAGCAGCCGCTCTCCCCGTCTTTTTTTTGTGGTGTAGAGCGAGGCCCAGCGGCGGTAGCCTCCGGTTTCATGTACGTCGTAGTCGTGAATGTCCACGTGAAGCCCGAAGCCGTCGACGAGTTCATCGCCCTCACCGCCGACAATCACCTCAATACGCGGAAGGAGCCGGCCAACTTGCGTTTCGACGTGCTGCGCCGAAACGACGAGCCGAACCGCTTCGTGTTGTACGAAGCTTACACGAGCGAGGGCGGCTTCACCGCCCATCAGCAGACCGCGCACTACGCTCGCTGGAAAGAAGCGGTCGCGCCGCTGATGGCCGAGCCGCGGTCGCCGCAGAAATGCACGAGCCTGTTCCCCGAGCCCTGGCAATGAGTCCAGCCGTACACGAGCTGCCGGGAACTACCCAAACGAGTGATCATTTCGAATTTTCACACCGAACACAGGTAGTGGTCGGTAGCGGCGTTTGGTCGAGAGCGCTGGCGGAAGCGCGCGCGTTCGGCGCACAAGTGCTACTCGTCAGCGGCGTGAGCTCGCTCACCCGGCTCGGCCTGCAGCCACTGCTCGACGCCGAAGCCGCGAGGCTCGGACTTCGCTTGTGCCGATTCGTCGTGCCGCGTGAGCCGGATGTCGAGCTCGCGGATCTCGCGGCCGCACTGGCGCGCTCGAACGCCGTTTCCGCCGTGATTGGCATCGGCGGCGGCAGCACTTTGGATGTGGCCAAAGCGGCTGCGGCCTTGGCTACGAACCCGGGTTCGGCCAGGGACTACCTCGAAGGACTTCCGGGTCCCGGTCCCAAACCGTTGGCAGTGCCGCCGCTGCCCGTCATGTGCGTGCCAACTACCGCGGGCACGGGCTCTGAAGTCACGAAGAACGCGGTCCTGCAAGTCGCAGATCTGCAGGTCAAGCGCAGCATGCGCTCCGAGCTGCTCTTCCCGCACAGTGCGTTCATCGATCCGGTGCTCTCGGGGCAAGCGCCGACCCGTGTACGCGCGGGCACGGGGTTCGATGCGCTGACGCACTTGATCGAGGCATTTTGCTCGAGCAAAGCCTCGCCGTTTACCGACGCGCTGGCGAAGGACGGCATCGTTCGCGCGATTGCTGCGCTGAAGAGCCTTGCCCAAGGCACCGCTAGCGAACGCGACGCGCACGATCTGGCGCTTGCCTCCACCCTCGGTGGGATGTGTCTCGCCAATGCGGGCTTGGGCGCCGCACATGGGCTGATCGCGCCACTTGGCGGCTTGTATCCCAATATCCCGCACGGCGCAGGGCTCGCTTGCCTCCTCCCAGCCACGCTGACGATCAACGCGGCAGCGGCCCAAAGCTCGCCGAGAGCGAGCGCGCGCATGCTCGAACTCTGGCCGCTGCTCGGCGTGAACACGACGAGCGAAGCAACGCGCATGCTGGGCGAGCTGCGCGCGGCGCTCGGCCTGCCAGCCCTCGCGAGCTATGCGCAGATCGACGTCGCGCGCGTGATCAAGAGCCCGAGCGGGAGCCTCAAGACGAACCCGGTCCCCCTCGGTGAAGCCGAATTGCGGGCATTGCTCGAACTTTCGCTGAGCGCGTCGTAAGTTCATGCGGCGTTGGCCTATCTGCGCGCTGTTGTTGAGTGCTGCCTGTGGACGGACCCCCGAACCTCCGCCCCCGGAACGCACGGTGCCGCTCGCTGCAACGCAGAACGCTCCCTCGCTAGCCGCCAACCCCACGGCCCTCACACCCCATGATCTGCCGGGAAAAAAGCCAGGGCACGGCGCGCCGGGTTCCCAGATCAAACACGTGATCGTGATCGCCATGGAGAACCACGACGCGGACCAAATCTACGACGACCCGGTGAACGCCCCCTACATCCGCTCGTTGGTCGAAACCTACGCACACGCCGAAAATTTCGACGACGAACTGCCGCTCGAGATCCCGAGTGAAGGCCACTACGTTTGGATGGAAGCTGGCACGCACCGCTTCTCCGACGCACTGTTCGATGACGATTCGCCGCCGTCAGCCAGCGTCAGCACGGGCAGCAACCAGCACCTCGTTCGGCAGATCAAAAACTCCGACACTGGTTTGTCGTGGATGACCTACCAAGAGGGCATGAATGAACAGACCGGCGCCTGTCCAATTCGCAGCTCCGGTTTCTACGTGCCCAAGCACAACCCGTTCGTCTTTTTTCGGGATGTCGCCGGCGATCCCCCAGCCAAAGACACACCCTACTGCGCAGCTCACCACCGACCGTACTCGTCGCTCCAGGCGGACTTGGCCGGAGAACTTGCGAGCTACGTCTTCATCACGCCCGACGAATGCCACGACATGCACGGTCAACGCGGCTGTCCGGAAGAAAACCCGATCCGAACCGGGGACAAATGGCTCAAATCCGAGCTTCCGCGGCTGATCGCCTACGCGGAGCAGCACGAAGCCGTGATCTTCATTACCTTCGACGAGGGTAGCTCGTCCGTCAAAATGCCGTTCATTGCCATCGGCACCATGGTCAAGCCACGCCACACGGCCACCGAGCGCTACTCACACAGTTCGCAACTCAGAACCGTGGAAAAGATCTTGGGCCTGCCGCCGCTGCCGACCGTCGCCCAGTCGAACGATCTTTCGGACTTGTTCAAGCCAGGAGCTTACCCGTGACCCGTGCCACTCGCAGCCACTTCGCTCGACACTTCAGCCTCGATCCCGACGTAATTTATTTGAATCACGGCGCGTTCGGTGCCTGCCCGCTCGTCGTCCAAGCCAAACAGGCCCAAATTCGCGAGCGGCTCGAGCACAATCCCGTGCACTTCTTCCTCCGTGAGCTCGAGCGCCAACTCGACGAAACACGCGCCGTGCTCGGTCCTTTCGTCGGCGCGAGGCCGGACGATTTGGCTTTCGTTCCCAACGCGACGGCTGGCGTCAACACCGTGCTTTCGGCGCTGGAGCTGCCTGTGGGATCCGAGATCGTGATTGCGGATCACACCTATCCCGCTTGTCGGAACGCAGTTCAATATTGGGCCGCGCGGCGCTCCCATCAGGTCCGTGTCGCCAAAATCCCCTTTCCCTTGGCCTCCGCCGACGAAATCAGCCAAGCCATCCTCACTGAGGTCAACGCTCGAACTCGGCTCGTTTTGCTCGATCACGTGACGAGTCCGAGCGGCCTCATCATCCCCGTTGAAAGCCTAGTTCGCACGCTGCACGAACGCGGCATCGACACGTTGATCGACGGCGCGCACGGTCCGGGCATGCTGCCCTTGGAGCTCGAACGCCTGGGCGCGGCGTACTACACCGGCAATTTGCACAAGTGGTGCTGCGCGCCCAAAGGTGCCGCGTTCTTGTGGGTGCGTCGTGATTGCCAGGCGCTGATTCACCCATTGGTGATAAGCCATGGCTGGGCGATTCCGCGCACTGACCGCTCACGCTTCTTACTGGAGTTCGATTGGCCGGGCAGCTTCGATCCGAGTGCGATCCTGAGCGTTCCGACAGCGCTCTCTTTCCTGGAAGGCCTCTTCGAAGGCGGATTTCCGGCGCTCTACGCGCATAACCACGCGCTCGCATTGAACGGGCGTAACGCGCTGTGCGCGGCCCTCGGCACGCCGCCACCCTGCCCTGATGAGTTGCTCGGTTCTCTCGCCGTCTCGCTCTTCCCTGAAGTCACGCCCAAAGTTCCCACTCCGGACGCGCTGTACAACGCCCTGGTCGCCCGCGGCATCGAAGTGCCGATCGTGCCGCTGCCCGGCTATCCGTCAGGCTTCGTGCGCATCGCTGCACAGGTGTACAATTCGGAGAGCGAGTTTTCGGTGTTGGGCGACGCACTGCGCGAGGAATTGGGGCTCAACTGAAAGCCGCCCTGGACGTCGCCGCTTGCCAGCCTTAGGTCGATCCCCATGACGACGATAGGACTGATTGGAGCAGGGCATATCGGCAGTCAAGTGGCCCGCTTGGCGGTGGCCCGCGGGTATGACGTCGTGCTGAGTAACTCGCGCGGCCCCGAAGCGCTGGCAGCTCTCGTCAAGGAGCTGGGGCCGCGAGCACGTGCGGCGACGGCGGCCGAGGCAGCACGAGCCGGTGAGTTGGTGGTCGTGACCATTCCGCTGAAGAACTATCGCAGCGTGCCGGTCGAGCCACTCATCGGCAAAGTCGTGATCGACACGAACAACTATTACCCACAGCGCGACGGGCAGATCGCCGAACTCGACGACGAATCGACGACGACAGCGGAGCTACTCCAGCGCCACCTGCCGAAATCGAAGGTGGTGAAAGCCTTCAATCACATCTACGCCGCGCAGCTCACGACCGACGGCAAGCCCCCGGGCACACCGAACCGTCGCGCACTCGCCATCGCGGGTGATGATGCGGGCGCGAAAGTCACGGTCACGAAGTTGCTGGACGCATTCGGCTTCGACACGGTCGACGCAGGCGCCCTTGCGGAGGGTTGGCGCATCCAGCGCGATACGCCTGGCTACGGCCCGCGCCAGAACGCCGACGAGCTGAGAGCGGCGCTCGCTGCCGCGAAGCGCTATCGAGATCGCTGACTTGGTGCGGGGCGCTCAACGGAGGAACAGCCGGTACACGGGGTTTTCACTCTCCTCCACGCACGGGTAGGCGAGTGTCTCCAAAAATTCTTGGAAGGCGGCCGCGTCGGAGTCCGGCACTTGAATCCCCACCAAGATGCGGCCGTAATCCGAGCCTTGGTTCCGATAGTGGAACAGACTGATGTTCCAGAAGGGGTGCATTGCCGCCAAAAAGCGCATCAATGCCCCGGGGCGTTCGGGGAACACGAAGCGAAATAGCCGCTCGCTCGCCGCGAGCGCCGAACGCCCACCCACCATGTGTCGCAAGTGTTCCTTGGCGAGATCGTCGTCCGAGAGATCGAAGGTGGCGAAGCCTTGCGCCACGAGCGTGCGCGCGACGTTCGCAGCCTCACCACGTGAACTAGTGCTGAGCCCCACGAACACGTGTGCGACGTTCGCATCGGAAATCCGGTAGTTGAACTCGGTCACCGAGCGCTGACCGAGCAGCTCGCACAGACGGCGAAAACTGCCGCGTTCTTCCGGAATCGTCACCGCGAACAGCGCCTCTCGCTGCTCGCCGAATTCGGCGCGCTCGGCCACGAAGCGCAGCCGATCGAAGTTCATGTTGGCGCCGGAGGTGATCGCGATCAGCGACTTGCCTTGGAGCCCATGTTGCTCGACGTATTGCTTGACCGCAGCGACGGAGAGCGCGCCCGCGGGCTCGAGAATGCTGCGCGTGTCTTGGAATACGTCTTTGATCGCAGCGCAGCCAGCGTCGGTGTCGACCAGAATGAAGTCGTCGACCAATGCGCGGGTGATTCGGAACGTCTCTTCTCCCACCTGCCGCACGGCTGTGCCGTCAGAGAACAATCCCACGTCCGAGAGTGACTCGCGCCGACCTGCGCGGACGGAGCGCACCATCGCGTCGGAGTCGACGGTTTGTACACCGATGACGCGTACCTCCGGACGCACTGCTTTGATGTAAGCGGCGACTCCAGAGATCAGTCCCCCTCCGCCGATGGCGACGAATACCGCATCGATAGGGCCTTGATGCTGGCGCAGGATTTCCATGCCCACGGTGCCCTGCCCGGCGATCACGTCGGGATCGTCGAACGGGTGCACGAATACCAAGCCCTGCTCGGCTTCCAGCTCTCGAGCACGCTCGTAAGCGTCGGAATAGCTGTTGCCGGCAAGGACGATTTCACCTCCCAGCGCCCGTACCGCGTCGCTTTTCAATTCTGGAGTCGTGACCGGAATCACGATCTTGGCTCTACAACCGAGCCGGCGCGCCGCGAGCGCGACTCCCTGCGCGTGATTGCCGGCAGAAGCCGCGATCACGCCGCGCTGCCTCTCTTCTGCAGTCAGCCGTACCATCTTGTTGTACGCACCGCGCAGCTTGAAGCTGAACACCGGCTGTTGATCTTCGCGCTTCAGGAATATGCGGTTGTTCAGGCGCTGCGACAGGTTCGCCGCGAGTTCGAGCGGCGACTCGATGGCAACGTCGTAGACGCGCGCCGTGAGAATCCGCTTCAGGTACTCCGTTGTGATCGAATCTCGCAGCGCTTGCGTCACGGAGTCGGAGCGAGGGTTCGAAGACATGCAAGTGACTCTGTAGAAGGAATTTCCCGCGCTGTCACCAACTGGCGAAAACCGCGAGCACAGCGCGCGTGCGCCGCCAATGGAACTACCTGAGGAACCAAGGGACAGTGCCTCCGCCACAACAAGGGGATTCGCCAACCCGTTCCGATCCTCCAATTTCAGTTCTGACTCCTGTCCCGATTGCGCCAGAGCCGGTCGAACGATCTGCGGGAGCAATCGAATTGAGATCCCGTGACGCGCCTCGAACGCGGTCACATCGGCGATTGAGCAGCGTGGCCCTTTCCGAAATCGATGCCAGCCGCCGCCGAAAGCCCCTCCCCCGGAAAGTAGGAATTTCAGCCTCTTGCGTCTTAGAGCTGCGCGGAACTGCTTCGCTAGCATGAAAAGCTCACCCGGCGCCGTCCGAGTGTCCACCGACACGGCGAATGAAGCACTGAGATGGCGCGAAAGCAACTCGCGCCAGGCGTCGTACTGAATTCAATTGGGTATCGGCGCAAGGTCGACGCGGTCAAAAGACGAGCAACTCGGAGACTACTTCGGATCAACGAAACCAACTCTGAATGTCATTGAGCGTGGCGCAAGAAGAAGCTCGCCAACGATCGACGCGCTCGGGGCGACCTTTCGCAATTACCGGTTTTCGGGCACGTTCCCGGGAGACGCCTGGGCTTACAGCATGTTCTTGCAGGCGGCGCTGAGGCCGTCGCGATTGGCAAACGCGGCAAGCCCAGTGCGGTGAAATTGGCTGTGCACTTCGAGGACGAGCGCTGACGCACAGACATACAATACCTCGCGATCAATCTGGTTCATTCTGCGCGCAGTATGAGCCCCTCCAGGCAACTCGAGCGGAAGAACCGATTCGCACGTCGTCCCTTCCGTGCCGCGGCGTTGCTGCTGTTTCTGCTAGTGGCGTGCCAGTGCACATTCACCAAGCGCGAGTTTGCCGCAGCCGGAGGTGCTGAGAACGTACCAGCGCCAGCGATTGCTGCCGGCGATGCTTGCAGTGACATGGGGCTTCACGTCTGTGCCGGGCCTTCGCAACAGCAGCGGCTTGTTTGCGACAATGGCGCCTATCGGCTCGACACGCCCTGTCCGGCTGGGAACAACTGCGACCAGTTGTCCGGAGGCTGCTTGCCCGTCGTCGCCGAATGCGCCGGAAAACCGGTCGGGGCCCGTTTTTGCGACGCCAACGCAACGGTCAAACTCTGCGGACTCGACCTCGTGCGCGTCGAAAGCGAGCCCTGCGCGGGCATGTGCGTGGGTGGCAATTGCGTCACTCGGCGCTGCGGAGATGGGGTCACGACCGCGCCAGAGCAGTGTGACGACGGCAATAGCGACAACAGCGACGGATGCACGAATGAATGCAGGCTTGCGGCCTGCGGGAACGGAGTCACCGAGCCACCGGAAGAGTGCGATGACGGCAACACTTCCGATACCGACGCATGTACCGCTTGCCGGGTGGCGCGCTGCGGTGATGGTCGCGTCGGCCCGAGCGAAGCATGCGACGACGGCAATAACGACAACGACGACGCTTGCAGCAACGCCTGCGCGTTGCCGCTTTGCGGCGACGCGGTGCTACGCGCGGGTGAGCAATGCGATGACGGCAACGGGATCGACAACGACGCTTGTTCGAACGCCTGCACGACCCCTCGCTGCGGGGACGCCATCGTTCAGACCGGCGAGGCCTGTGACGACGGGAACGCGGTGGACGGCGATGGCTGCAGCAACGCCTGTACGGTGCTCGGCTGCGGGGACGGAAGCACCCAGCCACCGAACGAAGAGTGCGATGACGGGAACGCAATCAGCACGGACGCCTGCACGGTGGCCTGCAAAAAGCCGAAGTGCGGCGATAGCTTCGTGCAGACCGGCGAAGAGTGCGACGACGGCAACGCGCTGAACACGGACGGTTGCACGACCGCCTGTCGGTTGGCCAAGTGCGGGGATGGTTTTGTTCAGCGCTTGACCGAAGAATGCGACGACGGCAACACCAACCCGAGCGATGGCTGCTCGAGTAGCTGTCGCGTCGCTCGCTGCGGTGACGGCGTCACGCAAACCGGCGAGGAGTGCGACGATGGCAACGCCGTCAACAACGACACGTGCACCGTCACCTGCCGGCGGCCAGCGTGTGGCGATGGCGTCCTATCAGCGGGAGAGACCTGCGAAGACGGCAATAAGCTCGACGGTGACGGCTGCAGTGCTTCGTGCCAAACCGAAGTCTGTGGGGACAACAAGAAGACGGGCACCGAAGAGTGCGACGACGGCAACAAGAACGACAACGACGGCTGCAGCGCCGTGTGTCGCGTCGAGGTCTGCGGAGACGGAATCGTTCAACGCCCCCGTGAGGACTGCGAAGACAAGAACACGGTCGACACCGACTTGTGCCGCAACGGTTGCAAGAACGCGGCTTCGCTCAATGCCCTGAGTGGCGACTGCCAGAACATCAATCAAATCACCCAAACCGTGTGCATGGTGGCGGTCAGCAACTGGTGCAAGCAGTACAACAACTCACCAGTGGCCGGCATGGTCACCGGACAGAATGCAGACAACGAGTACCGGGTAGGCTGCATCACCGGGGTGACGCGCTACGACGTCAACAGCTCGCTGCTCGAGGACAAGTGCGGTCCCGGCCGGCAACAGAGTCCGGCGTGTCTGGAAAAGGCAGCCGCGGCTTGCCGCGGCCTCGGCGCCTACAAGATCGGCTTCTATGTCGGGGTAGGCGCCGCCACGGGCACGTTCGCGCTCGCTTGCGGCGCCGGGACGAAGACGGGCACGGAGAGCGTACCCAACTGCAATGGCATCGCGGAGAGCAACCCCGTGCCTGTCACCTGCGCGAGCGCCCTGGCCGAAAAGTGCGGCAGCAGCAAAGCGGGAATGATTCAAGCCCGCGCTCAGGCCAACCAGGTCACCTATACCTGTGTGGACTTGAATCTGACGGGAACGGTGCGGTTCAAGTGAGTGGCTCGGAAGCGCGCCGCGAGGCCGGTGCTACAAACACGGACAGCTGGCACAGCTCGGCGCGACGTACGCTGTGTTCCAAAACACGCCATTGCCGGTCACGATGTCCAAGCGGCCGTCATGGTCGACATCGCCCAGAACGAAGCGGCTGATGCCAGAGCTCGGGTAGATGAGCTTACAGCTGAAGGCGCCATCGCCAATGCCGAGTAGCACGATCAAGTTGTTGGACGTCGAGTAGACGAGGTCGAGATTGCCATCGTTATCCATGTCACCGAACGCCGCCGTTTGGACGTAGCCGGATGCGCCGCTCAGGTTGTACGCAACGCGGCGCTCGAAGGAACCGTCGGCTCTTCCGAGAAAAACGTGCAAGTCATCGTCGATGCCGCCCGCGACGAAGTCGAGGCGGCCGTCGTGGTTGAGATCGGCGAGTGCCCGGAACCGATTCTCCCACGGGAGCGTGGTTGATTGAGCGGGCGCGAAACTGCCGTCGCCACTGCCGAGCCGAGCGCTCGCGCTGGAGTCCATGCCGAAGAGGTCGAGCGTGCCATCGCCGTTGAGGTCTTCCAGCGCCATCCATTTCAACGAGGCGCCCAGGTCGAGATCCGAGTGGGACGCGACGGACCCGCCGGGCCCCGCGTAGTCGACGGTCACGGAGGTCGGTCCTACCGCCGCTTGCGCAACGTCGAGCTGGCCGTCACCGTTGACGTCACCGAGTTGTACCAGCTCGGCGCCGTAGCCAGCGGAGTAGGCCTGTTGGGAATAGCTACCGTCACTCTGAGCGCTGAGCAGTGTGAACGGAGCAAAGCTTCCGCTCGTGGCGATGATGAGATCGACTCGGCCATCACCGTTGACGTCGCCCGCGTCGATGTTCTCGGGCACATCGGTCAGGACAAACGAGGTAAATCGTTGGAACTGGCCAACGCTAGTGCCATGCCAGATCGTCACTTGAAGCGTGGTGCGGTCGGCGTCGACGAGGTCCAACCAGCCATCGCCGTTCAAGTCCTCGAGCAAGAGCGGGCCGCCGTTGCCATCCACGTTGCTCGAGCTCGTGAACGTGCCGTCACCCTTCGAAAACATCACCTGGATGGCGCCGACATATCCATCCAAGATGGCCAAATCGGGCTTCCCATCGCAGTTCAAATCACCCGCGGCGAATGGCGCATCCGTAATGACTGAATACGAAGCGTTGCCTTCGAAGCCGCCGCCGGGTTTACCCAACGCCACGCCGAGGTGTGACGCGCCGTAAGACATGCCGGCCAGATCCAACCGGCCATCATCGTTGAAGTCTTCGCTCTCGTACCAGCCGACCAGGTCGGGGCCGGCATCTGCCGGCGCAAACGTGCCGTCACCCTTGCCGTAGAACAGGTTGAGCCCCTGCGGATGCATCCAACTCGACAGCGCGGCCAGATCCAACTTGCCATCGTTGTTCCAATCCGCGGCCTTCAGGTTACTCAAGTACTCGAATTCGAGCGGAAGTTCGAAAGATGGCGCCCCAAATGTGCCGTCACCATTGCCGGGCAAGACCGTCAAGGCACCCGCAGAAATGCCGACTCCGGCCAAATCCGCCTTGCCATCGCCGTTGAAGTCACCGGTGACGATCGAGCTGGGCTCACCGCTGGTCGGGATCTGGATCGGGGACTCGAAGCTCCCGTTACCCTTGCCGCGCAGCACGCTGATCAGCGCCGCGTCCGGGCTTGCCGTCACCAGATCCGAATCGCCGTCTTGATCGAAATCTGCGACGGCGATGGCTTGATAGCCAGAGCCTGTCACGTAGGTGGCGCCGCTATCGACGAACGCGCCGGCACCATTGCCAAACAACACCCGCACAGTGCCCGGGTCATCACAAGTGACCGCGAAGTCGCGCTGACCGTCACGGTTCCAGTCGCCGGTCACGAGCGCGAATGCGTGCGTGTCCAGGTAATCGACGCGTGTTTCGAACGTGCCGTCACCCTTGCCGAGCAGCACGCTGATTCCGGCCAACTCGCGATTGACCGTCACGAGATCGCCCTTGCCATCAGCGTTCCAGTCGCCGATCTGCACCTGCTCAGGCCAAACGCCGAGCGCTCCCGCCGGCAAGTTTTGCAGCCTGAAATGCGGTTCACCGCACACCGCGAGCGGCCCGGCGCAAACGCCTGCCGCGCACGACGCACCGGCCGAGCAAGCGTGCCCACAAGCGCCACAATTGGCGTTGTCACTGTATGGGTAAACGCAATGTGCGTCGACGCCGACGCCGCAGAGTAGCTCCCCTGACGAGCAACTCGAGCTGCCGCCCGTTCCAGCGCTGCCCGCGAGCCCGCCCGCGCCCGCAACCGCGAGTGCGGCACCGTTCGCTCCGCCTGTCGCGTTGAAACCGCCGACCGCATTCACGCCGCCGCCCCCGCTCGTGCCGCCCATCGCGTTGATGCTGCCCGCCGTGCTCACCCCGGCGCCGTCGCTCGCGCCTCCGTGGCCGGCCGATCCAACAACGGACGAAGTGAAACCAGCGCTCGAGGCTGGGCCGGCGGCATCCGGGTTGGCGCTCAAGAGTGCGCCATTCAACTCGCTGCGCGCGCAACCGATCACCGCAAACACCGCCAACAGCGTCGCGCTTCTCTCGAAATTCGACACAGAGCTCACCGACCCTCGCGTCTCAGCATGAGTTTCACCCTCGAACGTGCGAGAGCGTCCGCCGATAGTGCCGCTCCGTCAATCGGATTAAAAGGAAACGCGAGCCTCACAGCAGTGTTTCGGACGGCGTGAGCGTCGCGCGCGCGGAGCGCGGAGCGCTGCCGCAGTCCGCGCGACAGGACGTGTCGAGCTCGGACATGCGATCAGCGCCGCGGCGAGATCAGCGAAGCGCTCGACCTTCTGCGAACGACTCGAACGCCCAAGAAAGGAATTGCGCCAACTGCCGCGTGCGATTTTTTTGGTTAGCGGGCGCAGCGCGCGCTGCTCGTCGCGTAGCTCGGTCTTCGGCGCGCGGTCGCGGGCTCACTCCTTCTTTTCGATGTACGGCCCGCCGGGCGCGCCCCAGTTCCACGACGGCATCGGCGCATGCGTAGGCTCTGCCACACCGGGCTGCGAATTGATCACGGCCAAGCGCGAGCCCCACTCGAGGTAACCCACCAACGCCGAACGAAACTCGGGATCCGTCGGCACCCTCAGCTCGTCGGCGGTGTCGAGCAGCAAGGCCATCCATCGCTTGCGCGCGGGCTCACTCAAGTGACGCCCCAAGTGCTTGCGAATCATCGCCGCGTGACCTCCGTATTCAGCGGAGTATGCCGGCGGACCGCCGAAGACCTCTGCCACGAATGCCGCCACGTGCACGTGATGTCGCGGATCCATGTTCGCGAAGATCGGCGCGAGTAGCGCGTCGCCCCGCACGTGCTCGTAGAAGCGCTCGAATAGCGCCTCCAGCGTCGAGCTACCGCCCACCCAGTCAAATAAAGTCGGTACGCCTGCGCTCTCCATGTCCGCAGAGTAGAGCAAGCGCCGCCCATGGCGGATCCGCCGATCGGTCAGGGTGCGGCACGTTCCTTGCGGCAGTGCTTTTGGCAACCACCATCTGCCTTCGGTGGGCGCGGTGGACATGAGCTGCGCCCGATCGGCCTGGGTCGGCCCAGGCTACCTGTGTCGGGACCCAATTTTTTTGATCGGGCTTTGAACAGATCGCACGCGACCGGGCACGCAGGAGAGATCCAATTCACTGGGCACGGGCACGTTCGTTCGCCTGGGGGCGGAGGTGTGCCGTCACAAGAGCGCGAGAGCGCGAGGGAAAGCCATGAAGACGTCCATCCTTTTTGCCGTTGTGTGTGCACTGTCGAGCGCTGCGTGTGACATCAGTTGCTTCGGAGAATGTGACGATTGGGATGATGATTGTTCGGATCAACATCCCAACGGCGCAGGTAGCGGGAATGCCGCGGGGGCGAGCGCAGGCGAGACAGCTTCCGGCGGGAGCGGCGCCACTGGGAATCAGTCCGGGGGCAGTGCAAACTCCAGTGACTCAGGAGGTACCGGGAACTCCGCCGGCAAATCGGGCAACTCGGATGCAGAACCCAAATCGTGCACCGACGAGCGCGATTGCCCGCGCGGGTTCAACTGCAACTACGAGCGCAGGGAATGCGTGGCGACTGACGCCGAGACTTGCCCCGAGCTCGTGACCGAATCGGCCTGCGACAACCGCAAGGACTGCATGTCGATCTATGCAGGCATCAACTGCAGCTGCGGCGCAGACTGCGAGTGCGTCGGCGGTGAGCCAGGTTGCGTGTGCCAGAGCTTCGAGTTCTTTGCGTGCGAGGAACTGAAAAACTAGGCCCGGTCGCAGTTCAAACACAGCACCGCGCGACCGAGCGCGCACGTGTTGGCGAAGAAGATGCTGTGCAAACACAGCACAGTTCGAGGCCACGAAGTTCGCAAACCAGCACGTCGTATCGGCTCGTCATCGCTACGGAAGATGCTGTGCGAACACAGCACCCTTTCTACGCCACGAGCTCTCTCATCGCTGCGGAAGATGCTGTGCGAACACAGTACCCTTTCTACGCCACGAGCTCTCTCATCGCTGAGGAAGATGCTGTGCGAACACAGTACCCTTTCTACGCCACGGAGCGCTGTCGTCGCCGGAGAGATGCTCTGCGAACACAGTACCTTGCTACGCGGCGGAGCCTCCTCATCGCTGGAGAGGATAATGTGCGAACACAGTACCCTTACCGCGCTCCGGAGCCCTGTCATCGCTAGAGGATGCTGTGCAAACACACTACCTCCCCGCGCCCCGAAGCCCTGTCATCGCTGGAAAGGATGCTGTGCGAACACAGTACCTTCCTGTGCGGCGGAGTACGGTCATCGCTACCCGAGTGCAATCGCGCGCTCTGCGCGGGGGGCGCTCGAGCACACCCCCAAAAGCAAGGCGCGCGCTGAACTCGAACCGGCTCGTTGCTATTCCGCGGCTTTGTTCGCCTGCGCGAGCAATGGAAAACCGAGCGCCTCGCGCTGCGCCAGGTATGCCTCCGCTACGGAGCGCGCGAGCGTACGTACGCGCAGGATGTAGCGCTGGCGCTCGGTGACGCTGATCGCGCCACGCGCATCCAGCACGTTGAACGCATGCGCGGCTTTTACGATGAAATCATACGCCGGCAAGACCAGCTTTTTCAGCGGGTCTTCGTCGCGGGCCAGCAGGCGCTTGGCTTCGGTTTCGTTCTTGTCGAAGGCGGCGAAATGCGCGGCGGCGTCGGCTTCTTCGAAGTTGTAGGTCGACCATTCCCACTCGGCACGCTTGTACAGTTCGCCGAAGGAA
>Ga0164308_10000930_pt1 | contig 15772 bp, 13 predicted proteins | sample Whisoiple_246_MG_FD_109983 | JGI IMG/M metagenome (GOLD analysis project Ga0164308, IMG submission 109983) | Soil microbial communities amended with fresh organic matter from upstate New York, USA - Whitman soil sample_246_MG | ecosystem: Environmental > Terrestrial > Soil > Unclassified >...
AAAAAGCGCGCTGTCTTGCCCGAGACGGGCGAGGCCGCCACCGGCGGGACGTCGGCTGCGGGCTCGCCGTGAGCGTCAGCGCGCGGGCGCTCCGCCGCCCCGCTGCTCAGCGAAGTGTTCAGCAAGGGCCAGGCCTACGAGGCGCTCGAAATGGCGTAAGTCTCGGGCTCCGGTGAGCGGGTAGCGACCAATCAAGAACGCAGGCGTCCCTTGGAAGCCGAGCGATGTGGCCAAATCGATGTCGCGATCGATGGACGCGTCTCCACTGCTCGAGTCGATGGCCTTCTCCATCGCCACGGAGTCGAGTCCGAGGGTCTTGGCGTGAGCGAGCAGGTCGGCACGGCTGACCGCAGCCTTTTCTTGATCCAGGCCGAACAGCAGCGCCTGCAGCTTCCAGAAGGCGGTCGCTCCGCCCTGTCGCATCGCCTCGCGCCCCGCGCGCGCGGCGGGACGCGCTTGCGGGTGAAATTCGAGGGGTCGATCGTGCCACACGACGAGCAGCTGGCCCGGGTGCAGCCGCTCGAGCTCGAGGAGCGTCGCTTCCGCATTGCGGCAGTACGGGCACTCGAAGTCGGAGAAGACATGAATGGTGACCGGTGCAGCGGTCGGTCCGCGCGTCGGGCTCCGGGGCTCGATGGCGGGAGCGGCAGCGATCGGTGCAGGGGCCCCGGGCTGTACGGCGGCGCTTTGCAGGTCGGCGTAGACGGCGCCGCGGCCGACCCCCTCGGCCACGCGCGCCTCGGCTCGGCGCTTTTCGTGCACGAACAGCGCCTCGAAATGCTCGAGCGGGCGCGCGCCGCTGATGCGCTTGCCGTTGATGAAACTGTGCGGCGTGCCCTCCGCAAGGACGTCATCGGCGAGCTCGAGATCCAGGTCGATCTGCTTCTCGACGTCCGGATTCTGGCCCGAGATTGCCTGGTCCACCGCGCCTTCGGCGAGACCATGGCGGCGGCCGAGCTCGACCAGCACCTCCCGGCCGAGCTTTGGGCTCCGCTCGAATAGCTCGGCCGATACGGCGAAGAACGCCTCGTCTCCCGCGCTCATGCGAATCGCTTCGGCCAGGCGTGCTGCGGGTCGCGCCGCGTGGTGGAAGGGCAGGGGCAAATGCTTGTGGACGAGTCGCAGCTCGCCCGGATGTCGTCGCAACAGCTCACGCAGCGTGCCGTCCGCGCGCTTGCAGTAGGGGCATTGGTAGTCGGTGAAGACCACCAGGGTGACGGGGGCCTCGGCACTGCCCAACTTGGCCGACGTGCCCACGGGCACTCGGTAATCGAGCGGATCGTCGGCCAAGAGAGCCGCAGTCAGCGCCTCCCCGGCGTTGTCCTGGACGCGAGCCGCATAGCGCGTCGGCCAGTCCTTCGCCGGCACGTCGAGGTAAGGGCGCTCGGCATCGATGACTCGGACGAGCTCGGTCAGAACCGTGGGCGATCCCACCAAACGACCGTTGACGAGGACGAACGGCGTCCCCTCTGCGCCGCGCTCGATGCCCAGGTGTGCGTCGCCCGATACTCGCTGCAAGGTCAGCTCCGACGAGACGGCTTCGTTGTAGACCGAGCGCGGGACACCGACTTCCTCTGCCCAGTCAGCGAGGGTGACGTAGCTGATCTCCTCTTGGTGCTCGAAAAGGCGCTGAGAGAAGGCAAAGAAGGCATCGGCGCCCGCCTCGTCACTGACGGCCTGTCCCGCGATGGCACCAGGCAGCGCCATGGGGTGCGCCGTCAGCGGCAGGTGCTTGAAGACGATGCGCAGCGTCTCGGCGTCGTATTTTTCGCGCAACGCCAGCAAGTGCGAAAACGTCTCCCGACAGCCGTGACACGAATAGTCCAAGAACGCGATCACGGTCACCTGCGCCGTCGGGGAGCCGAGCCGAGCGTCGTCGGCTTCCACGGGTACGGGAGTCCTCGGTTCGCCGGGGGCGAGGATGCCTGCCGCAGGCGAGGTCTGGTCGCTGGCCGGGCCGGCCGCAGTTTTCTGTTCGGGCGGGCGCGCACTCGAGCACCCAAAAATCGCGAGTGCGAGAAGCCAGCTCAACCTACGTCGCCACATGCACCCTGTGCTAGCCGTGCTCGCGTCCGAGATCGACGGGCAGGGTGACAAAAAGAAACGAGCGGCACCCGGAGGTGCCGCTCGCGTCACGACCACTGGGCTAGCTCAGAGGTCGGCCTTGGCCAGGGCAATGGCCTTCTTGAACGCGCCGAACGGCTGGGCTCCGCTGATGAAGTAGCCGTTGATCACGAAGCCCGGCGTACCGCTGATGCCGGCCTTCTTGCCTGCTTCGGCGTCGGCCTCGATGCGCGCTTGGTGCTTGCGCTCATCCAGGGCCTTCTTGAAGGCGGCCATGTCGGCACCGAGCTCCTCGGCAAACTTCTCCAGGTTGGCTCGCTCGATGCCGCCCGGCTCACGCTGGCTGGCAAAGAGCTTGTCGTGGAACTTCCAGAACGCTTCGTCGCCCTTCTGCTTGTACATTTCGTACGCAGCTTCGGCAGCGAGGGGGGCGTTCTTGTGGAAGGGCAGCGGCATGTTGCGCCACACGACCTTCACCTCTTTCCCGTACTTCTCCATGATCTGCACCATGGTCGGGTTCACGCGCGAGCAGAACGGGCACTCGAAGTCCGAGAACTCCTGAATGACGATCTTGGCCGACTTGCTGCCCTTGACCGGCGAGTCGCCGGGAGCCGCATCGATCTCCTTCTTGGGGGGAGGTGGCGGAGACTTCCCCTCCTTCAGGATCTCGTCGTAGACCTTGGCGCGGGGCACGCCGCCAGCGACCATCTTCTTGGCCTTGGCTAGCTGCGTGTCGATGACTTCCTTGAACTTCTCGAACGGCTGAGCTCCAGCCATGCGAATGCCGTTGATGAAGAAGTGCGGGGTGCCGCGAGCTTCGAAGTCCGTGGCGAGGTCTTGGGTCTGCTCGAACTTCTCCGCGTAGCGGTCGCCCTTGATGGCGCTGTCGATCAGCATCTCGGGCACGCCGAACTCCTTGGCAACGGCCTTCAGGTCCTCGTCCTCGAGCTTCGGCTGAATCTCGAACAGCTTTTCGTTCATGGCCCAGAAGGCCTGGTTGCCCTTCTGCTTGAAGACCTCGCGCGCTGCGTTCGACGCAGGCTGCGCGCGGGGATGGAATGGCAGGGGGTTATCCTTCCACACGATGCGCACGTCGTCGCCGTAGGTGTCCATGATCTGCTTGACCGTCGGACCGACGCGCTTGCAGAACGGGCACTGGAACTCGGAGAACTCGATGATGGTGACGAGCGCATCCTTGCCACCCTTGACTGGGTCGTCCTCGAAGACCGGGACTGCCCACACGGTGTTGTCCTGTGCTGGTTCCTGGGCGTCCTTTTCCTTGCCAGCAGCAGCGGGCGAGGCCTTGGCGTTCTTGGCTACGAGCGTCGGATAGACCTCGCTTGCCTTGGTGCCCGAGTCGACGAGCTTCTTGGCTTCGGCCAGCTGCTGGTCGACGATTTCCTTGAACTTCTCGAACGGCTGTGCGCCCGACAAGGTCACGCCGTTGATACGGAAGGCCGGCGTTCCGCTGGCTCCGACCTTGGAGGCCATGGCCATATCGGCTTCGATCTTGGCGCCCTGCTTCTTGGACTTGAGGGCCTCTTCCATCTTCGCCGGGTCGACCCCCGATTCCTTCGCCCACTTCTTGAAGTTGTCGGCGTTCAGGCCAGAGCGATTGGCGAAGGCCAGGTCGTGGAACTTCCAGAAGGCCTCGCTGCCACCGAGCTCGAACACGGCAATCGATGCCTCGTGGGCTGGGCGTGCGTTCTTGTGGAAGGGCAGCGGGTGGTGCTTCCACACGATGCGCACCTTGTCCGGCCCGTAGTCGGCCTTGATCTTCTTCAAGGTCGGCAGCACGCGCGAGCAGAACGGGCACTCGAAGTCGCTGATTTCGACGATGGTGACCGGTGCATCGGCATTGCCCCAGGTTGGGTCTTCGGCAGACACCGGGATCACGGCCGACGAATGATCGGCAGCCCCAGCGTTCGCGGCGTTCTCGGCCGCAATGTTCACGCCGCCACTCTTGGCAATGCCCCACATGAGGAACATGCCAGCGAGGAACGACATGAAGAAACCGACGATTGCAGTTCCTTTGTTCATGATTCTCTCTCCGTCTCTATCGATCTTTTGCTTGTTGATGGTGCTCCGCTCGCGCGAAGACGATTCGTTGCTTGGTCGTGGCGGCAAGAGACCGCTCCCGAAGTCGGGGCAGGCTGACGGCCGCCTCCCGGTCCGGCTCGCCAGGATGGAGGCAGCCGGCACGGGTGTGAAATGCGTGGGATGGGCTGGGTGGGGACGGCCTCCGCGGCCGTCCTAGAATCGGGGCGGTCTTTTGGACCGAGCTCGATGCTCCTCACCAGGGCTGGGCAACCCGGCCGAAACCGGGTTCGTGCTCGCCGTGCGCGGGGGAAACGGAATGAGCGCCGGGAGAACGGCCGACTTTTCCAGCTCCACCTTGGTCACGGCCGGGCGATCCGTGGGCAAGCCCGGGGCGCCGTCTTTGAGCTCCTCAGTGGGCGGCGCGCACGGGGCGGCGACAGCGTCGCTTCCGGGGTAGATGGGCGGCGGGGCCGCGATCGACTGGGCGGAGGTGCCGCACATGCCGACCGCCCGCTGATCGGGCGGCGGGGGGCCCTCGTCGGCGAGCGCCACGGCGGGGGACGCCAGGCCGAGCACACCGTGCACGATCACGCACTGCACGGCGGCCCAGAAGAGCCGCCGGAGCTTCGTGGTCCAGCCGGGTGCGCGTGGGGTCATCGAGGAGGCGCGGCGGAGCATAGTCGCCGAGCCTCGAAAACCAACCAGACACCTGTTTCGTTTCCGTACCGCCACCATTCGGCCAGGCGGCCGACGGACTGTCGTTTTCTTGTCCACTTTATCCTACATTGGCACCATGGGCCCATGAGCGAGCATTTGGAGCAAGCCTCGACCCGAGCCGACGCAGACCAGGGGCTCTTGCTCGGCTGCGACCAGGACACCCTGCCGCGCCATCTGGGTCGCGTCCTTCTGCTCAAGCGCCTGGCCCGCGGCGGCATGGGGGAGGTCTATCTGGGCGCCACGGGCGGCATCGAGGGCGCCGAACGCCCTTGTGTGGTCAAGACGATCCGCCGCGAGCACGTGACCGATCGCTCCTTCCGGGCGCGCTTCCAGGACGAGACGCGCATTCAGGCCCAGCTCCAGCATCCGGGCGTCGCGCAGATCTTGGACAGCGCCACCACCGACGACGGGGCGCCCTACGCGGTGGTCGAGTACATCGAAGGCCGTCACCTCGGTGAGGTGCTGGCGCGCAGCAATCAGCTCGGGGTCGCCATCGCTTGGGCCGATGCAGTTGCGGTGGGCATCTCGTTCGGCGACGCGCTCGCTCACGTGCACGAGCGGACCGATGCTTCGGGCCGCCCGCTCGAAATTGCGCACCGCGATCTGAGCCCGCAAAACGTCATGCTCGGCTACGCCGGGGACCTCAAGCTGATCGACTTCGGTACCGCTCGCGGCGAAAACCGCCGCAGTCGCACGGTATCGGGCATCGTGTACGCCAAGCCGGGCTACGTTGCGCCCGAGGTGGCCAACCAGAACCCGGGCGGCGCTCCGGCCGACCTCTACGCCTTCGGCGTGATGCTCTGGGAGCTTTTGGCCGGCCATCGCTTCCTGCAAGGCGACGCCGTCGAGCACCAGGCGCTGGTCGCCGAGGGTCGGCGTCCGCTGCCGGCACTGGCTCGTCAGTGCGGGGCCCCCGCGCAGCTCGACGCCATCTTGACCCGACTGACCGTAAGCGATCTGGACAAGCGCTACGCGAGCGCGCGCCGCGCCGTCGCCGAGCTGGCCGAGCTGCTCAAGCAAGCGCCGTCTTTGGCCGACGGCGATCGCAGCGTGCGCGGACGGATTGCTCAGCTCATGGGACGGCTCTATCCCGCCGAGCCCGCACGCAGCCGGGCCGATTTCGCTCGTCGCATCGCGGAGGCCCACCGGGACGACAGCGAGGCCTCGTCGCGTTCGACCCGACCGGGCGTGCCCGAGCCGTCGCCGGCCCCGAACTCCGTGCGGAACGAGGGGGCGGACGGCCTGCTCGCTGGGACCCGCTATCGCCTCACCAAGGTGCTCTCGCGTGGTGGCATGGGGGAGGTCTGGGAAGCCGTGCACGTCGATTTGGGGCGCCCGGTGGCGCTCAAGCTCATCGTCGAAGAGAGCTCGCGCTCGCCAGAGGCCAGGCAGAAGTTCCGCGCGGAGGCGCGCTCCGTCGCCCGTCTGGACCATCCGGGCTTGGTGAAGATTCACGACTTCGGCGTCAGCGCCGATGGCCGCTGCTACTGCGCCATGGAGCTCCTCGCGGGGGAGACCCTGGAGAAGCGTCTGGAGCGCGGTCCGCTGCCCTGGCGCGAGGCCGTAGGCTTGATGATCGAGGCCGCCAACGCCCTGTCGGCTGCCCACGCCGCCGGCGTCACCCACCGCGACATCACGCCGAGTAACCTGTTTCTGACCGGGCAAGGCGCGATCAAGCTCATCGACTTCGGTGTGGCTGGCAGCCTGGAACGCAGCTCCGAGGCCAACGGGGGCGCTCCGCTCGTGGTCGGGACGCCGGAGTACATTTCGCCCGAGCAGGCTGCCGGCGCGACGGCTGATGCACGCAGCGACCTCTACTCCCTAGGCGTCGTGCTCTACCAGGCACTGACCGGCACGGTACCGCATCCGCTCGGCCCCGGTGGCTCGCCGACGCTCGCGGCCCTGCTCACGGCAAAGATCACGATCACACCTGCGCGTCCGTCCCTGCGCAGTGTGGGTGGAGGCATTCCCCCGCGTCTCGATCGCATCGTGCTGTCCGCGCTCGAGCGCGACGCCGACAGGCGCCCAGCGACGGCACGTGCGCTCGCGACGGAGCTGGAGGAGCTCTTGCGCGATGGTCCTCGTCGTCGCCCGCAAGTGGTCATGGCCGTGGCGAGCGCACTGATCGCGGTCGGTGGATTGGCCCTGGGCGTGAGCTCGCTCCTTGCCAGGTCGGCCGACGCTGCAGCACCGAGCGCGCTGGCAGCTCAGAGCGTCGACATCGAACGCCTGGTCGAAGCCGTCCAAAAGACGCCCGAGCCCAGGCGTGAGCAAGAAGTGCCGGAACCTGCCGAGGTGGACGTCGACGCCGACCCGGCCCCGCTGAAGGCAGAGCTTGCCGGGGTCGTCGCGCTCGGCGAGCGCGGGCAGAAAATTCGAGCGCATCACGAGATGAAGGCACTGGCCGCCCTACATCCAGAGAGCGTGTCCGTGCAGGCAGCGCTCGTGACCACCGCCCGCGGCGTGGGCGCCTGGGGTGAAGCCATCGTCGCTGCGCGCCGCTGGGTCGAGCTGGAACCCAGCCCTCAGAGCCTCGTTGCCCTTGCAAAGTTGCAACGAGCGACACTCGACCCGGCCGTCACCGAGACCCTGCGCCAGGTTCTGGCTCTCGATCCCGAGCACGCCGAAGCCCGCCGTCTGCTCGACGCCCACGGTCAGAGCCGCGTCGCCGCCCGCTGAATCGCGCTCCGGCGGCGCGGGTGCTTTGCGCCCCGCTTTCGGCTATCCAGGCCGCCTGGCGTGGGCCTTTCGCCTAGCCGGGCGATCCGATGGCTGCTCCTCCCTCGCTGGCTCCCCGAAATATCGTCACCAGCGGGAACCCGTACAGCATCGTGCTTCGCCTCGCGCTGCCCACGGTGCTGGCGATGGTGTCGCAGAGCATCGTCAACGAGGTCGACATCGTGTTCTTCTCGATGCTCCCGTGCCCGGAGTCGTCGACCGCGCAGGCAGCTCTATTTCCCTGCCTGATCATCTTGTGGGCCTTCGGTGGCTCGCTGTCGGCCATTTCCGTCGGCACGCAGGCCATTGCCGCGCGGCGTTATGCAGAAGGCGATCGCGAGCGCGCCGGTGCGGTGCTGCTCAACTCCTGGGTGTTCTCCACCGTCGCGAGCATCGTGTTTACCGGGATCGGGTTCTTGGCCCTCCCCGCGCTCCTCTCGGTCGCCATCAAGATCCCGACCGTCCGCGAGGCCGCTCAAGAATACCTCCAGTACCGGATGTTCGGCATCACCTCGATGGTGGTGACGTTCTCGTTCAAGGCGTTTTTCGACGGCCTCGGTCGCACCCACGTTCACATGTGGAGCGCCATCGTCATGAACGTCATCAACGTTTTGCTCTGCTACGCGTTCGTGTTCGGCAACTGGGGTGCGCCCCGTATGGGCATGGGCGGCGCGGGCGTAGCCGCACTCTCGGCCACCTGGGTGGGCCTGTTCATCATGCTCGCCTGGGTGCAGAAGAAAAAGTACCGCACTTCGTACCATCCGTTTGCGCTCCGCAAGATCGACTACGGGCTCATCCGGGACATCCTGCGCCTATCGATTCCGTCCGCCGTGGCCACGCTCGCCGTGATGAGCGGGTTCTTCCTGTTCTCGATGATCGTGAGCCACCTGGACTCGGTGATGGGGTCCCACGTCGTGCAAAGCGGCGGCTGTCATGCCGAGGGCGGAGAAGCCGTGAACAGTGCTGCGACGACGCTCATCGTGGGCGTCCTGAAGCTCACCTTCACCGCGTGCCTCGCGTTCGGTACGTCGACCGCCACGCTCGTCAGTCAATCCTTGGGCGAGAGCAGGCCCGACAAGGCGGTGCATTTCGGTTGGGTCTCGGTGCGGCTTGGTCTGGCGATCTTCGCCGTCGTGGGGATCCTCGAGGGCATCGTCTTTCCTGAGCAGATCATCGCCTTCATCTCCAACAGTCCGGCCGTCCAAGAGGCAGCACTCATGCCCATGCGGATGATGGGTATCGTGACCCCGCTCATCGCCGTCGGCATGATCCTGACCCAGGCGCTGTTCGGCGCTGGCAACAGCCTGTTCGTGATGGTGGTGGAGCTCGTGCTCCATTTCACCTGCCTCGTGCCGCTGGCCTGGATCCTCGGCATCACCCTGGGCTTCGGCCTGATGGGCATCTGGAGCGCCGCGGTGATCTATGCCGCGCTGCTTACGGCAGTGATGGCCATCAAGTTCGCGCGCGCCGAATGGCGGCACATCCGGATTTGACGTCTAGGCGCCGATGACCGCCACGACCTCACGGCGGTGACTGGGCAGATGCGCGACCTTCGGCGCCTGGCCAAAGGCCCGCTCGAGCTCCACGAGCACCTTGGGCAGCGTGTCCACGGCCGCCGTGTCGTTCAGCTTGAGGGTCAGGATGGCGCCGCGCAGGGTCTTTTTCACGAGCGCGCGTGCGCGCAGGAGCTGCTGCACGGCTACTGGTGGCGCAAGGTTCATGTCACTCACGAGCCAGCTCACGGGCGAGGGGAGGCCGCCGATGTCAGCTGCCGTGAGCGACTGCGCGGTCCGCTCGATGTGTCGCAGAAGCAGGCGCTTCTCCTGGGCCAGAGGTGCGAGCCGTGCGTCCATCTTCGCCGGATCGACCGCGACGACCGACAGCCCGCGTTCGAGTAGCGCCAAGGTTGCGCCACCGGGAGCGGCCCCGAGCTCGAGCACCGTCTGGCCGGCTTCGAGGCGGATCTGAAAGTGCGTGAGCGCTTCGACCAGCTTCGAATAGGCGCGCGACGGAGAAGCTTCCGGAGGCGTGACCCGTTCCGTAGGCGTTGGCGCACCGGCCGCTCGCACGAAGGCCCAGTAGCCGTACTCCGGATGCAAGGCAGGCGGCACCAAGATGCCGAGCTCGTGTTCCGCTGACGGCGTGATCTCGAGCTGGGCCCGGACGTGCCCCTCCACGCGTACGAGCTCGCTGGGGTCCATCGGCTCGTCGCCTTCGGCCATGGGCCAGGCGTGCGCTCGGATCCCGGGCGGTGAGCGCCAGGCCTTCTGCACGAGGGGAGCCACCTCGTCCAAGGTCTTGGCACCACCCAGCGACAGCCCGCTCAGGATGGCGAGCTGACTCTCGATCCGGGTGGTGGTCGTCAGCTCCCGCTCCGCCTTGAACGTGAGGAGCCCCGGCCGACTGAACGCGAACCGGAGCTCGGGGTGCCGCGACAAGACCTCGTATTTCAGGAGGTCCTGACAGTCGGGCGCGCCTGCGCAGAGCCAAAATCGTGCCTGGATGGGCGCCACCGCGCCCTTTTAGCAGGGCCAGGCCGAGCGCTCGAAAATACCCGCAACGAACCGAAACGCTGGCCGTCAGTGTGCTGTCGGCACGAACGGCCGGTTGGGCAGCACGCTCAGCGAGGGGCGAGCAGACTTGGTAGGATTTCTTCCGCTCGTCCGAGAACCACCTCTCGGAAGGCTGGATTGTGCGGGTTCATTGGTTCGAGATTGATGAAGAGGGTTCTCGCTCCGGCGTACTCGGCGGCGCGCACAAAGTTGGACGCTGGTGAAACCGTCCCCGACGTCCCGACAGCCAGGAAGAGATCGCAGTCTCGAAGAGACTTCTTGGATGCCCACTCGGCATCAACGGGGAGTGCCTCGTCGAACAAGACAACCGCGGGACGCATGAGCTCACTACACACCGGACACCTCGGACAGTCTTCCGGCGCGGTGGCAAGATCTTCCGCGCGAACGTAGTCGCATCGAGTACAGCGGCTTTGCCGCAACGTGCCATGGAGCTCGACGACGCGGGTCGAACCGGCGAGCGAGTGCAGGCCGTCTACGTTCTGTGTCAAAATCGTTAGAGATTGATCGGGTCGCAGGCCATGTTCGGCTCGGGCTACCGCCAAATGACCGGCGTTCGGCTTCGCGCTCACGATCTGACGCCGGATGCCGGCAAAGAAAGACCAGACCCTCTTGGGGTCGGCGGCAATAGCTGTCGCAGTGGCATGGCTCCCAACATCAGCGGTATCCCAAAGGCCCCCGACCCCGCGATACGTCGGCAATCCAGATGCCACGGAGATTCCGGCGCCCGTCATGACGACGATGCACTTGTACTGACCGAGATCGAGAGGCGGCGCAGTTGGCATGTCGAATCTGTCTGCCTAACGTACCGCCGTTCAGCTGCGGCCGCACGAGAAACCTGGAGGCGTTGGGCGGCGTCAAGTGCGTCCTGCTGCAACGGCTCGTTAGGCGGCGCTAGCCGATCTCAGCTCAAGGGCAGAGGTCCGGCTTGGGGAAGTTCGGGCGGTGACGACAATGGTTCGAATCTAGCCCGACGGGAGGTCGATGGTGCCATCGCGCAGACTCTGTTCGAAGTCGGCGACGTGGAGGAGTTGTCCGGCTGGGCCTTTCAAACGGGGGACGGGGCCGAGGACGTCATCGAGTTGGACAAGGAGGGTCCAACCCTCCGGGACCAAGCCAACGCCCGTGATGATGTCGCGGAACATGGCGTCAGCCTGGGCTTCGAGCGTTCGAAGAGAGTCGGGGTCCAAACGTTGGCCGGTGTATGGTTCGAATAGGGCGTCGATTCGCGCATGCAGACGCGGTCCGCGATACACGTCCTCTCTGACCCGCATGAAGTAAATTCGATACGCAATGCCAAGCAAAGCAATCGCTGGAACGACGAACCCGAACAGTATGCGTATCAAGTCGTCCGCCTAACGCCTTGCCGTTGTGCCGCAGCACAACCACACCAGCAGAGTACGACGACCGGCGCCCTTCCTCAAACGGTGTGACGCGGCGGGCGCCGAGCCTCAGAGCGGCGTCGCAGCACGGAGGCGGCGATCTGCTGTCGGCACCAACGGCTTGTTAGGCGCCACTGCCCCGCAGGTTGCTCGATGCGTTGAACCGCAGGTGCAGAAGCGAGAGCCTGCACTAGTGGCGCGCAACAAAGTCATCAGTTTGCGCGGGTAGGACACGGCGCCGAGCGCAAGTTCACCCCGAGAGTCCGGCAAGCTCCGGATCTTCCCAAACGTCCTCGTGGCCAGCGGCAATCAAGAACCTCCAGCCGGGAGGAAGGGTGAGGTACGGCAGAACCGCCGGGCAAACCTCGTGGAGGTGAGCAACATGAAGCGGGCTGAAGAAGTTCGCATCCTGCTTGTCGGACTCAACCTCCACGCCCCAAATGTACCAGCCGCAGGTGCCCTCGCCGGGCGCGTGACGCAGTCCGTGCAGAGGAGAATCGGCCAATGTCGCCAGCGCCATCCCAACCTTATCCGAACCGGTGGGCGGCCGTGGCCGAGCACCCAAGCGCTCGCAGATCCGCGTGTCAAAAACGAACTGCTTCATCAAAATGCGCCTAACGTTGGCCATTGTGCCGCGGCCCTCATCCGCTAGCTCGAGGAACATCCAGGCCGGCGCTCATCCTCAAAGAGGATATGCTCAGCGGGCGCTGGACGACAGAGCCCGAAGCAGGCCCAAACGCCCGCAGAAGGCCGTCGGTCACAAATGGCGAGTTAGGCAGCACGTCGTCAGGCGAACAGGTGCGGAACAAGCCGCCGCTGCTCCGCGTCTACCCAGTCAGAGAAGGCGCAAACCGCATCCCGGAATGCCGTGCGCGAGAATGTGCGGATCGAGACCGTAGGGGCACCGTGCGCGCGTACGAGTGCGAGTATGTCGTCGGACCCGGCCGGCGACACCAGGAATGCCGTCCACCCATCGAAAACTTCGCTGACATTCGAGAGGAAGCCGAAACGGCCGAGGTCTCCAGCATCCTCAATATCATCAAGGTCCAAGCATTCGTCGCGGTGAGCCGCGTAGAGCCCGCGATCAAGATGATCGAAGATCTGCTCAGGCGTCAGCGCGTCAAACGAGAGCTGCCAATGCTCTTCCAGGCTCGCAGCGTGTCGGCGCAGATGTTCACGGAAAGGTCCAAGCCAGCACGAAGGCTCATCGATCCGTCCGACGGCGGTGCCGTTCATCCAGAGGCAGAACCGTCCCACAAGGTTGTTGCTCTGAACTGCCCCGAATTGCGGATCGGGCTCAAGCAGAGCTTCGATCGCGAACGCGTGTGGACTTCCGAACAGCATGTCCGCCTAACGGTGTGGCGTTCAACGGCGGGGCGCTTTGCGACCCGTCCGTTGCAACGCCTTGCTAGCCGGGATCGCCTTGGGTTCCTCAGCCTCCACTCCGACCAGGATGATTCTCTTGTCCCCGAAGCGAGCCATGACCTCAAGCGTCCCTCCGAGGGCCTCGACGTACCGCTCGAGCGTCGCAACCTGGCAGTCCGAGAAGTCGCCGCGGTTCTCCAGACGCGAGACATCCGCTTGGTCCATGCCGGCCTCCTCTGCGACCGCGACCTGCGTCTTGCCGGACGCCTCTCGCACCATGCGCGCCGTCATCCGAACACCCCGGGCGGCTCGCAGACCACGGCCGAGCACGCGAACTGGCTCGGCCTGCTCGGCCACCTTTCTCCTAGCAACTTGGCTCATGCTCTTCCTCCGCTCTCGTAGACGTCCCGCTCTGCCCGTGTCGCTGCGCGCGCGCTGATGATGCGATCGCGCGCTGCACGTTCCACATGAACCACGAACAGGACCCTCTCTCGAATCGACGCCCCGATGACGACCATTCGCTCGGCGCTCCCGCCATCGTCGAGATAGACCGCGTACGGGTCAGCAAACACGGTCGCCGCCTCGGCGAACGACACGCCGTGCTTACCGAGATTCGACTCAGCCTTCGCTTCGTCCCATTCGAAGTCGCCCTGGACAACTGTCGCCACCGCACCCTGCAGTATGGGACCTGGCCCATACGTGTGCAACCCGGATCCACCTGTCGACGGCTGCGACGACCGCCTCGCGCCCGTCTCTCAGCACCTTCCGAGGCTCGGCTCTTCCGAGCGCCATTTGGGGGGGAAGCGAGGCCGTGCAGGACGTACTTCGGCGCTACGGCGTGCCGGACCACGAGGCTCAGGTCAGTAGCGTTCCGCCGCGAGCCTGCTGCACGAAAGCGTGCGCCGAATCCGCTCACTCGGATCGGCGAGGAGCGGCGCGAGCTCCTGGTCGCGGCCGAGGCGAACGAACGCCTGACCAGCTAGCAGGCGCAGCTCGATGTAGGGGCTCTTCGCTTGTTCCTGGAAGTAGGGGAGGACGGCCTCCGAGCCGCCGGCGGCGAGGGCCGAGCGCGCTTGGTAGGCGACACGGTCCTTCTCCTTCGCGAGGCCGAGCAGCGCGCCTTCGGCGGCCGTACGCCATTTGGGTCGACCGAGAAGGCGTGCCCAGGCGATGACGCGCACCTCGGGGTTGGCGTGCTTGGTTGCCTCGAGGAGCGCGGCTTCGGTGCGGGGATCGGCGGCCGGCAAGAGGCGAAGAGCCAGCCGCTGCTCCTCTTCGCTGCCGTCCTTCGCGAACGCGAGCAAGCGCGCGGTTCCCAGGCCGACCAGCGTTGGGCGGTCTTTCGCCTCGGTGCGCTGCGCTAGCTGGGTGAGCAGATACGCCGCGTGAAGGCCGAGGATCCCCCGGTCGCTGTCAACCAGGCGGACCAGACTCTGGTAGTCGTCGACCGCGGCGACTCGCGGCTGGGACAGCGCATCGAGCGCGGCGAGCTTGAGGTCGTCGGTGGGGGCAGCGAGGCGGTCCAAGAGGGCGTGGTGCACGCGGGCTCCTCCGAGCTGACCGAGCGCATAGAGGGCGCGACTCTTGATGTAGGGGCTCGGGTCGAGGCGGGAGACCTCCAGGAGCGCCGGCAGATCGCGTTCGTCCTTCGCTTCCACGGCGGCTTCGAGAGCGGCCTGGCGCACGCGCTGGTCGTCGTCGACGAAGTAGGCGACGCGCTGAGCGTCGTCCGATGCGGTAGCGCGTGCAGCCAGCGCTCGCCACGCCCCTTCGGGGCTGCTCCGAAAGCGCTTGGGACGGGGGCCGCTGTAGCGGTCGATCTCGTAGAGGAGCAGCGCGGCTTCGCCGCCGAGCGCGTCCCGCGTCTTGGTCCGCTTGGAGAGCACCCGGTCCACGGCGACGGCGCACGGCCTGAGCGAGGCGATGAACGCTCGGTCGTCGATGTCCTGTGCGGAGCGGATTTCGTAGGAGAGGACCTCGAGCGCGAGGCGTCCGGCGTCCGTCTTCTCGGATTTCTCGAGCGTCTCGCGCACGGCTGCGAAGTCGCCCCGCCGCGCTTCGAGCTGCACTGGGGGCGGCCGGCACGCGGCGCCCAAAAGTGCGAGCGTCAGCGTCGCGGCTTCAATTAACGGAGTGCGCGCCTTTTTCTTCCTGCGAGTGGCGTCCGCGGCCGGTGCTTTCGCGGCGCGCGATGGCGGCGCGAATGAAGGTAGCAAAGAGCGGATGCGGATCATGCGGACGACTCTTGAACTCGGGGTGGAACTGGCAGCCGATGAAGTGAGGGTGATCCTTGAGCTCGATGATCTCGACGAGCCGCTCGTCGGGACTCGTACCGCTGAAGATCAAACCCAGGTTCGCCAGCTGCTCGCGATAGTCGTTGTTGAACTCGAAGCGGTGCCGATGCCGCTCGCTGATCTCGGCCTTGCCGTAGATCTCCGCGGCGCGACTGCCGGTGACGAGCTTGCAGGGGTAGGCGCCGAGGCGCATCGTGCCGCCCTTGCTCTCCACGCCGCGCTGGTCCGGCATGAGATCGATGACGGGATGCTTGGGCCTTTCGCCGAACTCCGAGGAGCTCGCGCCTTCGAGGCCAGCGACGTTGCGGGCGTACTCGATCGTCGCCAGTTGCATGCCGAGGCAGATGCCGAAGAACGGAATGCGGTTCTCTCGGGCGTAGCGGATGGCAGCTATCTTGCCCTCCACGCCGCGGTCGCCAAAACCGCCCGGCACCAGGATCGCATCGAGGTGCTCGAGGTGAGACGAGAGGGAGTCACCACGCTCGAGGTGCCCGGAGTCGATGTACTCGAGCTGCACGGAAACCCCCGCAGCCATGCCACCGTGCACCAGCGCTTCGTGCAGTGACTTGTAGCTGTCCTTCAGGTGTACGTACTTGCCGACGACGCCGACCTTCACCTTGCC
>Ga0164308_10000932_pt1 | contig 15768 bp, 13 predicted proteins | sample Whisoiple_246_MG_FD_109983 | JGI IMG/M metagenome (GOLD analysis project Ga0164308, IMG submission 109983) | Soil microbial communities amended with fresh organic matter from upstate New York, USA - Whitman soil sample_246_MG | ecosystem: Environmental > Terrestrial > Soil > Unclassified >...
AGGTCCCCTTGGGGGATCGTCTAACGGCAGGACGCAAGACTCTGACTCTTGCTATCTAGGTTCGAATCCTAGTCCCCCAGCAACGTTCACAGCGGTTTCGGGCGCCTCCCCCCGAACCCGCAACTGGCCCCATCGTCTAGCGGTTAGGACGTCGGCCTCTCACGCCGATAACACGAGTTCGATTCTCGTTGGGGTCACCAGTAATCAGAGCCGGCTAGTCGCCCGGCTTAGGGAGAGCAAAAACAGCCCGGCGCAGGCCGGCATCGCCAAGCGCCGCACCGGGCGCTCTGGCAGGCCGCCGCTCGAGGCCCCCGTCCACGCGCTCAGCCGGGGCCGGCGTGCCGCCGCCCATCCCTCCCCCGGTCCGGGCCTACCGCCAACATCACGCAAGGGTACGGGCCACGCCATCACGCGACCGGCACGCGGCAGGACAAACGTGGCGCGGATCTACTCGCCCATCGCGCGCAGTGGCGGGGGGCGGATCTGGCCTCGGCGCTCCACGCCGACCAGCCCGCAGACCAGATCGAGTAGGGCGTCGTTCTCGAATGGCTTGCCCATGAAGTAGAGCGCAGAATCGCCGATTGCGTTGATCGCGTCTCGCCGCTCTGTATCGCCGGAGATGATCACGATCGGTAGCAGTGGGTCGAACAGTCGTACCGCGGCCACTAGCTTGGCGCCGCTCATTTGGGGCGCGAACAAGTCACTCAAAATCAGATCGAAACCGAGCGCTGAGATCAGCTCGAGTGCCGCCTCGGGTGTGCCCGCAGTTTCTACCTCGATCCCGGCGCTGCGCAGGAGCCGCGCGATCAGACGCAACAGATGCGCGTCATCGTCCGCGAGCAGCACGCGGGGTGGGCCCTTGCGCTGGCCCACGGGAAACGTTCCTGATGAAAGCATGAATTGCTCTGACGACATCGATCTCCCCGAACGAAACTTGTGCCCGACAGTTAAGCATGACCTCGACTCCGCCCGTGCGCCGCTCGGGAAATGAGCATTGAGCGCTGTAGGCTGAGGTCGGAAGACGGCGGCGGCTGTCGGCGAAGGTAGCGATTCAGTTTACGCCGACGCAGAAGGACGAGACTGCGCTGCTGTCCGCACTACAATCGTAGGTCGTGGCGTCCACGCCATTTCCTTCGGCTTGATCGCAGAACCTCTTGGTATCGAGTTCGACGCACTTGCAAGTGTCGGTAGACAGGAAATAGTGCCGCTTGTAGCAAGTGCAGAACGGGTTCGACGCCGTTTTGCAGTAAGCGTCCATACAGCGTCGCATGGCGGTCAAAAGGTCACACGTAGCCTCGTCTTCGCCGCCAGCGCCGGCCTCCGCGGGGCCCGCATTCGCCGTGCCACAACTCTGCTGCCCTCCGGGACAGGTCACGCAGCTCGTGCTGCTCAAGGCGATGCCCAGACCGAGGCTGAGCATCGCTGCCGCCAATGCTTGCTTGTGCACGCGCGGACGCTAGCGCGATTCGACTGCCGAGCTAGGGTTTTCGCGCCGAACTGTCGCCTCGCTCGCGGCCTTGCTAAGCTGAGCCACTGACCAATGAACTTCGATGGCAATTCCCTGCTGGCCGGTTTTGCCGTGTCGACGGTAGGTCTCGGCTTCTTCATGTATGGGAAGAAACAGGCGCGCCCGCCGCAGCTGCTGTTCGGGCTAATCAGCCTGGTCTATCCGTATTTCGTGGCGAGTCCGGCTTGGATTTTCGCGATTTTTGCGCTGCTACTCGGGATGCTGTGGCTCGCTGTGCGACTCGGTTGGTGAGCGAGGGGCCGCATCCGACTCCGGGCTCGGCACGGGGGCTGCCATGATCGCGTCGCGGATCGCGGCGCTGGGTGCAGGGCCGAAGACGGCTTGTCCGTGGGGACCAGGCGCGACACCCAATGCGCGCAGGGTGGCATCGACGTCCGGGAACTGAGAGCGGTCGAGCCAGCGCCGTGCATGCTCCGTGAAGCGTGGGGCGCGCATGCTTTGGTCCAAATGTGAGAGGACGCGCTCGGCGGACCAAGCGTCGTCCGAGGCTGCGCAGCATGCGGCAAACGCTCGAAGCGCGCTGTCGAGCGTGGGTCCGGAGGCCCGGCGTGCCTCGACGTCCGTCAAGAACGCGAGCGCCGCGCCGGACCAATACACCCGATAAAACGAACGCCGCTCACGCATTTGGCTACTTTCATCGCGCAGGGAGACGCGGCTCGTGTTGTTTCGGCCGCGCTCGAAGCCGTCCAGCAAGTGCTGATAGGCTTGCCTGGGCGTGATGATGCCCGCCCGTGCACGCACCACTTCCGTGTAGTAGGTGGAGAGGCCCTCGAAGAGCCAAGCATCCTCCAGGGGCAGACGCGGCACGCCCAAATGCAAGAACTCGTGCGTGGCCGTCCAATCGCCGTTCAGGCTGGCGTCAGTCGCCTGACGATCGAGGAAGATCACCACCGCGGGGCCACCCCCGCGCAGGGCCATGCCGAAGCCCGGACCTTTGCGATCGCCGGGCACTGTCAGCACGAGCGCTGAGGGCAGCGGAAAGCGGCCGTACAACAGGCTACTCGCGTGAGCGCCTTGCGTGAGCCAAGCGTGCACCGCGTCCGTTCGCGGACCGAAGCCATCACCCAGCTCGGCCACACTGAGCTCGCTGCCGGCCGCGAGCAGCGGCCTGGCCGGGCGATGGCTGAAGGCGCCGGCGGATTTCCAGGTAAACACGCTCTCGGGCAACCTCTGTCGAAATGGCAGCAGTGCGACCAGGCCGTCCGGCAACGTGAACTCGAGGTCCATGCGAACCCCCACGGGCCGCGGTGATGGGATCCACAGCCACAGATCCGGCGACAGCAACGCGTCGGCGCCGACCCGGCGCAAGTTCGTTGGGTCGGCGGAGTTTTCCGGTAGCTCGACCGCATAGCGCAGGCACTCGTCCGGCCGGCTCAGCGGCAGATCCACGCCCTCGCCGGAACAAGAGTAGCTGCCCTGTGGGGTAATGACGCCGGCGCCCTCCAGCAAGCGCTCCGCGCCCGGACTGGGCGCATTGAGTCGTTCGATGCGAAAGCCGGACGGGCATACCTCGACCTCGATCCGTTTCAGCTCCGGATCGACACGCGCTTTGAAGACGATGTGCTCGCGGCCGCTCGAGCTCTGAATGTGCGTGCCTAGGCGTGCGGCCACGTGCTCTGGGCGGGTCGAGAGCGGCACGCGCGCTGCGACGCCGCTGTCCTGGCCGCAGCCGCACAGGAGCACTCCTCCCACCAAACACCCCCAGCCCCGACGAGAACGCGCGCGGCGTTCGGCAGACCTGGCTTCGCGGGGCACGGGCCTTCATGCTATGTCCTTCGCTCTTCGCAAACCAGCATGTCTGACGCCCTTTCGCGCTTGCGCCTGCCGCTCTTGCTTTGCTCGCTGCTACTGCTGGTAGGCGGTTCCAAGCTCGATTCCGTGCGTCCCTTCGAAGGTCAAGTCGTGGCCTTGGTGATCCCGCTGATCGCCGTGTCTTCGGGCGTGGGCCCATTCCGAGACGCGCAGAGTTCGCTCCGCAACCTGGTCTTCGTGCTGGGCGCGTTGGTGTTGGTGGCGGCTGAGCTCGGCTCGTACCGCGTGGTGTTCGAGGACACGGTGGCGGCTCTTCCGCTGGGCGTCACACTGTTCTTGGCCGCAGCCATGCCGATCTCGGTGTTGTTCGAGGTGTTGGGTGCGCAGCGCGGGCTCCGTTCGCGGCTGAGCGCCTGGTTCGGGCTCGCCATCGTGTTCGCGCTCTACTTTCCCGCGCACGCCGCGCTCAACAATCTGTTCGGCAGCGTGTTCGCCGCTTTCTTGATCGCGCTGTTCGTCGGGGGTGGCGTGGGCTTGTGCGTGGGCGAGTTCGCGGTGCGGCGCGCGCGGGCCCGAGCGTGACGCGCTAATTGGCGGCTGGCTCGGGCTTGAGCGCCCAAGGATGTTCGTCGCTGCCAGCGCGCTCCTTGGCCAGCCAATCGAACACGACTTTCGCCCAGATTTGCCGGCCTTCGGTGCTCGGGTGGATCTTGTCGCGGCCGCGCGGCAAATCGTGAACCAGCGTGTTGCTGTCGAGGTAACGACACGGCGCAATGTTGTCGCGGATCACTTGCAGCAGGCCCGTGTCCGGCTTCCATAAGGGTGGCGCGATCCATACGCAAGGCCGCCCGCCGAGGGTGCTCACCAAATGCTTGATCGATTTGACTCGTTCTTCCGGCTTCGGGATCTCGAGTTCGTTCGCCCCGAGCGTGATCAGCACCAGGTCCGGCCGGTAGTTGGAGACGAACTTGGGTACGTCTCCTTCGTAGCTCCAGTTTGGAATGTAGCTGGCAGTCTTGTATTCGAGGGTGCTCTGCACCCCGGCTTCTCTGAACAGCTTGCTCAGTTCGCCGCCCAGCGCGGCCGCGAATGAATCGCCGATCTGTAGTACGCGGGTGCCTTTGGGCATTGGCTCCGTAGCAGCAAGGCCCACGCCAGTCGGCTCGGCGGCAGGCAATGTCGAGGCAGGCTTGGGCTCGGGCGCTGCGACTGCCGAGCTTGCGACCGGCTGAGAGCCGCTTGGGGCCGCACTCGTTGGCTCGGGGCTCGGCGCTGCGGGTGTGTTCGCGGGAGGCGGCGCCGCACAGCCCGCCAACAGCACTACGGACAACAGGTCGAGTTCCAGCCCACGCCAACGTCGCGATTTTTGCATCCGGCCCTACCGCTTACCAGGTTTCGCGCCCGGTGGGTGCTTCCGAAGTAGCGGAAGGCGTGCACACGTTGGCCAAAATTTTCGCGGCAGTCCGCAGCGAATTCCGGGGCAGCGACGCGCTGCACGAGCTTGGCCTCGGCCTCGATGTCCACCTCTCGTGGGGCATCGGGCTCGCTCTGTACGCAGCCGTGGCCCGGTCGCTCCTGGTAGCCCTCAGCACAGCGTGCTGCGCCGGGCTTCGCGCAGCGCACGCCGTTCCAGGCACGCGGCGGCTTGCACTGCTGTTCGACGACTCCGGGCAGGCAGTGTCTCTCGTCGGCCTTGCCGAACGGGCAGCGACTCAAATCGGGCACGAGGGCGCAGCGAAAGCCGAGGTGTGCGCCCTGATCACTCGGTTTGGCCCGATCGCGCAGGCGGGTATGCATCCACTTCTCGAAGCGCCGGCTCCAGCTGCCGCCGCGATACACCTTCGCGTAGCCGGTTTCCGGCGGCCACGGATATGCCGCGTACCAATCATCGGTCCATTCCCACACGTTGCCGCTGATGTCGAACAAGCCGAACGCGCCGGCGGGATACGACTGAGTGGGACAGGCATCGCCTTGTTTCCAACAGGCGTGACCATCCGGGCTCGCCGAACCCCAGGGGTATTTGAGATATTGCTCGCCGCCGCGGGCGGCGTACTCCCACTCGACCTCGCTCGGGAGGCGCGCGTTGCGCGCCGCGCAGAAAGCGTCTGCTTGGTGCCAAGTCACGCAATTGATCGGGTGCGCTGGGCGGTCGCGGTGCGCGGCATTGCAATGCGAATGCGATGCCACCGCCGGCGTGCACCCACCGCGCGCTACGCAGTCCGCGTAGGCCGCCACCGTGACCTCCGTTCGATCGACGCAGAACGGCGGCAGCTCGGTGCGAAACCGGGGGCTCTCGTCCTCGGAGTAGTGTTCACTGGGCGACGATCCGACCCAAAAGGCGCCTCCGGGCAGCAGCGACATGCCGGGAGGACAGGAGAGAGCAGACGCACCGGAAGCGGAAGCAGACGCACCGGAAGCGGAAGCAGACGCACCGGAAGCGGAAGCAGACGCACCGGAAGCGGAAGCAGACGCACCGGGCGGCGCGCGCACGGAGGAGACCGGCGGAGCCGGCGACGGCGGAGCTTTCTTGGCACAGGCCGCGAGCTGGCTTACGGCCAGAATTAGCAGGGCCAGGAGTGGCTGACGGTGGGGGGGCGGCGTATCGGAAAGCAGAACGGTTGGCTATAGCTGGGCCGCGGCGCGACGGCTACTGATTCACGCTCGGGCGTAAGCCTTGGCCTCGATGCGCGCGAGTAGTTCCTCGGAGAGCGGCTCCGCGAACCGAACTGCAACATCGAATTTCCAAAGCGGGTGGTCCCTTTCCGTGACGCGCACGACCTGCGCCTGAGCCGCATTGCCTTGGTAAGCGCTGTCGAGATGGATCGTGAGCGCGATCCTCTCTTCGCTGGCCCAGCTGCGGCGCGTCGCCAAGAGTGCGCCCGTTCGACTCGCGTTGTAGATCAACGCAGTATTCTGCAGATCCCGCTGCCCGCCCATGGCCGCGGGGATGGACGAGGGAAAGCGAGTGCTTCCACGTCGATCGAACGGTGAGCCGTCCGATGGATGAACGAGCAGCGTGCGTTCACCCTCGAGCGAGCTTGGAAATTCGTTGTGCGTGACTCTGAGCGGGATGTCGAGCACGGACCGCAATTCGCTCGCCAGCTCCCGCGCGCTTTGGAATCGCTGCGCGGGATTGCGCTGTAGTGCTCGCGCAAACCAGGCGTCGAAGCCGGGAGGTACGTTGGCGACGGTCGATGGCACCACGATCGGGCCATGACAGATGGCGGACAGTGTGGCCATCGCCGATTTGGCTTTGAAGGGTGAGAACCCAATCAAAGCCTCGAACGCAACCACCGCAAGGCTCCACAGATCCGAACGGTGGTCGACCTTTTCGCCGACGGCCTGCTCCGGGCTCACGTATTCGAAGGTTCCCAGCAAGCCGCCGGTGGAAGTCAGTGGCGCGGCTTCCGACGCCAGCGACTTGCTGATCCCAAAGTCCAAAACCTTGACGTTGAACCGTTGCTCGTCGTCGCCGATCAAGAAGATGTTTTCGGGCTTCAGATCTCGATGCACGAAGCCCGCCGCGTGGCTCAGGGTCATCGCGCGCGAGACTTGTTGGACGAGCGACCAAACCTCGTCGGGTCGCATCCGAGCGCGGGCCTGCAGCTCCCCTCGCAACGTGCGCCCTGAAAGCAGCTCCATCACCAGATACTGGATCCCGGCATCGACTCCGTAGTCGAAGATCTGCACCACGTTCGGGCTGCGCAGTGCCGCCAGAGCACGAGCCTCGCGCTCGAATCGCTCGTGCGCGTGGGGGTTACTCGAACCCTGAGCGTCGATCAACTTGAGGGCGACGGTCGAACGCAGTTGGATGTGCTCGGCCGCCCAGACCGCCCCCATGCCCCCGCGGCCGAGTTCATAGAGCAAGCAATACTTACCGGCGATGATTCGCCCCAATTGCATCTTGGCGTCGAGCATATCGCAATTCGGGCCGGCCCAAATGCTCTCGCTCTCCCCGGCGGCTTTTCTTCCTTTCCGCCGGCGGCCCGCACGGCGCGGTTTGCGAGGTTCACCCCTGCTCTCGGATTTCTCCCTGCGCGAAGAATCAAGGAGTATAGCTGTGCGTGCGCGTCGAACGGCGACCGCTTCGACGCCCCGGGTCCAAGACATGCTCGCGCGACGTGAATTCCTTCGAGCAACTGCTGTGGCTGGCAGCGGCCTGCTCGGTGCGTCGTGCGCGGTCAACGCGGTGCCGAAGGGGCGCACTCTGGTGAGCTTGTGGTTCAGTTACGGTGGCACCAACCGTGAGGTTTTGGAGCAATTGGTCGACCGCTTCAATCGCACTCAGGCACGCGACTTCGTGCAAGCAGTGTATCAGGGCGACTACTTCGAAGGCCTGGCCAAGCTGCGCACCGCGATTGCTGCGCGCTGCGCTCCCGTGCTCAGCCACGTAGTCGGCGAGGTCGTGCCTTACCTCGCCGAAGCGGGCGTACTCGAACCGCTGACGGACTACCCTGGCTTGGCCGACTTGGATCTGATCCCGGAGCTCGGGCAGCAACGTTCTTGGCTGAACGGAGGGACGCACCCGTTGTATGCCCTTCCCTTCAATCGCTCCACGCCCATCGCGTATTTGAACGCAGAGCTGTTCGCGCAGGCGGGCCTCGAAGCGCCGCGCACTTGGGATGAGCTGCGCACGGTGGCAAAGCGGCTCACCGAACCCAAGGCAGGCGGCCGCTTCGGGTTTGGCTGCCCGATCAATTGGTGGTTTTGGGTCGCCCTGGTGGGCCAGGCGGGGGGCGCGATCGTCGCCCCAGATGGCCGTATTGCTTTGGGTGATGGCGCGGGAGTGGCGGCGCTCGAGCTGTGGCAGGAGCTCGTACGAGAGGGTTCGCTGAAGCCGCCGCCGGGGCGCGACTACAACGCTTGGGAACAGTGCAACCAGGACTTTTTGAGTGGCCGAGCAGCCATGATTTGGTCTTCGACCGCTTTCTTGAAATATCTGGAAGCGCACGCGCGCTTCAAACTGCTGGCGGCGCCACTGCCTGCGGGCGTGAGGCGCGCGGTTCCCACCGGCGGCACGTTCTGGATAGTGCTGCGCTCGGCGCCCAAGCCCGAGAAGGCTGCCGCCGCGCGGTTTCTCCGCTTCATGCACGAGACCCAGCAAGTAATCGATTGGTCGACTCGGACGGGCTACATCCCAGTCACGCACTCGGCCGTGCGTGCGCTCGAACAGCGCAATTATTACGGCGCCCACCCGAACGATCGCGTGGCTTTGTCGCAACTCTCGGTGGCTGAACCCTGGCCCTGGTCGGTGGATTTGTTCAGGATCCAGCGCGAAATCGTGCAGCCTCGCTTGGAGAGCGCGGTGATTCAGCAGCGCGACGCGCGCGCGTTGCTGGTGGAAGCTCGCGCTTTGGCCATGGAGCCCACGTGAAGCCGAGCCGCGCCGGCGATCCGTATTGGCTGTTGTTGCCAACGCTATTGCTCTTGTTCGTATTCTTCGTGTTTCCGCTGGTGATGTTGGTCGAACACAGCTTGTTCAGTTGGGATTTGCTGACACCTGCGCGCTACGTCGGACTCGCCAACTATCGTTCCCTGTTGCGCTCGGGCGAGCTTTGGCAAACCTTCGGTACCACGTTGTCGATGAGTACGGTGGTGGTGCTCGGCTCGATGACTAGCGGGCTGTTACTCGCTTTGCTCTTGGATCGACCGGGGCATTGGGCGGCCTTCGTTCGCAGCGCGGTGTTCAGCGCATACGTCGTGTCTTGGGTCAGCGTAGGACTCTTGTTCTTGTGGTTGCTGGACGCCGACTCGGGCATTCTCGCTCGGATCTACAGCCACTTTTCCCAGGGGCGCGCCCCGCGTTGGCTGGCCGATCCTGCGCTCGCACCCTGGGCGGTGGCGGCGGTCACGATCTGGAAAATCACGGGCTACGCGCTGGTCATCTTCCTCTCCGGCTTGCAAGACGTGCCGGTCTCGGTGCTCGAGGCAGCCGAGCTCGATGGCGCAACAGCCATGCAACGATTCCGTTCCGTGACCTGGCCTCTGTTGCGTCCGACCACGCTGTTCGTGGCCACCACGAGCTTGATCGCGAGCTTTCAGTTGTTCGACGTGGTGCGGGTGATGACCCAGGGCGGTCCCGTGCGTGCCACGACCGTGTTCGTGTACGCGATCTACGAGCAACTATTTTTGGATCTGCGGGTCGGTCGCGCCAGCGCGGAAGCAGTGGTCTTCTTCGGCGTTTTGCTGCTGCTCACGGGCGCGCAGTTTCTGCTCTTTCGCACCCAGGAAAGCGCATGAAGCGCGCGGCTGGCTGGCACGCGATCCTGCGCCGAGGCGCGCTGTGTGCGGTCGCGCTCGTCTGGCTGTTCCCTTACCTGTGGATGGGTTTGACCAGCCTCAAGCCACTCACCGAGATCGTCAGCTCACCCACCGCATTGTGGCCGGCACAACCGACCCTGGCCGCGTATCGCGAGGTGTTTCGTTCCCTCCCCCTGGCGCGCTATTTCTTCAACACGAGCGTGATGGCGCTGGGCATCGCCGGGCTGCAAATCACGCTCGCGCTGCCGGCCGGCTATGCGCTCGCCAAGTTGCGCTTCCGCGGCAAGCGCGTGGCGTTCGCTTTGATTGTCGCTACTTTGCTCGTGCCGGCCCAAGTGCGCTTCGTGCCCGTCTTCTCCCTTCTCGCCAAGGTCGGCCTAGTCAACACCTTGAGCGGTTTGATCTTGCCCTTCGGAGTCAGTGCACTGGGTACGTTCTTGATTCGGCAAGCGTTGCTCAGCGTGCCGGATGCGCAAATCGAGGCGGCCCGCATCGACGGGGCGGGCGAGCTGTACATCGTCTATCGGTTGCTCGCGCCGCTGCTGAGGCCCACCTTGATCTCGCTATTTTTGTTCAGCTTTGTCTCGCATTGGAACGACTATTTCTGGCCTCTGGTGCTGACCACGGACGAGCACGCGCGCACGTTGCCGCTCGCGATCGCGCTCTTACGCGAACAAGGCACGGGCGTGCGCTGGCACTTGGTCATGGCCGGCAACGTGCTGCTGAGTTTGCCGGCATTGGCTGTGTTTGCAGCGGCGCAGCGCCACTTGCTTCGGGCCGTGACCGTTCGCGGCTTCGGCGGCTGATTCGCGCAACCCGTCGCGCATCCGGCCGACTGGATTGGAGGCAATGAAGGGGTTAATCTATGGCCATGGCGAGTTCGGAACAGCCCGCGCTCTTTTTCCCGGTGAGCCTGAAGGTGCCTGAGAGTACGCGGCACTTTCGGCTGCGCACGCTGCTGTTTCAGTTTCTGAAGCATGCCTTCGAAGAAGTCGCCATGATCGGCTCGGACCAATTCGTGTATTGGGAACCAAGCAATCCGCGCGCTTGCCTTGCGCCGGACGCTTTCGTCCGCTTCGGCACCCCGAATCAAGATTTCGATTCCTGGAAGGCATGGGAACGCGGAGTGCCGCAAGTCGCCGTCGAGATCATCAGCGATTCGGACTCGAGTGAGGCGAGCTGGGAAGTCAAGTTCGAGCGCTATCAGCGCCTCGGAGTGAGTGAACTGGTCTGGTTCGACTACCACGCGCCAGAGCGTCCGCTGCGCATCTGGGATTTCGTGGGTGACGGGTTGCTCGAACGTCGACTGTACGGATCGAGTGCTCAGAGCCAACACCTGGGGGGCTACTGGCTGCCCGTCGAAACGCCAAACGGCGATTTGTCGCTCCGCCTGAGTCGAGACGAGCAAGGGCTGCTGCTCTTCCCCACCCCGGAAGAATACCAACTCGAACAACGCCGCATCGAAGCCGAGGGGCGTCGAAGCGCGGAGCAGGCGCTTGCGCGAGAGGCGGAGGCGCGTCGCTTGGAAGCCGAAGCTCATCGCTTGGAAACCGAAGCTCATCGCTTGGAAACCGAAGCCCGGCGCGAGGCTGAACGGCGCATCGCGGAGCTGGAGGCCGAATTGCGGCGCAGGTCCTAGCGCGCGAGACAGCGCAGAGCGAGTCGCTCGACGGTCGCGCGGCGCGCGGGGCTCAGTTCTGGATCGGCGCGCAGCGCGTCGAGCGCGCGCACCTTGGCCGCACTCTCGCCGAGCGCGCAAGCCACCGTCAGCCGGGTGCGCCACGCTTCACGCACCACGCGCGGAAGGTTCAGCCTTTTTGCCAACGCCTGGTCGAGGTAGCCCGCGGCTTCCACAAAACGGCCGCGCCCAAATAGATTTTTGCCCAGGAGGTAGCTCGGAAGGCCATTTTCAGGTTCGGCGTGGGCCCACTCCGCGAGCCGCGGCGCGGCGACCTCGAAGGCCGCGCCCAAGATAGGGTCGCCCACCAGTAGGTCGACGATCGCTCGCCGTTGGATCTCCGTTTGCGGCGAGCGTTTCACGTCCAGGGTGCGGAGTCGATCTTCGTCCGCGACGATGGCAGCAACCGCGTCGTAGTCGCGGCGTGCATCTTCGAGTTTGCCTGCGCGCAATTCGAGGTCGGCTCGTGCCTCGAGCGCTCCGGCCCGCTCCAGCTTGGCGAGTTCGGGTGCATGAGCAAGCGCGGCGTAGGCAGACAGTGCGGCGGCTTCGTTGCCGTCTTTGACTTCGCACGCGGCAAGCTCGAACTTGGCTCCGGTGTGGTGAGGGTCGAGACGCAACAGCTCCATGATGGTGCGTCGTGCGCCGACGGTATCGCCCGCGCCCAACTTTTGATTGGCGACTCCGTTCAGCTTGTCGACGATGCGCGGACAATGGCGGCCGAACAGCGATGGCCGGTCGAAGCGCAGCCGCGCTTCATCGAGCAAGGCACTGGCGACGGTCACTCGCTGCAAATCGGCGCGCCAGGCGAGCTCGAGCTCCGCGAGGGTCTTGCCCGAGACGCGCTCGATCGGCTCGCCGCCATACCAGCCGCGCACGGCGGCTGCTCCGTAGTGGTCGTGAAACCAGTGCAGGAAAGCGCCGGCCACGGTGTACGCGGTGGACGAGTTTTGGCCCAAAAAGCCCAGGCGAAACACCGATTCCAGCGGGGGCAAGAGCTGCAAATCCAGCAGTGTCTTGGCCCACTCGTCGAGGGTGAAGTCGTCGTTGTCATTGGGCGATGCGGCGACGGCCACGCCCTCGATGCGACCCGGATCGGGGATCCAGCCGCCCAGTGGCCCCGATACGCGGAATGGGCCCTGGCCGAAGCTGCCCGCGAGCACGTGCGCCAGCTCGTGACCGACCACCGGGTGTGGATACGCTGCCGCTTGCACGTAGATCTCACGCCGCCAGGGCTTGGCAATGTATGTGCTGGAAGCGCCCATCAGCCGGCCTTTCTCGCCTTCGTTGGCGAATAGAAAGGCGGTCACGCGCGGGGGCCCCTGGACTTCGAAGTAAGCTTCGTCGGCTCTGAGCTCTGCGTCGCAATCTCGTGCGAAGAGCAGCGCATCGCGACGAGATATGCCGCTCGAATATTTGACGTCGCAGCGGGCGCCGTACACTTGCTGGCCGAGCGCTGCCTCGATCGAGGCGCGCGTGCTGAAGTGCCCGAGTGAGCTGCCGTTCCAGAGTAAGCCGACACTGCACAGCGCCGCTGCGAGCCCAACGCCTAGCAGCCAGCCACGACCCTGAACGCCTCGAAATTTCAGGTCGGCGTCGAAGAAGGAGCTGGCACAACCGACCGCCAGCAACGTGAGGGCCGTGCCCGCGCGGTAGGTGGCGAGCGTCCAGAACGCGTCGATCACCGTGTCGTACAGAGGCCCGGAGAAATAGCCGAAAAATGGGTCGAACGCGAAGACCATCGGGCTCGTGTAGAACCGGGCCAGGCTCAGAAAAATGCCGCCCAGCGGGCCACACAGCGCCCCCAAAATACAAGCCGCACGCCGTCGGAATCCAGGCCGCACTCGGCCAGCAACGAGCCCGACGCCCGCGCCCCACACGCCCGCGAGCAGCGCTCCCGGCAACGGCGCCAGCAAATACAATTCGACGCCCCAGCTGGCGTCACACATCCCGACCCGAAGACCGTGTCCCCAAATGATCACGAGTCCCAGCAATGCCAAGGCGAAACCGACGGAAATGCCGCGACCAAACGCCTCGAGCGGCGCGACTTTGCGGCCCGCCAGCTCGAATGCAAGACACAAAGCCGTAGTCGCTGGCAGCACGAGCCCGGCGGCGAGCGAAGACTCGTAGCCTGGCCCACCGAATTGGGGAACGAAGCCGTAAGCCAGGAATGAAATCCCGGTGAATGCGGCCGCTACTCGCACGGCGCGTGCTCGCAACAGCGACGGAAGCAACTGCAGCATGTGTCCGGGACGGGACGCGGGCTCAGGGATGCGCGTCGCCGCCCGACTGCGGCACTTCTCGGTCGTCGTTCTCCGACGACTCTGGAGCGCGCAGTACGAGCGCAAGCACCTCATCGATGCGCGACACGAAGTGTACGCGCAGGTCGCTCTTGATCTCGCTGGGCACGTCTTCCAAATCGCGTTCGTTGCGGGCTGGCAGCACTATTTCCCGGATACCGGCCCGGTGCGCGGCCAGCACCTGATCCTTGACGCCGCTGACTGGCAAGATGTTGCCGCGCAGCGTGATCTCCCCGGTCACCGCCACATCCGAACGTACCGGCGCATCCAGCAACAGCGAAGCAACCGCCACGAACATGGCCACGCCCGCGTTCGCGCCATCACGCGTTGAACCACCACGGGGAATGTGCAGATGCAGATCGATCGTCTTCAACCATTCGGGATCGAGCTTGAGCCGGTCGGCTTTGGAGCGCACGTAGGAGACGGCGGTGGCCGCGGACTCTTTCATCACGTCGCGCAGGCCGCCGGTGATGCGGATGTCACCCTTGCCCGGCATGCGCGTGCATTCCACGATCAGGATGTCCCCGCCGCTGCCCGAGACGGACAAGCCGATCGAGATGCCGGGCACGAGCTTGCGTTCGTTGATCTCGTTCAGATTGCGCTCTGGACCGAGCAATTCACGCACGTGGGCCGGCGTGACCCGAATGGCCGAGAACGGCTTGCCTTCCGCGAGCTTGACCGTCACGTCGCGGCACACCGCCGCAATCTCGCGCTCCAAGCCGCGCACGCCGGCTTCACGCGTGTACGAGTCGATGATGAGCTCGATCCCTTCACGCTCGAATTGGATTTGATCGCTGGTGATGCCATGGTCCCTCACCTGCTTCGGCACCAAGAATTGCTCGGCAATGTTGCGCTTCTCGCTGCGTGTGTAGCCAGGGACCTCGATGATTTCCATGCGATCCCGCAGCGGGTCGGGGATGTTGCCGCGGTAGTTGGCAGTGGCGATGAAGGTGACGTCGGACAGATCGAACGGCAAATCGATGTAGTGATCGACGAAAGTGTCGTTCTGCGCCGGGTCGAGCACCTCGAGCAGGGCGGCGGCTGGGTCACCCCGCATGTCGACGCCCATCTTGTCGACTTCATCCAAGACCAAGACCGGATTGCGGCACCCGGTTTTCTTCAGCGCTTGGATGATGCGACCGGGAAGCGCGCCGACGTACGTGCGACGGTGACCGCGGATTTCGGCTTCGTCCCGTACGCCGCCGAGCGAGATGCGCCCATAGCGCCGACCCATGGCGCGAGCGATTGACTTGCCCAGGGAGGTCTTGCCGACGCCCGGTGGCCCGACGAACAGTAGGATCGGGCCTTTCTTGTCCCGACGCAGTTGGCGGATCGCCGAGTACTCGATGATGCGCTTCTTCACCCGATCGAGGCCGAAGTGATCTTCGTCCAGGCAGCGCTTCACCTCGCGCACGTCGACCCGATCGGGTGTGGTTCGCGACCAAGGTAAGTCTGCGAGCCACTCTACGTAGGTGCGCGTGACCTGGTACTCCGCCGATTGCGGCTGCATGCCGCTCAGGCGACCGAGTTGCTTGCGGGCTGCCTTTTCGGCTTCCAGCGGCAGCTCGGCCCGCGCGATGCGTTCGCGCAGCTGTTCGACTTCGTCGTCGTCCGCGGCTTCGCCCAGCTCTTCACGGATGTTTCGCATCTGCTGGCGCAGCACGTAATCACGCTGCGAACGGCTCATCTCGGTGTGCACCAGCGTCGAGATCTCGTCCTTGACCTTCAGCACTTCGAGCTGGCGCATGACCATGCCCAAAACCAAATCCACGCGCTCACGTACGTCGAAGGCCTCCAGCACGCGCTGGCGCACGTGGATGCTGGCTTGCTCTTCCGGAAAATTCGAGGCGATGAGATCCGCCAAGGCGCCTGGCTCGCGCACGTTATCCAAGATGCTGGCCGTCTCTTTGGGAAGATTGGGCATCAACGCCAAGACTTCGCGTGTGTGCTCACGCAACTTCTGACCCAGCTGATGAAGATCGGCAGCGGGCTCGGTGGGTTCGCTGATTCGCTCGACCTCGGCCGTCATGTACGGCTCGAGACCAGTCGTCGCCTGCATCCGGAAGCGCCCGAGGCCGTTCAGGACCACGCTGTAGTTGGAAGGGCCGAGGCGAATGACCTTCACTACGCGTGCCAAGGTGCCGATGGAGTAAAGATCTTCGAAGGTCGGCTCGACGGTATCGGAGTTCTTTTGCGTGAGCACGCCCACCATGGCGCTCTCTTGCCCGAGAAGCTCTTCGACCAAGCGC
>Ga0164308_10000935_pt1 | contig 15745 bp, 15 predicted proteins | sample Whisoiple_246_MG_FD_109983 | JGI IMG/M metagenome (GOLD analysis project Ga0164308, IMG submission 109983) | Soil microbial communities amended with fresh organic matter from upstate New York, USA - Whitman soil sample_246_MG | ecosystem: Environmental > Terrestrial > Soil > Unclassified >...
TATGGCAGGGCCAGGGCTACAACAGCGGCATCCGCGACGCCGCGAACCTCGGCTGGAAGCTGGCGGCGGTGGTGACCGGGCAGGCTTCAGACGCGCTGCTGGACACCTACGACGTCGAGCGGCGCAAGCATGCGAGGGCCATGATCGACCTCTCCACAATGGTCGGCCGGGTCATCTCACCGACGAACCGGCGAGTGGCAGCACTGCGCGACAGGGTGATTCACGGCGCGTCACTTGTCCCGACCCTCAAGCGCTACATACTCGAGATGCGGTTCAAGCCGATGCCGCGTTACGAGCAGGGTGCGGTCTTCCATACGCAGCCGCGCGAGGAGTCGTCCCCGACCGGAACGCTGTTCATCCAACCTCGTGTCGACACCCGTGATCGGCAGAACGTCCTCCTCGACGACGTACTGGGCACCGGCTTCGCCGTGTTGTGCTGGAGCAACAACCCGCGCGCACTGCTCGGCGAACCGGCGTTCGGTCGGTGGAAAGCGTTGGGGGCCAACTTCGTCGCGGTACGCCCGATGACCCAGCTGCACTGGCCCGGCCACGACGACCCCGACGTGGTCATCGTCGGCGACCGCACGGGCGCCCTCAAGGCGTGGTTCGACGCCAACACCGACTCCGTGCTGTTCCTTCGACCCGACCGGTGCATCGCAGGCGCCTGCATCGCCCAACGGGCGGCGGAGCTGAGCGCGTCGTTGTTCACGGTTCTCCATCTGACTCAGGAAGGAGGAAACGATGCCACTGACACTGTGCTGTATGTCCCACAGTCCACTCCTGAATCTTCCGGGACCGTCGCAGGATCTGCTTGAGGGCATCAACGGCGCCCTCACCGCGGCCAGAGAGTTCGTGACCGCATACGACCCCGAGCTCGTCGTCATCTTCTCCCCGGATCACTACAACGGCGTTTTCTACCGGATGATGCCGCCGTTTTGCATCAGTACCAAAGCGATCGGAGTCGGCGACTACGGCACGCAGGCCGGTCCGCTGGACGTTCCCAGCGACATCGCAACGGATCTGGCGGAAGCGGTGCTCGCTGCGGACGTCGACGTCGCGATCTCGGCGAGCATGGATGTCGATCACGGCACCGTTCAGCCGTTGCAAAGCCTGTTCGGTGACGCGGCAGGCCTGCCGGTCATCCCAATTTTCATCAACTCGGTCGCCACACCGCTTGGGCCCGTCCGTCGTTCGCGCGCATTGGGCACTGCGGTCGGCAACTACCTGGCGACGCTGGACAAACGGGTGCTGGTGATCGGATCGGGCGGTCTGTCCCATGACCCGCCTGTCCCGACGCTCGCGACGGCACCGCCTGCGGCGCTGGGCCGGATCGTCGGGGGCGAGCCGATGTCGCCTGAGCAGCGTCAGGCGCGTCAGGTCGCGGTGATGGAGGCGGCGCACAACTTCGCCCACGGCGACAGCAAGCTGGCTCCGCTCAACCCGGAATGGGACCATCGCTTCCTGGAAATCGTTGACAGCGGCCATCTCTCCGACGTCGATGACTGGTCCACCTCCTGGATGGCGCACGAGGCGGGTCACTCGGCCCACGAGGTGCGCACGTGGGTGGCGGCGTTCGCCGCGCTCGCGGCGCAAGGTCCGTACCGGACGGGCAACCGGTTCTACCGCGCCGCGCCCGAGTTGATCGCCGGGTTCGCGGTACGGACGGCGGAGCCCGCACCGTGACGGCAGGGGAGTACGACACGACCGTCGACGTCCTCGTCGTCGGTTCGGGTGGTGGCGGCATGACCGCCGCGCTCACCGCCGATGCTGCCGGGCTCGACACCCTCGTTGTGGAGAAGTCTGCGCACTTCGGTGGATCCACCGCGTTGTCGGGCGGCGGTATCTGGGTGCCAGGCGCTCCGTCGCAACGCAAATCGGGCTATGTGCCTGACCCCGACGGGGTTTTCCAATATCTCCAGAAGATCACCGAAGGCCTCGTCAGCGACGCTCGGCTTCGACAGTATGTGGACTGCGCGCCCGCGATGATGGAGTTCCTCGAGGGGCGCAGCCGTTGGCTCGAGTTCGTCTGGAAACCCGGCTACGCCGACTACTACCCCGAGCTACCCGGTGGGTCCGAGCTCGGCAGCACGATCAACGTGCCCGCCATCGACCTGCGCAGGCTCGGCGACGAAGAGCAGAACCTACTGCGGCCACTCGCGTTGGCGCCGAAGGGAATCTGGTTCGCTCCCAAAGACCTTCGGCTGTTCTATCAGGTGCGCCAGAACTGGCGCGGCAAAGCGGTACTGCTCAAACTGATCTGGCGGATGGTCCGGGCGCGGGTGTTCGGCGACCGGATGGCCGCGATCGGCCAGTCGCTGGCGGCGCGCCTGCGGCTGGCGATGACGGAGCACGACGTCCCGCTGTGGCTCGACTCCCCGATGACGGAACTGATCACCGATGTCGACGGCGCGGTCGTCGGTGCGGTGGTCGAACATGCCGGCAAGCAGCATCGCATCGGTGCGCGAGGCGGCGTGATCCTTGCGGCAGGCGGATTCGACCACGACATGGAGTGGCGCAGGCAGCACCTTCCCGTGCTCGAGAAGGACTGGAGCTTCGGCAATCCGGCGTCGATGGGTGACGGCATCCGCGCGGGGGAGAAGGCGGGCGGGTCGACCGACCTTCTCGATGAGGCTTGGTGGTTTCCCGCCATGTGCTGGCCCGACGGCCGCCTGCAGTTCATGCTCAACGAACGGATGATGCCTGCGCAGTTCGTGGTCAACGGCGACGGCGAGCGCTTCATCAACGAGGCCGCGCCCTATATGGACTTCGCGCACGCGATGATCAGAGGCCAGGAGTCGGGTGTCACGCATATTCCGTGCTGGCTCATCACCGACATCCGCTCATTCCACCGGTACGTGGTCGGCGGACATCTGCCCATTCCGAAGGTGCCGTTTGCGCCGGTGCCGACCGGTCATAAGGTGCCCAAGGCGTGGCTCGATTCGGGCATCGTCAAGGAAGCCAACAGCTTCGAGCAGCTCGCCGAGCGAATCGGCGTGCCACCCGCCCAACTTCGCGCAACCGCGGACCGCTTCAACGAGTTGGCGCGCAACGGTCACGACGACGACTTCAGCCGGGGCGATTCGGTGTACGACAACTACTACGGCGACCCCACGCTGCCGAACCCCAACCTGCATCCGCTGGGTAAGCCGCCGTACTACGCGTTCCAGATCATCCTCGGCGACCTCGGCACCTCGGGTGGCCTGCGGACCGACGAGTTCGCCCGCGTGCTGCGCACCGATGACAGCACCGTGAGAGGTCTATACGCGGTTGGCAACACGTCGGCCGCGGTGATGGGTCGCAGCTACGCAGGCGCGGGTGCGACCATCGGCCCCGCCATGACGTTCGGCTACATCGCCGCCAAGCACATCGAAGACCAGCTGCCGAAAACCGGTGGCAGTAAAACCGATTCGACACTCGATTCGCATCGAAAGGTGACCAAATGAAGATCTCGCTGTTCTACGAATTCCCGCTGCCGCGGCCGTGGAGTGACGACGACGAGCACAAACTCTTCCAGGACGGTCTCGACGAGGTGGAGGCCGCCGACAGAGCCGGGTTCTCAACGGTCTGGCTCACCGAGCACCACTTCCTCGAGGAGTACTGCCACTCGACCGCGCCCGAGATATTTTTGTCCGCAGCCAGCCAGCGGACGAAGGACATTCGCCTCGGCTTCGGGATCATGCATCTGCCGCCGCAGGTCAACCATCCGGCCAGGGTCGCCGAGCGGGTGTCCACCCTCGACCTGATCTCCAATGGGCGGGTGGAGTTCGGGACCGGCGAGTCGTCTTCTGTCGGTGAACTCGGCGGATTCGGCATCGATCCCGCGGACAAGCGAAAGATGTGGGAGGAAGCACTCGAGGTCTCCATCCGCTGCATGATCGAAGAGCCGTTCACGGGCTTCAAGGGTGAGCACATCGAGATGCCGCCCCGCAATGTGGTGCCCAAGCCGTTGCAGAAGCCCCACCCACCGGTGTGGGTCGCGTGCACCAGGCCTGCGTCGGTGTCGATGGCCGCGCAGAAGGGCCTCGGCGCGTTGAGTTTCGCCTACACCGGACCCGGCCCGCTGACCGAGCGGGTGAACGGCTACTACAAGGAGTTCGAGGAGAGCGCCGTCCCCGTCACGCCGCAGATGAACCCCAACATTCTCGCGATCGGCGGCGACCTGTCGATGATGGTGGCGCCCACCGACGAGCAGGCCATCGAGCGACTCGGCAAAGGCGGCGGGTTCTTCGCGTTCGGCATCATGCACTACTACATGACCGGCATGCACACACCGGGCCGCACCGGAGTGTGGAAGCGCCATCTCGAGGAGATCGAGAAGGATCCCAGCGTCGTCTACGGACCCGACCGAGGGCCGATCGGCAGTCCCGCGACCGTGCGTGAGTTTCTGCGTGGCTACGAAGAGTCCGGAGTCGACGAGCTGATCGTGCTGCTGACTCCCCGCCGACACGAAGAGACGATGGAGTCCATCGAGCTGATGGGCAAAGAGGTGCTGCCCGAGTTCATCGAACGACACGAGAAGTCGAGCGCCGAGAAGGCAAAACGCATGGCGCCGATCCTGGAGAAGGCAGAGGCACGCAGGCCGGCGTCCAACGCGCCCACCTTCGATGAGACCTACTCGTTCGGTGGGCTGCCCACCGGCCGGGAGAACTACACCGCCAACGAGGTGTCGCTCGCGATGGACGAAATGAACGCAGGTATCGAAGCGGCTGCGGCGAAGCTCAAGTCGGGTGCAGGCTGGGACAGCAGGAATCCCACGGCCGACAAGAGCTGAGACATGGCGCAGATCGATGGTCTCTGGCGTTACGACGGCCGGCGCGCGGTGGTCACCGGATGCAGCTCGGGCATCGGTGCCGAAGTGGCGCGCCAGCTCACCGAGCTGGGCGCCGAGGTGGTCGGGCTTGACCTCAAGCGACCTGCGCTGGAACTCGACGCGTTTCATGAGATCGACCTGTCCGACCCGGCGTCGATCGACAGGGCCGCCGCAGCGATCGGCGGCCAGGTGGATGCCCTCTTCAACATCGCCGGTGTGTCGTCGGGCATCGGAAACCCGTTGCTGGTCGTGACGATCAACTTCCTCGGCATGCGGCATTTCACAGAGGCGCTGCTCCCGTCGATGCCGCCCGGATCGGCGATCGCCAACGTCTCGTCACTCGCCGCGGCGGAGTACCGGGCCAACGCAGGAGTCACCGTGGGGCTGCTGGACACCGCCACGATGGCAGAAGGCATCCAATGGTGTGAACAGAATCCCGATCCGGTCGACGATGGCGGCGGCTATCGATTGTCGAAGGAGGCGACCATCCTGTACGGGATGGCCAACGTCGTCGCGCTCGGCGCGAAGGGCATCCGGATCAACTGCACCGCACCTGGCGTCACCGACACGCCCATCCTCGACCAACTGCGCACCGCGTTCGGTCATGAGTTCGTCGAATCGTTTCAGACCCCCCTCGGCCGTGTCGCGGGTCCGGACGAGCAGGCGAGCGCGCTGGTGTTCCTCAACAGTGCCGCGGCGAGATACATCACCGGCGAGGTCCTCTGCGTGGACGGCGGTGCCGTGGCGGAGAGCTTCTTCGGCGAGGTCTCGAGCAGGCGAAAGGTGGAACATGGCCAGCTGGAATGACTTTCGGCGTGTTGCCGACGACGTCCGCAACTGGGGGCGGTGGGGTGACGCCGACGAACTCGGCACGCTGAACCTGATCACCGCCGAGAAGGTGCAACAGGCCGCCGGCCTCGTCAGGCATGGCAAGGTCTTTCCGTTGGGCGTGGACTTCGGCTCGTCGGGTCCGCAGGGCGCGTTCCACTTCCGGCAGAACCCGCTGCACGTGATGACGATCGACGGTGGCGACGCCAGCACCCTAGCCGAATACGGCCCAGCATGGACGAAGAATCCGGCGGCGACTCAGCTCAGCGAGTACTGGACGAACGGCCCGATGCGGTTCAACGACGACATCATCATCATGCCGTTGCAGGCGGCCACCCAGTGGGATGCGCTATCCCACGTCTATTACGAGGACAAGCTGTACAACGGCTTTCCAGCCGATTCCGTGACGAGCCTCGGCGCGTTCCACTGCGGAATAGACAAGGTGGACGGCAAGGGCATCACGTCACGGGGCGTGCTGCTCGACATCGTGCGCCTGCGCGGCGTGCAGACCTTCTGCGACCTCGGTGATCCAATCACGCCCGCCGAACTGGACGAGGCGGCGCGCACGCAGGGCGTCACCGTGGAACCTGGCGACATCGTGCTGGTCCGGACCGGTTGGTGGGCAAGGTTTCTGCAGACTGGCGACGGCACCGAGCCCGGCGCGGGCCTTGACTGGACGTGCGCGTCGTGGCTGCATGACCATCAGGTCGCCGCGGTCGCGGCCGACAACCTGATGGTGGAGAATCCGGTGCCCGGCGTCGACGGTGTGTTCCTGCCGATGCACATGCTGTGCCTGCGCGACATGGGCTTGATGCTCGGTGAGTACTGGGATCTCACGGCACTGGCCGACGACTGCGCCACCGACGGCGTCTACGAATTTCAGCTCATCGCGCCGCCGCTGCGGGTGACCGGCGCGGTCGGATCACCGGTGAATCCCATTGCGATCAAGTAGGTGTGAACGATGACCCTGACCACAACAACGGGCGGCGCTCCACTCGTCGTCGGGCTCGGCGGAACGCTGCGGGCCAACTCGTCGACGGAACGCGCTCTGCGCTATTGCCTTTCGTCGATCGAACGGCAGGGCGGCCAGACGAGGTTGTTCTCCGCCGAGGATCTCGACCTGCCGATGTACGCTCCGCACGAGTTGGAGCGCACCCCGAAGGCACTCGAGTTGGTGGGCGCACTGCGTGACGCCGACGCGGTCGTCGTCGGCTCGCCCGGCTATCACGGGGCGGTGTCCGGTCTCGTGAAGAACGCACTGGACTACATCGAGGACCTCCGCGAGGATCCGCGCGTCTATCTCGACAACACTCCGTGGGGATGCATCAGCTGTGCGTACGGGTGGCAGGCCGCGGTCGGCACCCTCGGCCAGTTGCGCAGCATCGGGCATGCGCTGCGCGCCTGGCCGACCCCGATCGGGGTGGCGATCAACTCGGCTGACGAGATCTGGGACTCCGAAGGTCGGGTCGCCGACGCGGGTGTGCAGAACCAACTCGACATGCTGGCCACCCAGGTGCTTGCCCTGGCCCGCGTCGCGTGGGAAACGGCGTGATCGAGGCCCATCGAAGGACGGTGCTGGTCGACGGACTCGTCACCGGCTATCTCGAAGCGGGGCAAGGCGATCCGGTCGTCCTGCTACACGGCGGAGAGTTCGGCGTCAGCGCGGATCTGGCTTGGGAGCACAACATCGCCGCGCTGGCCGCGCATTACCGGGTATTGGCACTCGACATGCTCGGCTTCGGGCAGTCGGCCAAGGTGATCGACTTCAACGACGGGCGCGGCATGCGGATCCGGCACATCGCCCGGTTCTGCGATGCGGCCGGAGTCTCGGATGCGCACTTCGTCGGCAACTCGATGGGTGCGGTCAACATGTTCGTCGACGCGACGTCGGAAGCCCCGCTGCTGCCCGCCGCCAGCCTGACGATGATCTGCGGCGGTGGCGACATCCAGCGCAACGAGCACTCGGCCGCGTTGTACGACTACGACGCGACACTGCCGGGCATGAAACGGATCGTCGAGGCGCTCTTCTCCGATCCGGCCTACCCCAACGACGACGCGTATGTGACGCGGCGCTACGAGTCCAGCATCGCGCCCGGCGCGTGGGAGGCGTTGGCAGCGGCGCGATTTCGACGGCCGGGCCTCGAGCCGCCGCCGCTGCCGTCGAGCAAGCGGCCGTATCACCGGATCGCCCTGCCGACGCTGGTCGTCGAGGGTGCCTGCGACAAGTTGTTGCCCGTCGGCTGGGCCGCCGAAATCGTCGAGCAGTTGCCGAACGGCCGCTCGGCCGTTATCGCGCGGGCAGGCCACTGCCCGCAGATCGAACAACCCGATGCCGTCAACGAACTGCTGTTGGACTTTCTCGGCGGTGTGGCTCGAGAAAGGACGGCAAGCTAGGTGAGCAACGAACTGGAGGGCAAGGTCGCGATCGTCACCGGCGGGGCGGCGGGACTGGGCGAGGGGATGTCGCGGCGATTCGCCGCCGAAGGCGCCAAGGTGCTGATCGCCGACATCGACGGCGATGCGGGTGCGGCGCTGGCCGCCGACATCGGTGGTAACGCGCTGTTCGTCGAGGCCGATGTGTCGCAACTCGACCAGATCGGCGGGCTGGTGACCGCGGCGGTCGATCGGTTCGGCGGACTGCATGTGATGGTGAACAACGCCGGAGTGTCGAGCGCGATGCACCGCAGCATCTTCGACGATGACTTCGCCGACTTCGAGAAGGTGATGGCGGTCAACCTTCGCGGGGTGATGGCGGGAACGCGCGATGCCGCGCGGCAGATGCGAGAGGCTGGGACTGGCGGATCCATCATCAACGTCACCTCGATCGGCGGGATACTCGCGGGCGGCGGCGTGTTGACCTACCGCGCGTCGAAGGCAGCCGTCATCCAGTTCACCAAATCGGCCGCTATCGAGTTGGCGCACTATGAGATTCGCGTCAACGCCATTGCGCCCGGAAACATCCGGACCGGAATTGTCCGCAAGGCGGCGTCGGGGGAGGACCTGGAGAAGCTGGAGGAGTTCGAGGCGAAGATCCGCGAGACGATGCGCAACGACCGGCCGCTGAAGCGCGAAGGTACCGCGGAGGACGTCGCCGAGGCGGCGCTGTACTTCGCCACCGACCGGTCGCGGTATGTGACCGGGACTGTGTTGCCGGTCGACGGCGGCACCGTGGCAGGCAAGGTGATCGCCCGCAAGCCGAAGTCGTGACCGTTTCCCTGCGCGAGCGTGCGCAGACTGTCGGATTTTCGCGGCGTGTCGTGTGCAAACACGCACGCTCGCGCGGAGAGGTGCCCCAACTCGCGGGGTGAAGTTTTAAATCAGTCGCTTGACTTAATCGAGTACGGCGAGTTGACTGAGGGTGTGACGACGGCCAGAGCTGTGCGCGCCGATCGGGCGAGCGGCACACAAGAGGCGATTCTGAAGGCGGCCGAACGGCTGTACGCGGAACACGGCGTCTTCGCCGTATCGAACCGGCAGGTCAGCGAGGCCGCGGGACAGGGCAACAACGCCGCGGTGGGCTATCACTTCGGCACCAAGACCGACCTGGTGCGGGCGATCGAACAGAAGCACCGCGCGTCCATCGAGCGGCTGCTCGAGCGGATGGTGACCGACATCGGCGACTCCACCGAGCTGCGGGACTGGATCACCTGCATGGTGTGCTCGCTGACCGAGCATCTGGCGCAGCTCGGCAACCCCACCACCTACGCGCGGTTCGCGGCGCAGGCGCTGGCCGATCCCGCCTACCAGAAGATCGTCGTCCGCGATGCGCTCGCGTCAGCGTCGCTGGTCGCTGTCGTCGACGGCATCACCCGCTGCCTCCCCGAGCTGCCGACGGCTGTCGTGACCGAACGCAACATCATGGTGCGCAACCTGATGATGCATACCTGCGCAGACTTCGAACGCGCCTTCTCCGACGGAGATGCTGTGCCGCGAACCAGCTGGACGGCCGTTGCGTGCGGCCTGATCGACGCCATCGTCGGGCTGTGGCGCGCACCCGTCACGGAGCAGCCCTGACATGAAAGTGACCGTCGATCAAGACAAGTGCGTCTCGTCGGGTCAATGCGTGCTGAATGCAGACGAGGTCTTCGACCAGAGGGACGACGACGGCGTCGTGGTCCTGCTCGACGACAGCCCGACCGACGACCAAGCAGTCAACGTCCGTAATGCCGCCGCGGCCTGCCCGGCCCTGGCGATCGACATCGAGGAATGAGCCGCAGGCCTATGTCCGACACACTCACCGCCGCATCCGACGTCACCGCCGACGTCCCCGAGTATCCGATGGAACGCGACGCTCGCTGTCCGTTCGCACCGCCCCCGCGGATGCTCGAAATGGGTGAGGCCAGGCCACTTTCCCGGGTGCGGATCTGGAACGGCACCACGCCATGGCTGATCACCGGACACGAGGTGGCTCGTGCGCTGTTCGCCGACCCACGCGTGAGCGTCGACGATCGCAAGGACGGCTTCCCGCACTGGAATGAGCACATGCTGTCCACGGTCAACAAGCGGCCCCGCTCGGTGTTCACCTCCGACGCCGAAGAGCACACCCGGTTCCGCCGGATGTTGTCGAAACCCTTTACCTTCAAGCGCGTTGAGGCGTTACGTCCGGTGATTCAGGAGGTCACCGATCAGTGCATCGACGCGATCCTGGCCGGACCTGCGCCGGCCGACCTGATCACGAAGCTCGCACTGCCCGTGCCGACCCGGGTGATCAGCGACATGCTCGGCGTCCCCTACGAGGACCACGAATTCTTTCAGCACCACGCGAACGTCGGGTTGGCCCGCTACGCCTCGGCCGAGGACGGTCAGAAGGGGGCGATGAGCCTCCACAAGTATCTGATCAACCTCGTCGAGTCCAAGATGGCGATTCCCCCCGGGGAAGGCCCGGAAGATGCCGTCGCCGACCTGGCTGAGCGCGTCAACGCGGGCGAAATCAGCGTCAAGGAGGCCGCGCAGCTCGGGACCGGTTTGTTGATCGCGGGCCATGAGACCACCGCCAACATGATCGGTATCGGAATCCTCGCGCTGCTCGAGAACCCCGAACAGGCTGCGCTGTTGCGTGATTCCGACGATCCCAAGTTCATCGCCAACGCCGCCGAAGAATTGATGCGTTATCTGTCGATCATCCAGAACGGACAACGGCGCGTTGCCGTCGAGGACATCGAGATCGGCGGCGAAACCATCAAGGCCGGCGACGGCATCATCATCGACCTGGCGCCCGCGAACTGGGACAGCGCCACATATGCCGAACCCGAGAAGTTGGACCTGACCCGTGACGTCGGGCAGCAACTCGGCTTCGGCTACGGCAGACACCAATGCGTCGGACAGCAACTCGCCCGTGCCGAGCTGCAGATCGTGTTCCATACGCTGCTGCGACGCATTCCCACCCTCGAGCTCGCCGTGCCGTTCGACGAGGTGCCGTTCAAGCACGATCGCCTCGCCTACGGCGTATACGAACTTCCCGTCAACTGGTAAAGCCTGCACCACAGCCCGATTGGAGTACCAAGGATGTCTACCCCAACCTCAACCCTGTATCCGCCGGAAGGCTTCGGCGCGCCCAAGAACCGAATGGGACATGCCAAGGATGCGATCGTGGGGCTGCCCGCGGGCACCGAGATCTTCTCGGCCGACAACCACATCTCGGTGGCCGACGACATCTTCTACGAGCGCTTCCCCGAGGAACTGAAGGGTGCGGCGCCGCGGATCTGGTACGAGGACGGCGCGTACATGGTCGGCATGAAGGGCAAGGCCTGGACCGGCGGCGATTTCGGGCGGGTGCTGATGCAGTACGACGACCTGGCGGGCGCAGCGTCGAACAACATCGATGCCCGCATACTCCAGCTCGCCGAAGACGGCATCGACAAGGAACTCGCGTTCCCCAACGCCGTCCTAGCACTGTTCCACTACCCGGACAAGTCGTTGCGCGAGCGGGTGTTCCGCATCTACAACGAGCACATCGCCGACCTGCAGGAGCGCTCGAGGGGCCACTTCTACGGTGTCGGGCTGATCAACTGGTGGGACCCGAAGGGCACCCGAAGCACGCTCGAAGAACTGAAGTCTCTCGGGCTCAAGACGTTCCTGCTTCCGCTGAACCCCGGCAAGGACGACGAGGGCAACATCTACGACTACGGTAGCACCGATATGGATGCCGTCTGGGACGAGATCGAGGCATCCGGCGTCCCGGTCAGCCACCACATCGGTGAAACGCCGCCGAAGACGCCGTGCCAGAACAACAGCGTCGTCGTCGGGATGATGGTCAACGTCGACTCGTTCCGCGAGCAGTTCGCCAAGTATGTCTTCTCCGGCATCCTTGACCGGCATCCCTCGTTGAAGATCGGCTGGTTCGAGGGTGGAATCGCCTGGGTGCCAACGGCACTGCAGGATGCCGAGCATATGCTGGCCTCCTACCGCCACATGTTCAACCATCAGCTCACCCGCGGCGTGCGCGATTACTGGAGCGACCACATGTGCGCCTCCTTCATGGTCGATCCGCTCGGCCTCGAGCTGATCGACAAGATCGGCGTGGACAACGTGATGTGGTCGTCGGACTACCCGCACAACGAATCGACCTTCGGATACTCGGAGAAATCGCTGAAGACAGTCGTCGACGCCGTCGGGCCAGAAGACGCGACGAAGATCGTCAGCACCAACATCAAGAACTTCCTGGGCGTGCAATGACGACGTTCGCGGTGAACAGTTCCGCCGTGGAGATTCCCGAACTCCCCGACACGGTGCGGATGTACCGCGAATGCGGGGCCCGGCTGCGCAACTCGATGAAGGACAAGGGGATCGACGCGCTGGTCCTGATCGGCAACGGCAACGTGGTGTACGCCACCGGCGTCAGTTGGCGACTGTTGGACGCCGGGCTTTCGCACGTCGAGCGCCCGGTGGCCATCGTGCTCGCCGGCGACGAACATCCACACCTGTTCATGCCGATGCGCGAAGGCTCGGTGTCCGAGTGTGAGGTGCCGGCCGATCACGTGCACGGGCCGCTCTACCTCGAATTCGACGAGGGCGTCGAGCATTTCGCGGAGGTGCTGGGCGAGCTCGTGCCCGCTGGTGCATCCGTGGCCGTCGACGAGCTGACGGGCGCCATGCGCCGCGCCCAGTCACGTCTGTTCCCGGCGGGTCCGCCGTCGGACGCCGCACAGGTGGTCGGTCCGGCGAAGCTGGTGAAGACGCCCGATCAGGTTTCGTGCGTCCGTAACGCGTGCCGGATTACCGAAGAAGCCATGGCGGACGTGCAGAAGGCGCTCGCGCCCGGGGTGCGTCAGATCGATCTGTCAGCGGCGTTCGTTCGGCGTGCCTTCGAACTGGGTGCCACCGCCAACATGCTCGAGGCGATCTGGCAGGTGATGCCGACGACGAAAACCAGCGGCGGCGTCTGGACCACCACCGGCGATCTGGCTCTGCCGCTGCTGACGACCGAACGTGAGCTGGTCCGCGGCGATGTGTTGTGGACCGACGTCAGCATCACCTACAACGGCTACTGCTCGGACTTCGGCCGCACCTGGCTTGTGGGCGACGAGGTGTCCGACCGACAGCACGCGCAGTATGAGAAGTGGCGCGAGATCATCGATGCCGTCCTTGCCGTTACCAAGGCCGGTGCCACCTCTGGTGATCTGGCCCGCGCCGCGATCGCCGCCAACGGCGGGAAGAAGCCGTGGCTGCCGCACTTCTACCTCGGCCACGGCATCGGCACCAACGCCGCCGAAATGCCGATGATCGGAACCGATCTGGGTGCGGAGTTCGATGACAACTTCGTCTTCCCGGCGGGAATGTTGCTGGTGCTCGAACCGGTCATCTGGGAGGACGGTACCGGGGGTTATCGAAGCGAGGAGATCGTGGTCATCACCGAAGACGGCACCACTCGCATCACGGATTACCCCTACACACCCTACGGGCGGTCCTGATGGCACTCGAGATCCTGCCTGACCCGAAGGCTCTGCGCAGCGGCCGCCGCGATCGGGTCCTGGCCCAGATGGCGGCCGACGACATCGACATCCTGGTCCTCGGCCGCCAGGCCAACGTCCGATACGTGACAGGAGCGCCGCAGCTGTGGGTCGCGGGCACCAGACCGTTCGGGCCGATCTGTGAGGTGATCCGCGCGACTGGCGAGATTCACCTGAACAGCACATGGGATGAGGGCATCCCCGACGAGATCGGTCATGACCATCTCTACGGACTGGCGTGGAACCCGATGACGCTGATCGACGTGCTCAAGCAACTGCCCGGTGCGGCGACCGCCCGGCGGGTCGGAACCGACTCGCTGACACCGACATTCGCGCAGCTGCTGCCGATGGCGTTCCCCGACGCCGAACTCGTCGACGCCGAACCCGCGCTTCGTGCCGCACGGCGCATCAAGACCGCTGACGAAGTCGCCGTGCTGCGTGGTGCGCTCGGCATCGCCGAACAAGCGCTCGAGGCGGCCCGCGCCGAGTTGGCGCCCGGCATCAGCGAACTGTCGCTGACCGGCGCGTTGATGGAGGCGATGGCGGCGGGCGGGGTCACCACCCCTGCCACGCAGGACGGCGCGTGGATCACACCCAAGGACCACTCGTGGCGACGCGACTCCAGCCGAGGCCGCGTTGCCGAGGGAGACTTGGTCGCCCTGTCCGCCGGCGCGCTCGCCGACGGCTACGTCGGCGAGGTCGGCAGGACCTGGCCGGTCGGGGATGTATCGGGAGCCGATGCATTGTTCCGACGCTCGAATGAGTTGTGGCAACACCTCATTGCCGCGTGCAGGCCGGGCGGCAGCGCCGCCGACCTGCTGTCGGCATACGACGCGGCGGGAGAGCCGCTGCCCGCCACACCCGTCGCGCACGGCCTCGGTCTCGGGTTCGACCCACCGGTGGTCTCGGCGGACCTGCCGTCCACCTGCGCCGAGGAGCGGCTCGAGCCGGGCATGGTGCTGGCGGTCACGGGTTATGTCTGGGAACCCGGCGTCGGAGCGGTGTTCTCCAGGGACGCCGTGCTGATCGGCGACGACGGCGCCGAGGTGCTGACGTCCAGCCCCACGTACCGCTCCGTCGACGCGACGGCCTGAGCCGGCCTGATGGCGTCAGGCGAACGTCCGTCGCCCGAGGAGATCGTCCTCTACGACAAGGACCCCGCGACCAAGATCGCAACGATCACGTTCAATCGTCCCGATCACCTCAATGCTCCGACTTCGGCCGCACGTCTGCGGTACGCGGACCTGCTGCGGGGTGCGACTGTGGACGACGACGTGAAAGTCGTGGTCATTCGCGGCGTCGGGGAGGATTTGGGCAGCGGTGCCGATCTGCCCGACTTCATGGCGGGGACGGACGAGGACCGGATGGCAGAGCTTCGCGTCGACGATCCGAACGTCACATATCCGCCGCAAGGATCCTTTCGGCACGGCGCGACGATGGGCCAGTGGTATGCCAACGCCGCGGCCGGTAACCGCGCGCTGCAGGAGCTCAAGAAGATCAGCATCGTCGAGGCGAAGGGCTACTGCTACGGCTGGCACTTCTACCAGTGCGCCGACGCCGACCTTGTCATCTCCAGCGACGACGCACTTTTCGGCCATCCGTCGTTCCGCTATTTCGGCTGGGGACCGCGGATGTGGACCTGGGTGCTGACGATGGGCCTTCGGCCGTTTCAGGAGATGGTGTTCACCGGCAGGCCGTTCACGGCCGAGGAGATGCTGGCGTGCAATTTCCTGAACAAGGTGGTGGCACGGGACGAACTCGAAGCCGAGGTCCAGAAGTACGCTTTGGCGTGCGCCCGTAACCGCCCCGTCGACAGCATCTTTCAGCAGAAGGTGTTCTTCGAGGTGGTCAAGCAGTTCCAGGGTGAGTACATGGGCAGCCTGCTGTCCGCGGCGTTCGAATCCATGGGTGGCTCTGTTCGGCCCGACGGGGGCGACTTCATGCTCGGCGACGCGATCGACGCCGGGCTTGCCGACGCCGTCAACGACAACGACGCGAAGTTCCCGCCCGAATTCCGGCTGAGCAAGAAGAATCGCAAGATGAAGGACTGACCCCTTTGTTGCCTCTCGACGGCTACACCGTCATCGATCTGTCCTCCGGCATCGCCGGAGCGTACTGCAGCAAGCTGCTGGCCGACGGCGGCGCCACCGTGGTCAAA
>Ga0164308_10000936_pt1 | contig 15727 bp, 14 predicted proteins | sample Whisoiple_246_MG_FD_109983 | JGI IMG/M metagenome (GOLD analysis project Ga0164308, IMG submission 109983) | Soil microbial communities amended with fresh organic matter from upstate New York, USA - Whitman soil sample_246_MG | ecosystem: Environmental > Terrestrial > Soil > Unclassified >...
CGCCGAGTGCGTGCGTTGCTGCCGATACGGTCGCCGGGCGTGACAGGGGATGCCATAGGGTCCCGTCGATACTGCTGTAAACCTGGCTGGTCGCGGGTCCGACCCTGCTCGGCAACGTCTGATTGTGTCTTTCGGCCATGGCAGGGCGGTTTGTCACCGCAAAGCGGGCCGTAGATCGCCGCTGCGATTGGTCACCAGTGGCCGGACATACTGGTCGGGACTCAAGCCATTCCGCCGAGTACAGCGCGCATGCGAGCAGGCGTGTACATGCCTGGCCACAGGACACCACCGACGTCGATGGCTGCGGATTCGGCCAGAGTGCCGATCAAGTAGGGAAGGTAATGCATTGCGCGGATGAGGGTTTCGAGTTCCTGGGCGGTGTGCGGGTCGTCGGCGGCGTAGCCGACGGCCCAGGTCTCCGGTTGATGGGTGGCGGCCGGTACAAGTTTGTCCCAGTCGATATGCGAGAAGGCCCGGGTGACCCGGACTGCGGGGAGAAGCTGCGCCATCCATGAACCTTCGGTGAGCGAGCCGTTGAGGCCTGCTGCGCGAGCGTGGCCGGGGAGCCACGCATTGTCGGTGTCGACCAGCAACTTGCCTTCTAGTTCGTCTCGTAGTGATGTGACCAGATTCCGGGAAGCGCTGTGCAGGACCGCCAGGAAGACACAATCGGCTCGTGCTGCGTGCTCGAAAGTGGTCCGCTCCACCTGGAAAGGCATCCTGTCGAGCTTGGCTGAGTTCGGCTGTCGGGTCCCTAGGCTGACCGAGTACTCCGCTCGCGACAGGAGTTCGGCGATGCCCTGCCCTACCGGCCCGGACCCGAGAACACCGATCGACGGCAGTGAGCTCTGCGCGGCGTTCACGATGTTGCAGGATCAGGAGCTTTGGGGAGCATGGGTTTCAGCCGCTCGGACCAGCATTTCGGGCTGATCGTGAGCAGCGGCCCACAGGGTGTAAGGGTTCCCTAGGTGCGGGTATCGGTCCAGAACGGCACGGAGAAGGTCTCTTGGTGAGTCGCAAGATGCCGCCGCGTGGTTGAAGTTGGCCAGGTAGCTGCGTGACTCGTCGAGGATTCTTGCCGCGTCGTCGTTAGGTGCCACAGGATCCTTGTGGCCGGTGATGACCTCTCGCGGATGAAGGGCCTCGATCGCGTCCAGTGCCTTCATCCAACTGTGCCGGGTTGCTGCAGTTGAGCCGGCCAGCCACATGTGCATCCCGTTGTAGGCGACGTCGCCGCTGATGACAATGTCGAGTTCGGGGATGTGGACGACGCTGGACGCCGCGATGTCGGTGTGTCCGACGTCGATGGTGACAAGGTCGTGTTGTCCGACGCTCAATGTGTTGCCGCTCAACGGATTCGGCGCGGCCGGATGTTTTGTGAGCTGACCGGGGAAGAACGAGGTCCAGACCTGGAGATATCCGGCGCTGGTCTGTTCGCGGGCAGCGTCGGCGACTTCGGGTCGGGCGACCAACCGGGCATCGGGGAATTGCTCCAGCACCGTGGTGGCTCCGAAGAAGTGGTCAGCGTGACCGTGGGTGACGTAGATGCTCGTGAGTTCTCCGACGGCGGACCGTGCGATCCAACGTCCGAGCTCAGCGCCTTCGGTGATGGTCATCAATGAGTCGATCAGCACCGCCTGCCCGTCGACGGAGATCAGGGTCGCGGTGGTGGCGGGCCAGGTGGCCTGGCGTCCTGGTTCCCAGTCCGGCAGCGAGTTCGGGATCGGTTTGTACCCGCTGAGGTAGGTGCTCACTTGTAGTGAATTCATGGTGAAGACTCCTTGCGTTGTCATGAACCCGCGGCGGGTCGGATGCTGCCGACACGGCCCCCGGACGTCGTACGGGTCGGATTCAGTTGTGGCAGGGCTGGCGGTTCCCGTCTGCAGCGTTGACACTTCTGGCGGCTTGCACGATGAGTTGGTTCACCGCGTCGGGATGGGTGATCAAGCTGTCGTGTGCGGAGTGGATGGCGGTGATGCAGGCGTCGGCCTGCTGCGCCATGTATTGCTGTGCTGCGGGCGGGATCGCCTTGTCGTCAAGGCTGACGAGATCCCAGCTGGGCAGTTTCGCTGCTGGTCCCGATTGCTCGGTGTACGCAGCCACGGATACCGGCCGTTGTTCGGCGGCCATCACGGAGGCCTGACCAATTGAACGGTCGGCGGCGAAAATGGCCCGGAAGTCGGCGGGGTTGATGTACACGTCGGCATCATTCGGTGTCCCGGGGCCGGTTGGGGCCGCTGCGAGAGCCGGGTTGTAGGTGGGCCGGAAGATCAGCGTCTGCTGAGTGAGGAGCGATCCGGGGTAGTTGTTCTTGTCGGTGTAATAGGACGCCGAGCGTCCCTGTTCCGGGATGAATGCCGAGATGTACACCAGTGCCTGGACATTGTGTGCGCTATTCGCGGCGGCCGCGATCACCGCCCCACCGTAGGAATGTCCCACCAGGACAACAGGTCCCGGGATGGTTGCCAGCACCCCGTCGATGTACTGGGCGTCGCTGGCCAGACCACGCAGTGGGTTGGACGGTGCAATCACCGGATAGCCCTGCTTGATCAGGAACTGGATTTCTGTGCTCCACCCGCTGGCGTCGGCGAACGCGCCGTGCACCAGCACGATCGTCGGCTTGGCCGTTGGGGCGCCTGGGTAGTTGGACTGGAAATCTGCGGAAGCAGTGGCCGGCACTGCACCGGCGACGGCCGAACCCGCAGCAGCCGGCAGCACTGCCAGCGCGCTGACGCACAGCGCGGCCGCGACTGCCGTCCCACCCACCCGGCGTGATGCCAAGATCCGCCGATATGCCCTGTCGCGGTTCACTTCAGGGCCGACCTGATGAATGCTGCGGTCTCGACCGGACGGCTGATGAACGCGCAGTGGGACGCCTGGATCGTCTGCGTCGTCGCCCCCATCCGTTGGGCCATGAACTGCTGGACGTCAGGATTGATGGCATTGTCTCCCGCGGCGACCATGTACCAGGACGGAAGTGTCTTCCAGCCTGCCGCAGTGCAGTTCTCGTTCAGGGTGGCCGCGGCAACCGGACGCTGCGACACCGCCATCACCGACGAAAGGTCGGCGGGGAGGTCGGAGCAGAATGTCTCCCGGAACGTGGCCAGGTCGATGTACAGCTCGGGGCCACCCGCTGCGCCGACCGCGTCATAGGTACTGGGGCGGGCGTTGGCCGCCAGCAGCGGAACTGCGAACGGGGCCTGCACCGCGCCGACGCTCTCGCCTTCGTCCAGCCCGAATGCGGCCAGGTAGACCAGTCCGACAACGTTGTTGAGTGTCGCTGAGGCCTGGGTGATGATGGCGCCGCCGTAGGAGTGGCCCACCAGCAGGACGGGCCCGTCAATGGCGGCCACGAACGCGCCGACCGATGCCGCGTCGAATGCCAGGCCGCGTTCCGGATTGGGCGGGGCAAGCACCGGAATGCCGGCCGATTGCAGTTCGCGTATCACGCCGTACCAGCCGGAAGCATCGGCGAAGGCGCCGTGCACCAACACCACCGTTGTCTTCGATTCGTTGTCTGCCATGGGATTTCCTTTCCTTGTGGGATCAGCTACCCGGATGAAAGCCGTGGACCCGTGGCCCTTCTCGAGTCGGAGCAGGTCCGAGTAGCAAATGGCTTGACAGAGAACGCATTTGCCGCCCGATTTGCTTGTGGTGTCGGCCACTGCGTCTGTGCCTGGGACACAAGATAGGGCGCAGCGATTCCGGGCACATCACCTAAACACGTGACCCTTTGGGACGCTCTGCTATCCCCGTGTCGGACGTGATGCCGCCATGAAGGCTCCACTTTTCGGGCCATCGATCGCGCCTTCAGGTAGGGCGTTGACGAGCTGTACCCGCGAGTGGACGTCCATCTTCATGAACACCGCCCGCAGATGAGCGCCGACCGTATTGGTCGATATCCCCAGGCGATCCGCAGCGGATCGATTTGTGTGGCCTTGGACGATGAGACGTGCGACGAGTAGCTCCGTGTCGGTCAGCGATCCCCATCCCGACACTGGCTTGGCCACACGTCGCCGGCCGGTCCTGAGGCCGGCCTGGGCCTCGGCGAGAAGGGCCTGCACGTGGGCGAGTGCCGGTCCAGCGCGGAGCCCGTCGTAGATCTCGCAAGCCTGCGTCAACTGCTTCGCCGCCAGCTCACGGTTCCCATGCCGCAGGAGCAGCCCTGCGTGATCGGTGAGTGCAGTGGCCAGAATCACTGGCCGGGGTGATTGTCCGAGCAGTTCGACCGCGTGTTCAAGGCTGCCCAAGTCGTCATGGACGAACCCACGCACCTGGAGCGCCACACCACGGAAGCTCAGCACCCCGGGATTGCGGAGAGCGGCGCTGTCCGCCCGTTCTACCGTTTCCCGGGCAAAGCCCCGATCCCCGGCCGAGACTGCGATTCCGGCACTCAACCGCATCTGGTCTAGCAGCCTGGGCCAATAGGTGCGTGATGCCGAGTCACTGGCCAGTAGGGGTTTCAGCAGCCGCACCCCCTCGTCGAAGTCCGACTCGAAAGCGGCGATCCGGGCCCGGGCAAGGATCAGACCCGGAGCATGGACCGCGTCCCAGGCGCCCAGTTCGTCCTCGGCGACGGCCAGGATGGTGCGGGCCAGGGCGAGATCTCCGTGGACGATGGCGATGGTGCTCATCACAACCCGTGCGTCGAGTCGATGGACGAAGTTGCCGAGCTCGTCTCCCACGTCCAGGAGCGTCTCGGCCGCGACCACAGCTGCGTCGAAGTGCGCGAGTTTGAAGTCCTGCCACAATTGGGCGCGCAGCAGAGACGGGAGTTCAGCGGTGGAGTGCTGGCCCTGGCCACGCGCAACGAGGGAAAGTAGTACTTGAGCATCATCGAAGCGGTCGATGAACTGCAGAGACGTGATCTCGTCAGCGAGGAAACCCGGACCGAAGCTGATGCGGAGCCCGTGGAACAGCTCGTGGGCACGGACGTGCCGGCCCTCGTTCTTGGCCAGTTCGCCCAGTGCTTGGAGTGCGATCTGTTCAGTAGCGCGGTCGTGGATAGCCCGCCCTCGGTTCAAGGCAGATTCCGCGGCAACTGATGCTTCATGACCGGTCCCGATACGGCTCAGCGCAAGTGACCGCAAGGCTTCCAGACGTGCTTTCAGCGCTTCCGTCATCGCAGGGTTTCTCAGTTCGCTCTCGACCCGGGAGGCAAGGTGGTCTGCAGATCCGGTCAGCCAGAGCGCCCGGGCGGCAAGGATTTGCAGACGTGCACGTTGCTCGGCGAGGTTCGTGCGCCGCAGTAGTCGATCGATCACATCAATCGCATCGACTCCGTGCTGGGCCTCAATCAGCAATTCGGCGCACTGGCCTCCGAGCGTCAACCACTCCGGGTCCTCCGGCGATACGCAGGAGAACGCCTCGACGATCAGCGCCGCGGCGGTGCGCGGTACCGAGTCGATGCATTCCAACGCCGCGCGGCGCAGGATCGTCACTGCATTCGGGTCTCCGCGGAGCGCGGCGGGTCTGGCATGGGCGACCGCGTCGACGGCACTGCGCCCGATGCTGATCAGGTATCGCGCGCACACCCCGTGCAGCCTGGTGCGGTCCGCTTCGGGCAGGTTGTTGTAGACAATCTCGCGTACCAGATCGTGTCGGAACTCGATGGTGTCGTTGGGATCGTTGATCAGTCCCAACTCGCCGGCATGGGACAAGGATGCCGCCAGCAGAACCGGGTCGATGTCGAGAATCTCTGCAGCGTCGGTGATGTCGAGCGGCCGACCCCAAACGGCGGCCAGCTGCAGCGCCCGGTTCGCTGTGCTGCCAAGAAGTCGCGTTCGAGATCGGATGGTGGCGCTCAGCGCTTCGGGTAGTGCGGTGTCGATCCGGCCGAGTTTCCGCTCGAGTGCGATTCCCTCGGCCAATTGGATCGTCAGGAATGGGTTGCCGCCGACCATGCGTAACCAACTGCGGTCATTCCCGACTGGTGGTGCGCCGAGAATGTCCGTCGCCACCGCGATGACGTCCGCGTCGGTCAGTGGCTGCAGATCAATGTGCTCGATCGACGTGCCCTCGAACTGGCCCGCTGCACGGAAGTCAGCGAAGACCTCCGCGGGCCGGCCACGTGCTGCAACCGACCAGACGACCGGCGAGTCCGCCAGCCGGCCTGCTAGCGTGCGCAATGCGAAGCGGCTCAGACGGTCCGCCCATTGCAGATCGTCGATGACCATCAGTACCGGGGATCGCTGTGACCGTTGCTCCAGCAGATCTCCGACGGCCTCGACCAACCACAACGGCCGGTCGTAGAGAGCGGCCAGGCCGCGGAACTCGGCTTCGCTGAGCACGGGATTCGAACCGGTGCGCAGTGCATGCAGGACGGGTGCCCCTGGGGCGATCTGACTGACCTCGTCCGCTTTTCCGAAGCCGACGGCGAACTGTGCGGCCACCGCCTCACGCTGAAGAACCCGCAGCAGGGCGCTTTTGCCGATACCAGGTTCGCCCGACAGCAGGACAGTCGAGCCGCGGCCGTCGACCGTCGCGCCAGCGAGCAACGTGCCCAACCGCGCGATCTCGGCTGATCGGCCTCGCAGGACCGGCTCTACCATGTGCCATCCCCTTGGGTTCGTAGCGGCCTAGACGATCGACCCAATCCCGTTGTGCTGGCATGGACTGGTTGACCCTAGTCCGTGTAGCTCCAGCGTGGACTTGACACCACGACACGGTCCTAGGCGACGTTTGCACTGCAGATACGGGGCATCGGGGCCACGGGGTGGCCCGCCACAACATCCCGACGGCCTGGACGACAAGTAGCCCACCCGGCGTCGGGCAGCGGTGGACCGCGACGGGTCGCGACGCTGCACGCCAAACATGCCAACCCAAGAGCTGTTGATGGCGGTCGCTTCAGAAATCGTGGCATCGCTGCGCGTGGGCGCCATAGGACTCGGAAGCTACATATCGTCGACGACAGCGTCGTCAGGAGCGCAGTCTCTGAACGGATGTCCTCGTTATTGACGGTCGTCGAGAACCTGCTCGACGAGATCTGCTGAGCGAACCCGAATCTGGCCCAATCAGCGATCTTCTCCGAACAACAGCATCGGCCACGCGAGGGATCCGCCCAGTCCGTCACAGACTCGAGCAACACCGGTCTGTCGATCCATCGGTAGCAGGGTGTTTGAAGGGCTGCTACCTGAGCGCTGCGGAATCCGGGTCCTCGCCGCGGTCCGCTACATCCTCAACCAGTTCGACGCCCGCGCGGGGAACTCTAGCAACGCAACGTGGCCATCCTCGCCTCAGAAGAACACGGCTCGGGACGTACCGATGATGCTCGTTGAGATCTTGAGGCGACTTTGAGCCGGCAGTGGCGGTCAGTGTCCGTCCCGGCCGGCTGTAGTGAGTAGATAGCCCCGCGAGTTCCCGGCGTGATCGCCGTCGCCCGTGATCTGCCCGCGGGAGTTCACCGCCGACGCCGTGAAGAGTTCCCAGTGCTGCGTCGGTGCGATCGACGCGATCAGATCGGTGAGTCGCCGGCTGTCCCAGCGCACGGCCCGGCAGCCTGCGTCCCAGCAGGACAATCCGACGATGACCCCGTGGTCGTTGTTGTTAAGACGCACCCACGGCAAGCCCGCCGACGACCGTGCCGTGCTGAACCGCCGATTGACGTTTCTCGGCTCCAGCGGCGTTCCAAGTTGGGCGGCGAAGACTAGGTCGTGATCCTCCCAGTCGGGTCCCACGACCAGGCGATCCGCGGCTTGACGCACCCGCTGCGCCGACAGCACCGACATGGCCAACCGCGAAAGCGGCACTGACCGAGTTGATCGGTGCCTCTTGGGAGCGACGAACCGAAAGCTGGCCCAGGGCCATGATTCGACACCGCAAACCAAGCGACCCACCGCGGGCATTCTTGGGGCTTTTGTTCGCTGATTCGGGTTGCGTCAATGCCGGGGCTACCCACTCAGCGGTGTTGGATGTCGCGGCGCGATTGATGCGGACCGTGGCGCGCCCACCGCGTGATCGCCCGTCCTGGGTGCACAGATCACTGGCGCTGTCGCTGTGGTTGAAGCGGCGGTCGATGCGACCGAGGGAATTGGTATCGACGGCCGTAGCTGCGTCATGTGCAGGCCGCATAGCACTCAATATCAGTGACGGTGCACGTGGCATCGGTCGAAGTGCCTGCCCGGGGCAACCGTCCACGGCTGCCTGAGCCGCAAACAGGGTCGGCATCATTCCGCGGAACAGGACTAGGAGTCATTGAATGACCAGCAACCAGCCGTACATCAGCGCAGCGGGTCAGGCGCGAGAGACCACCGAAAGGTTGGCCGGCGCCTGGAGGGAAGGCATGACGAAGCTCGCCGACCAGGCCACCACCATGATCCCGACGGATGCGCCGGTAGACCTGAACCAGGCGGTTGACCGGTACTTCCAGTTCGTCCAACGGACCGTCGATGTCAACCGGGACCTGGCGATCAGCTGGGCGGAATTGGTGGACACCCTCACCGGTGCGACTCGTGAACAGGCCGAATCTTTCAGCCGAATCGTCAGGGACCAGGCCGACACCCTCGCCGGCATGGCGGCGCACCAGTTCGAGAGGACCGAACAGGTCGCCCAGGGACGAGTCGAACAAGTCGAACAAGAGCGGCGGGTTAAGCGGGCCCGGCAGGCGGAAGGAGATCGGGTCAAACTGGACCGCGCGAAGGCTCGGGAAGCATACGAGGGTCTGACTAAAGCCGAACTCAGCGACCAACTTGCCGCACTTGGTCTTCCCAAATCCGGCAATGTCGACGACCTTATCGACCGACTCGTCGAAGCGAACGACAATTGATGGTCGAGCCTCAGGCCGGTGCTCGGTCGGCGTTCTCGACGTGCTGGACCCGGCATCGGTTCACTCGGCCTGGAGGATGCTGCCGAGGGGAACCGACCGCCTGAAGCCGAGCTGGAAGGCGGCCTGCGATGCGCTACGACGTTCTTGGTGACGGTCCCCCAAGGTCAGTGACGCCGCTCGGATGGCTGATCCGCCCGTGAGCACCGCGTCCGCCCCGATGGAGGAACGCGACCTGTTTGTGCAGGCCGGGAATAATCCGCTGCTGACGGCGCGGCGGTGGCCGCATCCGGTGACCGCCGTGCTGAACCCCGGTGCAACGCTGGTCGATGGGTGACCGTCCTGCTGTGTCGGGTGGAGGACCGCCGGGATCAGCCAGCTGCTCCCTCGCCTGGTGGGCGGGGACTTCATTCTGTTACACCGGCCGGTGTCGGTCATCGGCGGTCGGCCAGGGGTATGGCTGTCCGATCCACCGATCTCCGCGGCTGGTCATCCCCGGAACCTGTGTTCGTTCCCCGACCAGGTGGGTGGGGGGACTCGGCCAGCGTCGCATCCGCCCACCCCGATCGAAACGTCGGAGGGTTGGCTGGTGATATACCACGGTGTCCGGGACCGTGGCCGGCGCGCTGTCCCGGGTCGGGGTTGCTGCTGCTGGACCTTGATCACCCCACCATGCCGACACCGACGAACTGCGGTTGTACTACGGCGCGGCGAATACCTGCATCGCGATGGCCACCGCACAGCTCACCGTCGTCCTCGCCCACCTGCTGGTCGATCACACCAACCAAACCCCCGGATGCCGTCACCACATCAGGTGAGCCGCGCCGGAACCGATCTCGAGAATGACAGCTGAAAGAGGAGCCAACAACGGTGATGTCAGATGGACCGGTGATTTCCGGCGTGACCTACACGGTTATCGAGATCGACGGGCACCCGCCGACCGGACTGGCCGGTTGCCTCGGCGACCGGACTCTCACCCTGGTCAGGAGCGGCCTGTCGCACCGAGTCCGGGGAACGGGGACAGACCATCCGGACGGCATCCGGTTCTATCAAAAGGATCTGGGCACGGAAGGCAAAGTTGTGCGGGTCTGGACGATCACCCACCCCAGTGACGACGTACTGCTCGCCCGACACTGTCCAGCGTCCGAACCCCAAGCCGGGCAGCACGACACCTCCCCGCCGGAGTACCCACCGACCTAAGCCGCACGAACACCCGCCTTTCACCAAGTGGGGTGAGATGAACCCGGTTCCTCGGTATTTGAGAACCGCGACTGGTGGGCCAACGGAACCACGGTCTGCTCGATGTCCTCCAACCATCTCCGGAAGCATTTGCCTGCCGGTCCCGGAAACACCGAGGAGCACGACAATTTCACCGGCGTCTATACCCGCCTTGGTCAGGGCAGCCAGGGGCGGCGGGTGGATGTATGAATCTGCATCGACGATGTGACAACCGCCCTCAAGGGCGGGTTAGTTGTCTGGGCGCCCTTTCTCTTCTCATTCCCAGGGGCGGGGTTCAAGTTCGCGGGATCAAAGCCCGACCGTCCATTCGTGCAGCCCGCGTCATGCGCGCGTTCTGAGTGACTCATACCAAGTAGCGAGGGCAGTCCGGTGACAACTACCTGCAATCCGAGAAGGAGCGGAATCCTGTGACGATCGAACATCCGCAAACGAAGGCGACAGGTCACCGAGATGCAGAAAGACCGAGACCGATCTCCTTCAAGAAGTCAACTGCCCAAGATCTGGCGTTGTCGCTGTACAGGGGAGATCGTCACCCGCAGCTTTGTGACGCCGAGACCCGGGTCAGTACGCGAGACCTGTAACACCCCGCACTGAACCCCACTGTCCACCAATTCGGAGAACCCGCCCAGGGCAGCCTCGGGCCAACGATCGAAGGAGTAGGCATGACCAACGCAGCAACAGCAGACCAGTACATCGGCCGTAGGGCCGTGGACCCTCAGGGCAGCAAAATCGGGTCCGTCGGCCAGGTTTACCTGGACGACGAGACGGGCCAACCCGATTGGGTCACCGTGAACACCGGGCTGTTCGGCACGCGGGAGAACTTCGTCCCGCTGCGCGGTTCCCGATTCGAAGGGGACGACCTGGTTTTTCCTTTCGAGAAGGACGTCGTCAAGGACTCCCCGGAGATCGCCGACACCAGTCACCTCGACCCCGACGAAGAACAAGAGCTGTACGCCTACTACGAGCGGTACCTCCGCGCCATCGGCGACCGCGCCGAATACGAACAGACCACCGGGACCGGGGTGGGACGTCGGAACATGAAGCGAGACAATCGCCTTAACACCTCAGATTCCGGCACTGACGACGCCATGACCAGGTCAGAAGAACACTTACGTGTTGGTACCGAGAAAGTTGAAGCTGGACGGGCGAAGCTCCGCAAATACGTCGTCACCGAACAACAATCGGTCGAGGTTCCGGTTTCCCGGGAAGAAGTCCGCGTCGAACGGGAACCGATCACCGATGCCAACCGGGCTGATTCCCGGTCGGGCCCGGAGATCACCGAAGACGAATACGAAGTCGTGCTCCACGAGGAGCGCCCTGTTGTGGCCACCGAAGCTGTGCCGGTAGAGCGGGTTCGGCTCGGCACCGAGACCGTCACCGACGAGGAGACAGTCAGCGGTGAGGTCCGCAAGGAGCGGATCGAGGTTGACGACGAGACCCTTCCCCAGGGCCGCACCGCCGGCAAACGGAATCGCTGACCGGACACCAACGCCCGTAGCAACAGATTGATGCAGGCCTGCGCAGTGGCGCGCTGCGCAGGCCTGCTTGTCTCAGTCGGCGCAGAGGCGAGCGCCTCGGAGGGCCCCGGTGCCGAGCCAGGCCGAAGGAACCGCATTCGTCAACGTGCAGGAGAAGGCACCGCCACCCGGGTAGAACCAGGTCTTCAATCCACAACCAGCGCGCGTCAAGCACCAGACGCCCTGCCGACCTTCCATTGCGCATCGCCCATTCAAGGTAAGCGACCTGGACATAGCACGGTGGCCGAGTCGGCCCGGCGACGCAGCGTGGGCGGGCGGCCCCTCGCCGCCGGTGAGCGATCGAGCGCGACCACGGCCGCCCACTGCCCGCCCTGCGACAGCGACTGGAACCCACCGGCCCGCGCTGCGATCAGTAGTCAGTTGTCGTCGACACCGAGGTCGCCGTTCGCATACCTATAGCCTGTTATCTCGTAGTCCACCGCCAACTGGCAATTGTCGCGACAAGACTTGTTCGGCTCGTAGATAGCTAATCGCCCGATTGTAAATGGTCCGGGATCTGCTGTTCTTCGCAAATCGACGCGCATCAAGCAATTCATCGATGGGGTCAGTCTCAGCTTTCATCGCAAGCTCTTGGGCCCGAACGGCGGTTCGAATGACAAACTGAGCTCGGCGTACAGCCAAATCCAGACCAGAAAGCAATAAAAGTTCAGCGAGCCACATGTCGTGCTCGGAGACGTGCGGGACCTGGCTGGGAAGAGGTAACCGGGGTGACTGCGGAGCCGTAAAGTCCTCTGTCATCACCCCATTGGAGGGCAAGCACATGACGGGCACATTAATCGAACATCACCAGTCCGTTTTGTGCCGAACCTCACCTTGCCGCGTCACCGGCCGGCCGGGACGAACATCGGTCAGTTTGTGTTCACCTGATGTGCGGGGCTTGAGCCTACTCGGCCGGCGGTTGAAGCCGTTGTTCGCTCTTCCAAAGCCTTCGCGGCCCAATCAAAATTCATCACGAGCTCTAACTGAGGGCCTCGAAGGACCAAGGAGCACGACGTCAGCCGGTCGTCGTCAGGATCAAGTCCTCCCACCCCATCTGTGGGCATCAGACTCTCCCTCGACCTGGATCAATGAGATGACGTCATGCCAACTTCATGACCTCAAGCCAGTGCGGCCCTCCAAGGCTTCGATGACGGTGGGGCAGACATCGATGTCGTAGAGCCTCTCGACGCTCTGCATCCCGCCCGGGCTCTCCGCGTTGATCTCCACCACCTTGTCGCCGACCACATCGATACCGACGAGGAACATGCCGTCGGCGACGAGCTTGTCGCTCAGCGCATCGATGATGCCCAGCTCAACGTCACCGATGTCGAGTGGGACCGAGCGACCTCCGGCGCTGATGTTGGCGCGGGGGTCGTTGCCGGTGGGCACGCGCCTGAAGGCGGCCGGCTTGCCGTCGCGCTCGAGGAGATGCCCGTCGAGTAAGAAGATCCGGGCATCACCGTTCTCGCCGCCGTCGACGAATTCCTGGACTATCGCGTAGCCGTCCTGCAGCACCGCCTCCGTCATCTGCGCGAGGTTCGTCTCCTGCTGGTCCTCGATCATGAACACGTTCCGCCCTCTGGCCCCGTACAGCGGCTTGACGACGGAGTGCCCGACCATGCCTATAAACCGCTCGATCGCTTCCGGGTCGCGCGTCACGAGCGATCGCGGTCGGATCTTTTCGGGGAACTCCTCCAGGTAGAGCTTGCTCGTGGCGCGAACGAGGGACATCGGATCGTTCACCACCGTCACGCCCCGATCCTTGAGCATTTGGCCGAAGACGACACCCAGTGGACTGGCCCACGGTCGCTCCTGCTGATCGTTGATCGACTCGTTGCGCAGGAACACGGCATCGAGCTCGTCCATGGCGACCCGCTCGGTGTCGACCGCCTTGATGCGCTCCATGAAGCTCTCGAGCGTGTCGTGTTGGTGAAGGTGCGCAGCATGAGCCCGGCCAATGAGCTGACCGTCGCTCTCGCCCAACTCGGCGTCCCCGACCCCGACGTACCAAACCTGATGCCCGGCCCGGGCCGCGGCCCTTGCCAGCCGCGTCGTCGTGTACTCGTCCACCTCGGTCGCGACGTCGTTGACAACGAATGCGAGCCTCATGTCGATACAACTCCTTCGTACAGGTCGATCACCGACGCGCCCGCGCGCAGCCTGTCCAGACGGTCTTGAGCGCCGGGCACGTTGAGCCACCGTGGGCGGACCCACGGTGGCTCGAGCACGTCGCGCTCGAGAAGGTCCTGGATCAAAGGGATGTGATCCAGGGCGAATTTGCCGACGAACAACACATCGAGGTTGCTGCCCTCTGCAAGGAACTCCAGCAGGCGCGTGATTCCACGCAGGTAGATCGCGTCCTTGACGAAGCCACCCCCGACGACGACCCGGATGACGATGGACCACGCGGTGCGCGGAGGGATCCGATATACGGTCCGCAACGATTCGAAGATCTCCAGGAAGCCGGCACCGTCGAGCATCTGGTCGACGGCCAGCACCCGCGCTGCAAGCACACGCAAGCGCCGTGGATCCAATCCGCCGACGACGTACTCGGCGAGCACGGCCAGGCCCTCTTGGGTCTCGTCGTATCCGGGCAGCCCGATCGTGAGCAGCTTCAATGGTTGCCTGCTGCCGTTCTGATAGGTGACGACGTGGGTGCCGACCTCGTGGTGCAGCAAGGGCTCGACGCGGTCGGCCCTGACAGCAGCGGCTTCGGGGATGAGCAGCCGGCCGAACGACACCATCAATTCAGAGATGTCCTCGCGCACGTCGATGTGCACCGGGAAGTCCGGATACACGGCACGGTATCGATCGAACTCCGCACGAGCCGCTTCCGCGAACGCGCCGGCGGTGACGCTCTCAGTGTTGGGTGCTCGGGCTGGAATGGTCTCGAGGAGCTCCCGGGCAATGGCCGTCAGGGACTGCGAGGTCCCTCCGTAGAGCTGCAGCGACCCGTACACGAACCTTGACGTGTCCCGGTCTTCCAGAGCCGTGATCTGTCGCGCGATCTCGTCTCGCTTCGCACGGAACAGCGTGTGTAATGCAGGGTCAGCGACGTTCTCGATCTCGAGGCCGTAGAGGTCACGGCGGACCAGGTCCGGCTCGAACTCGAGCGGCCTGAGCCGCAGAGTCGGCGCCATCACGAAGTCGCTGCGTTCGAAGTCCGCCCACGCCTCCGCCGCATTGACCGGCGTGATGTTCAGCAGCAGGTCCACGCTGCGCTCGATGGCGGTGAGGTGGGCGTCGATCTCCAAGGCAGGCCCAAGGTCCTGCCTTGCGGAGGTCACGCTACCCGCCAGCATTCGCCGACGTATCTCAGCTGTGAGAGCGGTGCCGACGCATCAGCGTCGATGGACGCTTCCTTTACGCTCACGTAGGTTCTCGTATTCGCCTCGCAGTCTCGCCGAGACCATCCGAATCGGCCCTGCGCGCAGCGCCCGCTGTCCAGTGCTCGACATGGGCGCCGCAGACTGCGCACGATTTTTCCGGCTATGGCGCGATGCAGGACGACGAGGTACGGCACCGCATCGTGGCCTCGGGTCGTCCCGCACTTGAGGCACGTGTGAGGCCTCGTGGTGTCTGTCGACTCATCCATCCCATGGGTAAGGCCGCCGCGGTCAAGGATGCGGGGCATGTCCTTCCTCCTGTTCTGGCATCTACCCATGAAGAGTCTTCTGGCACGCAGTCATGACGCGGGGACTGTTTGTCAACTCCGGTAGAACCTTGACCCTTTGGTTCCGCCCCGGTTGAAAACTGACCCACCTGATGGTCATCAGTCGGTTTTGGGGGTGGGAACGCGGCCGAGGTCGCGGTCTTCTGGGTCGGAGGTCTCCGGCGGCACCCAGGAAAGTCGCTGAACCCCGGACTCACGAACACCCACGGGCCAGATCAACCGGAAAGTGGTTGCCGATCAGGGCCGCGCTCTGCCCGTTGCAACCCAGGATAATGGGGTGCTTATCGGTAGTCAGGGGGCGCATGTGCCAGCGCGGTCCTTTCACTTTCGGTCCCGCCTTCAGCCACGCGTTGCACCGAGGCCGGGCCGGCTACCCGTTCCCACCGTTCCCGTTCCCACCGTTCTCGGTTCCGTTGTTGCCGCGTCCGCCGTTCCCAGCGTTCCCATTTCCGCCGTTCCCGTCGTTGTTTCCGTTCCCAGCGTTCCCGTTTCCGCCGTTCCCGTCGTTGTTTCCGTTCCCGGCGTTCCCGTTCCCGC
>Ga0164308_10000937_pt1 | contig 15719 bp, 14 predicted proteins | sample Whisoiple_246_MG_FD_109983 | JGI IMG/M metagenome (GOLD analysis project Ga0164308, IMG submission 109983) | Soil microbial communities amended with fresh organic matter from upstate New York, USA - Whitman soil sample_246_MG | ecosystem: Environmental > Terrestrial > Soil > Unclassified >...
CTTCAGTTTCGCCTCGAGAGTCTTCAAATCTTGATCCCAAATTATGAAGTTTATCCTGTTGAGACTAGCAGATAGGTCACCTGTATGTGGAGTATATCCAACACCATCTACAAATCTTCCCCCGATCTTTTCAAAACTATTTTTGACTTCACTTACTAGGTCATTTCCATAAATATCAGTTCTCCAGAATGGTACAATGATTCTTATCCCATCTTTCCACATTAATGACGATACTGCCTGTGCCTGATGTGTGTCATCCGGAACAAATCTAAAAATATTATCTCCGGAGAGAGATAAGGAAGGAGCAGTGCTTGATGGACTAACAAGCAATATACCATGAGAATTCGCATAATTTCGAATCTGATTTACATTTGCACTAGTGGAAGGACCAATTATTATCTTTATTCCCCTATCTGACAAACGCTTAACTTTTTCGAGGCCGATTTGAGGATCACTTCCTGTGTCTTCAATTACAAGTCCAAACCTTGTATTCGACTGGTGTTCAGAAAAGTATTTGTTGATATCGTTAATTGCAATTTTAAGGGCAGCTTGTTCTGATTCGCCTAACGAAGCGGAAGCGCCACTAATTGGAAGAAGTGCGCCCAGCATAGTTGTATTAACATCTGATTCTGCATTAGCTAAATGTTTAAAGCTCGGATGTATTATTGTTTCAGAATTCCCACTAAAAACAGAGGGTAGAAATGTCAAAAATGAGGATATCCAACCTGGTAACTTTGTTGTGGATTGGTCGTGATACGCAATTAAACTGATAAAAACATAGATTGACCAAGAAATAATGACAATAATGATCACAGGTGCGAACTTGGATTTAAGGCCAGATATGTTTCTCTTTTTTTCGTTTTCCGATCGGTTTGTTTTTTTAGTATTTTTGTTCTTATTAAAATTGAACTTGTCAGATGGTGTAGTCTCACCGCCATCGGCAATAACGTAATCTTTGGTTGACACTTCATTAGTGCTCTTTTTTTCTCTTATCAAGTAGGTGATATACCAGAGTAAACCGGCTGAAATAATGATATAATGCGAGGCAAAAAATAATGCAGATAACCAGAACTGGTTCAATAACGAAGTGACTACAATTAGTGCAAACCAGCTGTCTGAAATAGCCATTAGAAATATCCCGGCTGATTCAAATAGCCATGGAGTGAACCACACTGGCTCATTTCTAAAGCTTAACAAGATTACAATTGCCGGTATGATAAGTATGGAATCCAGAACAGGATATGTAATCACTACGATAAACATGGCAATACCTCTGTTTGAGGATAAATCGGCAATGCTTGTAGTCACAAGAATTATGTATGATAGAAATACCCCGGCACCAACAATGCTAAAAACAACTAGTCTTTTACTAAACCTGAATTTTTTGTGAAACTCAAAGTATGTTGAATATAAATAGAAAGCGAAGAAGCCATATGCAGAAAACCATACAAAATCGGCCATTGATGGTACCGGCGGAACAATTTCCAGCACGATCTGATATACTGCCCAGATAATGTCGGCAGTTAGCCACAGACATAAACCTACGGCAAGAGCTGTGTGTGACTTGTCAAATATTCCATCATGGTGTTTGTGTCTATATAATATCAATATCGCAAGTCCAGCAGCGATTGAGGCATTAATGATAATGATCCAATTTGAATAAAACTCCTTGCTAGCAGCTTCTGAAAAATAGATTATAGAGTCTGATATTATTATTGCGATGGCAAGCCCGATAAGTAGATTTATTCGATTAAGTCGAGTATTAACAAGCATAATTAAAGTACGTCGCCACCACCATCACATATTTTTCCTATTAGTTGAATTTAAGCTAATATAATATCTTATTTATCAAAAGCTTATTTTTTTGGGTTTCATAAGAAAAATAAATTTCAGTCAGTCCACTTTCGTTGTCAGTCCAGTTTGTAATATGCGCTATGTTGCTGGCTGACCCAATTCTCTCATGGAATAACCGCGGAGCGAAAAGTTATAGTTTAAGGACAAGATAAAATTGGCAATGGCCTTGTGTTTATAGTATTAATAATTCTCAATAATATCTTGCCATTTTTCATCATATGTGATTAAAGCAATTCCACATTGATCGTATACTGTATTAGTAGAAATGTTGTAGGCGAAATGAGTGAGTTCTATGGTAAGCAGGCAGCTTCAACAATCCATCAGGAAAAGTCATTAACGATTCTTGTATCTGGTTAGTTGAGTATAGATGTAAGAAGGAAAAACAATCTCCTTTTCAGCATATCAGAAGGGCCCTAAAATACTTCAAATCCATAATCCGCTTAGACGGCCAAGACGTCATATATCTGTAACACGGATCTGTAAATTAGAGGTCTTGTCTGGCGGGTTCAGTCAGATATTTGAAATTAGACTTTGATGATGTTGATATATCGAAAAGAAAGATCATCTCGCAACACAGGGAAATAATCTCTAATCATATTTATAATGTGGCACCCAATACAGGCCTCATATGCCAGACTGGGATAAGCTGAGAGAAGATTTTCCTGTCACAAGAAAATACTGCTATCTAGCTAATGCTGCCATCGGGCCTATTCCAGTAACTGTTTACAATGAGGTGTCAAAATTCTACCAGGACGCAATGTGTCACTCAGAACATTTGTGGAATGATTGGGTTGTAAAAATTCAAAATACTAAGGATCTTTATGCCAAGTTTATTGGGGCTAGTAGTGGAAAAGATATAGCCTTTACACATTCAACCAGCGAGGGCATGAATATAGTTGCGCATATGCTGTCAGACAAAGGTAGCGTAATATCAAATGAACTGGAATTTCCATCTTCTAATTTGCCGTGGGTTAACGTTAACCTAAACAATGTGAAATTTGTCAGGGCAAACAATGGCAACAAGATACTAAAGGAAGATATTCTGAAAATGATCTCAGAAAATAGTGATGCAAGGACATTAGTTACTAGTCATGTCCAGTACTCCACTGGGTTTAAACAAGATCTAAAAGCACTTCACGATATAGCAGAGGAGAAACAATTATTCCTCGTGGTAAATACAACACAATCATTAGGAGCATCATATTTTAGTATAAAGGATTATGATATTGATTTTATGGTCGGAACAGGACACAAATGGCTACTCTCATCATTTGGAATTGGTGCTATTTACATTAGGAGAAAGTATCTAGAAGAGTTGACTTTTGAACCGGTTTTTTTCGGTCAAGCTGGTCAAAAGAAAAAAGAGGACTATAGTAATAATATGAAAGTGGACATGTCAACTGACGCAACCAAGTTCGAAGTAGGTACTCCAAATTTCCAGAATATTTTTGCATTAAATGCAGCATTAAAATACATATCACGGATTGGAATTCATCAAATTGAGCGTCGGCTTCTTAATCTGACAGATTATCTGATTGAGAAGCTGCGAAATTTGGGCCTTCAAATCCTTTCACCAATAGATGATAGAAAATACAGATCCCAAATAATACTATTCAAACCTAAACGCAATCCCGTTAATCTTGTTGCTGAACTTGAGCGAAAGCACAAGATAGTTTTGTCGGCACGAGGAAAGGGTATTAGGGTTTCGCCACATTTCTATAATAACGAAGATGATATCGACAGACTAATTTCAGTGTTAAGGAAGATATAGTAAAAGGCTATACTTCGCTATCAATTACTGCGCCTTCTCAGCCACCACAATAACAAAATCTCTCTTTATTAACAGAAATTCGATTATGACTAGAACATCTGGCTATTATGTACTTTCCTGTCACATTAGAACATCGTGGCGTTCTAGAGTACAGGCAAGAAAAATCGACCTAGTTTTTCCGTAGTACAGTTTTGTGATTATTAATCCTGTCAAGGGGATATTGTATTTTGTAACCTTGCTTACTTATAAAATGGTCAATAATTAATAATTACCAAAGACATAGAGCATTAATGAAACCTGTAAAGGTGATAGTGAAAACAATGATCTTAATGAGAAATGTAAACGAAGTATATAGTTTCTTTAATATATGAAAAGCTTGGAAGTAGGAGATGAAATAAGGGCACTACAGGAGTCGTCTAATGGTTGGTGGACATTTGGTCACGCAATTGCAGGAAAGTCTATGATGAGGTATACCAATTCCGTTGAAAAATATGGGATATTAAACCACATTTTTGTGGGCGGAGGATTGACATGGAATGTATATGTAAGAACAGTTCCAAACAAAGAAGGCTCTACGACTACATGGGTCTTCGTAAAGCCTGACGGTCTAACTGATACATTATTTGAGGAACAAATGATAAATTTCGATACTGAGATCGATAAATGGAAATCAGCATTAGAAAACAATGGCTGAATAAACAGATGATGAAAAGACTGTGGAAATGTTTAAAAAAATTATCAATACCAATACCAATATCCTAACGACCAATCAAAAGTAAGCAATATATTCCGTAATCATTCCGGAAATATCCAAGTTTAATTTATCTAATTGTTTTATCTATGTACATATCAAAATAAAGTATGAGTTGGATATATTACATTGTTCCATACATATTACTATCTATTTGCTATGATTTAATTTTCCAAAATTCAAATATTTGGTACTTACCCCTTCGCTTTGTATTTAAAATGTCAAAGAATATGAATTTAAAAATAGCCAAAGTAATTGCAGCTGTAACCTTGGCTGTAATAGCGATTGGCATAGCTTATGCCATGATGGGCCCCGAAACTCAGTTATTTGCAAAAAAACACAAGGATTCCGGTTCTGACTCAACCTCAACTGACAATAATCCTAATACATCAAATAATCAGGCAGCTGAATTCAGTGGGCCTAGTGAAACAGGAAACCAAGTCCAAATAGTTGGAATAAAACATTCAAACTCCTTTAGTCCTAATCCGATAGATGTTAAAGTTGGAGACACAGTTACTTGGACTAATGATCACCGTGAAGGACATACAGTAACGTCGACTTCATCAGAATTCAATTCAGGAGATATTCAGCCAGGGCAATCTTTCAGTCATACGTTTGACAAAACAGGCAGTTTTAATTATTACTGCATTATACATCCATCAATGGTTGGAAAGGTTAGTGTAACTTAAACTATTCTTTTTTTTATTTCAATGCGCTCTTTCCGTTCGTCCTGGGACATCATTAATCGAAAGGGTTGGATAGCAGGATAAAATCTGAGTCAATCAAAATCTGTCAGATTGCTACTTTTCTGTAGGCATAATTACAACACACCAACAACCAGGACAATGAACTAATAGAAAACCATAAGTTGAACTATGAGCGCTTTAAATATACTGGTTCAACTGAGATATTGGAGTAATGAATGCATAATCACCGGGAAAGATTGGAAATTTGTTATTTGATATTTGATATTCGTTAATATCATTTGTATTATATATCCAAATGATTCGAATCATTTACATCTTTACTGTTTCAACTTCATTTAATATCTGTTTAATTGTCATTTACCGTAACTTCTGATATGACAACATAATTTTATCCATATTCCCAGGATACTCATAAGGGGCTTGTATCAAACTTAATCCATAAAATCCAGCATAGGTGTTGCCAAATCTAGAATGCAATCATCCTCAACATCAGATGTTGCTCAAGGCTATCGTATTCGTTTTATTAGTCTATTATGATTTCCTTGCATATCGGCCCTAAATATGGGTATTCCTGCATGAATTTATAATAGAATATCATCAACCTTCACTGCCAATTCTGACAGATCGATGTATAGAGAACGCTCCTATGCATCATTAATTGGTAACTTCGAATTAAATAGTTTAATTTATATTCACTTTTGAAGGTAAGGACATTATTGGAATATTTAACAAAAATTAAGCTAATAATGTCTTTAGCAAGTATCATGATTGCATTCTATTGGTCTTATTCAATGTTTGACCAAAATGCACTTGCGGTATTAAATAACCGCCCATCAATTTTATCTGTGAACAATTTTACATTTGCAAAGCAGGGTTCTTTCATAGATTCGCATGGCATGCTTAACATAGTAGGAGTTGTCGACAACGCTGGTACCACTCCTTCACAAGTAAGAGTTGGCCTAAATGTAACTAAAAAAGGCGATCCTGAACACGAAATTAAGAGGAATGATCTTGCAATATCAACTATGGCTCAGCCTCTTTATGGGAAAATCATATATCCTCAAAGCGGATCTCCGTTTAAGTTTGTGATTGATCCAAATCTCTATGATGTACGTGGTAAGGCATTTCTGGTGAGCCAATCGCTCAAGCCCGTTCCTAACTTCAATAGTATGTTAAGACTAAACTATTCCAATCTGGCGTCCCGTCCAGACGGCCTACTTACAGGGACTGCGAAAAATATAGGCCAGGCAGATCTCCATAATGTCAGTATATACGCGTCTGCGCACGATGGTACTGGAAAACAAATAGATTCAGTAAAGAGTCAGCCTGTTTCCATTGTTAGGCCAGGAGAAGAAGTCAAGTTCACTGCTATTCCAGATGAAGCCATAAAAACAAAGGTGGTTTACTACAGTTGTGCGGGAGTTGATCTAAACGAACCTATTAATACGCTGGTTGTGGGTAATGGCAAATTTATAGCCTACGATCTGCAGGCTATTGCAAAAGTAAGCGATTTTAGATATGACAATAGTACCGATAGCATAAAATTTGGCGTAGAACATTACAACCCTACTGGCGGACCGCTTACATTTAGACTTGCGCAGTTATCGTACCATCATACAGTATCTGTGACAATTGATGGAAAACCCTATCCGTCGATTTACGACTCGAAATCAACAATAAATAGAGATGGCAAAACAATAAGATTGAATCTTTTTATACCAAAAGGAGAACACCACTTGATCATCAAGGGAGTCTCTGACAAGGGAACGCTTTGAGGCCATTCTGGAGTCATTACTAACAAGAAATTTGCACTAAACGCCCGTAGCTGATCGTTTGCAATCAAATTAATTTCATCAGTTTTACAAACATGATGCCCACTAACTAACAAGCGGATAATATTAAACCTGAATAGACTGCTAAGTTATTCCAGTTTCTGAGTCCTTTTGGTAGAGAATGAAATCTTTACGTGTAGGGTTTGTTGAAGGGTCTGATACAAGATATGATAGCATGAACATATGATGCCACTATTGTACTAAAGCAATTATTAGGTTCTGCCGTCAATACAATATGTTTTGACATAACTAAGCTTGTTGCGTATGCACGTACGAACGTTAAGCGAATATTCATAATCTTGTGCTAGAAAATTGAGGCCGTAAAAGAACATCCCTATACCACTTTCATCACTATCAAATATAAGCAGGCTCAGAAAATGTGTTATAATTGTAGAAAATGTTCCAGAACAGAAGAGAGGCCGCTGAGGAGCTTGCGTCAAAGATAAAGGAGTGGTTACAAAGCAAATTTGGACAAATTGTCGGAGAATCAACGATAGTCTTGGCCATTCCTAGAGGAGGTGTAATAGTTGGAGATATTGTTGCTTTGCATTTAGGATGCGGACTTGATATTATAGTGTCAAAAAAAGTTGGAGCACCATGGAACCCTGAGCTTGCAATTGGTGCAGTCATGCCTGATGGAACATATTACTCTAACGAAAAAGTAATGGCCAATTTTCCTGCTATATCTAAGCAATTTATAGATGATAATATTGCAGTGCAAAAAAAAGAAATAGGTAGAAGATTAATCGAATTTAGAGGCAATGATCATTATTCCGATGAATCAAATGAAAAAATAGTTATCTTGGTTGATGATGGCATAGCAACAGGATCAACTATGATTGCGGCAGCACGCTGGCTGAAGGAAAAACGACAAAGCAAACATTTTGTTATCGCTGTCCCAGTAGCACCACAATCACAGGAAACGATCAATGAACTGGAGCGAGCCGCCGATAAATTAATAATTTTATATTTACCTGAAATCTTTAATGCAGTTGGACAATTCTATAAAGACTTTTCACAAGTTAGCGATGAAGATGTAAAGAAAATTATGGAGAAGTACGGCTATTGTCCCTTAGACAGTTCTTAACCATATTTACGTGGGTATTTTCAGGAAGTTAATATACTGTTTTGTAAAGTAGATGAACCACGCTTTGGTATTTCAAGATGTTGTACATTAAAAACTAACTAACTAAACAAATCCTATAGAATATTCATAAAAACTATTTACCAGAACATAAATGTATTACAAGCGGGTATATAAATGGAACGAATAATGAGTAAAACAAGATTAATTGCCATTGCAATTATTGCTCTAGTAGTAATTGGAGGAACTGCCGGCAGTATGAATACAGTAATGGCAGGACACAGTCCGAGCTCAAACAGTGTTAGTAGAACTAATAGTCCTGGAGGAATTACAATTGGCGGAAATGGTGGACGTACTGTAGACGGAGCAGACGGAGCATCTGGCGGTATAATCACGGGCGGTCATAGTATTGGTTGACTAACTAACTATCTGTCAATTTTTCGCTTGGCCTATTTAATTAACAATTGCTAATACTAGATAGTTGTAGAAGATGATGATAGCCCAATGAAGCGTCTTTTATTTCCAAATTATTCATATTTATCATCTATTACTATGACACTGTCTAAATAAACTGGATAAGTAAGAAGAAGGGTATAGCCATCCTAACCAGCTACATTACTCTAACTTAAGCGATTATTATCATCTTCTCACTATTATCTTCAGACGAACTAGTTCATATTTTGCATAATTATTCTGCAGCAGGTTATCATTGGTGATGATATCAGGTTGATTTTCATCGACAATGTTAATGTATTATTTGCATAAAAATCAGGGTGCCCAGTTATTAACCATAGATAGTATCTTCCCAACTATTGGTAAAAATTAAAGTATCTATCTTCGGGAGTATCTTCATTCTCGCTTTGCATAACTGAAAGTTGCTTGAAGAGTATGTCACCTGCTGCCATCTCTATCAGCTCTCCACGAGAGATGCTGAGAGCATATTTTAAAATATCCAAACGCTGTACACTTTCCTCGAATACCGTATCGGTCATTCCATGTTTTTTTGCCCTCTTGCGGAGCATATTTCTTATTCTGTCATGATGATAGTTAACATGTATGTCACTAGCTTCCTCTATTGTGACTTTATATATATCTGATATTCTATACGTAATTCTCCTCTCATCCTCAATGGATATATTTTCGTGGGCAGAACTAATTGCTGTTTTGCCCCTCAACTTTAGCGTTTCAGTCTCAGAATAATTATTTGAATCCTTCATCTACTTGTATAATCAGGATCAATTCGACATTTATACTTAATAATCCTTCTGGTAGATTATCACTCTCAAACAAGGCTTTCCTCTTTCTGCTAATGCTGCAACGCCCATCGGAGTCATACCAGAAATTCAAATTCGATTATCTACACGGTGCCAGATTCAATCAAGTATATAATTGACTGCCTATAGCAGTTTATGCTGATTGTCTAAAATATTGGATGCGATGTTTATTACATCTACATCACGAATCGATTTCCTTAGTTATACCGTGTAGTCAGTATCGTTATCACACTATCTGTATCCGCATTAAGTAATGACACTTGCATCATATGATTAATGCCTTGGTTTCTAAAACATTGGCCTGCTAGATCCTTTTGATGAGTAATTTTAAAAATCTATTCTTCTTTAAAATTAAGAGCTTTAGTCAATCAATTTCTATTGCATCATAATAGTTATTTATATGTGTTATTACCATTACTACCTCGCGGAAATGCATGATCTACGTTTAGAAGGAGAGGCGAAGATTACGAGAAAATTATATCTTGGAATATTTTATGCTTGCGCGTTTGTTATGGCCGCTATTACTACTTATGCGGTTTACGTAAGTGTTAATGAATACCTCCATACAGGGAAGGTAGTCATCGGAGAAGTGCTCGTGGATACGGAGTTTCCAGTAAAGGGTCTATCAAAACTTGTAACGTACTTAATGATCGTATCGGTAGTTGGATGGTACTGTGTAACTAAGCTTGGAGCTAATAAAGTACAAGGAATTTCTAAATCGACAAAATCGATACTTCAAGTTGTGGTATTAGCTATTGCAATTATTGCACTCTATGAATTTATCTATAATTTTATACTCTGGAATTCGTTTATCACAGTCGATATAATGAGAGGTATAATGAAATTAGATAGTATCAATGTTCCATATCCTAATCCAAAAACCCCTTGGAATCTTGTATTTGCTACAAAAATGGCCCTTGCCGCGTTACTCATTTCGGCTCACGGATTCTATCTAATGTCCAAAAAATCGAGTATAAGTAAGGCTGCCATTAATGGCCCAGTATGAACAGGTTTTTGCAGTCACTAGAACAGAGCTATTCAAACTACCTATACAACTGGTTAATTATTACAAAAATTTATTATTATGTTGGATCATCCTACGGATCCAGTAAGAAGACCAAAAATGTGGTGAAAAACATGTCCCTCTAATTGAAATCTTACTAATAACAATATCTGCTTGTCATTTAAGTACTATCCAGTAGCTTCTTCCCAGGACGAATCCAGTGTAGATTCAACCCTGATTCTATCTTTCTTTCTAAATTTATGTTCCTTGACCCTCGATTACGATTAACGTAAGCGTTGATTTAATTTTTTCAATCTTTCTAACATGCCACGTTATAGTTTCCTTTAACTTATCCATAGTATCAGCACTAATCTTCACAATCATATCATAGACGCCGTAGGATCCTTCTACCTCAACTACACCTGGCAGTTTCTTCAGTTCATTAATGATTTCATTTTCATGTCCGAGTTCACAGTTTAGAAGAACGTATGCGGTGGGCATGATCATATTCCGTAATAGAAGTATTAAACTGCTATGATGTGGGGCTAGTACTTAAAATTTAAATCCTTTGACTATAACTGAATGGATTTCAATTTGTTATTATTATTGTCTGGGGAAAGCAAGTTGGTCCACATATAGATTATAATTTGATTTATTATTAAAATAGATTATTTAATAGCCTTTTGCATAGTATTGTTTTACAACGATCAATTTTTTTAAATATGTCGTCCTAGCGGGGTCAACAGCAAAATTTTGAGCTGGCCATAAAAGAAGGCTTCAAAAAGCGACAAGTGTTCGTTCCTTCCCTACTCATAATTTACTGATAAGTATAGCACACATAAAGATTATTTCAGCTATAATGTTGACTGCTAGATTTTAGGTGATGGCACTTGTACATCTCATAATTTACAAAAAATCAATATATTCAAATTCATTATTTTATAAGAAAATGGATATTAATTAAGATATCTCTAGCTTATATAAAAAAAAATAATTATTAAATAAAATTTCATCGGAAAGTTTATTAAATGTGACTCTGCATATTATAGTAACCAGCAATATTCACTTGGAAAGGATAGTGACCTCGCTTGCTAAGATCTTGGTCTTTGTTGCCAGGTGCGGCAGCGGGCTTTTCCCTATCCTTAATGCATTCTACTTCAAAAGCAGCTGATTATTATGCGTAACAGGAGGTGGTTCCGAATATGCTACTACTACAAATCATTCTACCCTATTATAGATCAGAAAGTACCTTGAGTCTCATGTGCAACCATTTCTTTTCTTACTTGCCTGTTTTGAACAGAAATAGTGTTCCATTAGAATAGAATTAGGAAACAACGATATCGCCAAGGTAACTATAAGATACTACAAATACCAAATTAGGAATTATTCAAAATAATTACAAATGAACTATTGCAACTCCGTGTCTCGAAACCAAATCAAAAGGCGATTGTCCGATTCAAATTCTGCGTATCAGTTCATGGTCATATCTTGAAAATTCTACTAATCATTACTAATTCTGGTCCGCTTGTCGGGCTGCCTACAATAACTGATTTTGAATTAGCAAGCATGCCGTAGGATAGAAACGGTATACCACCATTCACCGTTACAGGTTCCACTGGGACTTTTAGTATGTCTGATATATTTTTGATTTCCTCATCAGTAGCCTTGGGATGTACAGCCGCGCCCAAATTAGTGGCAACGATCGCCGATCCAATCTGTACATAGCCGCCTACGGTCATAGAGTTTGTAGGTACTCCCAATACATCCTGAACCTGTTCCAGCACTTCATTTTCAAATAATGGTGAAATTATAGCTCCTTTATCATTGCTAGATATCAAATTTCCGATAGCAGTGAACTTGGTTTTCAGACGTTCAACCCTTAGCCCGCTAGCTTGTCTAAGTATTTGAATTTCCTCATCAAGAGCAGTAGCCGGCACCAGAATTCCATTACTATTCATTACCATCATCGCACCAATGATCCGTGTACCTGCAATCGATCCAAAGACCTTTTCATCAATCTGTAAATAATCTAAGAGCTTGGTAGTTTTGGTAGATGGAACTCCAAAGGGAAGTATCATGATTCGATCGTTAATTTTCGCAAATAGTCCAATATTTGGGCTTTTATATATATCATATCTGTAAATTCCCAATCAAGGAAATTTCAATATCTTGTTCATATGAACTTATTGGCTTGAATTATTAAATATTATTCATTATTGAATCTCATCGCTCAGTTTCAATTGCAATAAGTATGTCTAAATCAAGTCGTGTAGTTAAATCTGTACGATACAACGTACCTTCGACTTACTACCAAGCCATCTTATCAACTAATGACAAGGCAGTATGATTGTATTACATAATATTACATAATAATATGAATCCATAAAATGAGATCAGTGTGCAAAAAATTGTTCTCATATCTGAAATCCTTGTCAATTTGTTTAGTCTTTTTTCTTAGATTTAATGGACAATGTTTTTTGAAAACAAACTCCGACATGCTTAAAATGGTATGAGTTCAAGGAATTAAATACACAATGCCTAAAAACAATTTTTACAACCGTGACATAGTATCAATTAAGGATATCAATAAACAGGATCTGGAACTTATATTTACATATACCGACAAACTACGTAATTTAAAGCCAACTGAAAAGAGCGAACTCGGAAAAGGCCGAGTTCTTGGTTCAGTTTTTTATGAACCAAGCACTAGAACGAGAATGAGCTTCGAAGCCGCGATGGCTTCGTTGGGTGGTAGTTCACTTGGGATATCTGATCCCAAAGCATCTTCGATCGAGAAAGGAGAGAGTCTGGCAGATACAATCCGGATTATGGACCTCTATTCTGATATCGTTGTGTTACGTCATCCTTTGGACGGTTCAAGCAGATTCGCCTGTGAATTATCAAACAATCCTGTTATTAACGGAGGGAGTGGAAGTGAAGAGCATCCTACGCAAGCAATGCTAGATCTATATACAATAGTTAAGGAAAAAAAGCGAATAGATGGACTAACTATTGGTGTAATAGGTGACCTCAAATACGGTAGAACAGTATATTCATTATTGTATGGCCTGACCTATTACAACGTGAAAATTCATCTAGTTTCTCCAGCATCTTTGAAGATAAGGATGGAATCTCTCTATGAAGTTAGACACAAATTAAGAATTCAGGAACATACTACCCTAGAGGATATCTTGCCCAAACTTGATATAATTTATGTTACTAGAATTCAGAGAGAAAGATTTCCAGATCTGCAGGAATACGAAAACGTCAAAGGCTCTTACGTAATTGACACTGATGTTCTCAAAAATGCCAAAAGTGACGTGTCGATCATGCATCCAATGCCAAGAATGGATGAGATTTCTCAGTCCATAGATAACACAGTTAATGCGATTTACTTTAAACAGGCAGCCTATGGCAAGGATCTTAGATCCGCTTTGTTAGCAATGATACTGAATGAAAGCATCTTTTAGTTACGAAGCCGATATATTGCTTTATTGACCGAGGTTCGTCTAGAGTCGAATAAATGATTAGTCTGCGCTCGCATGTATCAACTCATTATTGCAAACCAGAAACTGTCAAGACAATTAATGATTGGAAACCAGAAAGGCTACGGCGGATTATTGTAACACTACCAGTTGACATTCCAGAAGCTTAACCTGGATATAATGACATGAAATTCAAGCAGAGAAAATATTTGGCGAAAATATGCCAAGAATGGGGGGGGCCATTTTAATTCCCATCACGGACAAGGCAGACGTTCAACCGCATATCCAACTCTAATAGTCTTTGCCTAAATCATAAGAAATGCCACTCTAGGATTGGTTACTTGCTATCTTATTTTTTGTAGTGACTTTTGATTGAGAATATCATTTAAGATCGTCAAGTCGTATAACCCGGAAAGATTTGGCCTTTCTTTTCCTCTTGCAAGAAATCCCAGATCATATGCACTCTTTGCTGACTGAAATAGGGAAGTTTTGACCGGGTCGTAGGTAAATGCTATCCTGGACCAGGCGTCTGCTAATTCGTCTGGTCGTATAGTCTTGCCTGTAATGTTTTTTAAAGCTTCATTAAACAATTCTATTCCCATATTTTTATTTTTGTTTATCCAGATTGTCTCATCAACGTTGGCTGTCAAAAATTTTCTGATTATGTTTGGGTTATTCTTAAGATAGTCAGTCCTGGCAATAATATTAGCAGTTACAAACTTTCCATCAGGCCATAAACTTCTTTCATCTACTAGAATCTTGCCCCCAGCTTCTTTTACTAATCTAGCTCCCCAAGGTTCAGGTACCCATGCACCATCGATCTGCTTCTTCAGAAACAAGGTAAGGATGTCGGACGGGCTTGCCTGTACTATTGTAACATTTCCTCCATTTTCTTTTGTCTTGAATCCATTATATATTAAATACTTTCTGAGTGCAACATCTTGAGTATTCCCGAGTTGTGGAGACGCGAAAACTCGATTACCAAGATCCTTATGTGAATTAATTCCTGAGTCATTTCTAACTACAAATACTGCTCCTCCACTCGCAGCCCCAGAAATTACTTTTAGTCCATTTCCATCAGAAACATAGTAGCCATTTATTGTGGGATTTGGGCCAATATAGGCTACGTCTATCTGATTCGCAAACAAAGCTTCTATAAGAGAGGGCCCGGCGCTAAATATTTTTGAATTAATTTTGATATTTTCACCAATAGCTCTCTGAAAACTTCCAGTCCCAAGCCCTATAAGTGCCTGAGCGTGGTTCAAATTTGGAAAATAACCAATTCTAAGAATATTTGATGGTTCACTATCTAAGACATTAGTTGTCGATGAAGGCCCGGCACTATAAAGGATAGAACTTAATATGACTGCCGCTATTATTGCAGCAGATATGCCTAATTTTATTCTAAAATCCATTAATAATTAGCTATACTAGTTGAACACTAGCGCTATTAAATACGTTTTAGATGCCTTTGGAATACATTTCAAAATTACAAAATTCTTCCATTACTCCAATTCTAATCGCGGCTTTTAATCAACCAAAATCTAGACCCATCGTCAATCTGAGTATACAAATCAGAAGACAGATCTTAGGTTTGTGTTTGCATAGCAGGTTGACCTTCACTTCTTGTACGTGCATCATCTACCAGATCAATCAATCAGGATACATATGGATAACTGAATTGTGGAAATATCAATCAATATTATACTCGTAAGCCTGGGAGGGGCCTATGGTATTGCTCCAATTCATCACAGGTAACATTAGAAACTCTATCCTATTTACGAGACCGACAAAAAAAATCGCTGCGTTGACCTTTGATGATGTTATCTACAAAGGTTTCCATGATTGTTATCTATGACCATACAAATGAATGCAATTTATCAGTATGGCCGCTGTTGTGTTTCCATTAAATAGATACTGGGAGTAGCTCCGATCTTTGTTTATAGGCGCAAAGACAA
>Ga0164308_10000938_pt1 | contig 15718 bp, 15 predicted proteins | sample Whisoiple_246_MG_FD_109983 | JGI IMG/M metagenome (GOLD analysis project Ga0164308, IMG submission 109983) | Soil microbial communities amended with fresh organic matter from upstate New York, USA - Whitman soil sample_246_MG | ecosystem: Environmental > Terrestrial > Soil > Unclassified >...
GAATTCCCGGGGGTCCTCGGTGTCCAGCGTCGACCGCGCGGCGAACAGTGCGTCACCGAAGGTGTCGCCCTTCTGTAACCGTTCGTGCAGCGCCAGCATCAACGGCACCGATGCCGCCACCTGCTGTGAGCCACATCTCCGGACCCGGCGACGCGGCACAGAACGGCTGACCGTGGTGAAGCTAGGGCTGCGACATGTCGTTCACGTGACGAAGCACTGCGTCGGTGTTTCGTCTCACCGGTAGCCGGCCGCCGGCCGTGTCCGCGTTCTGCCCGGAGCGTCCTGCGGCCTGTCCGGCCGCCAGCGGCGAGCCGGGGATCCTAAGCTGGAGCCATGCAGCAGTACCTGGATCTGATGGACCGCATCCTGACCACCGGCGCCGTCAAGACCGATCGCACCGGGACCGGCACCCGCAGCATCTTCGGCCACCAGATGCGCTTCGATCTCGCCGAGGGTTTCCCGTTGGTCACCACCAAGAAGGTGCACATCCGCTCGGTGGTGGTCGAGCTGCTGTGGTTCCTGCAGGGCTCGACGAACGTGCGTTGGCTGCAGGAGCGCGGCGTCAGCATCTGGGACGAGTGGGCCGACGCCGAGGGCGAACTCGGCCCGGTCTACGGGCATCAGTGGCGATCGTGGCCGGCACCCGACGGCCGGCACATCGACCAGATCGCCGCGGTGGTGCGGTCGCTGCGGACGAACCCGGACTCCCGCCGGCACATCGTCTCGGCCTGGAACGTTGCCGAGGTCTCGGAAATGGCACTTCCGCCGTGCCACACCATGTTCCAGTTCTACGTCGCCGACGGTCGGCTCTCCTGCCAGCTCTACCAGCGGTCTGCCGACGTGTTCCTCGGCGTCCCGTTCAACATCGCCTCGTACGCCCTGCTGACCGAGATGATGGCCCGAGTGGTCGGCCTGCAGCCGGGCGAATTCGTGCACACCCTGGGCGATGCCCACCTGTACTCCAACCACCTCGAGCAGGCGCGGCTGCAGCTGACCAGGACGCCCCGTCCACTGCCCCAGCTGGAGCTGACCGACGGCATCACCGAGATCGACGGCTTCGGGATGGACGACATCCGGGTCCTGCAGTACGACCCGTACCCGGGGATCAAGGCACCGATCGCGGTATGACGACGCCGCATCGGTCGACCATCGTCCTGGTGGCCGCCGTCGCCCGGAACGGCGTCATCGGCGCCGACGGCGGTCTGCCCTGGCACCTCCCGGCCGACCTGCAGCATTTCAAGGCGATCACCATGGGCCATCCGATGGTGATGGGCCGGCGCACCTTCGACTCCATCGGCCGGGCGTTGCCGGGGCGACGAACGATCGTCGTGACCCGGGATCGGACGTGGTCCGCGGCCGGCGTCGAGGTCGCCCACTCGGTCGACGAGGCGATCGAGCTGGCCACTGCCGGCGTCGCTGCTCCGGAGAACGAGGCGGGCGACCGGATCGTCACGGTGGTCGGCGGCGGCGAGATCTACCGGCAGACGATCGACCGCGCGGATCGGCTGGAACTGACCCGGGTGGATGCCGACATCGTCGGGGACACCCGCTTTCCGGACGTTGATCCGGCGCTGTGGCAGGTGACGGACAGCGTGGCCGCCGACGGTTACGCGTTCGTCAGTTATCGGCGCCGCGCGCCCATTCTCGACCTGGGCGCGTTGTTGTCGTCGATGGAGCCGCGGCTGCACGACGGGGAGTTCCGCTACTGCACAGTTCCGCCTGGGACGGCCGTCCCGGACGGTTGCCACCCGGTGGTGACGGTGACCGAGCCAGAGGGCACGACATTGGTGCTGCGGTCGGCCGAGGCCGACAAGGCGGGTCTGGCCGGCGATTTCCGCTGCTCGTGGATCACCCTCACGGTGAACTCCGCGCTCGAGGCGGTGGGACTCACGGCGGCCGTTGCGGCGGCGTTGGGTCGGGACGAGATTCCCTGCAACGTGGTGGCGGGTTTTCACCACGACCACCTGTTCGTTCCGGTTGAGCGCGCGGCAGCGGCGATCAACGCGCTGCGGGCACTCGCCCACACCCGGCCCTGAATCGCGACCGGCGTTCTTCGGCTCAGCCGACCGGTGCGCCTGGCTTCGTCGAGCCGTACGGCACGACGATCCGCAGCGACGGGTCGATGTTGATCCCGCCCATCCCACCGGACCGTGGGCGGTTGGAGGCGCCCAACCCGGCCTTGACCGAGTTGGTGATCACGCCGCTCTTGTCGGCGGTCACGAGATCGGTGCGCATCACTGCGCTGACCGAATCGAGCAAGTCGGACAGCTCGAGATCGAGAGCATCACAGATCGAGGCGAGCAGCTCGCTGGAGGCTTCCTTGCGACCCCGCTCCACCTCCGAGAGGTATCCCAGCGAGACATTCGCCGCCGTGGACACGTCGCGGAGTGTTCTGTTCTGCCGATTCCGAGCGTCCCGCAGTGTCTCTCCCAGTGCGTTACGCAGGAGCATGTCGCACCTCCTCCCTGCTTGTCGTGCCGGGTGGCCGTACCCGACGCTGTGCGTCAATCCAGTGTGAAGCACCGATCGGTGACCTGCCGGTCGGTTCCTGCTGTCGGAATTCTCGGATCCCCACGGTCACCAACAACGCTACCGTGTGGCCCCGTCAGGCCGTCGAAACCACCTGACACTGTGCACAACGTGGACTCTGCCCCTGATGTTCCAGGTTGTGGGTCAACACGCGGTTACGAATCCGTTGCGGCGATGTTCGCCAGTACCTCGATCGCCGCGCCGACGGCCGCCGACCGGATCTGTTCACGGGTCCCCGCCCCCGTCGGTTCGCCGCTGCGCAGCTCCTGCCGGGCACCCGGGCCGACCACGGCGCAGAACCAGGTACCGACCGGAACTCCGTCCTGTGGGTCCGGGCCGGCGACTCCGGTGAGGCCGACGCCGACATCGGCTCCACACCGCTGCCGTGCACCCCGGGCGAGCTGGACTGCCACCTCGGGATCGACCGGGCCCAGCCGGTCGAGCAACGCCCGGTCGACATCCGCCAACTCGTGTTTGAGATCCGTGGCGTAGACGACCAGTCCGCCACGCACCACGGCGCTGGATCCGGGGACCTCGGTCAGCACCGCGGTCAGCAGGCCGCCGGTCAGCGATTCGGCCGTCGCAAGGGTCAGCCCGCGGGCGGCGAGCGCGCCGATCAGGTCGACGACGGCAGCGTCGGACACGCCGATAGCAGCGCCGACTCCGCTCATCCCGCGCCGGAAGTCGGTGGCCGCTGACCGGCGCGGGCGTTCGCGTACACGTGCCAGGCACGCAGGACGTAATCCAGACCGGTGACGACGGTGAGCACGACGGCCAAGCCCATCGCACCAACCTGCAACCAGTACAACGCCGACGGCAGCGGCAGGATGTACAGGCCGATCGCGATGATCTGTACGAACGTCTTGGCCTTGCCGCCGGGGCTGGCGGCGATGACCCCGTACCTGATCACCGCGAACCGGAGCAGCGTGACGCCGATCTCCCGGATCAGGATGATCAGGGTCACCCACCAGGCCAGGTCGCCGAGCATGGACAGCCCGATCAGGGCCGACCCGGTCAACGCCTTGTCGGCGATCGGATCGGCGATCTTGCCGAAGTCCGTGACCTGACCGCGCTTGCGGGCGATGTGCCCGTCGTACCGGTCGGTGATCGCCGCGATGGCGAAAATCCCCCACGCGATCCAGCGCCAGGTCGTGTCGTGCCCGCCCTGCGCGAACAGTGCGAGCAGGAAGACCGGCACCAGGATCAGCCGCAGCACCGTCAGGGCATTCGGCAGATTCACCAGCGACACCGGTGGCGGCGGACGTTCGGTCATCGTGTGGCGACCTCGAGGCCGGGCTCGATGGTCGCCTTGGTCACCGTCGACACCGCCGCGGTCTCCTCTGCGACCGCGAGGTGGAGTGCGGTCGCGACCAGGTCGATGCCGTCGCTGTCGTCGATCCGACAGCGCACCAGATCCCCCGGACGCAGGTCGGCCGCCGCAAGACCGGGACCGTCGACGATCCGGACGTTGCCGTCGACGTCCGGCGCCTGGTGCGGTCCCCGCCCGAACACCTCGGTGGCCGCGTTATCGACGGTGAAGCCTTCGTCGGCATCGACCAGCACCCACATCTCGGTGCCGATCCGGTCCTCGGCGCGCTGCGCGGTGAGCTCCTCGACCAGTGAGGTGACCCGCTGCACCCGTTGTTCGATGACGTCGTCGTCGAGCTTGTCTGGCAACTGCTCGGCAGCGGTGCCGTCCTCGTCCGAATAACCGAATACGCCGACCGCATCCATCCGCGCACCGATCAGGAACGCCTCGAGTTCCTCCAGGTCGGCCTCGGTCTCCCCGGGGAATCCGACGATGACGTTGGACCGGATCCCGGCCTCCGGGGACGCGGCGCGGATCTGTTCGACGAGTCCGAGGAACGAGGCCCGCGAGCCGTAGCGGCGCATCCGTCTCAGCACCGGTTCGGAAGCGTGCTGGAAGGACATGTCGTAATAGTCGGCGACACCCGGGATCGTCGCGATGGCCTCGATCAGCCACGGCCTGGTCTCTGCCGGCTGCAGGTAGGACAGCCGCACCCGGGAGATCCCGGGGACCGCCGCCAGTTCGCTCAGCAGATCCTCCAGCTGACGCTCGCCCGGCAGATCCTTGCCGAAGGAGGTCGAGTTCTCGCTGACCAGCACGATTTCCCGGACGCCCTGCTCGGCCAACCAGCGGGCCTCGGTGACGATTTCGGGGATGGACCGGGAGACGAACGCTCCCCGGAACGACGGGATGGCACAGAACGTGCAGCGGCGATCGCACCCGGAGGCGATCTTCAGCGGCGCCACCGGGCCGTTGTGCAACAGGGTCCGCAACAGCGTCGGGCCGGACGCCGGTGCGTGCCCGGGCAGCGACACGGCCGCGGCCATCGCCGGTCGGGCCGCGGGCGAGATCGGCAGCAACAGCCGGCGGTCGACCGGGGTGTGCGCCGCCGGACGGTGGCCGTCGACGACGTCGGCCAGCAGTTCGGCCAGATCGGGGTAGGCGTCGAAGCCGAGCACGGCATCGGCCTCCGGCAGCGCCTGCGCGAGTTCGGATCCGTAGCGCTCGGCCATGCATCCGACGGCGACCACCTTGGCGCCGGTGTCGGCCGCGGCCAGCACGGTGTCGATGGAGTCCTTCTTGGCGCTGGCCACGAACGCGCAGGTGTTGACCACCACCACGTCGGCGCCGTCCGGATCCGGGACCAGCTCGTAGCCGCCGACCTGTAGCCGGCCGGCGATCTCGGAGCTGTCCACCTCGTTGCGGGCACATCCGAGGGTCACCAGATTCACCCGGGTCGGGGACGCCGATGAACTGCGGGCAGGCACTGCCTCACCCTAGACGTCGCACGGTACCGCGGACGCCACGCGACGCGGCGGGCCGAGGGGGCCGGTGGCTTGGCGCGCGTCCTCATCCCGACGGTGCGTCGTCGCTCGTCACCCTTGGTGTTCCTGAACTCCGCTCTTCGGCTCAAGGTGCCCGCCGAGTGACCCTCCGCGCGGTCCTTTCGCCCCCTGAGCAGCTTCCCGTGTCACTGAGCATCTTGCCGGGCGGGTGCTCGGTGACACCAGAGGCTGCTCAGTCACCCCACACCGAACCACGTACGGATACTTCGAGCGCTCCCGTTACTGTTGCATGCCGTGACCGTCGACGACCCTGCCGCGACCGAACCCGGCACACCGGCGGGCCGTGCCGGCGCGACGGGGGACGCCGGGCCGTCGGTACACCGCGCCAAGGTCACCGACGTCCGCCGGATCAAGGAACTGGTCGACGCCTATGCCGGCCCGATCCTGCTGGAGAAGACGCTGGCCAACCTGTTCGAGGACGTCACCGAATTCTGGGTTGCCGAGTCCGACGGCGTCGTCGTCGGCTGCGGCGCACTGCACGTGCTCTGGGAAGACCTCGGCGAGATCCGCACGGTGGCGACCGACCCGGTCGCTCGCCGGCACGGTGTCGGACGCGCGGTGTGCACCGAGATCATCAGGCAGGCCGTCGATCTCGGGTTGCACCGGCTCTTCGTGCTCACTTTCGAGACCGACTTCTTCCGGTCGCTGGGGTTCGAGCCGATCCGTGAACTCGACCTGTCGCGGGAGGCGTTCGCCGAACTGCGGTCGTCCTATGACCGAGGTGTGGCCGAGTTCCTGGATCTGCCGTACGTGAAGCCGAACACCTTGGGCAACACCAGGATGCTGAAGATCCTCTGACCGGAGGCCTTCAGGCCTGTGGGGTGCGCCGATCCGCGATCCGGGCAAGGGCTTCGTTCAGCAGGGCCTCGCCGTCCTCTTCGCTGCGCCGTTCCTTCACATAGGCGAGGTGGGACTTGTACGGCTCGACCTTGGGGGCCGGCGGCGGCAGGGTCTGGTCCTGACCGGCGGGCAGGCCGCAACTGGGGCAGTCCCAGGTCTCGGGTATCTCGGCGTCCATCGCGAAGGCCAACCGGGTGGTGTGACCGTTGGCGCAGTAGAAGTCCAGTCGCCGCCGGGGAGCGGATTCGCCGCGATCGGACTCTCCCATCCGTCCAGCGCCGACCCGCGAACCCCGAATCGGATTACCACCCGCCATGTCGACCTGCCTGTTCACGAAGCTGTTGGTGACCCCCGCGTGCACTGAAAGTGAAACCGCCTGCAAGCCGGCAGTTGCCCCGCCGGCCGACCGGAGGTCTCAGGCCCCGACCTTCAACAACAATCCGACACCCACGATCGAGATCCCCCAGACGGAGGCCACGAACAGGGTGAGCCGGTCAAGATTCTTCTCCACGACGGAGGACCCCGACAAGGACGACTGCATGGTGCCGCCGAACAGCGAGGACAGGCCGCCACCCTTGCCGCGATGCAACAGGATCAGCGCCATCAACGCCAGGCTGGTGATGACCAGAAGAATGTTGAGAAAAATTATCATGTCTGCCTTGCTCATCAGCGGTCGGTACGCACCGGATGGTCCGATTGTCCGCGGTCGGCGTCGAGTCTAACCCGGCCGGGACCGGGCAGGGTGCGACAACGGCCGGTGCCCGGGGCGAAACCACCGGGACCGGCCGTCGCGACGCCTGACGTCAGGAAATCATGCCCACCGCGTTCGCCGCGAGGTTGGCGAACTCGGTGCCGTCCAATGAGGCACCACCGACCAGCGCGCCGTCGACGTCCGGTTGGGCGGTGATCTCGGCGACGTTCCCGGACTTGACCGAACCGCCGTAGAGGATCCGGATGCCGTCCGCGATCTCGGCGCCGTACTTCTCGGCCAACGCGGCACGGGCCGCGCCGCAGACCTCCTGGGCATCGGCCGGGGTGGCCACCCGCCCGGTGCCGATGGCCCAGACCGGTTCGTAGGCCAGCACGATCGAGGCGGCCTGCTCGGGAGTGACGTCGACCATCGCGGCCAGCATCTGGTCGACCGAATGCTGCACCTGGTTGCCGGCTTCGCGGACCTCGAGGCCCTCGCCGAAGCAGAGGATCGGGATCAGGCCGTGCCGGTAGGCGGCGTTGACCTTCTTCGCCAGCAGTTCGTCGCTCTCGTGGTGGTACTCCCGGCGCTCCGAGTGGCCGACCAGGACGTAGGTACACCCGAGCTTGGCCAGCTGGGCGCCGGAGATCTCGCCGGTGTAGGCGCCGGAATCCTGGGCGGACAGATCCTGTGCGCCGTAAGCGAATCCGATCTTGTCGGCCTCGATCAGGGTCTGCACAGAACGCAGCGCGGTGAACGGCGGGATGACCGCCACCTCGACGTGCGCCAGGTATTTCTCCGGCAGGGTGAACGAGATCTTCTGTACCAGCGCGATGCCCTCGAGGTGGTTGAGGTTCATCTTCCAGTTGCCGGCGATCAGGGTTTTGCGGGCCATTCTCATGCCTCCAGAACTGCCAGGCCGGGGAGCTCTTTGCCCTCGAGATACTCCAGGGATGCGCCACCGCCGGTCGAGATGTGGGTGAAGCCGGATTCTTCGACGCCGAGGATGCGAACCGCTGCGGCGGAATCGCCACCGCCGACCACGGAGAACGACGGCGACGCGGAGATCGCCTCCGCAACCCCGCGGGTGCCTTCGGCGAACGGTGCAAGTTCGAAGACGCCCATCGGGCCGTTCCAGAACACCGTCTTCGCGGCCGCAGCGACCTCGGCGAACTTCGCGGTGCTCTCCGGCCCGATGTCCAGGCCGAGCCAGCCGTCGAGGATGCCGTCGGCGCCGACGATCTGCACCGCGGCGTCGGCCGAGAAGGCGTCCGCGATCACCACATCGGTGGGTAGCACGATCTTGTCGCCGTTCTCCTCCAACAGCTTCTTGCAGGTCTCGATCTGGTCCTCCTGCAGCAGCGAGGCGCCGACACCGAGACCCTGTGCGGCCAGGAACGTGAACGCCATGCCGCCGCCGATCAACAGCGAATCCACCCGGGGCAGCAGCGACGTGATGACGCCGAGCTTGTCGGACACCTTCGAACCGCCCAGGATCACCGCGTACGGCCGTTCCGGGTCGACCGTCAGCTTCTTCAGCACCGCGGTCTCCGCGGACACCAGGTAACCGGCAAAGTGCGGCAGCTTCTGCGCGATCTCGTAGACCGAGGCCTGCTTGCGATGCACGACGCCGAAACCATCGGAAACGAAAGCGGCATCCTCACCGACCACAGCCACCAGATCGTCGGCCAGCGCGGCCCTTTCGTCGGCCTCCTTCGAGGTCTCCCGGGCGTCGAAGCGAACGTTCTCCAGCATCGCCACCCCGCCGGGGGCCAACGCCGCAACGGTTTCCCGGGCGGAGGGTCCGACCAGATCCTCGGCCAGCGGGACGGTGACACCGAGCAGCTCACCGAGCCGGGCGGCGGCGGGTGCGAGTGAGTACTTGGACTCTGGCGCGCCCTTGGGTCGGCCCAGATGCGCGGTGACCACGACCTTGGCGCCGCCGAGGATCAATGCCTGGATGGTCGGCAGAGATGCCTTGATCCGGCCGTCGTCGGTGATCGTGCTGCCGTCCAGCGGCACGTTGAGATCGGAACGGACGAGCACGGTGCGACCGGCAACGCCGGCGGCCAGTAGATCGTCGAGGGTGTGCACGCAGGTACTCCTTGGCAGATCGGATCAGGGGTCGAAATCGGGTGGGGTCGATCGGGGGGTCGACTCCGGAGTCGCTCCGGAGGTCGATCCGGTGGTCCGAGTTGAAGGTCGGCATCGGCGGACCGACCGCACAGACAGGCCGCGGGTGGCACCCGGCCGGAAAGTCCCGGCCGGACACCACCCGCGTCGAGGTTGTCCTAGAGCTTGTTGCCGACGATGGCGGTGAAGTCCACCAGTCGGTTCGAGTAGCCCCACTCGTTGTCGTACCAGCCGACGATCTTGAAGAAGTTGCCGCCGAGGGCAATCGTCAGCGGCGAATCGAAGGTGCACGAGGCCGGCGCGCCGACGATGTCGGTCGACACGATCGGGTCGGTCGAGTAGACCAGCCGGCCGGCCAGTGGGCCGGACTCGGCGGCCGCCTTGAACGCCGCGTTGACCTCGTCGACGGTGGTCGACTTCTCCAGTTCGACGGTGAGGTCGGTGACCGAACCGGTCGGCACCGGCACCCGCAGGGCGTAGCCGTGCAGCTTGCCCTTGAGTTCCGGCAGCACCAGGGCGGTTGCCTTCGCGGCACCGGTGGTGGTCGGAATGATGTTGATGGCCGCGGCCCGCGCGCGCCGCAGGTCCTTGTGCGGGAAGTCCAGGATGACCTGGTCGTTGGTGTAGGCGTGAATCGTGGTCATCAGGCCCTGGACCAGACCGAAGTTCTCGTGCAGCACCTTGGCCATCGGAGCGACACAGTTGGTCGTGCAGGACGCGTTCGACAGGATGTTCTGCGAACCGTCGTACTTGTCGTCGTTGACGCCGACGACGACCGTCAGGTCCTCGTCGGTGGCCGGGGCCGAGATGATGACCTTCTTGGCTCCGGCAGCCAGGTGCTTACCGGCGTCAGCGGCCTTGGTGAAGAAGCCCGTGGACTCGATGACGACGTCGACGCCCAGATCCGCCCACGGCAACGAGCCCGGATCGCGATTGGACAGCACCTTCATGTCCTTGCCGTCCACGGTGATCACCCCGTCGCCGGCGGTGACCTCGTAGGGCAGCTTGCCCAGGATCGAGTCGTACTTGAGTAGATGGGCCAGGGTCTTGGTATCCGTCAGGTCGTTGACGGCGACGATCTCGATGTCGTGATCGAGAGAGTCGGCCGCTCGCCAGAAGTTCCGGCCGATCCGGCCGAATCCATTAATACCGACGCGCACAGTCACGTGTGTCGCCCTCCTCATAGGGATTTCCGCAGCAGGGTCGTGTTGGCCCCGACGGGATCGATCAAGTGACGGCGCCCACGTAGCCGAGGGCGACGACGGCATCACTGTATCGGCAGCGCATGAGCGCGGCACGTCGGCCCAAGCTGTTCGGGCGGAATGGCCACGCGCTGCACCGACCGGCCGCCCCCACACCGCGGCCAAGGGTCGCAGCGGCATCGTGACCGCCCCCGGAGCGACTCCGATCGCCGACGACGGGAGCCCTGCTGACAGCGTTCAGCACGACCGCTGAATCCGTTCAGCTGTCGAGCATGTCGGCGGTCACCGCGGACTCGGTGTCCGGGATTCCCAGATCCGCAGCGCGTTTGTCGGCCATCGTCAGCAACCGGCGGATCCGCCCGGCGACCGCGTCCTTGGTCATCGGCGGATCCGCGAGCTGGCCCAGTTCCTCCAGCGATGCCTGCCCGTGCGCGATCCGCAACCGCCCGGCCTGACTGAGATGGTCGGGGGCGTCGTCGCCGAGGATGGTCAGTGCCCGCTCGACCCGCGCCGAGGCGGCAACCGCCGCCCGTGCCGATCGGCGCAGGTTCGCGTCGTCGAAATTGGCCAACCGATTCGCGGTCGCCCTGACCTCGCGGCGCATCCGCCGTTCCTCCCAGGCCAGCATCGAGGAGTGCGCGCCGAGGCGGGTGAGCAGCGCGGCAATGGCGTCACCGTCCCTGACAAGTACCCGGTCGGCCCCGCGGACCTCCCTGGCTTTGGCGCCGATGCCCATCCGCCGCGCCGCACCGACCAGGGCGAGAGCCGCCTCCGGGCCGGGGCAGGTGACCTCCAGCGACGCGCTGCGACCGGGCTCGGTGAGCGAGCCGTGAGCCAGAAACGCGCCCCGCCAAGCGGCTTCGGCATCGCCGACCGAGCCGGCGACGATCTGCGGCGGCAACCCGCGGACCGGCCGACCGCGTTGATCGATCAGTCCGGTCTGCCGGGCGAGTGAGTCGCCGCCGGCGACCACCCGCACCACGTACCTGGTCCCCTTGCGGATGCCGGACGCGGCCAACACCTGCACATCGGCGACATGGCCGTACAGCTCGCCGATCTCCTTCCGCAGCCGCCGGGCCACCGCACCGGTGTCCAGTTCCGCCTCGACGATCACCCGGCCGGCCACGATGTGCAGGCCGCCCGCGAACCGGAGCAGTGCGGACACCTCGGCCTTGCGGGCCGACACCTTGCTCACCGCCACCCGGCTGAGCTCGTCCTTCACGGTGGCCGTCATCGCCATCCCGGGCACTCCCTGTCCGTCATCGCTACGACTCCCCCACTGCTGCGTTCCGGTCGTCCTGCTTGCCGAGTCGAAATACTTCCCGGTCGAAATTTCCTGCGGTCACCCACCCGCCGGTCACCTCGACAGGCCCAACCGTTCACCGCCCGCCGGTGACCGGCCGAGCACCTCGGACAGCGACACCGACAACTTGATCGGGTCGTGCCGCGCGGTTCCCGGGACGGCCACATCGTGCAGGTCCAGGACGGCCCCGAGCCGATGCGCGGCCGACCGCAGACGCTGCGGCAGCGCCACCGAGGCACGGTCCGCGAGCACGGAGTCGACCCGGAGGTTCGGGGCGTGTGCTGAGAGTACGTCCAGGTGTTGCTCCGGCGAGAATCCCTCTGTCTCCCCGGGTTGGGCGGCCAGGTTCAGCACCACCAGCCGATCGGCGAGACTGCCCGCGATCGCTGAGGCCATGTCGGGCAGCAGCAGGTGCGGCAACACGCTGGTGAACCACGACCCGGGACCGAAGGTGATCAGATCGGCCTGTTCGATCGCGGTGAGTGCCTCCTGGCAGGCGGTCGCATCGCCCGGTTCGAGGGTGACGCTGCGGACCTGGCCCGGGGTGGTCGCGACGGCAACCTGTCCGCGAATCCGCCGCACCGCGAACGGGTCCTCGTCCAACCCTTCGACCTCGGCGACGATGTCCAGCGGTTGGCAGGACATCGGCAGCACCCGGCCACGGGCACCCATGATCGCGCCGGCGGCATCGAGCGCGGCCACCGGATCGCCCAGCACCTGACCGAGTCCGACCAGCACGATGTTGCCGACCGGGTGACCGGCCAACGCGCCCTCACCGCGGAAGCGATGCTGAAAGGTCGATCCCCAGAGGTCGCCGGCCTCCGTCGGCTCGGCCAGCGCGGTCAGCGCCATCCGCAGATCGCCCGGTGGCACGATGCCAGGGACCTCCCTGCGCAACCGACCGGAGGAGCCGCCATCGTCGGCGACGGTGACGACGGCCGTGATGTCGACGTCGAGCCGAACGAGCGCGGTGAGCATGACGTGCAAGCCGTGGCCGCCACCCAACGCGACCACCTTCGGCCGGGGCGAACCTGGACTTCCCACTACTCCCTGCCCAGATCGCGATGGACGACCTGGACTGCGAGCGCATCGCCCTCGAGCCGGCGGCGGAGTTCTTCGGCAACCGCGACACTGCGATGCTTTCCGCCGGTGCAGCCGACGGCCAACGTCAGGTAGCGCTTGCCTTCGCGCTGGTAACCGCCACTGATCAGGTCGATGAGTTCGACGTACCGGTCGAGGAACTCGGTCGCGCCCTCCTGTGAGAGCACATAGTCCGAGACATCCTGATCGCGCCCGGTGTGATCGCGCAGCTCCGGTATCCAGTGCGGATTCGGTAGGAACCGCATGTCGATCACCAGGTCGGCGTCCAGCGGCAGGCCGTACTTGAACCCGAACGACACCACGGTCAATGACGCCCGGCGCTCCGGTGCGGAGTGCGCGAACGCCCGCTCCACCTCGGCCCGCAACTGGTGCACGGAGAGCTCGGAGGTGTCGACGACGACATCGGCCTCGAGCCGCAACGGCTCGAGCACGGCGCGCTCGGCGGCCACTCCGTCGGCGAGCCGGCCCCCGCCCTGCAACGGATGCGAGCGGCGGTTGGCCTCGTACCGCCGGATGAGTGCGGCGTCGCTGGCCTCCAGGAACAGCACCCTGGGGCGGTACCCGCGCAGGTCGAGGTCCTTGATCACCGCTGCCAGATCCTCGGTGAACGCTCGTGATCTGACGTCCAGCACGATCGCGATCCGGGTGACGTCCCCGCTGGTCCGCGAACCCAGGTCGACCATGGTGGTGATCAGCTCCGGCGGCAGGTTGTCGACCACGAACCAACCCATGTCCTCCAGGCATTTCGCCGCCGTCGACCGCCCGGCACCGGACAGTCCGGAGACGATCGCCACCTGGATCCCGGCCTTCGATCCGTTCTCGTGCGAGTGGACGTGCTCGGCGCCACCGTCCCGGGAGACCCGGCCATCGCTTGCTGCTGCCATTTCAGGCCCCTCCCGGTACCCCGTCGCCGAACCCGTTGACCGACACGGCGGGTTCCTGCGTGCCCGACGACGGTATCGGTACCGGCGCCGGCACTGCTGCCGGCACCTCCGATCGTCCGCGCCCGGCCGGCCGGACCGGGCCGACGGCCGCCTGCCCGGCCCCTTCGGCGAGTGCGGCGACCACCGCCTCGGCTGTCCGACGGCCGACCCCTGGAACCTCGAGGATGTCCTCGACGCCCGCCCGCCGCAGAGCCGCCACCGACCCGAAATGCCGGACGAGCGCCTTGCGCCTGACCTCGCCGAGACCTGCCACGTTGTCCAGCGCGGACACCGTCATCGACTTCGAGCGCTTGGCCCGGTGGTAGGTGATCGCGAACCGGTGCGCCTCGTCCCGCAACCGCTGCAGCAGGTACAGCGCCTCGCTGGTCCGCGGGAAGATGATCGGCTCGTCCTGTGCCGGGACCCAGACCTCCTCGAGCCGCTTGGCCAGCCCGCAGATCGTGATGTCGACGATGCCCAGCTCGGCGAGTTCGGTCGCCGCGGCATTGACCTGCGGAGCGCCGCCGTCGACCACCAGCAACTGCGGCGGGTAGGCGAACCGGCGCGGCCGGCCGGTGGTCGGGTCGATGCCGCGCCGGTAGGTCGGCTCGTCGTCCGCGACGATCCCGTTCTCCTGGACCACCGTCCCTGCAGCGTCACCGGTGCCGTCATCGCCGCCGGAGTCCTCTTGAACGTCATTCGACGCGGCCTCGGCGGCGTCCTTCTTCGCGCCGTGGGTGAACCGCCGCCGCACGACCTCGGCGATGGACGCGACATCGTCGCCCGGATGTTCGCGGATGGCGAACCGGCGGTAGTCGCTGCGCTTGGGCAGCCCGTCCTCGAACACCACGAGTGATGCCACCACATCGGTACCCATCACGTGCGAGACGTCGATGCACTCGATCCGTAGCGGCGCGACGTCCATCCCGAGGGTGTCGGCGAGCTCAGTGAGCGCGGCGGACCGGGCGGTCAGGTCGCTGGCCCGCTTCAGCCGGTGCTGGGTCAGCGCCTCGGCCGCGTTGCGGGTAACCGTCTCGGCCAACGCGCGCTTGTCGCCGCGCTGCGGCACCCGCAACGACACCCGGGACCCCCGCAGATCCGAGAGCCACCCGGTGAGCTCCTCCTCGGTGGCGGCCTCCTGGGTCGGCAGCACCGGCACCAGGATCTCCCGCGGCACCGCGGTGGCTCCGTCGTCGTCGGCGCGGCCACCGTAGAACTGCAGCAGGAAGTTCTCGATCAGCGACCCCAGACCGGCCGGGCCGGCACTGTCGGCGTCCACGTCGACGATCCAACCGCGTTGGCCGCGGACCCGGCCGCCGCGGACGTGGAACACCTGCACCGAGGCAAGCAGGTCGTCGGCCGCGATGCCGACCACGTCGGCATCGGTGCCGTCCCGCAGCACCACCGCCTGCTTCTCCACCGCCCGGCGGAGCGCACCCAGGTCGTCCCGCAGCCTGGCGGCCTTCTCGAAATCGAGTTCCGCGGCCGCCGCCGCCATCTCCCGCTCCAACCGGCGGATCAACGGGTCGGCCTTGCCGGCCATGAAATCGCAGAAGTCGTCGACGATCTCGCGGTGTTCCTCGGCGGTGACCTGACCGGTGCAGGGGGCCGAACACTTGCCGATGTATCCCAGCAGGCAGGGCCGGCCGATCTGCTGGGAACGCCGGAAGACACCCGCAGAGCAGGTGCGAGCGGGAAAGACCCGCAGCAGCATGTCCAGTGTTTCCCGGATCGCCCAGGCATGGGCGTACGGCCCGAAGTAGCGGACCCCCTTGCGATGCGGCCCGCGCATCACCTGCAGCCGGGGGTACTCCTCGCCGATCGTGACGGCCAGCTCCGGGTAGGACTTGTCGTCGCGGTAGCGCACGTTGAACCGCGGGTCGAACTCCTTGATCCAGTTGTATTCCAGCTGCAGGGCCTCGACCTCGGTCGACACCACGGTCCACTCGACCCCGCCGGCGCTGGTGACCATCTGGGCGGTACGCGGGTGCAGCCCGGCGATGTCGGCGAAATAGGAATTGAGCCGTTGCCGCAGACTCTTCGCCTTGCCGACGTAGATGACCCGGCCGCCCGGATCCCGGAACCGGTACACGCCGGGCGAGTCCGGGATGGTGCCCGGGGC
>Ga0164308_10000941_pt1 | contig 15703 bp, 11 predicted proteins | sample Whisoiple_246_MG_FD_109983 | JGI IMG/M metagenome (GOLD analysis project Ga0164308, IMG submission 109983) | Soil microbial communities amended with fresh organic matter from upstate New York, USA - Whitman soil sample_246_MG | ecosystem: Environmental > Terrestrial > Soil > Unclassified >...
CCGCACTTGGCCGCCACGTGGTGGAGCTTGCTGTCGTCGAAGCGAAGAGCCGTGGCGAAGCCTGGTTCGGCTCCCACCTTGATCATGCACTTGTCGATGGTGGCGCCGGTGCCGCTGGCGCACTTGTCGTTCATCGAGGTGCTGACGGTCTTCTGACCAGTCTCGGCGCTCTCGCGGAACATGATGATCTTGGCGTCCTGGCCGCCGAGCTCGATCACGGAGCGGACGTCGGGATGCTTTTCCTCGACGGCCAAGGTGACGGCGTTCACCTCTTGCACGAACTTGGCACCGGTCGGCTCGACCAAAGGTCCCGAGCCGGAGCCGGTGGTGAAGATACGGAAGTCCCCGGGAGCGCGGTCGGGGAAGGCAGCCAGGATGGCTTCGAGCAGCTCCAGGCACTTCTCCGGCTGCTTGGTGTGATGGCGCTGGTAGTCGCTCCAGACGATGCGCTTGTCGCTCGCGTCGATGACGACGGCTTTCACCGTGGTCGAGCCGACGTCGAGACCGATCACCAGCTGGCCCATTGAGTCGTCCATAAGCGTCATCTCCCGTCACCGAGCCCGAGCGGCCTGCTTACCCGGACGGCGCACCGCCGCCCGACTGACGCTGACGTCAGTGTGCGTAGTCTTGCCCGAAAAGTGGGGTCCGGAAAAGGACGAACACGCACGAATTGCGTGGCGGAGGAAGAATCCCGCGGCGCCGTGGCCGGCAGCGGCGCCCCCATGGTAGCAACGCCCCCCGTGGGGGCCGCGAAAAAGGCACTGGGCAGCCGAAGCCGGGACAGTAAGCCGCCGCGCGAGGGCAAGAAGGACAAGCCTGCCCCGGCCCGCGGCCAGGCGGCGCGAACTGAGCGCAAGCAGCAGATCCTGGTCAGCGCGCGCGAGGTTTTCGCCAAGCGCGGCTATGCGCGCACCACCGTGGACGACATCGCGCTCGAGGCCGGGGTCGCGCGCGGGACGTTCTATCTCTACTTCGACGACAAGCGGGATGCGTTCGAAGAGCTCGTCGATGGGTTCGCCGGCCAGATCGGAGCTTCGATCGTCCGCATCGTCACCGATGACCCGAAGCGCACCGTGGCGGCGCAGGTACTCGAGAACATTCGCGCCATCTTGGGCGTTTGTTTGGCCGAGCGCACGATGACCAAGATCCTCTTCACCGATGCCGTCGGCGTGGATCCGGAGTTCGAGCACAAGCTCACGACCTTCTACGATTCGGTCGTGCAGCTGCTCACCGAGAGCCTCAAAGACGGGCAAGCCCTCGGCGTGGTGGCCGACGGGGAGCCGCGGGTGCTCGCCTACCTGACCATCGGGGCGCTGAAAGAGCTCCTCTATCAGGCCGTGACTTTGGGTCTGGCTGCCGAAAGCGCGGAGGCACTGACCAAGCAGGTCTACGATTTTCTCTGCCTCGGCTACCTGCGGGTCGACACTGACGCCGCAGGCAAAAAAGTCCGACCAGGGCGGCGCGCCTAGACCCTGCCGTCTGCTCCGTTGGAACGTTTCTGGATTGTTTCGTAACCCCGGGCGGGCATGAGATGGCTGCCCGCCCTGTTTCCACTCCGTTGGCCTCGCGAGGTGCCGTCATGAGTGGAGAAGCATCGGCGGATTCTCCCGAAATACCGGTAGATTTCGTGGCGCCCGGGGGTACGTTCGCGGCCGCTACGATGTTCGATCCCGGCACAGAAAACCCAGCGAGTCTCGCCTTCGTCGAGGCCCTCTTCGCGTCCTACTTGGAGAACCCCAGCTCCGTTCCCGCCGACTGGCGTTCCTACTTCGACCGCACGACGGAAGGCCCCACGCGGGTGGGTCCCACCTTCAAGGCGCGCTCGGTGTTCGATCCCGGCCCTTCGACCTTCCGCAAGAACGGCGATTCGCATCGAGAGAGTGGCCCCACCAATGGCAACGGCAATGGTCATGGGGCATCCAGCGAGCCGGTCGAAGCTGCGCGCGGCACGACCGCGAATGCCCTGGCTGCTCAAGATCGCGTGGACGCGCTCGTGCGCGCCTATCGCGTTCGCGGGCACATGGTGGCGCAGATCGATCCGCTCGGCCTGCCCCGCTCGGCGCAGCCCGAGCTGGACCCGAGCTTCTACGGACTCAGCGGGGAGGACATGGATCGCGTGTTCTCCAGCCGCACCATCTTCGGCGCGCAGACGCTCGAGCTGCGCGAGATCATTCGTCGCCTCAGCCACACCTACTGCCGCTCGATCGGCGTGCAGTTCATGCACATCGACGACTTGGAGGTGAAGAACTGGCTCCAGGAGCGGATGGAGGGCACGCTCAATCGTCTGCGCCTGAGCCGCGAGGAACAGCTGCGTATTCTGGTCAAGCTGACGGACGCCGTCATCTTCGAGGAGTTCGTGCAGAAGAAGTTCTTGGGTGCCAAGAGCTTCTCGCTCGAAGGCTCAGAGAGCTTGGTGCCGCTCTTGTCGTTCGCGATCGAGCGTGCAGCGCTGCACGGGGTGAACGAGGTCGTGCTCGGCATGGCCCATCGCGGCCGTTTGAACGTGCTGGCCAACATTCTCGGCAAGAGTCCGCGCAACATTTTCCGCGAGTTCGCCGACGTCGACCCCGAGCTCTTCTTCGGCAGCGGCGACGTGAAGTATCATCTGGGCCACAGCTCGGACTACGTCACCGCCAGCGGCAAGCGCGTCCATCTTTCGCTGTGCTTCAACCCGAGCCACCTCGAGTACGTGAACCCGGTGGCGCTCGGGCGCGTACGCGCCAAGCAGGATCGCATGGGGGACGCCTCCCGCATGCGCAAGTGCGCGATCCTCATCCACGGTGACGCTGCCTTCGCTGGCGAAGGCGTGGTGCAGGAAACGTTCAACCTTTCCCAGCTCGAGGCCTATGCCACGGGCGGTACCATCCACGTCATCGTCAACAATCAGATCGGCTTCACCACGCCGCCGTCCGAGGCGCGCTCCAGCACCTACGCGACGGACGTGGCAAAAATGCTGCAAATCCCCATCTTCCACGTCAACGGGGAAGATCCGGAAGCGGTGGCGCAAGTGGTCTTGATGGCCATGGACTTCCGCCGCACGTTCTCCCGTGACGTGGTGATCGACATGTACGGCTACCGCCGGCACGGTCACAACGAGAGCGACGAGCCGGCGTTCACCCAGCCGTTGCTCTACAAGGCGATTGCCGAGCGTCCCAGCGTCCGCGACGGCTACCTCGAGCACCTCTTGCGCCTGAACGAGGTGACCCGTGACGAGGCCGATCAGATCGCGGTCGAACGTCGGGCGCAGCTCGACCTCGAGCTGAGCGAGGCCCGGCGGGCCGATTATGTGCGCACCCACGATTGGCTCGGTGGCGTGTGGCAGGGTTATCAGGGCGGCCCCGAGGCGGAGGTCCCCGACGTCGACACCGGGATCCCCGCCGACACGGTGCGCGAGCTCATGAACAGGGTCTGCGAGATCCCCGCGGATTTCACGGCGAACAAGAAGATCGTGCGCCTGTTCAAGCAGCGCCAGGAAATGGGCGAAGGCAAGCGTCCCTTCGACTGGGGCGGCGGCGAAACGCTGGCGCTTGCCAGCTTGGTCACCAGCGGCGTGCGCGTCCGCTTGACCGGACAGGACTGCGGTCGAGGAACGTTCTCGCATCGCCATGCCGTCTTGCACGATGCCGAGAACGGCCGGCGCTTCATGCCGCTCGCCCACATGGCGTCCGAGCAGGGGCCGATCGAAATCGCCAACAGTCCGCTCAGCGAGGCCGGCGTGCTCGGCTTCGACTACGGCTACAGCTTGGACTTCCCGGATGCGCTCGTGATGTGGGAGGCGCAGTTCGGCGACTTCGTGAACGCCGCCCAAGTCATCATCGACCAGTTCATTTCCTCCGCGGAGGACAAGTGGAAGCGCCTGAGTGGCCTCGTCATGCTCTTGCCGCATGGCTTCGAGGGGCAGGGGCCCGAGCACTCGAGCGCGCGCCTGGAGCGCTTCCTCACCCTGGCGGCCGAGGAAAACATGCAAATTTGCCAGCCCACGACGCCGGCTAACTTCTTTCACCTCCTCAGGCGGCAGGTCGTGCGCCGCTGGCGCAAGCCCCTCGTCGTCCTGACGCCGAAGAGTCTGCTGCGTCACCCCGAAGCGATCAGCCAGGTTGGCGACTTCGAGCGGGGCGGCTTCCAGCGCATCCTGCCCGATCAGCGCGAGAATCAGGCTGTCACCAAGCGCATCTTCTTGTGCACTGGCAAGGTCTACTACGAGCTCGTGCAGAGGCGCACCGAGCTCAAGCGCGACGACGTGGCCATCTTGCGCCTGGAGCAGCTCTATCCGCTCACCGAGCAGCATCTGGCCGCGCACCTCGACCAGTACCCGAGTGGCACGCCGGTCGTGTGGGTTCAGGACGAGCCGGAGAACATGGGAGCCTGGCGTTTCTTGCTCGCCACGTTCGGACGAACCTTGCTCGGCAAGTTTCCGTTCGAGGTCGCCTCTCGTCCCGCTTCGGCCAGTCCCGCGACGGGCTCCGCGCACACGCACAAGCTCGAGGGCGAGCGCCTGATGGAAACGGCCTTCAAGGGCTGACTGTCGGTGTGTATTCTTTCGCCTCTATCGCTTGCCGGATCTCGGGCGAGCGAGCAAGATCCGGCGCGTTTGGCGCCGGCGTTTCTCGGACAGAACAACCCAGCCAAGCAGCGACAACACTAGGAAGCGAAGTAGGGAGCCCAAAAAGATGGCCGTCGAGCTCAAGGTGCCGCCAGCGGGCGAGTCGATCACGGAAGTGCAGATCGGCGAGTGGCTGAAGAAAGAAGGAGACGCAGTGCGTCGCGACGAGGTGCTCGTCGTCATCGAAACGGACAAAGTCACCGTCGAGGTCGCTGCGCCCGAGGATGGAATCCTGTCCAAGATCCTCATTCGCTCGGGACAAGACGCGGCCGTGGGTGACGTGGTGGGCATGTTCGAGCCAGGCGCCGTGCCGGCCGCAGTCGGTGCTAGCTCGTCGCAGCCTGTCGAGGTGAAGCCGCCCGCCCCCAAAGCCGAGATCGTTCCGCCTCCTGCTCCGACGCCCGTCGTCGCGAGTGGCGATCGCCCTTCGGAGCCGCCTAGTGTCCGCGACTCGATTCCGCCGCAGGGTTTTGCCCGCGTCATGCCCGCGGCACGTCGCGCCGCCGCGGATGCCGGCATCGATCCAGCGACGGTGACGCCGTCTGGCCCTGGCGGCCGCGTGCTGAAGGAAGACGTCCAGCGTCAGGCGGCGCTCAAGGCACCCCGAGCACCCGCGATTGCCGCCCCGGCGGCTCCGCGCAGTCCCGACGAACGAGGCGAGGAGGTCGTCAACATGACGCCGATGCGCCGCAAGATTGCCGAGCGCTTGGTCGAAGCGCAGCAGAGCATGGCGCTCTTGACCACCTTCAACGAGGTCGACATGTCGGGTGTCATGGCCCTGCGCAAGCAGTACCAGGACTCGTTCGTGAAGAAGTACGGCATCAAGCTCGGCTTCATGTCCTTCTTCGTGAAGGCTTCGATCGAAGCGCTGAAGGAGTTCCCGGCCGTCAACGCCGAGGTGAACGGTCGGCAGATCGTCTACAAGAACTACTTCGACATCGGCGTTGCCGTCGGTGGCGGCAAGGGGCTGGTAGTTCCGGTCATTCGCAACGCCGATCGCCTGAGTTTCTCCGAGGTCGAGCGCAGCATCGCCGACTATGGCGCTCGTGCGCAGAAGAACGACATCAAGCTCGAGGAACTGGCGGGCGGAACGTTCACGATCAGTAACGGCGGCGTCTACGGATCCATGCTCTCGACGCCGATCGTCAACCCTCCCCAGAGTGGCATCTTGGGTTTGCACAACATCGTCGAGCGTCCAGTGGCCATCGCTGGCAAGGTGGAGATTCGGCCGATCATGTATCTGGCGCTGACGTACGACCATCGCATCGTCGATGGCCGCGAGGCGGTGACCTTCTTGCGGCGCGTCAAGGAGTGCATCGAAGATCCGGCGCGCATCCTGATTGAAGTCTGAGACCAACATGACAGACCACGACGTGGTGTTCATCGGCGGCGGACCCGCCGGCTACACGGGCGCGATTCGCGCAGCGCAGCTCGGCTTCCGCACGGCATGCATCGAGCTCGAGGCCAAACTCGGCGGCACCTGCCTGCGGGTCGGCTGCATCCCGAGCAAGGCCTTGCTCGAAGCCAGCGAGAAATACGAGAGCACGCGCCATCATTTGGCCGAGTTCGGCGTACGGGTGGGCGAGGTCGGACTCGACTTGCCCCAGATGATGAAGCGCAAGGACACCATCGTCGACGGGCTGACCGGGGGCGTGGACTTCTTGTTCAAGAAGAACAAGGTGACGCGCTACTTGGGTCACGCGCGGATCGTGGCCGCGGGCGGACCGACCGGTGTGCGCATCGCCATCACCGATGGTGCAGGTAGCACGACCGAGATCACTGCCGATCACGTGATCATCGCAACGGGCTCGAATGTTGCGCCTCTGCGCGGCGTGGAGGTCGATGGCGACCGCATCGGTACGAGCACCGAGGCATTGTCCTTTCCCGAAGTGCCGAAGTCGCTCGTCGTGATTGGAGCCGGCTACATTGGCCTCGAGATGGGCTCCGTGTGGCGTCGCCTGGGCACGCAGGTGACCATCGTCGAGTACTTGGATCGCATCCTGCCGGGGATGGACCTCGAGATTGCGCGCGAGGCGCTCAAGCTGTTCAAGAAGCAAGGCTTCGAGTTCAGGCTGGGCTCGAAGGTCACCTCTGCGCGCCGCGACGGCGACGCGGCAATCGTGGAAATCGAGGGCCAAGAGCCCCTGCGAGCAGAACGGGTGCTGCTATCTGCTGGCCGCGTGCCGAACACCGAAGGGCTCGGCCTGGACGAAATCGGCGTCGAGCGCGACCGACGCGGCTTCGTCGTGGCCGACGGCAACTATCGCACCAACGTGCCTGGCCTCTATGCCGTGGGGGACGTGATCGGCGGAGCCATGCTCGCCCACAAAGCCGAAGAAGAGGGCGTCGCCTGCGTCGAGCTCATCTCGGGCACGCACGGCCACGTCAACTACGATGCCATTCCGGGTGTGGTGTACACGGAGCCCGAGATCGCCACGGTAGGTCGCACCGAGGAACAGCTGAGCGAAATCGGAGTCGCGTTCAAGAAGGGCGTCTTCAGCTTCATCGCCAACGGGCGCGCGCGAGCCTTGGGCTCGACGGCAGGCAAGGTGAAGATCTTGGCCGATGCGAACACCGACCGAGTGCTGGGGGTCCACATCATCGGCCCGCGCGCAGGCGACCTGATTGCGGAAGCCGTCGCCGCCATCGAGTTCGGTGCCAGCTCCGAAGACATCGCCCGCACCTGCCACGCGCACCCGACGCTGTCGGAGGCGATGCGCGAAGCAGCGCTCGCCGTCACCGACCGCATCCGTCAGGCCTGAGGCGTCCCCGCTACGACCCACGTTGGAAGGGCTTTCTCCCACGGCCGTTGGCCTGTGAGCGAACTGTAGGGTGTCCCACCTAGTGGGGTGGCCACTCACTTACTGCTGGAAATGGGGCAAAGAGGACGTTACGTCCCGATTGTCCACATTCGCCCTCACGCTAAGCTTGCAGCGTGAGGTGGTCGCGATTGCTGTGGCTGGCCGTGGCCTGCGCTTGGTCGGCCTCGGCCTGCAACCTGTACAACAGCATCCTGCTCGGGGAGGCCGAAGGCGACGACGGTGCGGACGCGGGTGGCTCGAGCTCGGGCGGGCGCGCTGCGGGTGGCGCCGGTGGGACCGGGAGTGGTGGCGCCCCCTCTGGCGGCGGCGGCCTCGGTGACGGCGGGGACGGCGACGGTGGCCTCGGCTTCGGTGGCGTAGGCGACGGCGGTAGCGACCCCGGCGGCGGCGGCACCGGTGGCGAAGGTGACGGTGGGACCGATGGCACCGGTGGCATCGGCGACACAGGCGGCAGTGGCAGCGGCGGTGGCAGTGGCGGCTCGCCTCCACTCCCGCCGATTGGCCTGATCGACGACTTCAAGCTCGTGGGCACGGCCTCCTACGATAATGCGCCGTTTCACGGAGCTTGGGACCGCTACATCCAACCGGGTGGAACGTGGGCGGTCACGTTGACCTCGGCGATGGTGCAGGCTCGTCCCGACGACGCTCAGAACATCGCCATCCACGTGGCCGCGACGACGCTCGATTCCTGGGGCGCCGGCGTCCTCGTCACGGTGCAGGGCGGAAACGCCATGGACTGGACCGAAGTCGAGGGCATCAGGTTCGACATCGCGACGATGAACGGCGAGACGGGGCTTCGAGTGGGTATCGCGGACATCAATTCTCATCTGCCCGTCTGCATGACCGTCAACGGCGGCGCGGATTGCGACAAGCACATGCGCGCGGCGCAGACCTTCACCATCGACGACACGTTCACGACGGTCGACATTCCGCTGGCTGCCTTCACCGACCTGTGGATCGACGGGCGCACGTCGGCTCTGGATGTGACGGCCATCTGTGCCCTCCATTTCCAGCTCGACCCCACGGGCACGGCCGTGGACTACTACGTAGACAACGTCGAAACGTACTGAGCTCTGCCGTCGAGCGGCCCTGGTCCGGGCGCGCGCTCGCCCGGCCGCTCCGACGCCGGCTGGAAACCTACCAGCGCGCTGTAGTGGGTATCCCACCTCGTAGGCATCGCGCGTACTCGGGCGTTCAAATACACCTTCGATGGGCCGCGGTTTCGATTGTCTCTGCGGACTCGAACGCTAAGCTGAGAGCGTGAAGTCTTCGCGTTGGTTGTGGCTCGCCGCCCTATTGGTGGCGCCCGCCTGCAACCTCTACAACCTCGACTTGCTGGGCGACGCCCACGGGGACGACGGGCCGAGCGGTGGAAACGCTTCCGGGGGCAACGACAACACCGGGGGCGGCGCCGAGGACGGCGGTGCGAACGGTAGCGGCGGCGACACGGGAGGCACCGAGACCGGTGGCGACACCAGCGCCGGCGGCATGAACCTGGGCGGCGACAATAGCGGCGGCGGTAGCGAGTCCGGCGGCGGTACGGGTGGCGGCGAAGACGGTGGTAGCGGCGGCGGCAGTGGTGGCAGCACCCCCATCGTCTACGTGGGAATGATCGACACGTTCTCCGATACGACGGCGAGCTATTCCAAGATGCCGTTCTATGGCACGTGGGCCCGCTACGCGCAGGACCAGGACGACAGCCTTTTCACCGCGGCTTCGGTAACGGCGATGATGCAGCCGCGCCCCGATGACGCCGCGAACGGGGCATTCCACGTGGCAGCGACCATGCTGGACGATTGGGGCGTCGGGGTTTTCGTGACGCTCAAGAATGGGTCCGCGGTGAACCTCAGTGATGCCACCGGTATTCGCTTCAATGCGATCTCGATGAATACCGAGACCATCCTCAAGGTTGCGTTGGCTGATATCAACTCGCATCGCAACATCTGCACGACCGTGAACTCCGGGGCAGACTGTGACAAGCACATGCGGACCGTCACGAGCTTTGCCCTCGGTGCGACTTGGGCCGAGGTCGAGCTGCCGTTGTCGGACTTCGTGGACAAGGTCATCGATGGGGTCAACGATCGGACCTCTGACCTGGACGTGACTCAAGTATTCGCCATCCATTTCCAGCAGGATCCGGACGACGAAGCGGTCGATTTCTACCTCGACGATCTCGAAATCTATTGAGGGTTCCCGGCGTGGCTGCTCAGCCCGGCTTGCCGCGGCTCGTGCCCATGACGCGCGTGCGCACGGAGTAGACGCTGTCGCCGCTCAAGATGCCGCCGCGGCCGAACAAACGCCCGCGTTCCCAATTGGAGAGGCCGAGCTCCGGACGACTCAGCGCGTACTGGCCGTCGACCCAGCGCGTGAAGCCGTCGCCGACGAAGGGCGCATCGACACTCTCGTAGAATCGTTCGTGCGCGGCTTGGTCCTCGCTACACAGGCAGGCGACGAACTTGGGGCTCTGCTGATTGAACAGCTGGACCGCCTCGGCCACGTCGTCCACGAGGCAGAGGGTCACCTCCGGGCTACCTTCCCACTCCCACTCGTGGCCGAGCTCGGTTCGGGCGATCGGCTCCGCTTGAGACTCCTGGTGTGTGCCGTCGGCGCGCTGCACGGGGACCAGGCGGGTGAACAGGTCCTCGGGCACGGCGCCTTCGCTTCCGCTCGCCACGTGCAGCTTGTAGCTCGTCTGCCGGCGCTGGGCGGCGCGCTCGAGTCCGCGCAAGAATGCCGGCACGAGCTGTGCGGCAGCCGAGCGCACGATGCAGCAGGTGTTCAAGGTGTTGCACACCTTGCGATCGAGCGAATCGGACACGCACGCTTCCAGATTCGCTGGGCTGGCGGTCGGGTCGGCGACGATCCACGCGCCGCCAGTCCCGTGTAGGCTGACCGGGACGCCCGCGCTCTGGGCCAGCGTGCCCAGCGTGGCCACGGCCGGACCGCTGCCCCGGGCCACGGCGAGGGACAATCGCGCATCCAAGAAGAGCGCCCAGCCCGCGGCATGCGCGGCGCTGTCCACAATCGTCACCGCGCCGCGGGGAAGACCGGCCTGGTCGAGTGCAGGCCACGTGCAAAGCTCGAGGATTTTCTTGGCGGTGCCGAGCGCGTCGCTGCCGATGCGGAAGACGACCGCGTTGCCGCCGCGCAAAACTCCCGTTGCGTCCGAAACGACGTTCGGGCGCCCCTCGAAGACGAAGGCCACGACACCGAGCTCCGCGCCGAGGAGCTCGGCCTTCCAGCCCTCGTGAGCGACCGTCTCCAGCACTCGGCCGCGCACCGAGCGAGCGCCCTGCCAGGCGCGAAGCCCCTCGGCCATGCTCTTGCGCATCGCTTCCGAGGTCTCGAGCCGCGTCGTCGAGCGACCACGTGCTCGGGCGCGCTCGACGTCCCGCGCATTTTCCAACACGACCTCGCGCCAGACCTGGTCGTCCTCCAGCCGGGCCGCGAAGGTGCGGAAGAAGGTCTCGATCTGAGCGTCCGAGGCCGCCCGGAGGGCCGGAAGGGCATCCGTGGCACGGGAGACCGCGTCTTGGGCGAGCTTTCGCTCGGCCTGGGGGATGTGCAGGACCTGGCCCCCGGCCGGGACCACGAACAGGGCGTCCCCCGGCCGAAAAGCCCGGGCGAGGTCGGCATCGACGGTCAGGACCCCGTCATTTCCCACCAAAATTCGCATGCCCGCTTCCAGGCCGAGCAGGGGCTCCACGTGATTCATGGGGCGAAAACTCCCCCGGTCCAGTGGGCTTGTCAAAAACGGGTCCCGCGGACCCTCCGGAGCAGAAAAAAGGCTCGCCGGACTCTTGCCAGGCGGGCCGCCCGCGATGAAAAACGGGCCTCCAGATGACCACCATCGACCTCCGTGGAAAAAGAGCGCTCGTAGCGGGCGTGGCCGACGCGACTGGTTTCGGTTTCGCCATCGCCAAGTCGCTGGCCGCCTGTGGCGCCGAGGTTGCCGTCGCAAGTTGGCCGCCGGCACTCGGCATCTTCGAGACGATGCTGCGGCGCGGCAAGCTGGACGACGCGCGGCGCCAGGACGACGGCTCGCTGCTCGACTTCAGCAAGATCTATCCGCTGGACGCTGCCTACGACACGATGGAGGACGTGCCCGCCGACGTGCGGGACAACAAGCGCTACTCGGAGCGCGGTGACTTCACGATTGCCGGTCTGGAGCAAAGTTGGCGCAAGGATTTTGGGGCCGACTCGCTCGATATCCTCGTGCATTCGCTCGCCAACGGCCCGGAGGTTGCCAAGGACGTCATCGACACCAGTCGTCGCGGCTACCTGGCCGCGGTCGGCGTCAGCGCCTATTCGATGGTGAACATGGTCAGCAAGTTCGGTCCGCTGATGCGTCGGGGGGGATGTGCACTCAGCCTCACCTACCTCGCGGCCCAGCAGGTCATCCCTGGCTACGGAGGTGGCATGAACGCTGCAAAGGCTGCGCTCGAGAGCGACACCAAGTATCTCGCCTACCAGGCTGGCCGTCGTTACGGGATCCGGGTCAACACGATCTCTGCCGGACCCTTTGCCAGCCGCGCAGCCAGCGCCACCGGCATCATTCAAGAGTACATCGAGCACTACGAAAAACATGCCCCGCTCCAGGAACGACTGACGCAGGAAGAGGTGGCCAATGTGGTCACTTTCGTGGCAAGCCCGCTCGCCAGCGGCATCACCGGGACGACGGTGTTCGTGGACAAGGGCTTCCATGCCATGGGCATGAGCTACGGCTGACTCGATCTTTTGCCTCTAGCTCGAATCTTTGCTGGCCCTGCTCGGCCCGAATTGATGAGCCCGCGCGCTCTACTGGTCGACTCACGGGTCGGCTGACCGCTGCCGCCCGCCCTGCGCGCGGGTAACGTGCCGAAATCGGGAACGTTTGCGAAACGCCACCGATGGCGTCGAATCGTTGCTTGCGGCGCGCCGCAGGCGGCCTCACGCTGGCTGAGCTGCGGGACCCGAGAGGGTGCCCTATCTGGGGAGATGGGGAATGGGGTTTGGACCCCATCGGTTGGCTGGAGAACAGGCAGACATGCGCGGAGAAGGGACGCGAGACGAGATGACCCTCTTGGTCATCGAACACGGTGCCGAGTGGCCTGCCTGGGCAGGACTGCTCAGGGAGCTGGCGCCGAATTGTGCGGTGGAGGCGCAGCTGCCGCGTGAAGCGTACCAGGCCTTTGCGGACCGTCTTTTGGCACGACTCGCGCGCTTGCGGGAGCAGAGAGTCAGCTTACGCGGGGCAGGTTTCGCTTGCGCCCTCAGGCCACATCGTGACGTCGCACAGTTGGCAAAGCTGCGTCGTGCTCTGTGCGAAGGCGTGGTCGAGCGCTTGCGCGATCGAGCTCGGGTGGGCGAGTCGAGCACGGGCAAGCCGAATGGCGGCGCAGCGAATGCCGCCGAGCAGCTGATCATCGGTGGTGGTGATTGGCGGCGCGGGTTCGAGGAAGCGCGCGCACGTGGCGAGCTGATTGCGCTCTGGAGCGACCTGTCCGAGCTGGTCCCTAGCCGGCTCGTTTCCCTGCGTTTCGACGAGGGAATGAGCAGCGGGCTCTATCCGGTCTCCGGCCCGCGTTCTCTCTCGACGGGAACCTTCGAAGGCTGAACAGCGGGTAGCTCGGCGTCGGCCGGCGACGTCCTGGTCAGGCCGCAGGCGATGGCCTGGTGGACGAAGCTGACGGTGCCGTAGCCGAGGCCGGCCACCACACCGGCGTCGACGATACCCCGCCACGGCGGCGGCAGATGCCGCACGACGACGATGGCCAAGGCGACCAGGCCGGAGACGATCCACGCAGACAATCGCGCGCGCTTGGTCGCGTGAAAGTATCCCATCGCGAAGAACGGAGCGAAGACGACGCTCCAAGTGCCTGCGCGAGGTGCCGTGGCGAGATGGAGCGCCCGCGACACCACGCGCGGCACGAAGCGCAGCTGAAAGCCACGATAGCCTTCGAGGTACAGATTGAGCGCGACGAACAGCCAGAGCAGGGCGCGCTGCGCGGGCGCCAAGGGACCGAGCACGCCCTCGATGGCCCAAGGCACGAGCCTGACCAGGCCCTGACCGAGCAGGATGCAGATGCCCACGATGGCCCAGACGTAGACGCCGGGGCGAAACGGGCTGCTTGCGCTGGTCTGCTCAGCCATGGGGGGCATGGCCCTAGCGCACCTGGGCCCAGCGCAACAGGCCTCTTGGCTACGGCGCCGCTGGTGGGGAGAGTTTCCCTTCGCAGACCAGCGCGCCGAGGAAGGCCACGATCTGGTCGATCTCCGCGTCGGTGAGGCCACGGTTCGCCAAAAGCGGCGTCTTGTTCTTGTTGTCGTAGCCGCCCGTGGCCATGAAACTGACGGCCTCGCGCAGTGTCGCAATACTGCCATCGTGGAAATAGGGCGCGCTCTTGGCCACGTGTCGCAGGCTGGGTGGCTTGAACGCCGCCCAGTCCTGTTCCTTCTCGGTGACCTTCATGCGACCGACGTCCACGTCCTTTTCTTCAACGCCTTTGGTGCCCATGCCCGTGTTGAAGAAGGCTCCTTGGCCGAAGTACGCCGTCGAGAAATGAGGGGGCGCGTGACAGGCGGTGCACAGGCCCTTGCCCATGAACAAGCCGAGCCCAGCCTTTTGTTCCGCCGACAGGGCGCTCTTGTCGCCCTTGGCGTAGCGGTCGTAGCTCGTGTCCTTGCAGACCAGCGTGCGCTCGTAAGCGCTGAGCGCCTTGGTCACCAGCTCGGGGCCCACGGCTTGTCCCGGGAACGCTGCCGCGAAGCGCGCCTTGTACTCGGGCAGGGCTGCGATCTCTTTCGCCTTCTTGTCGACGTTCTCTTTGCCGACGCCCAGGTTGCCTCCGGTCCACGCCGCCAGGGCCTGCGCTTCGAGTGAATCGGAACGTCCGTCCCAGTACAGCTTGGGCAGGTAGCCGACGTTCCAGATCACGGGACTGTGGCGGGGCAGCTTCTTTCCGTGGGCACCGATGGCGAGCGGCGTCTCGCCGCCGTTGCCGTGCTCGTTCTGGTGGCACGAGTAGCACGACAGCTTGCCATCGCCGCTGAGCCGCGTGTCGAAGAACAAGCGATGACCCAGGTCGATCTTCGCGTCTGATTGTGGGTTCGACTCCGGGATGGGCACCTCGGGCAGCGTCGGCAGCTTCATGTCGTCCACCGACAGGGCCGCCGGCTGCGCAGCGGGCGCGGCCGTGGCCGCTGCTGCGGGCGCGGCTTCTTTCCCCGCGGAATCGCCCGGGTCCTTTTTGCAGCCGACGGACAGGGCGAGACAAAGCCCGAGGGCGAGCAGTCTGGTATGCGGGATCATGGCAAGGGCCAGGGTGCTTTCTCCCGCCCGAGAACTCAACGCCGATACGGTCCGAGCGCCAATTCCAGAGCCCTGAGTCGGGAGGTCGCTGCTTCGACTCGCGGGCCGAGCTTTCCGATGCGGGCGACGAGGAGCGCGCGAACCCGGTCGAGAGCGGGCCGGGGCCAGAGCAAGAGCTCGGCCTCGCTCGGCAGCGCGCGGGTGAGCTCGTCCAAAGCGCTCGCGTAACGGGACTCGAAGAGGGCGAGGTCGGCTCCGGCTTCGTCCGCGCGCAGGCGCTGCACGAGGACCTGGGCGAGACGTGGCGATCGAATCAGGAGCGCCCGCAGGGCGTCTGGCTCGAGGCACACGGGCCCGACCGCGCTCACCCGCTCGAGGACTGCTTCGAGCGGACAATGCTCCGCTGCGAAGAGCGGCAAGCATGCCCCCGCCTGGAGCCAGCCGACGTAGTGGTGCGGCAAGAGCGAAGCAAAAGGAATAGCGACGCCGCTCGCGAAGAGCTCCGGCAAGCGCTGGGCCGGCGCCCGGAGCCAGAGCTTCCGCGAGAGCTCTCCGTCCAGAATGCTGCCCAGCTGCGGCAAGGAAAGCAGATCCCAGGCGACCCCGAGCACCTTGTCCCCGCGCTCGCGCACGGCGAAGTGGAGCCCGAGCTCGAGCTCTCGCCCGACGGCCTCGGGCCAGCTCGAGCCCTTTTTCTCCGGGGTGTCCAGGCGCTCGAGCAAGCACCTGACGAGCTCGAGGATCGTCAAATGGGGCTCGTCTCCATCCCGTCCGAGATCCCGCGCGAGGCCGAGCCAAGCTAGGGCGAGATCGTCTGGCTTGGCGAAAGCGGCGGCTGCGCAGTCGTGCGCGTAGAGGGCCCGCACGGCGGAATCACTCGTGCGATGTGGATCCAGCTTCCGCTCCGGGAGCGGCTGGTTCCTGCACAGCACGGCCAGCGCGGCTCGGTGAGCACCTGCGCCTGCCAGGCCGAGTGTGGGGCTCAGC
>Ga0164308_10000942_pt1 | contig 15696 bp, 13 predicted proteins | sample Whisoiple_246_MG_FD_109983 | JGI IMG/M metagenome (GOLD analysis project Ga0164308, IMG submission 109983) | Soil microbial communities amended with fresh organic matter from upstate New York, USA - Whitman soil sample_246_MG | ecosystem: Environmental > Terrestrial > Soil > Unclassified >...
CTACTTGAGCAGGCGGGACAGCCGGCGGTCGGCGAGGGGCTTGCCGCCGGTCTGACAGGTGGGGCAGTACTGGAGCGAGGAGTCGCTGAACGACACCTCCAGCACGGTGTCGCCGCAGACGGGGCAGGGCTGCCCCGTCCGGCCGTGGACGCGCATGCTGCTCTTCTTCTCGGCCTTGAGCCGGCCCGCCGCGACCCCGCGGGAGCGTTCGACCGCGTCCTGGAGCGTGGTGCGCATGGCGTCGTACAGGTGGGTGACGTCCTCGTCGCCGAGGGCGGACGTGAGCTTGAACGGCGACATCTTCGCGACGTGCAGGATCTCGTCGCTGTAGGCGTTGCCGATGCCCGCGATCAGCGACTGGTCGCGCAGTGCTCCCTTGATCTGCCGGCGTGCCCCGCCGAGCACCGCCGCGAACGCGTCGCGGTCGAAGGAGTCGGCAAGCGGGTCCGGACCGAGGCGCGCGACGCCGGGGACCTCGGCGGGGTCGCGCACCAGGTGGACGGCGAGGCGTTTGGTGGTGCCCATCTCCGTCAGGTCGAAGCCGTCGCCGCCCGTGAGGACCGTACGCAGGGCGAGGGGTCCTTTGCCCGGCCTCGGCGGGGTCGCGGGAAAGCCGTCCTTCCACTGGAGCCAGCCGGCCCTCGCGAGGTGGATGAGCAGATGGAGATCCCCCGCCGTGATGTCGAGGAACTTCCCGTGCCGGGCCACGGCGGAGACGCCGGCGCCCTCCAGCTCGGTGACCGGCGGGTCGTACGTCTTCAGGACGCTGATCGCGAGCGGCAGCACCCGGGCGATCTCCTTGCCGACCAGATGGTCGCCGAGGAAGTCCCGCAGGGCTTCGACTTCCGGCAGTTCGGGCATGTCCCCAGCCTGCCGCAAGGGGGCCGCGCATGCCCGGCGGACGCCTCGGGAGTGTTCAGCCGGCGGGTTCCCGGAGCCCGTAGACGCGCTGTGCGGTGCCGGCCAGGACGGACTGCCGGTCGGCGTCGCCGAGCCCGTCGGTCAGCTCGCGCGCCGTGGCCAGGACGTCGGCGTATCCGGCGGCGAGCCGGCACACGGGCCAGTCGGAGCCGTACATCAGCCGGGTGGGTCCGAAGGCCTCGATGACCGTGTCCGCGTAGGGGCGCAGGTCTTCCACGGTCCAGGACAGCGGGTCCGCCTCGGTGACGAGCCCGGAGAGTTTGCAGACGGTGTTGGGGAGCGCGGCGAGGGCCCGCAGGCCGTCGGCCCACGGGTGCGTCGCGCGCCGTGCCACCGGTGGCTTGCCCGCGTGGTCGAGCACGAAGGTCAGTTCCGGCAGCAGGGCGGCCGCCCGGACCGCCGCGGGCAGTTGGTGGGGCCGGATGATCAGGTCGTAGACGAGGCCGGCGGCGGCGACGGCCGCCAGACCGCGCAGGACGTCGGGGCGCAGCAGCCACTCCGGGTCGGGTTCGCCCTGGACCTGGTGCCGGATTCCGACGAGCCGGTCGCCGCCGGGCAGGGCACGGAGCGAGGCGAGGGTGCCGGAGACGTCCGGGGCGGTGAGATCGGTCCAGCCGACGACGCCCGCGACGAGTGTGCCGGCGTCGGCGAGGGCGAGGAGCTCGGGGGTCTCCTCGGCGACGGTCACCGTCTGGACGAGCACGGTGGACACCACCCCCGCCGCCCTCGCCTCGGGCTCCAGGTCGGCGAGGGTGAAGGTGCGGCGGAGGGGGGCGAGTTCCTCACCGGTGATCCAGTCCTGGTCGCGCACCGCGAGGTCCCACACGTGGTGGTGGGCGTCGACGACCGGCGGGGGCGTCATGTCAGAGCAGTCCTTCCGCGCGCAGGTCGTCCCAGAGCGCGTCCGGGACGGGTCTGCGGAGCTGGGCCGCCGCGTCGCGCACCTCGTCCGGGGAGCGGGTTCCGACGAGGACCCCGGCGACGGCCGGGTGCCGCAGCGGATAGTGCAGGGCGGCGGCGCGCAGCGGGACACCGTGGCCTTCGGCGACGTCACGGATGCGCAGGGCCCGGTCCAGGAGGGGTGCGGGGGCCGCGGCGTAGTCGTAGGCGGCGTCGGGGCGGGGGTCGGCGAGCAGCCCGGAGTTGAAGACGCCTCCGACGACCACGTCGCGGTGGCGGGCGGCGGCCTCCGGCAGGAGCGTGTCGAGGGCGCTGTGGTCGAGGAGGGTGAGGCGGCCGGCGCAGAGGACGACGTCGACGTCGGTCTCGCGCAGGAAGCGGGTGAGCATCGCGGTCTGGTTCATACCGGCGCCGATGGCTCCGACCACGCCTTCCGCGCGGAGCTTCTCCAGTGCCGGGTAGCCCTCGCGGAAGGCCGCTTCCGCGTGGTCGTCGGGGTCGTGGAGATAGACGATGTCGACCCGGTCGAGACCGAGGCGCCCCAGGCTGTCCTCGATGCTGCGGCGGATGCCGTCGGCGCTGAAGTCCCAGCGGCGCCGGTGGGTGTGCGGCACGGCGAATCCGTCGGAGAGTCCCGAGTGGGCCGCCGTCCCGGCGGGGGGCAGCGGGTCGAGCAGACGGCCCGCCTTCGTGGAGATCGTGTACTCCGCCCGTGGCCGGTCGCGCAGGGCCTCGCCGAGGCGGCGTTCGGAGAGCCCGAGACCGTAGTGCGGTGCCGTGTCGAAGTAGCGGATGCCCTCCTCCCACGCCGCGTCGACCGCGGCCGCGGCCTGTCCCGGGTCGACCTCCGTGAAAAGGTTGCCGATCGCCGCCGCCCCGAAGGAGAGTTCGGTGATCTCGACCGCGCTGCTTCCGATCCTGATGCGCCGCATGCCGCCCCCGCCGGTGATCTGATGGTCCGTACAGGACTATTCATCGGATCAATCGGCTGCGTCAACAGGGTGGGGTGGATCGGCTCTCAGGCCGGTGCGGGCACCGTGGGCACGAGTGCGTGCAGGTCGCGCAGCTCTTCACGGAGCGCGGTGGCCAGCCGGTCGAGATCCGGCAGCGCCTTGCCGTCGGCGACCAGTCCGACCTGTACCCGTCCCCCGTAGGTGGACAGGGCGATGGCCAGTGCCTGTCCGCGGGCCAGTGGCGCCATGGGGTAGACGGCTCGCAGCGGGCACCCGCCGAGCGAGAGGGCCGAGCGGGGCAGGGGCACGCTGGTGACCAGGATGTCGAAGAGCATCCGGGCGGCGTTCCCCGCCAGTGGCGCTCCGAACCGGTGGGCCAGTGCCGGCAGCTGGTCGGCCAGGACGGCGACCGCGCCCGCGCCGCGCAGGGGCCCCGCGGCCTTGTTGCGGTTCATGCCGGTGCGCACCAGGCGCAGCCGTTCGCGGGGGTCGGGCTCGCCGACGGGCAGACCGAGGAGGTAGGCCGACAGTTTGTTGCCGGTGGCCGCCCCGCCGGGCCGGCGCCGGGAGACGGGGACCAGGGCACGGGGGTCGGCGCCGGGGAGGGGCCCACCCCGTTCGAGCATCCAGCGACGCAGCGCGCCGGCGACGACGGCGAGCAGTACGTCGTTGGCCGTACCGCCCTCGGTGCGCCGGATGCGCTGCACCGTCGCGGCGTCGAGCTCGGCGGTGGCGAGCCGGCGTGTACCGCTGGAGCGGGCGGCCAGTGCGGTGGTCGCGCGCAGGTCGAGCCGGCTGGCGCGCACGACGGAGGCTCCGACCCCGAGCGCCCGGCCGACTTCACCGAGCCGCTCCCTCGCCATGCCTGCGACCTCGTAGGGGCCGGGCAGCCAGGAGCGGGGCGGGACGGGCGTCCGCCGGTTCACCGCGCCTCGGCCGGCACCGGCGGAGGCGATCTGGTCGAAGATGCCGGCACCGATGGCGACGGCCCGCATCCCGTCGGCGAGCGCGTGGTGCAGCTTCACGAGTACGGCGAACGGGCCGTCGCCCGGACTGTCGAGGAGGTACATCCGCCAGGGTGGCAGTCCGCGCCCGAGCGGCTGCTCCATGAGTTCACCGGCCAGCCGGCCGGCCTCCGTCAGGAAGTCGCCCTCGGGGAGGACGACCCGCGTGACGTGCCGCTGCACCTCGAAGTCCTTGTCGGTGAACCAGGCCGCGCCGCCGACGGGGAGCAGGACGTCACGCACCCGCATCCGCAGCCGGGGAATGGCCGCCGCCCGGGCTCCGAGGAGGTCGAGCAGCTGAGGCGCCGAGACGCCGGGCGCCGGGTCGAAGACCGCGAGGGCGCCGAGGTGCATCGGATGGGCGTCGGATTCGAGGTGCCAGAAAGCCAGATCAAGAGGTGCCAGGAGCTCGGTACTCAACGGGGCCTCGCGTCGTCGACGGCGGAACGGCGGGATCGCAGTCAATCCCGCACGATCGGTTACGGTCAAGTATGGACATGTTACGTACTGTTACAGTCTCGCGCCGTCCGGGCGGCGGTGCTACCGGCGCTCGGGGACGACGAATTCGCACCACACGCACTTGCCGTTCCCCCGGGACTCCACTCCCCAGATGTCGGCAAGTCGGTCGACGAGCATGAGTCCGCGGCCCGAGACGCCGGACTCCCCCGCGTCCCTGCGGCGCGGCAGGGCGCTGGAGCGGTCCTCCACGTCCACCCGGAGACGGCGCTCGGGGCCGGTGAGCACCCGGATGGTGACGATGGCGCCCCCGTCGGTGTGCATCAGCGCGTTGGTGGCCAGCTCGTCGGCCGCGAGTTCGACCTCGTCGGCCCGGTCTTTGGCGCCCCAGGCACGGACAGCCGCCCGGACCATGTGGCGCACCGACCTCCGCGCCTCGGGGTCGTTCTGCGCGACGTGCTGCTGGAGCCGGCCGCCCGGGTGCGGGGCGTGGGCCGCGTCGCGGCGCAGCAGCAGCACCGCCATGTCGTCCTCGCCGCCGCGCTCGTCGACGACCTCGCAGAGCCGGTCGGCCAGTTTCTGCAGGTCCTGCGGCCCGTCGCGCACGGTCGCCGCCAGCAGCCCCATGCCCTCGTCGAGGTCGGTGCCGGGCAGCTCCACCATTCCGTCGGTGTAGAGGATCAGGGTCTGGCCCGGATCCAGGTCCACGGTGTTGACCGGGTATTCGAGCCGCCCGAACTCGGCGCTGAGGCCCAGCGGCATCCCGCCGTCCGACGGCAGCCTGCGGCAGCTGCCGTCGGCGCCACGCAGGGCCGGGTCGACATGACCGGCCCTGACCAGCTGCACCACCCCGGTGGTCATGTCGGCCTCGGCGTAGGTACAGGTGGCGAAGCGGTCGGTGTCGAGCTCGTGGAGGAACACGGACGCCCGCGCCATGACCGTGGCCGGGCTGTGCCCCTCGGCCGCGTAGGCGCGCAGCACGATACGGAGCTGCCCCATGACGGCCGCCGCGTGCGTGTCGTGTCCCTGCACGTCGCCGATGACCGCACCGACCCGGCCGCCGGGCAGGGGGATGATGTCGTACCAGTCGCCGCCGATGTCCCTCCCGAGCCGTGCGGAGCGGTAGCGGACGGCGACCTGGGCCCCTGGCACGTCGGGGATCCGGCGCGGCAGCATCGCCTGCTGGAGTCCTTCGGCGAGATCGTGCTCCTGCTCGTAGAGCATGGCCCGCTGGAGGCTCTGGGCGATCGAGCTGCCGAGAGCCACCAGGAGGTTGCGCTCGTCACCGGTGAAGCCCGCCTTGTTGCCGTACAGGAGCCCGAGCGCGCCGATCGGCCGGGCCTGGGCGATGAGCGGCATGTAGGCGGCGGCGGTGATGCCGAGGTGACTGATGTGCGGCCACAGCAGGGGGTACGACGTCGCGAAGTCCTCGGGCGTCTCGATGAACCGTGGCGTGAGCGTACGGATCACCTCGCTCATCGGATAGGGCTCGTCCGTCCGGGTGTAGCGGGTGCCCTGCACGAACGCCCCCTCGGGACCGTCCGCCACCAGATGGATGCGCCCCGACTCCAGCAGCCCCATGACGAGACTGGTGGCACCGAGGTTGGCCAGGCCCCGGGAGCTCTTCAGCACCTCCGTGACGTCCTCGACCGTACGGGCGTGGGCGAGGGCAGCCGTGGTGCCCTCGACCAGGCTGGTACGGCGCCGGCGCTCCTCGTCGACGGTGCGGCGGGCGGTGGACTCGGCCAGTTCCTGGGTGGCGTCACGGATGATCCCGATGATGCGGCGCGGCCGCCCGGTGCCGTCGCGGCGGATGAACCCCTGGGTGTGGGTCCAGCAGAGGGAGCCGTCCCGCCGTGACCTGCGGAAGTACGCGCCGTAGTTGCTGCGGCCGCTCTTGAGCGCCTGCGAGACCATGCCGTCCAGCCGGATCGCCTCGTCGGCGGGGACCCGCAGGGAGAGGGTCGCCGGGCGACCGTCGTACTCCTCCGGGCGCAGGTCGAACACCTCGAGGGCGGGCTCGTCCATGTGCATGAGCCCGCTGTCCAGATCCCAGTCGAAGCTGCCCATTCGGTTCAGGGCGAGACTCAGGTCCGGGTGGGCGGGCCAGTCGTCCGGGAGTGACAGGGAACCCGCTACCCGGTCATCCATGTGCGCCACTCTGCCATTATTTGTCCGATTCCTCGACCGAACCAGCTCCTTGAACGCGCTCGAGGAGCCGCCTATGCTGGCCACCACACGAATTGAACATGTTCAATTCGACGGGGGTCCCTAGGCGAGGGCAGGGGTGGGCGCGATGTCCGTACTGGTCGGGTCGATCGTGATGCTGGGCATGCTGGTGATCGTTCCGCTGGGTCTGGGACTCGTCCAGGACCCCGCACTCGACCGCGTACGACGGCTGTGGCCGCTCTTCGCGGTGCCGGGCGCCGTCTCCCTGTGGCTGCCCCGCGGAGACGCCGCCACCGCACTCGCCCTCTGCTACGCGGCAGGGACCCTGCTCCTCGCCTCGCACGCGCCGCGGCGGCTGGCCCGCCTCCGCAGCGCGCGTCCGGCGGAGGCCGCGGTGCTCACCGCGCTGGTCACCCCGTCGGTCGCCGCGCTCGCGCTCGTCGCCGAGCGTTTTGGCCACGAGCTGTTCGGGTTCGAGCTCGGGATCCTGGCGCTGACCGTCCCCCACTTCCACTTCGCCGGCTTCGCCGCCGCCCTCGTCGCCGGCCTCGTCTGCCGTGCGCAGGACGGCCCGGCGGGCCGGTTCGCCGCCCTGAGCGTGCCGCTGGGCACCCTGCTCGTCCTCGTCGGCTACTTCACCGGCGAGCGGACCGAGCTGGCCGGTGCGGTCGTACTCACCGCCGGGATGTGGACGGTCGCCCTCCTGACCTGGCGCACCGTGCGCGTCGCCGGACCGGACCGCGTCACCCGTCTGCTGCTCGCCGTCTCGGCCGGAGTGCTGGCGGCGACCATGGTGCTCGCGCTGAGCTGGGCTCTGGGCGAGGCCACCGGACTGCCCCACCCCACCCTGACCTGGATGGCGGCCACGCACGGGCTCGGCAACGCGCTCGGCTTCGCGCTCTGCGCGCTGCTCGCACGCCGCCGGCTCCAGGACCTCACCCGAACGGAAGGCACAACCGCATGAGCACCCTGACGTACCCCGAGGTCGGCGCCACCCGGCTGGGCCCCCTCCCGGAGGGCTACAACCACCTCCACCACCGTGCCGCGGTCGGCCGGGGAAGGGCGCAGTTCGAGGCGGCGGGCGCCGCCGTCACCGAGTGGCGCATGCACCGCGCGGCCGGGGCGGGCGTGAAGTCCTCCGCATCGAGGGCGGACCCCCAGGCTGCCGTCGAGGTGTCGGCGGGCGTCGGGCGGCTCCGCGTCCGCGCCCTCTGCGAGATCGTCTGGACGGCCTACGAGAACGACCGCATCGGGTTCGCCTACGGCACCCGGGCGCGGCACCCCGAGCGCGGCGAGGAAAGCTTCGTCGTGGAGCTCGCGGACGACGGAACGGTCTGGTTCACCGTGACGGCGTTCTCCCGGCCGGCCTGCTGGTACGCACGCCTGGCGGGCCCTCTCGTGCCGCTCGCCCAGCACTGGTACGCGCGCCGGCTCGGAAAGGTGCTGCGCCGCATCGTGTCGGCCGCCTGACCCGGGCGGCGCACCGGATACTGGGGACGGTGGAGTGGTTCACCGCAGACGGCTACTGGCTGAGCAGGCTCGTCTTCCAGCGCTCACTGGCCGCCGTGTACCTGGTCGCGTTCGTCGCCGCGGCGCTCCAGTTCCGGGCGCTGATCGGTTCCCGGGGCATGCTCCCGGTGCCCGACCTCCTGCGCCGGACCTCGTGGCGGGGCGCGCCCGGCCTGTTCCGGCTGCACTACTCGGACCGCTTCTTCGCGCTGGCCGCCTGGACGGGCGCGGCGGTGTCGGTCGCCCTCCTGGCCGGCCTGGACGCCCGTCTTCCCCTGGGCGCGGCGATGGTCCTGTGGGCGGTTCCGTGGGTGCTGTACCTGTCGATCGTGCAGGTCGGACAGGTCTGGTACGGCTTCGGCTGGGAGTCGCTGCTGCTGGAGACGGGCTTCCTCGCCGTCTTTCTGGGCAACGCCGACACGGCCGCCCCGGTGCTCGTGCTGTGGCTGCTGCGCTGGCTGCTGTTCAGGGTGGAGTTCGGCGCCGGCCTCATCAAGATCCGGGGGGACGAGTGCTGGCGGAAGCTGACCTGCCTGGAGTTCCACCACGAGACACAGCCGATGCCGGGGCCGCTGAGCTGGTTCTTCCACCGGCTTCCGCGGCCGGTGCACCGGGTGGAGGTGGCCGCCAACCACGTCACCCAGCTCGTCGTGCCGTTCCTGCTGTTCACCCCGCAGCCCGTGGCGAGCGCCGCGGCCGGGCTCATGGTGGTGACGCAGCTGTGGCTCGTGCTGTCGGGAAACTTCGCCTGGCTGAACTGGCTGACCATCGTCCTCGCCCTGGCCGCCGTCGACTGGTCACCGCTCACGGGCCCCGCGCCCGCACAGCCGGACGCACCTCTCTGGTACGAGGTGGTGGTCATCGCCGTCACCGCCCTCGTGCTCGGCCTCAGCTACCGTCCGGCGCGCAATCTGGTCTCCCGGCGCCAGGTGATGAACCGGTCCTTCGATCCGTTGCACCTGGTCAACACCTACGGCGCGTTCGGGAGCATCAGCAGGGTGCGGCTGGAGGTCGTGGTCGAGGGCACCGACGAGGCGGTGATCCACGAGGGGACCCGCTGGCTCGAGTACGGTTTCCGCGGCAAGCCGGGCGATCCGCGCCGGCTGCCGCGCCAGTTCGCTCCGTACCATCTGCGGCTGGACTGGATGATGTGGTTCGCGGCGCTCTCGCCCGCCTACGCCAGGTCCTGGTTCGGCCCGTTCGTGGAACGGCTGCTCCGCGGGGACCGCGACACCCTGCGCCTCCTTCGGCACGATCCGTTCCCCGGGGGCCCGCCCGCGCACATCCGGGCACGGGTCTTCCGCTACCGGTTCACGGACCTGCGGGAGCTGCGGGAGACCGGATGCTGGTGGGACCGGACCTACGTACGCGACTTCATGAGGCCGGTGGCCCGGCCGGTGCCGCTGCGGCCGCCCCCGCGCGAGGGGGACGACCGCCGGTGAGGTCCCGGTGGGGCCGGACATGTTCCTGCCCCCGTCCGAGGGCGGGGGCAGGACCGAGGCGCTGCGGGAAGCGGTGGGACGGTCAGTCGATCCCGGGCAGGATGTGGGGCTCGGCCAGATCGTCCTCGTAGCCGGCCAGCCTGATCGGTGCCGACCTGGCCCAGACCTCGATGTTCCGGAGCTTCTCGGGCCGACGGCCGCGTTCTGCGGCCGGTTCGGCCGGGCGCGTCTCGGTCTTCGTCATTTCAGGTGTCACCGCGGACTCCTTTGCGTCGCGTAACCCCGGGGCGGTGGCGACGCTGCGGCTGTGGGAACCGTGTCGACCGCCCTCTGCGGGGCAGGGGCAGAAACAGTTCGGTCGCGGTGGCGCCGGTACGGGGTGGGACGGCGGAATGCTTACAGACCTGTCCCAGGACGGCCGAGGAAGCTTCGTGGATTCCTTGGTGGCGTCCGTTCCCATCAGAGTAACCAAATGAGCGCCGTCCCGCTCGACAGAACGTGTGGCCTGGGTCACTTTCAGCCAACAGGAGGACGGCGGCCCCCGTCGTGCGGGGCCGCCGTCGTGACTTCTGTCATCGCAGGTGGCGGGTGGTGCGGGTGGGACCGGCGACGGGTGGCCGGACGGGCTCACCAGCCGGCGGGGGCGTAATCCTTCAGGAAGCAGCCGTACAGATCCTCGCCCTGCTCGCCGCGCACGATCGGGTCGTAGACCCGGGCCGCCCCGTCGACGAGGTCGAGGGGGGCGTGGAAACCCTCCTCCGCGAGACGCATCTTGTCCGGGTGGGGCCGCTCGTCGGTGATCCAGCCGGTGTCGACGGCCGTCATGAGGATGCGGTCCTTCTCGAACATCTCCTGGGCACTGGTCCGCGTCAGCATGTTCAGCGCGGCCTTGGCCATGTTGGTGTGCGGGTGTCCCGCGCCCTTGTAGCCGCGGCCGAACACCCCCTCCATCGCTGAGACGTTGACCACGTAGGCGCGCCCCGCGGCCGCCGCCATCGCCGGGCGGAGCCGGCTGATGAGGATGAAGGGCGCGGTGGAGTTGCAGAGCTGGACCTCGAGGAGCTCGATCGGCTCGACCTCCTCCACGGTCTGGATCCAGCTGTTCGTGTCGTGCAGGTCGGGGACCAGGCCGCCGGCGTCGATCGCGGTGCCCGCGGCGATGCGGGCCGGCGAGGCGGACCCGGTCACCAGGGCCAGACCCGTGACGTCCTGCGCGCTGAGGCCCTCGCCCTCCTTGCGGGCCGCGGGCAGAGCGGCGACGCGGTCGACGGTGCCGCTGCCGAACGTGCCGATCACCTCGGCCGCGGGCAGCTCTCCCGACGGCAGCGCGGCGGACTCGGCGGCGACCAGCTCGCTGTAGGCCTGCGGGGAGCGGCGGACGGTCTGCGCGGCGTTGTTGATGAGGATGTCCAGGGGGCCCTCGGCGGCGACCGAGTCGGCGAGGGCGACGACCTGGGCGGGGTCACGGAGGTCGATGCCGACGATCTTCAGCCGGTGGATCCACTCGTCGCTGTCCGGCATCGCCTTGAAGCGGCGGATGGCGTCGTTGGGGAAGCGGGTGGTGATCGTGGTGTGCGCGCCGTCGCGCAGCAGCCGCAGCGCGATGTACATGCCGATCTTCGCGCGGCCGCCGGTGAGCAGGGCGCGGCGTCCGGTGAGGTCCGTGCGCGCGTCGCGGCGGCTGCGGTTCTCCTTGGCGCACGGCTGGCAGAGCTGGTGGTAGAACGCGTCCACCTCGACGTACCGGGTCTTGCAGATGTAGCAGGACCTGGGCCGCTGGAGTATGCCCGCGATCTCGGCGGTGGCCGAGGAGGACGGGAGGACCCCCTGGGTCTCGTCGTCGATGCGCTCGGCGGAGCCGGTCGCCGTGGCTTCCGTGACGGCCTTGTCGTGGGCGGTCTTGGAGGCCCGGCGTTCCTGGCGGCGACGCTGCTTCACGGTGCGGTAGATGCCGGCGGTGGCCCGGCGCACCGTGATGGCGTCCGGGTGGTCGACGTCGATGGTGTCCAGCTCGTCGAGCACGCTCAGGCAGACGGCAAGCCGCTCCGGGTCGATACCGGGGCCGAACTCCACGACGCCGGGAGCGAACTCCTGGCTGTCCTCTGTCACCGTCATTGCCGTTCCTCTGTCACTCGTGCCGCTGCCGGGGTCGGTGGGGAGTGATCCGGCCGGGAGCCGGTGAGGGCAGGCGCGCACGGGCCGAACGCCCCGGTCAAGTCTGCCACGAGTCGGGCGTTGCTCCTTTCGGCCGTCATTCCCCGCTTCCGCTGACCGAGAGGGGGGTCGCGATGTCCTCCAGCGACTTCTGCTCGGCCGCCACCGCGAAGAAGACGGCGACGAGGCCCGCGGCCACCATGAGGCCCGCTCCGATGCAGAACGCCAGGACGGTGTCACCGACCACCCCGCTCGACGTCAGGCTCGCGAAGACCAGCGGACCGGTGATGCCGCCCGCCGCGGTTCCGACGGCGTAGAAGAACGCGATCGCCATCGCCCGGGTCTCCATCGGGAAGATCTCGCTGACCGTCAGGTAGGCGGAGCTGGCGCCCGCGGAGGCGACGAAGAGGACCAGGCACCAGCACCCGGTCATGGTGACGGCGGTCAGCGAGCCGACACCGAACAGCCAGGCGGTGCCGAAGAGGAGAAGGCCGGACAGGATGTACGTCCCGGCGATCATCGGTTTGCGCCCGACCGTGTCGAAGAGGCGGCCCAGGAGGAGCGGCCCGAGGAAGTTGCAGAACGCGATGACGGCGAAGTAGTAGCCGGTGGCGCCGCTGGAGACGTCGAAGAACGTCACCAGGATCGAGCCGAAGCCGAAGGTGATGGCGTTGTAGAGGAACGCCTGGCCGATGAAGAGGGCGATCCCGAGGACGGCCCGTTTCGGATAGGAGCGGAAGACGGTCCGGGCGATCAGCCCGAACCCGACACTCGTGCGCTGCCGCACGGTGATGGCGGGCTCGGCGGGAGGCAGGGTGCTCCCGGTCTCCGCCTCCACTTCGCGCTCCACCCCGTCGACGAGCTTCTCCGCCGCTTCGTCGTGTCCGTGGATGAACATCCAGCGAGGGCTCTCCGGCACGTGCCGGCGCACCAGCAGGATGACGAGTCCGAGGACGACGCCCAGGGCGAAGGTCAGCCGCCAGCCGATGTCCTTGGGGAAGATGTCGGTGTTCAGCGCGAGGACCGAGAGCAGGGAACCGGCGACGGCGCCCAGCCAGAAGCTCCCGTTGATGATCAGGTCGACGCGGCCCCGGTACTTGCTGGGGATGAGCTCGTCGATGGCCGAGTTGATCGCCGCGTACTCCCCGCCGATCCCGAAGCCCGTCAGGAAGCGGAAGAGGAAGAACCACCACGCGGAGAAGGAGATCGCGGTGAGCGCGGTCGCGGCGAGATAGACCGCGAGGGTGATCAGGAAGAGCTTCTTGCGCCCGAAGCGGTCGGTGAGCCAGCCGAAGACCAGTGCGCCGGAGCAGGCTCCCGCCACGTACAGCGCGGCGGCGATACCGGTGACCTGCGCGTCGGTGATCGCGAGTCCGCTGCCGTCCTCGGAGAGCCGGCTGGCGATGTTGCCGACGACCGTGACCTCGAGTCCGTCGAGGATCCAGACCGTGCCCAGGCCGATCACGATCATCCAGTGCCAGCGCGACCAGGGCAGCCGGTCCAGCCGTGCCGGGATCCTGGTCGTGACCGTACGCCCGCCCGCCGTACCGGTGTCGCTCATGGACCCTCCTCCGCTTCGGAACAGACGGGTGCCCCGAACGAGGCGCGAGTCACACCCTCACCCCGGGGCACCACCAGGAGTACCCGATCGCGCACGGAACGTCATGATCACCGCCTCCGTCCGGTCCAATCGCGTGTCTCCTGGAAAATTTTCCGCATCGGCAGGCATTACTTCCGGATGTCGGGGCATGCGCCCGTCACTCAAGCGGAGTCCAGGGAGGGCGACACCATGACGACGTCAGTGCGAACCACCGAGGCGATCGGCGCGGCGGCGACGCGGCACCACGAGGCGGGCACGGTTGCCGACACCGCCGCGCTTCCGTGGATCGAGGACGCCGGCAAGGTGGCTCCCCAGGACGCCCGGGCCATGTCGAAGATCTTCTTCGACAAGCTCCAGGTCCTCGAGGAGGGGACCCACGAGTACCAGTACGCGCGCAACACCCTGATCGAGATGAATCTCTCCCTGGTGCGCTTCGCCGCCTCGCGGTTCCGCAACCGGGGCGGTGACGACACCGAGGACATCATCCAGGTGGGCACGATCGGCCTGATCAAGGCCATCGACCGCTTCGACCTGTCGCGCGAGGTCGAGTTCGCCACCTTCGCGGTGCCGTACATCGTCGGCGAGATCAAGCGGTTCTTCCGTGACACGACCTGGTCCGTGCACGTGCCGCGACGCCTGCAGGAGCTGCGGGTCGAGCTGGCCAAGGCCAAGGAGCAGCTGTCGACGAAGCTCGACCGCGACCCGACGGTCGCGGAGCTCGCCGCGCACCTCGATCTTCCGGAGGAGGAGATCATCGAGGGTCTCGTCGCCGCCAACGGCTACTCCGCGGGATCCCTGGACACCCCGAACGCCGACAGCGATTCGGGCAGTGAACAGCGCGCCTACGCCGATCTGCTGGGCGAGGACGACCCCGGGATGGAGAGCGTCGAGAACCTGCACACGCTGGCCCCGCTGCTGCGGCAGCTGGACGACCGCGAGCGCAAGATCGTCCGCATGCGCTTCGGCCAGGAGATGACGCAGGCGCAGATCGGTGCTGAGCTGGGCGTCTCCCAGATGCACGTGTCGCGTCTGCTCAGCCGGATCGTGCAGCGGCTGCGCGCGGGAATGAGCGTCGAGGCCTGATCCCTCGGCCCACGATCGGAACGACGGAGGCCCGGCCCAGTGCCGGGCCTCCGTCACATATGCTTCCTGCCGATACGGCCGTGGGTTTTCCTGTGCCGTCCGGACGAGGGAGTGGAGAGTGAGCGAGTCACCGTTGGGCACCTCTGCGCGTGTACGGCCCGGCGTGATTCCCGAACAGCAGGGGCTGCCGGACGTCGACGCGTCCGTCTGGGACGTCGACGCGACCCTGCTCCTCGTCGAGGACGACGCGGGGGACGCACTGCTGGTCGAGGAGATGCTCTCCGACAGCGAGCTCGACGCCCCGCTCACGTGGTGCAAGACGATGGCGGAGGCCCGGCGGTTCCTGCTCGGCTGCCGCACCCCGGTCTGCGTCCTGCTGGATCTGCATCTCCCCGATGTCCACGGCCTCGACGCCGTCCGCCAGCTCGTCGAGTCGGCCCCTGACGCGGCCGTCATCGTCCTGACGGGTCTCGACGAGTCCCAGACCGGGCTGTCCGCGGTGGCGCAGGGCGCCCAGGACTACCTGGTCAAGGGGCGGATCGACCCCGAGGTGCTGGGCCGCGCGGTCCGGTACGCCCTCCAGCGCAAGCACGCCGAGCGGTCGGCGGCGGCCATGCGCGCCGGTCAGCTGATCGCCCAGGAGAACGCCCGCCTGGAGCGGGCCCTGCTGCCGATCCCGCTGCTGCTGGACAACAGCTTCCTGGTGGCCGCGCGCTACGAGGCAGGACGCGCGCACGGGCTCCTGAGCGGCGACTTCTACGACGTGGTGCAGACCTCGGACGGCGCCGTCCACGCGGTGATCGGTGACGTGTCGGGGCACGGGGCCGCGGAGGCGGCCCTGGGGGTCTGTCTCCGGGTCGCGTGGCGCACGGCCGTACTCACCGGTGTCTCGCAGCGCGAGAAGATCGGGCTGCTGGAGAAGATACTCGTCGCCGAGCGGTCCGATCCCCATGTCTTCGCCACCGTCACGACGCTCGTCTTCCCTCCGGACAGGGACCGGGTGTTCGTCGCCCGGGCCGGGCACCCCGGACTGCTGCTGAGACGCGGCAAGGACGTCGGGTGGGTGGAGCCCGAGGCCGGGATGGCCCTCGGACTGCTGCCCGGGGCCGGCCGGTGGACGATCACGGAGCTGGAGCTCTCCCCCGGCAGCGAGCTCGTCCTGTTCACCGACGGCCTGTTCGAGGGGCGCACGGGGCCCACTTCCCGGCTGGGCGAGGACGGCCTGCTCGCCATGGCCGGCAGGTACGGCGCTCTGGAGCCCCGCGCGTTCGTCGACGCGCTGGTCGCCGAGGCCACCGAGAGCGCTTCACCGTACGGCGGTCTGGCCGACGACGTCGCCGTACTTCATCTGGGCTGGAAGGCGAACGCATGAGCACCGAGGAACCCGCGTCCGGGCGGTCCGGGCCGATAGCCGGACTGTCGGTGCAGAACTGGGTCCATCTGATCCTGGCCGGCTTCGTCGTGGTGGTCTGCGGCTGCCTCGTGGTGGGCGGGCTCGTCCTCTC
>Ga0164308_10000944_pt1 | contig 15678 bp, 16 predicted proteins | sample Whisoiple_246_MG_FD_109983 | JGI IMG/M metagenome (GOLD analysis project Ga0164308, IMG submission 109983) | Soil microbial communities amended with fresh organic matter from upstate New York, USA - Whitman soil sample_246_MG | ecosystem: Environmental > Terrestrial > Soil > Unclassified >...
CTAGCTGCGTCGATTTAATTGTTACTTCTGTGTCCGAGGGGGGACTTGAACCCCCACGCCCGTTAATAGGGCACTAGCACCTCAAGCTAGCGCGTCTGCCATTCCGCCACTCGGACCTGGCCCCCAGACCAGCCGGGAGCAGCTAAGGCTATCGGATCGAGCTGCCCGGCCTCAAACCCGACAGCGGTGCAGGTGGTAGACAAGGTGACTGTGAGCCAACCTCTCAACGCCGTCGACGAGGTGGTCGACCTCGTCCGCGCGCTGATCCGGTTCGACACCTCCAACACCGGGGAGCTCGCGACGACAAAGGGCGAGGCCGAATGCGCCAGGTGGGTCGCCGAGCAACTCGAAGAGGTCGGCTACGAAACCGAGTACATCGAGGCGGGAGCACCCGGCCGGGGCAATGTATTCACCCGCCTGAAGGGCGCGGACAGCTCGCGCGGCGCCCTGATGCTGCACGGGCACCTCGACGTGGTGCCCGCCGAGGCGTCTGACTGGAGCGTGCACCCGTTCTCCGGTGCGCTCGAGGACGGCTACGTGTGGGGTCGCGGCGCCGTCGATATGAAGGACATGGTCGGCATGCTGATCGCGGTCGCCCGCGCCTTCAAACGATCGGGCACCGTGCCGCCGCGCGACCTGGTGTTCGCGTTCGTGTCCGACGAGGAGGCGGGCGGAAACTACGGCTGCAAGTGGCTCGTCGAGAACCGGCCCGACCTGTTCGAGGGCGTGACCGAGGCGGTCGGCGAGGTCGGCGGGTTCTCGCTGACGATCCCGCGGCGCGAGGGCGGAGAACGGACGCTCTACCTGATCGAGACGGCCGAGAAGGCCATGATGTGGATGCGGCTGAGCGCTCGCGGGCGGGCCGGCCACGGCTCGATGATCCACGACAACAACGCTGTCACCGCCGTCGCCGAGGCGACGGCGAAGCTGGGGCGCCATCAGTTCCCGGTGGTTCTGACCGACTCCGTCGAGCAGTTCCTGACAGCCGTCGCGGAGGAGACGGGATACACCTTCGACGTGGACTCGCCCGATCTCGAGGGCGCGATCGCCAAGCTCGGCCCGATCGCCAGGATCGTCGGCGCGACACTGCGCGACACCGCAAACCCCACGATGCTGAAGGCCGGCTACAAGGCCAACGTGATCCCCGCGACGGCGGAGGCCGTGATCTACTGCCGCGTCCTGCCCGGCCGGCTGGAGGCTTTTCAGCGGGAGGTCGACGAGATCATCGGGCCCGACGTGACCCGCGAATGGATCACCGAACTGCCGCCGTATGAGACCAGCTTCGACGGCGAACTTCTCGACGCGATGAACAATGCGCTGCTGACCGCCGATCCTGAAGCCCGCACGGTGCCCTACATGCTGTCGGGGGGTACCGACGCAAAACACTTCGCCACGCTGGGAATTCGCTGTTTCGGGTTCGCACCGCTCAAGCTGCCGCCCGAGCTGGATTTCGCCGCGCTGTTCCATGGCGTCGATGAGCGGGTACCCGTCGATGCACTGACGTTCGGCGCGCAGGTTCTCGAGCACTTCCTGCTGCACTGCTGAAACACGAAAGGACAACCAATGGCTTTTCCGTACAACACCTACGACCACCTGCCGAAGCTGCCGTCGTTCACCGTCACCTCGGAGTCCTTCACCGATGGCGGCGCGTGGGCAAATGACCAGGTCAGCGGCATCATGGGTGCGGGCGGTGAAGACGTCTCCCCACAGCTGAGCTGGTCGGGGTTCCCCGAGGAGACCAAGAGCTTCGCCGTGACCGTGTACGACCCCGATGCGCCGACGGCATCGGGCTTCTGGCACTGGGCCGTCGCCAACCTGCCCGCCAGTGTCACCGAATTGCCGGCGAATGCCGGAGATGGCAGCGAATTGCCAGGCGGCGCAATGACTTTGGCGAATGATGCCGGCCAGAAGCGCTTCATCGGCGCCGCTCCGCCGCCAGGACACGGCGTGCACCGCTACTACGTCGTCGTACATGCAGTCGGCGTCGACAAGCTGGACCTGCCCGAGGGGGCCACCCCGGCTTTCTTGGGTTTCAACCTGTTCCAGCAGGCGATCGCGAGGGCGATCATCCACGGCACCTACGAGCAACACTAGCTAGCGCACCGCTGAGCCGACAGCGTCGGCCAGCGACGAGAAACCGCCGTCGTGTAGGCGGCTGGCGATGCCGTCGTGAATGTGCTTGGCCCACAAGCCCCCGCCGTAGATGAAGCCGGTGTAGCCCTGCACCAGCGACGCTCCGGAGGTGATGCGGTCCCACGCGTCGTCGGCGGTCTCGATACCGCCGACACTGATCAGCACCAGCCGGTCGCCGACTCGCCCGTAGAGCCGCCGCAGGATCTCCGCCGACCGTCGCGCGACCGGAGGGCCGGAAATTCCACCGGCTCCGAGGGCGTCGACCCCGGGCGTGACCAGGCCGGCACGGGACACCGTCGTGTTGGTGGCGACGATGCCCGCCAGTCCCAACTCGACTGCCAGATCAGCGATCTCGTCGACATCAGCGTCGGAAAGGTCCGGTGCGATCTTGACGAGGACCGGCGTGCTTGTCTCTTCTCGAACTGCGGCCAGAATTGGCCGCAGGGACTCGACGGCCTGCAGGTCACGCAGACCCGGCGTATTGGGCGAGCTCACGTTGACCACCAGATAGGCCGCCAGCGGGCCGACCAGTCGAGCACTCTGCCGGTAGTCGTCGACGGCGCGCTCGGCGGGAACGGCCTTGGTCTTGCCGATGTTGACCCCGATCGGCACATCCGGCGTGTGCCGCGCCAGCCGCATTGCGAGCTCGGCGGCGCCGTTGTTGTTGAAACCCAACCGGTTGAGCAGCGCCCGGTCCTGCGGCAGCCGGAACATCCGGGGTGGGGGATTGCCAGGCTGGGCCTGCGCGGTGACGGTGCCGACCTCGGCGTACCCGAACCCCAGCGCGCCCCAGGCGGTCAGCCCGGCGCCGTTCTTGTCGAAGCCTGCCGCCAGCCCCATCGGCCCGGGGAATCGAACGCCGAACACGGTGCTCTCCAGCACCGGATCGCGCGGTGCCAACCGCTTGGCCATGGCGCGACGGGCCGGTGTCGGGGATGTGCCGGTGCGCAGCGCGGTGAAGACCCACGTGTGAATACGCTCCGCGGGGATCAGGAAGAACGCCCGCCGAACGGCGCCATACATCATCTACATCGCCGGCTGGTCGGCGACGTCCAGACTGTTGGCGGCGGACTTCTTGCGCCGCAACAACACTCGGCGACTGCCGTCGGTGTACAGCCGCACGCGGGTCAGTTCCCAGCCGCGGTACTCCGCTTCGATCGACAATCTCGTGGAGGCGCTGATGCGGGTCAGGTCGGGCGGCAGCCGCAGCGGCACCCACTCGTACTCGTCTGACAGATCGGCATCCCAGCCCGGAGGCATCAGGCCGCGCTGAACCGCCGTCACCGCACGCCTTCGGCGTTGGTGATCACCTGAACCCCGGCTCCGGTACCCGACACCACATACAGGGTGCCAGACGCCTCGTCGAAGGCCAGGGAGTTCGGCTGCTGCACGGTTGAATAACGCACCTTCTCGACAGGTATTCCGGTGGCCAGATCGTATCCAATAACCATATTCGTGGATGTCTGCGACACCCAGGTCAGCCGCGCCGACCCGGCGAGGCCGTACGGCGCGTCCCGCACCGGGTAGCGCTGGCGCAGCATCAGTGGGTCGGCGCCGAATACCAGGAGGGCGTCTCCGCGGGTGTCGGCGACCAACACCCGGCCCGCCGGGTCGACGGCCATTGTGGTGGCTCCTTCACCGGCGCGCAGTGCGTGCTCGGCCTTGCTCCCACTGGCGTCGACCGTCGTCACCGAGGTCTGGCTCCGGTCGAGTACCACGGCCGTATTGCCCTGTGTGACAAGAGCATCGACGCGAGCAAAGATCTTCAGTTCGGCACCGACGGTGGTGTCGGAGGTCAGCGTGTAGACCGCCCCGTCCGCGCTGCCGAGAACCAGCCTGCCGTCGGCACGCCGGGCGATCGCGGTGAACTCGGTGCCCTCGTAACCGTCGACGGATACCCGGTTGACCCGGCTGGCAGCGATATCGACCACGAAGTACCCACCGTGCGTCGACGCGTAGACGCGCCCACGGTCGTCGCCGGTCATCGCCGTCGCCGCCGCGGGCAGGGGCACGTCGCGGCCGCGTCCGTTCGCCGGCAGCACGGTGACAACGGCGCGATCGGTCTCGTCGGGTCCCAGCACCACCAGCGATGCCGTCGTGGCGTCGAACAGCACGGACTTCGGATGGCCCGCGATCGGGCGCACAACGCCCGCGGGCGGCTTGTTCAACGGCGGGGAGACTGCGGCTTCGGCGGGTGCGATCGTCGGCGGCGGTGCGTCGGCGGTTTTCGATGTGCACGACGTCACAGCACACCCGATCAGAACGAGCACACCACAACATGCCACTTGACCTGCATGTTTGATACGGGTTAGCAACGGGTAGCTCTCCGGCGTGCGAAGTGGACGGCAATCGAACAGCAAGTGTAGGCATGCCACCCTGCGGGGTAGGGTTCGGTCATGAGCCTCGCGCCGAGCCGTGATTCGGCCGACAAAGGGTTCGCCCTCGAAGATATTTCCACCGGGCTGCACGCCAGCGGCTTCGGCCAGCTGGGCGACGGGCGCAGTTTCTCCTTCCACGTCGAGCATCATCAGCTGATCGTCGAGGTCTACCGGCCCCGCCTCGCGGGCCCGGTTCCCCAAGCCGAGGACGTGGTGGCGACCGCGACGCGCAAGGCGGGCGACATCGACCTTTTCGACGAGCGCAGCCTCATCGCGGCGGTGCGCGATGCGGTGGCCGATGCACAACCGGTGCCGCGCACAGCGCGCTGACGAATCCTCACGGTACGGTCGTCGTCGTGATCGAGGCGCCGGCGATGTCGTGGCTACAAGTTGTCGTGCTTTCGGTCCTGCAGGGACTCACCGAGTTCCTGCCGGTGTCGTCGTCGGGGCATCTGGCGATCGCCTCGAGGGTGTTCTTCGCCGATGACGCGGGCGCATCGTTCACCGCGGTAACGCAACTGGGCACCGAATTCGCGGTGCTGGTGTATTTCGCCCGCGACATCGTCCGCATCGTCAAGGCTTGGTGCAGCGGTCTTTTCAACACCGCCGCCCGCAATGCCGACTACCGCCTTGGCTGGTACGTCATCATCGGCACCATCCCGATCGGGCTGTTGGGGTTGCTCTTCAAGGACGAAATACGCACGGGCGCAAGAAATCTTTGGCTGATCGCGTCCGCGCTGGTGGTCTTCTCGGCGGTGATCGCGGCCGCCGAGCGCTTCGGTCGGCAGACCCGCGACGTCGAGCAGCTCACCTGGCGTGACAGCGTGACCGTCGGCCTCGCCCAGTGCCTGGCGCTGGTGCCGGGCGTGTCTCGGTCCGGCGCGACGATCAGCGCAGGCCTGTTCCTGGGGCAGACACGCGAGCTGGCCGCCCGGTTCGGCTTCCTTCTTGCCATCCCCGCGGTGTTCGCCTCGGGGTTGTTCTCGCTGCCCGACGCGTTTCATCCGGTGGGTGACGGGATGAGCGCCAGTGGCCCGCAACTGCTGGTGGCCACCGTCATCGCATTCGTCGTCGGCTTCGCGGCGGTGTCCTGGTTCCTGAGGTTCCTGGTGCGGCACAGCATGTACTGGTTCGTCGGTTATCGCGTCGTTCTCGGCACGGTGGTGCTGATCCTGCTCGGCACGGGAGTGGTGTCCGCGACATGACGGTCATCCTGCTGCGGCACGGCCGCTCGACCTCGAACACCGCGCAGACGCTCGCGGGGCGCAGCGACGGTGTCGACCTGGACGACAAGGGCCGGGAGCAGGCCGCAGCGCTGGTGGGCCGGATCGGGTCGCTGCCGATCCGCGCCGTCGTGCGTTCGCCACTGCTGCGGTGCCAGAGCACCGTCGAACCGCTGGCCGCCGCCCTCGGCCTCGAACCCATCGTGGAAGAACGCCTCTCCGAGGTGGACTACGGCGAGTGGACCGGCCGCAAAATCGGCGACCTGGTCAAAGAGCCGCTGTGGGCGGTGGTGCAGCAGCAGCCGAGCGCCGCGGTTTTCCCCGGCGGCGAAGGCCTGGCCCATGTGCAGGCCCGCGCGGTCGAGGCGGTCCGCGAGCACGACCGTCGCCTCGCCGAAGAGCACGGCGGCGACGCCCTGTGGGTCGCGTGCACGCACGGCGACGTGATCAAGGCGATCGTGGCCGACGCCCTTGGCACCCACCTCGACAGTTTCCAGCGGATCACCGCCGACACCGCGTCGATGAGTGTGATCCGGTACACAACGCTGCGTCCCTTCGTGGTTCACGTGAACCACACCGGCGACCAACTGGCTTCGGGTTTGACCGCCAAACCGCCCGAAACCTCCGAAGGCGAGGCGAAAGAGGTGGGGCCGAGCGACGCGGTGGTCGGCGGCTCGACCGACTGAGCGCGGTATTTTGGAGGAGCCATGGCCCGCGCAATCCACGTCTTCCGCACACCCGACCGTTTCGTGGCCGGGACCGTCGGGCAGCCCGGCAACCGAACCTTCTACCTGCAAGCGGTGCACGACAAGCGGGTCGTCTCGGTGATCTTGGAGAAGCAGCAGGTCGCGGTGCTGGCCGAGCGGATCGCGGCGCTGCTGCTCGAGATCAATCGACGGTTCGGCACCCCGGTCCCTCCCGAGACGGACGTGGAGGACCTCAGCCCGCTGGTCACACCCGTCGACGCCGAATTCCGGGTCGGCACGATGGGCCTCGGCTGGGATTCAGAGGCGGAGACGGTGGTGGTGGAGCTGCTTGCGGTCTCCGAAACCGAGTTCGATGCCTCGGTCGTGCTCGACGACGCCGAGGACGGCCCCGACGCCGTGCGCGTGTTCCTCACCCCCGAGTCCGCCCGTCAGTTCGCGACGCGGTCCAACCGGGTCATCTCGGCCGGCCGACCGCCCTGTCCGCTCTGCGACGAGCCCCTCGACCCGGAGGGCCACATCTGTGTGCGCACCAACGGCTATCGGCGGAGCCTGCTCGAGCCCGACGATGAACCCGACGCCTAGCGAAGGCGAGGCGTTGCGTCGCGGCGAACTGACCGTCATCGGACGAATCCGATCCGCAAGCAACGCCACCTTTCTCTGCGAGGCGCACCTCGACGACCTGACGGTGCACTGCGTGTACAAGCCGGTCGCCGGTGAGGCCCCGCTGTGGGACTTTCCCGACGGAACGCTGGCCGGCCGTGAGCTCGGCGCGTACCTGGTATCGGCCGCAACGGGCTGGGATGTCGTGCCCTACACCATCATTCGCGACGGACCGGCGGGTGAGGGAATGCTGCAGCTGTGGGTGGACCAACCCGGCGATGAGGTCGGCGAGAACCCGGGTGCAGGACCCGACCTGGTGGATCTGCTTCCAGCGGGCAAGCTTCCGCCGGGATTCCTGCCGGTGCTTCGCGCCTACGACTACGCGGGCGACGAGGTGATCCTGGTGCACGCCGACGACCTACGGTTGCGCCGGATGGCCGTGTTCGACGTGTTGATCAACAACGCCGACCGCAAGGGCGGCCACATTCTGTCCGCTGTCGACGGACAGGTGTACGGCGTCGATCACGGTGTGAGCCTGCATGTCGAGGACAAGCTGCGCACCGTGCTGTGGGGATGGGCGGGCAAGCCCGTCGACGACGAGACGCTGGAGACGGTTGGCCGACTGCGCGACGAGCTGCGCGGAACGCTCGGCGAGCAGTTGCGCGAGCACATCACCGGTCGCGAGGTCGACGCGTTGCGTCGCAGAGCGGTTGGCTTGCTGAACAATCCGGTGATGCCGTCGCCGGACCGGCACCGCCCGATCCCGTGGCCGGCCTTCTGATCTAGCGGCGCGTGAATGCGTTGTGCCGGTACTGCATCGCGCGGTAGGGCCAGTTGGAGTCCTCGGCGGTGTTCCAGTGGCTGACAACCAGATGCAGGTTGCGCAATGTCGAGCCGGGGACGATGTAGCCGCCGTACAGCTGGCTGAGCCCGCCGGTGGTGCACCCGTCGGGGGGACTGCACCGCGGCGAGGGCCACGACGTGTTACGCAGCACCGTCGTGGTGGGAGCGGCAAGGAAGTCGTCGGTCGGATGGTTCAGCACCTTGACCCGGATGGTGCCTGAGCTCGACTCGAAATAGCTGAACACCCAACGGTTCTCGACGCGGCGAAGGCTCATCTCCCCGACCGTGGTCCCTTCGGGCAGCAACGGCTTCGGGTCGTTGTTGAACCAACCGCCTGTCCAGGGATGCCACGCGGAGCGGTCCAGCAGATCATCGGCGCGCACCCGGTAGAGGTAGGCATTCTCGCGGCGGTTGAAGGCGCTCGCGATCACATAGACCGAGCCGGAATCGGGGTCGTGCTCCCAGGTGATCACCTGCTGACGGGCGTCGATGTGGGACCCGAGCCGCCGGGCGTCCGGCCCTGCGTCATGCCAGGTTTCGCCGCAGTCGTCGCTGTAGTTGATCTCGGTCCACAGCACGTTGTGCAGTCCTCTGTTGACCATGGCGAACAGGTAGAGCCTGCCGCCGATCGTGACGGCGTCGGCGGGCAGCACCGTCGAGTACCCGCTGCCTTTCCAGGGCGGTCCGTCGTGCTCGTAGTCCCACAGCTGGCGGGCGTAGTCACCGCCGACCGCATCGTCGAAGGTGATTCCGTCGGCCAGGCGGCGCAGCGACGTGTCGCCGGACCGCAGCATCACCGGGCTACGCCACCCGGGACCGCCCGCGCGGCACTCGTCGAATGTGTCGCCGAAGATGAACCCGGTGCGGCCGTCGGCGAGAGCGACCGCGATGCCCAGATCGGTGCCCCCGACGCCGAACTTCTCCGCCGAACTGCCGGGGCCGGTGAGGTCGGCGATCTTCACCGTCGGCGGCGCGACCTGCGCGGTTCGCCAGCCCCGATCGGTCACCACCTCATTATTCGGCAATACTGCTCCTGTGACCCTCACCGACGCCGCGCTGGCCGCAGACCTGGCCCGCGACGCCGGTGAACTGCTACTGCAGGTATGGCAGGAAGAGGGTTTCTGGGATCCGTATGACCTCGGCGACGCCGGGGACAAGCGGGCGAACACGCTGATCCTCGACGGCCTGGCGCGTGAGCGGCCCGCCGACGCGGTGCTGTCGGAAGAGGCCGTCGACGACCTGTCGCGGGTCGATGCCGACCGGGTGTGGATCGTCGACCCGCTCGACGGGACCTGGGAGTTCTCCACCCGGCGCAATGACTGGGCCGTGCACATCGCGCTCTGGCAGCGCGACGGCGGAGCCGGGCTGCCGGCGACATCGGGCCGCGGAGCCGGGCTGCCGGCGACATCGGGCCACGAACCGGGCGGCGGAATCACCGATGCCGCGGTGGCGCTGCCCGCGTTCGGGGAGGTCTACCGCACCGACACCGTCACCCCGCCCGCACCCCGCGGCGAAGGACCGATCAGGATCACCGCTAGCGCGAGCCGCCCGCCGGCGGTGCTGTGGCGGTTGGCCGACCAGATGGACGTCGAGCTGGTCCGGATCGGGTCGGCGGGCGCCAAGGCGATGGCGGTGGTGAGCGGCGAGGTCGATGCTTATTTGCACGCGGGAGGCCAGTGGGAGTGGGATTCCGCCGCGCCCGCGGGTGTGGTTCGGGCGGCGGGTCTGCACGCGTCGAGGTTGGACGGCTCGCCCCTGATGTACAACCGGCGCGACCCGTACCTGCCCGACCTGTTGATGTGCCGTCAAGAGCTTGCCGAGGTGCTGCTGACCGGGATCCGGTCGGTCGTCCGAGGCGGTCCGCGGCGAACCCCCTAGAGTCGAAGTCATGCAGTCGTGGCAGGCACCAAGCGTCCCGGCCCTGCCCGGCCGTGGTCCCGCGCTGCGGCTGTTCGACACCGCCGACCGGCAGGTGCGGCCGGTGTCGGCAGGCCAGGACGCCAGCATGTACGTGTGCGGCATCACCCCGTATGACGCCACCCACCTGGGCCACGCCGCCACCTACCTGACGTTCGATCTCGTGCACCGGTTGTGGCTCGACTCCGGCCACCGGGTCAACTTCGTGCAGAACATCACCGACGTCGACGACCCGTTGTTCGAGCGGGCCAATCGCGACGGCATCGACTGGCGGGAGCTCGCCGACCGGGAGACCGCGCTGTTCGCCGAGGACATGAGGGCGCTGCGGATCCTTCCGCCGCATGCCTACGTCGCCGCGACGGAGGCCATCGGCGAAGTCATCGCGCTGGTCGAGAAAATGCTCGCCTCGGGCGCGGCCTACGTCGTCGATGATGCCGAACATCCCGACGTCTACTTCCGCGCCGACGCCACCGCACAGTTCGGCTACGAGTCCGGATACGACCGCGCCACCATGCTGCGGCTGTTCGGGGAGCGCGGTGGTGACCCCGACCGCGCGGGCAAGGGCGATGCCCTCGACGCGCTGTTGTGGCGGGCGCAGCGGCCGGGTGAGCCGAGTTGGCCGTCACCGTTCGGTCCCGGCAGGCCCGGCTGGCATGTCGAGTGCGCGGCGATCGCCCTCGACCGGATCGGCACCGGCCTGGACATTCAGGGCGGCGGCAGCGACCTGATCTTCCCGCACCACGAATTCTCCGCCGCCCATGCCGAATCTGTCACGGGGGAGCGGCGATTCGCCCGGCTCTACGTGCACGCGGGAATGATCGGCTGGAACGGGCACAAGATGAGCAAGAGCCGGGGAAACCTGGTGCTGGTCTCCCGGTTGCGCGCCGACGGCGTCGAACCGGCGGCGATTCGGCTCGGGCTGCTGGCCGGTCATTACCGCGCTGACCGGTCGTGGAGTGATTCGGTGCTGGCCGATGCGGCGCTCCGGCTGCAGCGCTGGCGAGACGCGACGACATTGGCGGTCGGGCCCGATGCAACCGATGTGGTGGCCCGAGTGCGCGGGTATCTCGCCGACGATCTCGATACACCGAAAGCTCTTGCCGCGCTTGATGGTTGGGCCGCCGATGCGCTCAACTACGGCGGGCACGACAGCGAGGCGCCGCAAACGGTGGCGACCGCGATCGACGCATTGTTGGGCGTCGAGCTCTAACAGACCCACGAGAGGGAGTAGGCATGAGTTCCGTGAACGGCAAGGTCGTCTTGATCACCGGGGGCGGTCGTGGTGTCGGCGCCGAAGTGGCGCGCCGCCTGCATGCCAACGGTGCCGAGCTGGTGCTCACCGATGTCGACGAGGCCGCACTGCGGGAGATCGGCACCGAGTTGGGGGAGGACCGGGTGCTGACGGCCGTCGCCGACGTCCGCGACCTCGCGGCCATGCAGGGTGTGGCATCCCAAGCGGTGGACCGATTCGGCGGCATCGACGTCGTGATGGCCAATGCCGGGATCTCCACCTACGGTTCGGTTCTCAAGGTCGACCCGGAGGCTTTCCGTACCCTGGTCGACGTCAACATCGTCGGCGTCTTCAACACCGTTCGCGCCGCGCTGCCTTCGGTGATCGACCGGCGAGGCTATGTGCTGATCGTGTCGTCGGCGGCGGCATTCGCCGCCTCGCCGGGTCTGGCGCCGTACAACGCCGCCAAGGCCGGGGTCGAACAGTTCGCAAGCGCGTTGCGCCTCGAGGTCGCTCATCTCGGTGTCGATGTCGGGTCAGCGCACATGCTTTGGATCGACACGCCGTTGGTGCAGGACGCCAAGTCGGACCTACCGAGTTTCCGCAAGATGCTCGACTCGCTGCCGGGCCCGCTCGGAAAGACCACCTCGGTCGAGGCCTGCGGGAGGGCGTTCGTCAAGGGCATCGAGCGGCGCAAACGCTACGTCTACTGTCCCGACTACGTTGCGGTCATGCGCTGGCTCAAACCGCTGCTGACCACCCGGCTCGGTGAGGCCACCACCCGCAAGTCCGTCCCAGAACTGCTGCCGCAGATGGATGCCGAGGTCGAGGCACTCGGCCGGTCGATGAGCGCCCGCACGCAGGAAGTGGAGAAGTGATGATCCGTCTGCTCGCGGTGCTGGGTGCGGTCGTGCTTCTTGCCGGCTGCACCGCCAAGGAGGGCGAGGAGGCGACGACGTCCGCACCGCCGCCGACTTCGGCTGCGGTGACGCCCGATCAGGCCCGCGCGATCGCGAAGGAGGCCTATATCTGGGGCTTCCCGATGGTCGACAACTACCGGGTGCAGTACGCGTATTTCGTCAACAAGCAGGACCCCGAATACAAGGGCGGCTGGAACGAAATCCACAACACCGCACGGGTGTACACACCCGAGGACAAGGCGATCCAGACACCCAACTCGGACACCCCGTACTCGGCCGTCGGCGCGGACTTGCGTACGGAGCCGTTGGTGCTCACCGTTCCGCCGATCGAGCAGGACCGCTATTACTCGCTGCAGTTCGTCGACGGCTACACCTACAACTTCCACTACGTCGGCAGCAGAACCACCGGCAACGGCGGCGGCAAATATCTGCTCGCCGGTCCGAACTGGAAGGGTGACAAGCCCGAGGGCGTCAACGAGGTCATTCGCTCCGACACCGACCTGGCGTTCGTGCTGTACCGCACACAGTTGCTCGGCCCGTCCGACATCGACAAGGTGAAGGAAGTGCAGGCCGGCTACCAGGTCACGCCGCTGTCGGTCTTTCTCAACCAGCCGCCGCCCGCGCCCGCGCCTGCGATCGACTTCGTTCCGCCGCTGACGCCCGACCAGCAGAAGACTTCACCCCAGTTCTTCGAAATCCTCGGCTTCACAATGCGTTTCGCCCCGGTGCTGCCCGACGAGAAGGAGATGCGCGACCGGTTCGCCTCCATCGGCATCGGTCCCGACGGAGATTTCGACGCAGACAAGCTCAGCCCCGAGATGCGCAAGGCCGTCGAGGACGGCATGGCCGACGCGTGGGCGGAGTTCGACACCTTCAAGAAGGAGAAGCTCGACACAGACCAGGTCACCGCGGCGCAGTTGTTCGGCACGCAGGCCGACCTGAAAAGCAATTACCTGTACCGGATGGCAGGCGCTGTGCTCGGCATCTACGGCAACACCGCCGCCGAGGCGCTCTACCCCTCGTCGTTCAACGACTCCACGGGAGCCCCGCTCAACGGCGCGAACAATTACGTTTACAAGTTCGCGAAGGATCAGCTTCCGCCGGTGAATGCGTTCTGGTCGCTGACGATGTACGAGCTGCCGCAGAGCCTGCTCGTGGCGAACCCGATCAACCGCTACCTGATCAACTCGCCGATGCTGACCAGCCTGGTTCCCGACAAGGACGGCGGCTACACCTTCTACCTGCAGAACGAGTCGCCGGGCGCGGACAAGGAGTCGAACTGGCTGCCCGCGCCGAAGGGACCGTTCGTGGTGGTGCTCCGGCTGTACTGGCCGAAGCCCGACGCGCTCAACGGAACCTGGACGGCGCCCAAACCCGAGAAGGTCTAGCTCCGGCTGTGCCTTTCTTCCGCTATCCGCGGAAGCCCGGGCCGCGGCGGCGCAGATAGCGCTCGAACTCGGCGGCCAGCGCGTCGCCGTCGATCTTGCCGAGCACCTCTGTCATATCCACCTCGGCGTCGCCGCGCTGCTCGAGGGATGCGACGTACTCGGCGATCTCCTCGTCATCGGCGGTCATCTCGCTGACCGCCTCCTCCCACTCCTCGGCCTGGGTGGGCAGATCGGCCAGCGGCACCTCGATGTCGAGCACGTCCTCGACCCGGCGCAGCAGCGCGACGGTCGCCTTCGGGTTGGGTGGCTGGGAGACGTAATGCGGGACCGCGGCCCAGAACGTCACCGCGGGAATGCCCGCCGCGACGCAGGCGTCCTGGAACACGCCCGCGATTCCGGTGGGGCCCTCGTAGCGGGTCTCCTCCAGCCCGAAGAACTTCGCCGAGTCGGGGGAGTACGCGGCGCCCGACACCGGTACCGGTCGGGTGTGCGGCGTGTCCGCCAGCAGCGCGCCCAGGATCACGACGGTGTCGACGTTGAGCTTGTCGGTGATGGCGAGCAGTTCGGCGCAAAATGTGCGCCATCTCATATTCGGCTCGACGCCGTGCATCAACACGATGTCCCGCTCCGAGCCCGGCGGACGGCAGTGCGAGATGTGCATCGACGGCCACACCAGCTCACGGGTCACGCCGTCGATCTGGCGAATCACCGGCCGGTTCACCTGGTAGTCGTAGTACGCCTCATCGTCGATCTCGATGATCGGCTCGGCCTCCCAGATGGCGTCGAGGTGCTCCAGCGCGTCGCTGGCCGCGTCGCCGGCGTCGTTCCAGCCCTCGAACGCCGCCACCACTATGGTGTTGCGGAGTTCGGGCAGGTCGGCAGGCTTGCGGCCGGTCGCATCCGACGGGGTCACTACGCCAGCGTAAGGCTTGAACGGGCTTGGCGAGCCTTACTGGACACGAGCCTGATTCGGTAGACCGACTACCCTGGTTATGTGACATGCGCGAACGACCATCCGGACGACCCGGCCCTCGACGGCGTCGACTACATCGAGGGCGCGGTCGATACGAAATACGTTCGCCTGCAATCTGGTTAACCCCTGGGGCACGACATTGCGGCTGACACTGCCAATAAGGTTCACGAGCTGTCGCTCAAGTGCAATGAACTGGGCGTCCAGACGTCGATCGGGTGACGACGTAGACTTTCCTTGTCGAGAGGCGTTGCAACGGTTCCGGGTCGCTACCGGTAGCCGCCACGCTCGACGGAGCAAAGGACGCCTTCCGTTATGGAAGGAACGTACGTGAACGCCCTTGAGCCGAAGATCGGGGAGCCGAACATCCGCCCCGACTGCACCGATGAACTGACGGCTGCTCTTCGTCAGCGGATCTTGGTGATCGACGGCGCGATGGGCACGGCGATCCAGCGGGACCGCCCCGACGAGGCCGGCTACCGCGGCGAACGGTTCAGCGAGTGGCCGACCGCTCTGCAAGGCAACAACGACCTGCTCAACCTGACCCAGCCGCAAATCATCGAGGGGATCCACCGCGAGTACCTCGAAGCGGGTGCCGACATCCTCGAGACCAACACGTTCAACGCGAACGCGGTGTCGCTCTCCGACTACGACATGCATGAGCTCGCCTACGAGCTGAACTACGCCGGAGCCGCCCTGGCGCGGGCGGCCGCCGACGAGTTCAGCACTCCGGAGAAGCCCCGCTACGTGGCCGGCGCACTCGGGCCGACGACGCGGACCGCGTCGATCTCGCCGGACGTCAACGACCCCGGAGCCCGCAACGTCTCCTACGACCAGCTGGTCGCCGCCTACCTCGATGCCGCCAACGGACTGGTCGACGGTGGTGCCGATCTCCTCATCCTCGAGACGATCTTCGATTCGCTGAACGCCAAGGCGGCGGTGTTCGCCGTCGAGACGCTGTTCGAGGAGCGCGGACGCCGCTGGCCGCTGATCATCTCGGGCACCATCACCGATGCCTCGGGGCGGACGTTGTCCGGTCAGGTCACCGAAGCGTTCTGGAACGGGATCCGGCACGCGAATCCGATTGCAGTCGGCCTCAACTGTGCCCTTGGCGCGCCGGAGATGAGGCCCTACATCGCGGAGGTGGCGCGGATCGCGGACTCCTTCGTCTCCTGCTACCCGAACGCCGGCCTGCCCAACGCCTTCGGCGAGTACGACGAGTCCCCGGAGGCTCAGGCCGGGTACATCGCCGAATTCGCCGAGGCCGGCCTGGTCAACCTGGTCGGTGGTTGCTGCGGAACGGCGCCGCCGCACATCGCCGAGATCGCCAAGGTCGTCGAGGGCAAACCGCCGCGCGAGGTGCCCGAG
>Ga0164308_10000947_pt1 | contig 15650 bp, 12 predicted proteins | sample Whisoiple_246_MG_FD_109983 | JGI IMG/M metagenome (GOLD analysis project Ga0164308, IMG submission 109983) | Soil microbial communities amended with fresh organic matter from upstate New York, USA - Whitman soil sample_246_MG | ecosystem: Environmental > Terrestrial > Soil > Unclassified >...
CCGGGCCGGCGGGCGTCGAGACGGCGAAGGCGTGCTCCGTCTTCCTCTCGTCCAGCAGTTCGACGTTCACCGTGTACTCGACCTCGACGGCGGCCAGGGAACCAGCCCGCATCTCGGCGTACGCGGCCTTGCTCGCGTTCGGGTCACCTGCCACGAAGTCCTCCAGCGCCGCTCGCGGCGTGGTGCCGGACCCCTTGCCCTGCCAGACGCGGAGGTAGCCGATGTTCCCGGCCGGTTTGGCGTCGATCTCGCAGACCATCGTGGCCGAACCCTGCTGCCCCAGTTCTGCGAACGCCGATCCGGGCTCCACCTCCACGGCCTGCGGCTTCCAGTCCGCCGTGAGGCCGAACGTCACCGGGAGCGCGCAGGCCGAGCCCTTCCCGCCAAGGGTGGCGCTCTTCTCCGGGGCGGCGCGCGTCGCGGCCGCCGCGGGGGAGCCGGTCCCGGTCCCGCCGGGGTCCACACCCGCGTCCGTGCCGCCGCCTGACGACGAACAGCCGGCGAGCGCCAAGGCCGCCGCGACCGCCGGAATCAATGCCCGTAGCGTCACACGCATCATGAAGTCCCCACCCCAGAGATGATCCGAACCGCTCCGACCTGGGGTTATGCCCCATGATCGATCGCCGCACGCTATCGCACCCCGCGCGGCGACTACGCTGGGACGTCGAGCGGTCCCCGACGCAGGGATCCCCGAGGCAGGAGTGAAATGGCCGTCAATCTGGTCAATGTCGAGCAGGTCAGCAAGGTGTACGGCACCCGTGCCCTGCTCGACGGTGTATCCCTCGGGGTGTCCGAGGGCGACCGGATCGGCGTCGTCGGCCGGAACGGCGACGGCAAGACGACGCTCATCCGGATGCTCGCCAAGCTGGAGGAGGCGGACACCGGCCGGGTCACCCACAACGGCGGGTTGCGCCTCGGTGTCCTCACCCAGCACGACTCGTTGGACCCGAAGGCCACCATCCGGCACGAGGTGATCGGCGACCTCGCGGACCACGAGTGGGCGGGCAGCGCCAAGATCCGTGACGTGCTGACCGGGCTCTTCGGCGGCCTCGCGCTCCCCGGCTTCGAGCACGGCCTCGACACCGTCATCGCTCCGCTCTCCGGTGGTGAGCGGCGTCGGATCGCGCTGGCGAAGCTGCTGATCGCCGAGCAGGACCTGATCGTTCTCGACGAGCCCACCAACCACCTCGACGTCGAGGGGATCTCCTGGCTCGCCGGACATCTGCGGGCCCGGCGCTCCGCGCTCGTCTGCGTCACCCACGACCGGTGGTTCCTGGACCAGGTCTGCACCCGGATGTGGGACGTCCAGCGCGGCTCGGTCCACGAGTACGAGGGCGGCTACAGCGACTACGTCTTCGCCCGGGCCGAGCGGGAGCGGATCGCCGCGACCGAGGAGTCCAAGCGGCAGAACCTGATGCGCAAGGAGCTGGCCTGGCTGCGGCGCGGTGCCCCCGCCCGTACGTCCAAGCCGCGCTACCGCATCGAGGCCGCCAACGAGCTGATCGCCGACGTGCCGCCGCCCCGCGACACGAGCGAGCTGATGAAGTTCGCCAACGCGCGGCTCGGCAAGACCGTGTTCGACCTGGAGGACGTGACCGTCCAGGCCGGCCCCAAGACCCTGCTCACCCACCTCACCTGGCAGCTCGGCCCCGGTGACCGCATCGGCCTGGTCGGCGTGAACGGCGCGGGCAAGACCTCGCTGCTGCGTGCGCTCGCCGAGGCGTCCCGCAGCCAGGGCGACGTACAGCCCGCCGAGGGGAAGGTCGTCGTCGGCAAGACGGTCAAGCTCGCCTACCTCTCCCAGGAGGTCGCGGAACTCAACCCGAACCTGCGGGTGCTCGAAGCGGTCCAGCAGGTGCGCGACCGCGTCGATCTCGGCAAGGGCCGGGAGATGACGGCCGGACAGCTCTGCGAGCAGTTCGGCTTCGCCAAGGAGAAGCAGTGGACCCCGGTCGGCGACCTGTCCGGTGGTGAACGTCGGCGCCTGCAGATCCTGCGTCTGCTGATGGACGAGCCCAACGTCCTCTTCCTCGACGAGCCCACCAACGACCTGGACATCGAGACGCTGACCCAGCTGGAGGACCTCCTCGACGGCTGGCCCGGATCGATGATCGTGATCTCCCACGACCGGTTCTTCATCGAGCGCACCACGGACAAGGTGATGGCGCTCCTCGGCGACCGCGCGCTGCGGATGCTGCCGCGCGGCATCGACGAGTACATCGAGCGCAGGCAGCGCATGGAGGAGACGGCCACGCCCGCCTCCTTCGCCGGGTCCTCGGCGCCCAAGGCGGCGCCGGCCGAGACCGTCTCGCCGCAGGCCGCGCGCGCGGCGAAGAAGGAGCTGCAGAAGGTCGAGCGGCAGCTGGAGAAGATGTCGACGAAGGAGACGTCGCTGCACGCGCAGATCGCCGACAACGCCACCGACTTCGAGAAGGTCGCCAAGCTCGACGCCGAGCTGCGCGAACTGGTGGCGGAGCGGGACGTGCTGGAGATGCGCTGGCTGGAGCTGGCCGAGGACGCCTGACGGGCAGTCCGGTCCGGGCCGGGCGGGTGGGAGGAAGTAGGGCCGCTCGCGTTGGCGTGGCCCTGCGGAGCCATGACGCTCGAGGGGAATCCCGCCGATGACCCAGCCGCCCGCCCGGCCGCCGCAGGAGGGCTTCGGAGCGCCCTACGACCCGCCGCCGGGACACCCCCGCCGGGCGGGCGTTTCATGATGCCGCTGCGCCTGGAGAGCGGGAAGGCTCTGGTGCACGTACAGCCCGCGTACCGCAAGAGCGGTGAGATCGGGTCGCTGGACCCCGCGACCGGGGCGTACACGGCCCTGCTGAAGCACCCGGAATCGGCGGCCGGCACCGAGAACACGCTCTTCCTGCCGAAGGTCGCCTGCCGCGACGGGCGCTCCTTCCTCCTCCCGCAGCGGATCAGCGAGGACGAGGACGAGGCGGAGAAGGCGGCGACCGGTGTGCTGGTCTTCGGTGAATGACGGGGTGACTGCGAGGGTTCTGTGAAAGAGGCGCAGCTGAGGGCGAGTTGACGGAGCGTCGGCAGAGGGCGCCCCGGACGGCCACGACAGGCGCGTAACGACGGCATCACGGCCCGGTTCTCCCTTGGGAACAGGGCATGGACCGAACCGCTGCCAGGTGCGGTACGGGTGGTACAAAGAAGCCCCGCTCGACTGTCGTAACGCCGCGGAAGCCATGCCCGATTCGCTCCTTTCCGGGGGGAATTCAGAGATTTCTTGCACGTATCCTCTGATCCCAGCGGAATCGCGGGGGAGACCGGACCGGGCACCGGACCGCACGAAGGGGGACGTGCTGATGACCCAGCCGCCCAGCCAGCAACCGCCGCAGGGGGGCTTCGGGGCTCCGCAGGATCCGCAGGGCACCCCCCAGCCGCCCCAGCCGCAGTCACCGCCGCAGGTGCCGCCCGCCCCTCCGCAGTCACCGCCCTCCGGTGCTCCGCAGGCGCCCCCGACGCAGCCGGGCTACGGCTACCCGCAGGCACCCGGCGCGCAGCCCGGCTACGGCTACCCCCAGGCCCCCGGCCAGCCGGCCCCCGGCCCGTACGCCCAGCAACCCGGTCCGTACGGCGCCCCGTCGGGCCCGTACGCGCAGCAGCCCGGGCCCTACGGCCAGCAGCCCGGTCCGTACGCGCAGCAGCCCGGGTACGGCTACCCGCAGCAGCAGTACCCCGGCGCTCCGGCGCCCGGCGGCTCCGGCGGCGGCCCCTTCAAGGGCAAGCCCGCCGTCATCATCGGGGCGGCGCTCGCCGCGCTCCTCGTCGTCGGCGGGGGCATCTTCCTCGTCACGAGCGGCGGTGAAGACGAGGGCAAGGACCCCGTCGCCAAGTCCAGCGGTGAAGCCGTGCGCCCGAGCGAGTCGGCCGAGGTCGACCAGGGCGACGGCAAGGGCGACGGCCGTGAGGCGAACGACGACCTCAACGCCGGGCGCAAGGACGGTGAGGCCAAGGTCCTCTGGCTGACGAAGAACGACGTCGACCTGCCCCGCAACGGCAAGAACGTGTACGGCCCGTGGATCGTCGGCGACACGGTCGTCAAGGGCATGTACCGGTCGGTCAACGGCTACTCGGCGGCCGACGGCAAGCAGAAGTGGAGCCTGCCGCTGCCCACCGACATGTGCGCGGCGCCCGGTAACCCCACGGCCGACGGCAAGATCGTCATCGGCGTGATGAACGGCACCACCGACAAGGCCGACTGCGCCGACCTGCAGATGATCGACCTCAACACCGGCAAGGCCGGCTGGAAGAAGTCGGTCAAGAAGAACGGCACCTGGGACCTGCTGTCCGACATCGGTCTGGCGATCAGCGGTGACACCGTGACCGTCGGCCGTACGAGCAACTCCAACGGCTACCGGGTCAGCGACGGCAAGGAACTGTTCGGTAATCCGTCGGGCAACTGCAAGCCGTTCGCCTTCGCCGGCGGTCCCAAGCTCATCGCCGCGGCCAACTGCCGCACCGACGACGTGAACAAGCCCCAGCACCAGATCCAGGAGATCGACCCGGTCACCGGCAAGGCCAAGTGGTCCTACCAGCCCAAGCGCGGCTGGGAGGTCGCGAAGGTCTACTCGGTGAACCCCCTCGTCGTCTCGCTGACCCAGCGCGAGGAGAAGAAGTGGGGCATCCTCGCGCTCAGGGAGAACGGGACGCTCCGGTCCCAGCTGATCAGTGACAAGGGGGACAACCCCTCCGTCGACTGCGGGCACGACTTCGCCATCTTCGGGGCGAAGCTCGAAGGCTGCAGCGGCATCGCCGCCGACGCCAACACCTTCTACATGATGACCGAGGACGACACCAGCGGCTCCGGCCGCACCAACAAGGTCCTCGCCTTCGACCTGAACACCGGCAAGACCAAGTGGAAGTCGGCGGCCCCCGCCGAACGCACCATGAAGCCGCTGCGCATGGAGGGCGGCAACGTCCTGGTCTACCTGGAGCCCTCGTACGACAAGGGCGGGGCGATCGCGACGATCGCACCCACCGGAGGCGCGCCGAAGGTACTGCTCCAGCACCCGGACTCGACGACCCGGATCGAAAACTTCTTCTCGTCGAAGATCGTCTACACGGGCGGCCGTTCCATCATCGTCAGCGATCGCGTCAGCGCGAGCAACGACGAGGAGGAGAAGGAGCAGACGACCATGATGGCCTTCGGCAAGTGACGGCCGACCACGGCAACCGCAGCCCTTCCTTCTCCGACCCCGCAGAGGTACGTACGCCATGACTCAGCCGCCCCAGCCGCCCAACGAACCGCCCCAGGGCGGATTCGGCCCCCCGCAGGACCCGCCGCCCGGAGGGTTCGGCGCACCCACCCCGCCGCCCGCCGACCCGCTCGCGAAGCAGCCCCCGGCCACGCCGCCCACCCCGCCCGCCGGCGGGTACGGCAGCCCGCCCACCCCGCCCGCCGGCGGATACGGCTCTCCGCCTCCTCCGCCCGCCGGTGGCTACGGGGCCCCGCAGACCCCGGCGTACGGCTACCCGCAGGCCCCGCCCCCGGGACAGCCGCCGACCCAGCCCGGCTACGGCTTCCCGCAAGGGCCGCCGCCCGGACAGCCCGGCATGCACCCGCAGCAGGGGTACGGCTACCCGACCGCACCGATGCAGCCCCAGTACGTCGCCCCCCAGCCCGGTGGCGGCAAGAAGTTCAACACCCAGATGAAGATCATCGTCGCCGCGGTCGTCGCCGTGGTGCTGATCGTCGGCGGCGGAGTCCTCTACGCCACCGGCAGCGGTGACGAGGGCGGCAAGCAGGACGTCGCCTCCGGCGGGACGACCGGCGGCGAGGGCAAGGGCGGCGAGGGCGACGGCCTGGCCGGCGGGACCGAGAAGGCCCCGTCCGACACCAAGTCCAAGATCGGCTTCCAGCTGCCCCACCCGAAGGTCACCGACACCACGGTCGTCGACGGCTCCTGGGTCACGGACAAGGTGTACGTGAAGACCGGCGTGTACGAGGTCGCGGGCTACGACCTCGCCAAGGGCACGAAGGTCTGGTCGATCCCGCTGAAGGGCCAGGTCTGCGCGGCGTCCCGGCACATGAGCAAGGACTACAGGACCGCCGTCGTCTTCCAGGAGGGCAAGCCGAGCGCCGCGGACAAGTACCCCTCCTGCAACCAGGTCGGAGCGCTCGACCTCGCCACCGGCAAGCTCATGTGGAGCAAGTCCGTCACCTCGGCGTCCAGCGGTGACAAGCCCGTCAGGTTCGGCGAGGTCACGCTCAGCGGCTCCACCGTCGCCGCGGGCGGCACCAGCGGCGGCGCCGCGTTCAACCTTGCCGACGGCGCCGAGCTCTGGAAGCCCAAGGCCGACACCAACAACTGCTACGACATGGGCTACGGCGGCGGCGACGCCCTCGCCGTGGTCCGCAAGTGCGGCAGCTACGACGCCCCGCAGCTCACCATCCAGGCGCTGAACCCGACGACCGGCGCGCCGCTCTCCTCGTACGCGATGCCGGCCGGCGTCGAGTACGCGAGCATCGTCTCCACCAAGCCGCTCGTCGTTGCCGCCGACGTGGGTGACACCGCGGGTGACGGCAGCAGCATCTCGGACTTCTTCTCCATCGACGCGGCCACCGGCAAGCTCATCGTCCGGATCTCGGCCGACGCGGACAAGTACGCCGCGGAGTGCGGTTCCACCGAGGTCGAGCAGTGCGGCTCGCTGGCCGTCGGCAACAACCGGATCTACGTGCCGACCGAGGAGCACGAGGGCGGCGGCGAGTACGGCGACACCAACGAGATCGTCGCCTTCGACCTCACCACCGGCAAGCTCGTCGGCGGAAGGGCGGACGCGGGCGACCGCTACACGCTGACCCCGCTGCGGATGGACGGCACCAACGTCATCGCGTACAAGCGGCCCCCGTACGACAAGGGCGGCCAGATCGTGTCCATCGACGGCTCCACGTTCAAGGAGACCGTGCTGATGGTCAACCCGGACGACGAGGCGGTGCGCGACGCGGAGACCAGCTTCTCCGTGGACTACGCCGAGTTCATCTACGAGAAGGGGCGGCTGTTCATCTCCGAGAAGATGGTCAGTGAGCCCAGCAAGTCCAGTTCGCTGGACGACAAGCAGTACCTCGTCGTCTCCTTCAGCACCGACTGACCCGCCCGGCCCGCTCCCGGGCCATCCGTAACGGCCCTGCCGGTCGATCAACGACCGGCAGGGCCGATCGTTTTACGACGGGCATCCGGCCTCGAACGACTCATAATTCGGCATTCCGGGGAGCTTCTTGCCGGTAGTGGGCACGAGGTGTCGAACAAGCGTGTAGCTTGCCGGGTCAGAGAGGCCGGGGGGCCTGTTCAGGGACACGCAGCGGCACAGCGCTGTACACATGGGGGCTTTCCGATGGGCGTGCGGCTCATGGTGGTCGATGACCACCGTCTGCTCGCCGAGGCACTCGCCTCGGCACTCAAATTGCGCGGACACCGGGTGCTCGCGGCGGCCGCGCCGACGGCGGGGGCGGCGGAACTGGTCATCAGCAGGGCGCCGGAGGTCTGTCTGTTCGGCACGGCCGCGCCCGCCGAACCCGGGGCGTTCGACCCGATCACCAGGATCGGACGGGAGCGCCCCCAGGTGGCCGTGGTGGTGCTCGGCCCGGTGCCGGACCCGCGGGGGATCGCCGCCGCCTTCGCCGCGGGAGCGGCCGGTTACGTGCGGCACGACGAACGCATCGAGGGCGTGGAGCGCGCCATGATCAAGGCCCGTGCGGGAGAGGTCGCGGTCGCCCCGCAGCTGCTGCGGGGCGCGTTCACCGAGCTGCTGCATCCCGTGGTCCAGCCGGACGACGAAGGGCAGCGGCTGCTGCGGATGCTGACCCCGCGTGAGGTGGAGGTGCTGGTCAGGGTCGCCGAGGGGGAGGACACCCGGCTGATCGCCGCCGGCATGGGCATCGCACCGAGTACCGCGCGTACGCATGTGCAGCGGGTGCTGATGAAGCTGGGCGTCGGTTCGCGGCTGGAGGCGGCCGCCCTCGCGGCCCGTACGGGGCTGCTCGACCGGGCGGCGGGAACGCCGCGGGGGCCGGACGGCCTCGCGTGAACGCGTGATCGTCCGGCCCCCGCGGGGTGGAGCCGGTCAGTCCTCCGGCGTGCCGGGGGTCTCCTGGGGTACCTGGACCGGGCGGAGCTTCAGCCAGATCAGGAAGAAGAGCCCGAGCACCAGCATGGCCAGGCCCGTCCACAGGTTGATGTGGACGCCCTCGGCCTTCTTCAGGTCGGCTTCGGAGGGGTTGATCCCGGCGATGGTGACGATCACTCCGTAGACCACGAAGAGACCGCCGATGATCCGCCGGATGTCGAAGAGCCGGGCCGCGGTCGCGGACGTGCGCTCCAGTTCGGAGACTTCCTTGTGCAGGTCGGACATGGTGAGTGCCTCCGATCAGAGCGAGTAGGGCAGGTAGCAGAGGGCGGCGAGGACGATGGCGCCCCAGCCGAGCAGGGCGGGCTTGCGGTACCAGGCGCCGTCGCCCTCGTCCGGTGCCTCGTCGGCGTCCGGGGACTCCGTCCCGTAGACCAGACCGGCCAGTTCGGCGTCGGGCTTGGGCGCGGTGAAGAGGGTGACGACGACCATGACGACCGCGCCGGCCACGAAGCCGACGATGGCGGAGACGAAGTTGGCGCCCTGGTCGGAGGGGATGTCGATGATGCCCTGCTCGTAGAAGACGAAGTAGTTCACCATCGCGGCCGTGGTACCGGCGACGAGGCCCCAGACACCGGACTTCATGGAGGCGCGCTTCCAGAACATGCCGATGATGAAGACGACGAACATCGGGACGTTGAAGAACGAGAACAGCGTCTGCAGGTACGTCATGATGTTGGAGAAGCTGGCGGCGATGAACGCCGTGCCGATCGAGGCCAGCACGCCCACCGCGGTGATCACCCGGCCGAAGCGCAGGTAGTACGCGTCGGACCGGTCCTTCTTCACGTACCGCTGCCAGATGTCCGTGGTGAAGACCGTGTTGAACGAGGACACGTTGGCCGCCATACCGGCCATGAACGCGGCCAGCAGGCCGGTCACCGCGATGCCGAGCACACCGTTGGGGAGCAGTTCCCGCATCAGCAGCGGGATGGCGTCGTTGTACGTGAGGCCGGATTCCTTCGACCCGATGTTCGGGACGACGACGGCGGCGACCAGGCCCGGGATCATCACCGCGAAGACGATGAAGATCTTCGGGAAGGCGGCGATCAGCGGGGTGCGCTTCGCGGCGGACAGGTTCTTCGCGGACAGCGCGCGCTGCACCTCGGCGAAGTTGGTGGTCCAGTAGCCGAAGGAGAGCACGAAACCGAGGCCGAGGATGATCGTCAGCCAGTTGGCGCCGAGCGGGTTGGCGTCACCGATGCCGGTACCGCCCCAGGCGGACATGAAGTCCGCGCCGTGCTGTTTCTCCAGCGAGCCGCTGAGGCCGTCCCAGCCGCCGACACGCTTGAGGCCCAGGATGGTGAGGGGGATGAGCGCGGCGAGGATGACGAAGAACTGCAGCACCTCGTTGTAGATCGCGGAGGAGAGTCCGCCGATGGTGATGTAGAGCAGGACGAACACGCCGGCGACGACGATCGCGACCCAGCGGTCCCAGCCCAGCAGCGCCTCCACGACGATCGACAGGGCGTAGAGGTTCACGCCCGCGATCAGGATCGCCGCGAAGGCGAAGAGTATGGAGCTCAGCAGGTGGGCCGATTTGTCGAAGCGCTGGAGCAGGAACTCCGGCACGGAGCGGACCTTCGACCGGTAGTAGAAGGGCATCATCACCAGGCCGAGGAAGACCATGGCGGGGATGGCGCCGATCCAGTACCAGTGCACGACCGCGACGCCGTACTGCGCGCCGGTGGCCGCCATGCCGAGGATCTCGGTGGCCCCGAGGTTCGCCGCGACGAAGGCCAGGCCGGTCACCCAGGCGGGCAGCGAACGTCCGGAGAGGAAGAAGTCGAGACTCGTCTTCACGCTGGCCCGGGCGGCGAAGCCGATGCCGAGCACCACGACGAAGTAGATCGCCAGAATTGTGTAATCGAGCCCGTTCGTGGGGAGCCGGAGCCCTTCGGCCAGATATTGCATGGGGGGTACTCGCTTCGTTGCGCGAACTGAACCCGAGGGAACCTACGCCTTTGTGTTCAGAAACTGAACAGTTCCAGTGGCGTTCTTTGTTTGATCGTGATCGGGCGAGTGGAAATGTCCCTATCTGGCCACCGCTGACGCCGGGCTTGCCGCAGGAGTCGGCGGCATTGACGCACCATGTTGACTTGTGATTTGTTATGTGCGGTTCTGTTTAGAGGGCCTCACATGGAGGAGCCTGGTGAAGAAGACGGTTACGACCCTCGCCGACGGCCGCGAGCTGATCTACTACGACTCCGCGGACGACACCGTCCGCGACGCCGTCGACCCGCGGCCGCTGGATGCCGTCTCGACGTCCTCGGAGATCCGCCGCGACCCCCTGCTCGGCGACTCGGTGGCCATCGCGTCGCACCGGCAGGGGCGTACCTACCACCCGCCGGCCGACGAGTGCCCGCTCTGCCCCTCGCGGGAGGGCCGCCACAGCGAGATCCCCGACACCGGCTACGACGTCGTCGTCTTCGAGAACCGCTTCCCCTCCCTCGCCGGTGACTCCGGCCGCTGCGAGGTCGTCTGCTTCACCTCCGACCACGACGTCTCCTTCGCGGGCCTCACCGAGGAGCAGGCCGGCCTGGTCCTGGAGGCCTGGACCGACCGGACGGCCGACCTCGCCGAGCTCCCGCAGGTCGCCCAGGTGTTCTGCTTCGAGAACCGGGGCGCCGAGATCGGTGTCACCCTCGGCCACCCGCACGGACAGATCTACGGCTACCCCTTCGTCACCCCGCGAACCGAGCAGATGTTCCGCTCGATGGAATCCCACCGCGCCGAGACCGGCCGGAACCTCTTCGACGACGTCGTCGCACGGGAACTGGCCGACGGGGAGCGCGTGGTCCTGGAGGGCGAGCACTGGGTCGCCTTCGTGCCGTACGCCGCGCACTGGCCCTACGAGGTCCACCTCCACCCGCGCCGCCGGGTCCCGGACCTGAGGGAACTCGACGAGGCCGCCCGCACGGAGTTCCCACAGATCTATCTGGAACTCTTGAGGCGGTTCGACCGGATCTTCGGGCCCGGGGAGCCGCCGACCCCGTACATCTCGGCCTGGCACCAGGCGCCCTTCCGTGCCCCCGGCCGTGAGGAGTTCGCGCTGCATCTCGAGCTTTTCACCATCCGGAGGACCCCCGGCAAACTGAAGTTCCTCGCGGGCTCCGAGTCAGGTATGAACGTGTTCATCAACGACGTGCCGCCGGAGGCCGCGGCCCAGCGACTGCGAGAGGTAGCGAGCGAGTGAGCAACACCGCCAAGAAGTACCTGGTGACGGGCGGCGCGGGATACGTCGGCAGCGTCGTGACGGCACACCTGCTGGAGGCGGGGCACACCGTCACCGTCCTCGACGACCTGTCGACCGGCTTCCGCGAGGGCGTCCCCCAGGGCGCGGAGTTCATCGAGGGCCGCGTCCAGGACGCAGCCAAGTGGCTGGACGCCTCCTACGACGGCGTACTGCACTTCGCCGCGTTCTCCCAGGTCGGCGAGTCCGTCGTCGACCCCGAGAAGTACTGGGTCAACAACGTCGGCGGCACCACCGCCCTGCTCGCCGCCATGCGCGACGCCGGTGTGCGGACGCTCGTCTTCTCCTCCACGGCCGCCACCTACGGCGAGCCGGTCTCCAGCCCCATCACGGAGACCGACCCGACCGCCCCCACCAACCCCTACGGCGCCTCCAAGCTCGCCGTCGACCACATGATCAGCGGAGAGGCGAACGCCCACGGGCTGGCCGCCGTCTCGCTGCGGTACTTCAACGTCGCGGGCGCCTACGGCAGCTGCGGCGAGCGCCACGACCCCGAGTCGCACCTCATCCCCCTGGTCCTCCAGGTCGCCCTCGGGCAGCGCGAGTCGATCTCCGTCTACGGCGACGACTACCCCACCCCGGACGGCACCTGCGTACGCGACTACATCCACGTCGCCGACCTCGCCGAGGCCCACCTGCTGGCCCTGGACGCGGCCACCGCGGGCGAGCACCTCATCTGCAACCTGGGCAACGGCAACGGCTTCTCCGTGCGCGAGGTCGTCGAGACCGTCCGCCAGGTCACCGGCCACCCGGTCCCCGAGACCGCCGCACCCCGCCGCGCCGGCGATCCGGCCGTCCTCGTCGCCTCCGCCGCCACCGCCAGGAAGCGGCTCGGCTGGCAGCCGTCGCGCCCGGACCTCGCCGCCATCGTCGCCGACGCGTGGACGTTCGCCCGCCGAGAGGAACCCACCGCACCATGACCGACAACGCCGAGCTGACCGCCTCCTTCACCGAGCTGTACGGGACCGCCCCCGAAGGAATATGGGCAGCACCCGGACGGGTGAACCTGATCGGTGAGTACACCGACTTCAACGGCGGCTTCGTCATGCCGCTCGCCCTCCCGCACCACGCCCGCGCCGCCGTCGCCCGCCGCACGGACGGACAGCTGCGCCTGCACTCCACCGACGTGCCGGGCGGGGTCGTCTCCCTCCGTGTGGACGAGCTCGCCCCGCACTCCGGCCACGGCTGGGCCGCCTACCCGGCAGGTGTCGTCTGGGCGCTCCGCGAGGCCGGTCACCAGGTCACCGGCGCGGACATCCAGCTCACCTCCACCGTGCCCGTCGGCGCCGGCCTCTCCTCCTCGGCCGCCCTGGAGGTCGTCACCGCGCTCGCCCTGAACGACCTCTTCGAGCTGGGTCTCGGTGCCCAGGAGGTCGCCGTGCTCGCCCAGCGCGCGGAGAACGACTTCGTCGGCGTGCCCTGCGGTGTCATGGACCAGATGGCGTCGGCGTGCTGCACCGAGGGCCACGCGCTGTACCTCGACACCCGCGACCTCACCCAGCGCCAGGTCCCCTTCGACCTCGCCGCGCACGGGCTGCAGCTGCTCGTCGTCGACACCCGCGTCAAGCACGCCCTCGGCGACGGCGCGTACGCCGAGCGCCGGGCCGGCTGCGAGGCCGGAGCCCGGGCCCTCGGCATCGACATGCTGCGCGACCTCCCGTACGAGGACCTCGGCACCGCGCTGGAGACCCTCGCGGCGGCCGGCGAGGACGAGTCGGTCGTGCGCTACGTCCGCCACGTGGTGAGCGACAACCACCGTGTGGAACAGGTCATCGCGCTGCTCGACGCCGGCGAGGTGCGCGCGGCAGGCCCGGTCCTCAACGAGGGCCACGCCTCGCTGCGCGACGATCTGCGGGTCTCGTGCCAGGAACTGGACCTCGTGGTCTCCGCCGCGAACGCGGCCGGGGCGCTCGGGGCCCGGATGACCGGGGGCGGCTTCGGCGGCTCGGCGATCGTCCTGGTGGAGGAGGCGATGGCCGACACCGTCGCCAAGGCCGTCACGGAGGCCTTCACCGCGGCCGGGCACGCCGCTCCGGGAGTGTTCCCCGCGGTGCCGTCGGCCGGGGGACGCCGGGTCACTCCAACCGCTTGACCAGGATGAACTCCGCGACGCCGGGCGGGTAGTCCTCGACCTCGCCGACCACCTCGTACCCCTGCTTCCGGTAGAAGTCCGGGGCCTGGAAGCCCCAGGTCTCCAGCCGGGAGCGGGTACAGGCCCGGTCGTCGCGGGCGAGGCGCTCCGCCTCGGCGAGGAGCCGTGAGCCGAGGCCGAGCCCGCGGTGGCGGCCGTCGACCCAGAGCAGGTCCACATGGAGCCAGTAGGCCCAGGTCCGTCCGCTCAGCCCGCCGGCCAGGGCGCCCGCGTCGTCCAGGAGCCAGACGTCCAGCGGGACTTCGTGCTCGGCGGTGGTGGAGCGCAGGGCACGCAGCTCCGGTGAACCGTCCCAGTTGTCGGCGTGCAGCCGACGGCCCAGCAGAATACGACGTTCCTTGTCCACTTCGGTCTCAAGACGGAACATGAACAACACCCTAAACACGTCGGGTGGTCAGTTCCGCGAATCCCCTTCCGGCGCCCACCGCCCCCCGTACGCTGATGCTCAGCACCGGTGGGGGCCGGTGTCGTTTCAGGGGACGAGACAGTCGGATGCGACACCCGGGGCGGGTGGCGGCCGGCACACGGCGGCGGCCGTGCGCCGGCGGTTCACCGGAGCGCTCCGGGTGTCGTGTCCGTCGCGGTCCGTACCCGCCGGGGCCGGCCATGTACGGGGCGCCCCAGGAGTTCACACAGCATGGGGGGTGTCTGTGGCGCGTATCCGGGTTCTGGTGGTCGACGACCACCGCATCTTTGCCGAGTCCCTGGCCGCCGCGCTCGCGGCCGAACCGGACGTCGACGTGTCCGCGGCGGGCAGTGGTCCCGCCGCGCTGCGGTGTCTGGAGCGTGCGGCCGCCGACGGGCGCCGCTACGACGTGATGCTGGTCGACGCCGACCTGGGCGTCCTCGCCCAGGGGGCCACCCGCACCGTCCCCGCGCCGCGCGGGGCGCCGGAGGGTCCGCCGGCATCCGGTGCCGCCGCCGGCCCGGTCGACGGCATCTCGCTGGTGGCCGGGGTGCGTTCGGGCCAGCCGCACATCCGGACGGTGGTGCTCGCCGAGCGGGACGACCCACGCAGGGCGGCGGCCGCCCTGCAGGCCGGGGCGTCGGGCTGGGTGGCCAAGGACTGCTCGCTGCAGCGTCTGCTGACCGTCATACGCGGTGTGCTGCGCGACGAGACCCACCTGCCGGCCGCCCTGCTGACGGGTGTGCTGCGTGAGCTGACGGCGGCCCGCAAGCACCGCACCGAGAGCGAACAGCTCGTCGAGTCGCTGACGCCCCGCGAGCGTGAGGTCCTGCGCTGCATGGTGGCGGGTCTGGGCCGCAAGGCGGTCGCGGAGCGGCTCTTCCTGTCCCCGCACACGGTGCGCACGCACATGCAGAACGTGCTGGGGAAGCTGGGCGTGCACTCGACCCTGGCGGCCGTGGCGCTGGCCCGGCGGGCCGGGGTGGGCCCCGCCTCGCTAACCGGGGACGTTGTCGAACGGGGCGGTCAGCTGGCGTAGCAGTCCGGCGAGTTCGGCCCGCTGCCGGCGGGAGAGCTCGCCCAGGATGGCGCGCTCCTGGTCGAGCAGCCCGGCCAGCGACTGGTCGGCCTTGTCGCGGCCCAGGTCGGTCAGCCGGACCAGGACACCGCGGCGGTCGTTCGGGTCGGGCAGCCGCTCGACGAGGTTCTTCTTCGTCAGGCGGTCGATACGGTTGGTCATCGTGCCCGAGGTGACCAGCGTCTGGGTGAGCAGCTGTCCGGGGGAGAGCTGGTACGGAGCTCCGGCGCGGCGCAGCGACGTCAGGACGTCGAATTCCCAGGGCTCCAGCTGGTGCTCGGCGAAGGCGATCCTGCGGGCTCTGTCCAGGTGCCGGGCCAGGCGGGAGACGCGGCTCAGGACCTCGAGTGGTTCCACGTCGAGGTCGGGGCGCTCACGGCGCCATGCAGCGACCAGTCGGTCGACCTCGTCCTCCATGTCGATCAGTGTAGAGGGTCCCTCGACATGAAGTCTCTTGAATTCAAGTGTCTTGACATCAAGAGACATGCGTGGTGATCCTGCCCCCATGACCTCACCGAGCTGGGACCCGCAGCAGTACCTCCGCCACGCCGACCACCGCACCCGGCCCTTCCACGACCTCCTGGTCCGCATCGGGCCCCTGCCCCACGAACCGGCCCCCCGCATC
>Ga0164308_10000949_pt1 | contig 15632 bp, 17 predicted proteins | sample Whisoiple_246_MG_FD_109983 | JGI IMG/M metagenome (GOLD analysis project Ga0164308, IMG submission 109983) | Soil microbial communities amended with fresh organic matter from upstate New York, USA - Whitman soil sample_246_MG | ecosystem: Environmental > Terrestrial > Soil > Unclassified >...
GAGCTCACTCGCTAGCGAGGTTGATCCAGTGCTCGCTCACCACGAGCCCCTCGGGGCCGAACTGGACGGCGACATGGTGGTGCTCGGGACCCGTTCCGCCGGAACGAATGCGCGGGACGACGGCGGCGTTGACGAAGGTCGTGCCGTCCTGCAAGCGCGAGAGCGGGCGCGATGTGCCACGGCGCCTATGCATGTGTCCCGCGAACACGGCCAGCACCTCTTTGTCGAGTGACGTAGCGTAGTCGAGCGCGTCGCGCAGATCGTCGTCGCCGAAGTCCTTGGGGTAGTCTGCGGCGCTCGAAGCCGGCGCGGGGAAGTCGCGTCCCCAGAGGGAGTCCTCCGTCTCACCCAGCCCCGTCGGTCCGTTGTGCGCCAGAAACATCAAGCGTCGGGTGCGCGCGTCAGCCACCAGATGCCGGTACTTCGCCACGCTCACCGCAGGAGTGCCGACCCCGTGCACGCGCTCGAGCGTTTCGGCAAAGGAGATCCCGGACCCGCCCTGTGACAGCGGCCGGCCGCAGATCAAGGTCACCTCTCCGAGCGGAGTGAGGAGCACGTGGGAGCTGTAGCCGGTTGGGATCACCCAGGAGGAGCGGGCCTTGCCGAGGGCCTGCAAGATCTCGCGCCGACCTGCCTGATAGGTGAGCTCCGCGGCGAGATCGGGCAGGTGTGCCGCGTCGTTGTTGCCCGGCATGATGAGCGTGGGTTTTCTCAGCCTCGCCACGCGGCGAATGATCGACACGCCGTCCTTGCGCGTGCCGCTGCCCATGTCGCCGACGAACAGCAAGAGGTCGTAGGGTGAGCGATTGAAATAGTGGACGTCGTCGTCCGTGAAGTGGCCGTGCAGGTCGCCGATGATGGCCAGCTTCTCTACGCTGATTTTCTCTGGATGCATGTCGCGCGCTAGCGTCCGCTCACTATAGCCTAACTCGCGCTTGGCAATCAGCCTGCGCTTCAGGCGCCCGGCCCATCATCCGGCGCCCTATCATCCAGCGCCCTGTCATCCAGCACGAGCGGGTGCATCCTCCCGCTGCGGTCCCGGTATGGCTCGAGACGGGATCGACGAGCGCGCCAGGCGCCGAGGTTGGGCGGGCCAGCGCAAGTTGGCGTTCGAGCCGGTGATGATGCGCGCTCCGCCACGGCTGGTCAGGTACTGCCAGACCCAATGCAAAAGCACGACGAAGCGGTTGCGGAAGCCGACCAGGAAGCAGATGTGCACGGTGAGCCACAAGACCCAGGCCGCGAATCCGGACACGCGCATCTTGCCGAACTCCGCCACGGCCGCGCTGCGACCAATGGTGGCCAGGTTTCCTTTGTCGACGTAGCGGAAGCGGGTGACCTCTTTGCCCTGCAGGCGCCGATCGATCTGACTGGCGACGAACCTGCCTTGCTGCATGGCGGCTGGCGCGACGCCTGGCACGTTCTGACCGAGGTCGTCCTTGCACGCCGCCATGTCTCCCACGCAGAAGACTTCGTCGTAGCCGGGCAAGTTCAGGGTGGAGTCCACGATGACGCGCCCACCGGGATCCAGTGGTGTGCCGAGCATGGCCGTCAGCTCGGAGGCGCGCACGCCAGCGCCCCACATCACGGTGGCCACGGGTATGGACGTCGTCCCGGAGGCATCGGAAATTTCGAGCGTCTGCGCGTCCACCTTCGTCACCCGCGCCCCCGAACGCACGCGCACCCCGACTTTCTCCAGCTGGCGTCGAGCGCTCGCTTGCATCGGCGGAGAGAAGGTCTTCAGCACGTTGGGCCCGCCCTCCACCAGCTCGACCGAGATTTCCTTGGCGTCGATGTGGCGATAGTCGCGACCTACCAAGGTGCGTGAAAGCTCACTGAGCGCCCCCGCCAGCTCGACACCCGTCGGGCCGCCGCCGATGACGCAAAAGGTGAGCAGCTCACGGCGCCGGGCCGAGTCCGTCTCTTGTTCGGCCAGCTCGAGCGCGAGCAGCACCTTGCGGCGGATCTCGAGCGCTTCGTCCAGAGTCTTGAGGCCCGTGGCATGCTGCTGCCAGTCGTCTTTGCCGAAGTAGTTGTTGCGGGCACCCGCTGCGAGCACCAAGAAGTGGTAGTCGATGGGGCCGGACTTGGTCTCGACGCGGCGGGCCGCCAGGTTGATGCCGGTCACCTCGGTGAAGATCACTTCGGCGTTCTTCTGAGACGCCAGAATGTGACGGATGGGCACCGCGATCTCGGCCGGCGACAGCGCGCAGGTCGCCACCTGGTAGAGCAGGGGCTGGAACAAGTGGTGGTTGTTCTTGTCGAGGAGCAGGACGTCCACTGGCTCACGCGCGAGCGCGCGTGCTGCGGCAATACCCGCGAATCCACCCCCCACGATGACGACGCGCTGACGCCAGGCCAAAGGCTTACCTGCTTTCCGGTAAGACTGTCGCTATCCAGCCGAACCGGGCGGTTTCGGAGGCATGTCGCCTCAGCGTCGACCCGAAACGTTGGTCGGCTCGAAATCCGGGGGTGCGAGCTCGAAGCCGGCAAACTCGAACGCCGGGGCGACGGTGCAGCCGACGAGCGTCCAGGTGCCCAGGCTCCGCGCAGCCTGCCAGTGCCCGGCCGGCACGACGTGCTGCGGCCGCTGTCCCGCTCTCAAGTCTTTGCCTAGGACCGTGACGCTCGGGCCATCGTGCGGTCCGGCCGTGGACAGCTCGAGCGCGGCGCCCGCGTAGTGATGCCAGATCTCGTCGGCGTCGACCCGGTGCCAGTGCGAACGCTCTCCCTGCCGGAGCAGGAAGTAGATGGCAGTTCCGTGCGCGCGGACGGCTGCCCCAGCACTCGTCCCCGGCGCCGTGCGGTACGTCTCGACGTAGTGACCGCCCTCCGGGTGGGGAACCAGACCGAGGGCCTGGATGATCTCGCTCGGATCGATGTTCTGGTCGGTCATGCTACTCGAGCTGCGCGTCGTGCGTGGCGTGGATCGCGGCACAGGACGGATCTTCGGCCACGGCCTTCTTCAGCGTCTCGGTGAAATCACGGCGTCCCAGTGCACTCGCCCTGGTCTCGATCGAGTCGACGGCGAAGGCCAGACGACGCAAGGCGCGTAGAGCCAGCGCGTCCCCGTTGAGCAGGGCGCGCAGGACCAGCACACGCTGGTCGAGGGCCACCGTGGCGACGACGGCGTGTGTCGCGCGGACGCCGGCCGAGGTGGCGTGGTCGCCCAGGGTCGTCGACCAGACGCGCCACTCGGGATGCGGCTCGAGATGAGCCTGTCCGCGTGCGTTCTCCTTGACCGGAAGCTTCGGGATGCCCGCGTCACGGCCGAGCCATGTCGTCTCCCATTGGCCGGTGAGCTGCAGCAAGCGGTCCGGCGGCAAGGGCACGAGCGAGCCCATGGCCTTGCTGTCGACCAGGCCGACGTCGAGCGTCAGCCCGTCGAGCTCGAGCAAGAGCGCCGTGTCTTCTTTGGTCCAACCGAGCTCGTGGCCGACCAAGAGCGTCGTCCAAGCTCGCCCGCTTTCGCTGACGATCAGGTGAAAGCCACACGGAGAGGCGATGACGGCGGGGCGCGCGGTGAAGCGGCTCTCCATGCCACTGGGCGCACCACGGGTCGCCAGCGTGGTCGGGTCAATCTTTTCGAACGCGATGTCCGGCGCCGGGTTCGCCGGACTCGTGGGGGCGGAGGCGAGCGGCTGCGTGCGCTCTCGGGGTTGCTTGCGCTCGGTCGCGGTGTTGCGCTCGCAGGCCGAGAGCCCAAGCAGCACGAGGAGCCCCAGCCCGAAGCGCGTTCCGACACGAGCCAGGTCCGACATCGCTGGTCCTCTTAGCAGGGCCGCCCGGCTATCGAAACTCGCCTCGATTGGCTATGAACGCCCTCGGGCCGAGCATGCAACCGAGCCAGCTGAAATCGCTCATCGTCGACGTCCCGGATTTCCCAACCCCGGGCATCCTGTTCCGGGATGTGATGCCGCTCGTCCGGGATCACTTGGCCAGCACCTTGGCGGCGCTCGACGCGCTCCTGCCAGCCGGCGCTTGGGCCGACATCGACTACGTCGCTGGGATCGAGTCACGCGGGTTCATTCTCGCCTCGGCGCTGGCAGTCAAGCACGGCAAGGGCTTCGTGCCCGTGCGCAAGCAGGGCAAGTTGCCGCCGCCCGTGGTCGATCACCCTTACGCACTCGAATACGGCACCGGCACGCTCGAGATGCAGTTCGGCCGAGGGCGCGTGTTGCTCGTCGACGACGTCCTGGCCACCGGCGGCACTCTCAGCGGTGCTGCCGAGCTTTGCGCGCGGGCAGGCTACGAGGTGAAGGACCTGCTCGTGCTCGTCGACATCGGCATCGCTCCCGGCTTCTCCTGGCGCAAGATCGTGCCCAAGAGTCTTCTCGTGTACCAGCAATGATCCTCGTGGTGATGGCCCTCGAGGCCGAAGCGCAGGGTAAACTGCAGGCCGAAGGCGCGGAGGTCTTGTTCACGGGCATCGGCAAAGTCAACGCGAGCTATCGGCTGACCCGGCGATTGGCCGAGGGCGCGGCACGCGGTGAGCGGCCCTTGGTGGTCAACTTCGGCACCGCTGGCAGTCGTCGCTACGCCACGGGCACGGTCGTCGGCTGCCATCGTTTCGTGCAGCGGGACATGGACGTGACCGGCCTCGGCTTCGAGCACGGTCAGACGCCGTTCGAAGACCTGCCGCGGGTGCTCGAGTTCGAGCCGCGTCTCCCACACCTGCCCGCTGGTCTGTGCGCCTCGGGGGACAGCTTCGAGACGGGCGAGCACCACGAGGAGTTCGAGATCCTCGACATGGAGGCCTACGCCTTGGCCAAGGTGTGCTTGCTCGAAAGAGTCCCGTTCGTCTGCGCCAAATACGTCAGCGATGGGGCCGACGAACACTCCGGCCAGACGTGGGAGTCCGCGCTGCCGCACGCCGCTCGAGCGTTCGTCGACGTGTACCGTCGGCTGCTGGGCTAGCTCCGAGCAGCGTCAAGCGGCGCGCCAGCGGCCGCGCAGGAAGTATCGACCGGGCCCGAAGCTGAGGTCGAAACCGTGGGCGCGCAGGCGATCGGCCGCCATCGGCTGCACGTGAAACGTGCGCAGCCAGCGCGACAGTGAGGCCGCTGCGGCCCGGGGCAGGCCCGCGAAGTCGGCGAAGTCCACCAGCACGAGTTGGCCGCCGGCGGCCAAGGCCTGCTGGGCTCGTTCGATCGCCTGGTCCTGGCCTTGGACCATGCTCAAGCAATAGCTGAAGAGAATGCGCTCTGGCGCTTGGCCAAGCACGGAACGGTAGTCCGCCGTCTCGGCGAACCCCTGTGAAAAGCTGACGCCCGGGCAGCGGCGCCGCGCCGACAAGAGCATCTCGTCGCAGGCTTCCACGCCGCCGAGCGAGACGTTGGGCCTGAACCTGCGGAGTTTGTCGAGATTGCGACCGGTGCCCGGGCCGACCTCGATCAGGCTTTGCCAGTCCTCGCCGGCCAGCTCACGAAGCTCGGTGTCGCGTCCGAACAGATAGTACTTGCGGGTGAGATCGTAGAAGTGGCGCGAGATGCCGTAGTAACGGTTGAGGAATGCGCGGTGGTCGTTCGAGATGGCCTGGGCCGAGCTCATGCACACACCTGGTAGAAGTCGACGCGCTTGTATTGGCGCGAGCGTTCTTCCGCGGTGGCCTGCTGGCTTTCGCTATCCAGGCGAGTCATGAGGTGGGAAAAGCCTGCGCTGGTCACGACGTCCTGATCCGAGACCGATCGCATGAGGACCCTGGCGCCGGGGCGCGCGGTGCGCACGATTTCCGCCAAGAGATGCTCTTGCACCGGGGCCGGCATCCAGTCGACCGCATCGCACAGGGAGTAGTGCGTCCAGGTGTTGGGCTCGGCGCTGGCGAGCACCTCGAAGATGCTTCTATGGTGAAACTCCGAGATGGTGTCCGCCTGCGTGGAACGCGCGTGCTCGCTTTCTCGCAGGTACGGCGGGACGGCGAGCGGCTCGTCGTGATTGTATTGGCCAGCCATCGCGTACCAGGCAAACCAGTTGGTCGTACAGTCGGTGGCCGCCACTCGTTCACAGTGGCGCACGAAATAGTCGACGAGGTCGCCGGTCTCGGCGTCGAGCATGCGGGACTTTTGTGAGAAGTTCACGCCAAGCGCTAGCTGCTGTAGGGGCGAGTTGATGAGCCCCCCGACGAGCGGCCTTCGCAGCGTGGGCTCGAACATGCTGCGGACCAGCGCGACCCGTTCGTTCGCGCTCTTGGTCACGAAATCCCGCATCCACTCGGCCCCGACCCCGACCTGGTTCCGGAGTACGCGCAGCATCGCGGCGGTCAGGCCCTGGGCGTAGAAAGCATCCTTGAAACGGTCCTTGTGGCGTGCCCAGTACTTCTGGATCCAGGTGGGGAGCTCGAGGACGATGGAGCCGATGGTCGCGCCCGGATCGGGCACCCGGCCGTGCCCGAACAGCGCGTAGAACTCCTCGAAAGACCGCAGGCGTTGCGCGGCGGCCATCCGCAGGGAGGCCAAGGCTAGATGATGCCCGTTGATGTCCACGGCATCGATGCGCTCGGGCCCGAAGCGTAACATCGACGCGAGCCCACAGCCGGCGGCCGAGATGCCGAGCACGCGGCTTTCGCTGTTCAGCTCGAAGTATTTTCCATCGACCTCCGAGTCCTCGAACAGGATGTTGTACACGAAAAGGCGACGAAACGCGGCCTGGAAGGTGATGTCTCGCATGCGGACGCTCTATTGCTTCACGCTATGCGCAGCGTGTGCCACCGCGGCGGAGAAATCGGAAAACCCGTGTGACTGCTGCGTGCGCTCACGTGGCAGACGACGCGAGCTTCGTCACATTCGGCAGGCTAGCTCGGGCAGGCTAGAGGCACTTTCCTTTGGCGAAGGTGTCGTGTCCGCGGCCCTTGTAGCAGCGTCGACTCACGTCCATATCCCAGAGCCACCATCCGCTCATGCCCGAGGGGCAACTCTCGCAGGGCTTGCGCGAGAACTTGAGCACGAAGCGCTCGCCACGCACGGAGTCATCCAAATAGCCGTCGAGCGTCACGGTGGCCACGGCCGTGACCGGTGATTCCGCGCCGACGTAGTCGATGTCGATCTCGGTCGCCTTGCCCTCGGTGGGGAGGCCGGCTGCTACCCAGTCGACCAGGCTGTCGCGGACGCCGGCGGCCGTGGCCCAGCGATTCACTTCCTCTAGACCAGTCGGAGCGTCGACTTGGTTTCCGCCGCGGAGAGGCGACCGTGTCGCGCTGGGCTGCGCCGAGGCGGTCCCAGCCGAGGACGCCGGCGGAGTTGGGCTGGGTGGGGTCGGGGCATGGGCTGCAGCCGTTGGCACCGGAGCCGCTGGCGGCGCCATTGCGGCTCCCGGTGGCGGGCAGTCTTGCTCGGCCCTTTGGCAGGCCACGGACGACAGCACGAGCAAGAGCACCCACCTCATGCGTCGAAGCTTACACCGACCTGGGTTCTCAGACTCGTGAAGGTCGGGCACGATGGGCGCATGAGTTCGGTCCAGCTCATCGACCAGGCCCTTTTGACTGCCACCATCGAGCGCGCGAGGGCCTCGGCGCGGCAGCGCACCAACCACAACTTCCACCAGGGGCCCCTCGACAATCCGCACCGGTTCCTGAACGCTTGGATCAGGGGAACCTATGCGGCGCCTCACCGCCACAAGGCGCCACCCAAAGCGGAAAGTTTCATCGTGCTCCATGGTCAAGTGGCTGTGTTCCTCTTCGACGATCTCGGCACGGTGACTGCTCGCCATGTGCTCGGGACCGAGCTTCTCGGCATCGATTTGGCTCCCGGCGTGTGGCACACGCTGGCTCCGCTGAGCGAGGTAGCGGTGTGCTTCGAGGTGAAGCCTGGCCCCTATGACGTGGCCACCGACAAGGAGTTTGCGCCCTGGGCTCCGGCCGAAGGTAGCCCCGAGGCTCCTGCTTACCTCGCTCGACTGATCGCCGACATGCCCGTCTGAGCGTCAGATGATAAGCTTGGCTCGGATGTCGGCCGACGGACATATCCGCGAGTTCGTCGAGCGCACACCGGTGGTGGCCTTTCTCAAGGATAGGTCAGGCCGCTACCTGTACGTCAACGATGCCTGGTCCAGCCTGATGGGCGTTGACGCGGAGCAAGTGCTCGGCCGGCGCGACGACGAGATCTTGCCGGACGCCATGGCACGCCCGTTCATGGACAACGATCGTCGTGTGCTCGACAGCGGCGAAGCGATCGAGGTCGAGGAGCAGGTCGTGGTTCGCGGAGAAGCGCGCACATTTCTGTGCACCAAGTTTCCCGTTGGCTCGGGCGCCGGGCTGGCGGTGGGTGGCATCGCCGTCGACATCTCGGAGCGCAAGGCAGCGAGCGCGGCCCTCTTGCGCTCCGAGGCGCGATATCGCCGGCTCGTCGACCATTCTCCGGATGCGTACATGGTGGTCGATCCGATGCGCGGATGCTTCGTCGAGGTCAACGCCAATGCCATGCGCCTGTTCGAGCTGACAGAAGAGGAGCTCTTGCGCTCGGATCCGGCAGCTCTCAGCCCCATCGTGCAGCCCGATGGTCGACCTTCGGCGGAGACCGCATTTGCCAACATCCAAGCGGCGCTCGCAGGGGAGACTCCGGTCTTCGACTGGGTGCACGTGTCGAGCCGAGGTGAGCTCGTTCCCTGCCGGATCTGGCTCGCCCGTGTCGAGCTCGAGCAAGGCTACGGCGTCCGGGCGACGCTGGTGGATTTACGCGCGGCGAATCACGCCAAACTGGCGCTCTCGCGTGCCCGAGCAGAACGCGACGCGATCGAGGATGCCTTGCCGCAGCCGCTCGCTGTGGTCGATTGGGTCAAGCGCGAGATCGTCCATTGCAACCGCCCCTACGAGCGGACGTTTGGCCTGTCGCCCGAGAACCTGGAGCTTTTGCTGCCCGAAGGCGTGGTCAGCCGTGCCCTCGAGCAAGGTCGTGCTCGCAGTGAAGCTGTGTTCGACGATGCTTCTGGACAACCACTCTCCTTCGAGCTCGACGTCTCCACGTTCGACCCGGCGGGCGCCGGACCCTCCGGCCGCATCTTGCTCGTTTTGACCGACGTGACCGAAGCGCGCAAAGAAGAGCTCCTAGTTGGGCAGTCGCGGCGCTTGGAGAGCCTCGGGCGCCTCGCCGGCGGCATTGCGCACGACTTCAACAATCTGCTCACGATCATCGTCAATTCCGCCGAATTTTTGGCGCCGCTCGCGGCCCACGATCGAGGTGCTCAGGAGGATCTCGAGGTTCTAGCGGATGCGGCGCAGCGCGCGCGTACGCTCACCGCTCAGTTGCTCAATTTCGCCCGCGAACAAGCGGGTGAGCCCGTCCTCGTCTACGTGGACAGGGCCATCTTCGACTCGCAGAAGTTGTTGCGGTTGGTGCTCGGGGAAGACATCCAGCTCGCGCTCGACCTGGGTCTATCGGGTGCGCGCATTTGGGCGCCGCCGGGCCAGCTCGAGCAGGCCATCATGAACCTGGCGGCCAACGCGCGCGAAGCGCTCGGCGGAGCCGCCGGTCATGTGACGATCGCCACGGCGCACGTTGCGGGCGATCCGACGCGCCTCCAGATCGTGATGTCGGACGATGGCGTTGGCATGTCCGAGGACGTCCTGGAGAAGGCATTCGACCCATTTTTCACCACGAAAACGGTCGGCAAGGGCGCGGGGCTCGGCCTTTCGGCCGTGCACGGTATCGTCACCGGTGCTGGAGGGACAGTGCGGATTGCGAGTGCTCCCGGCGGGGGAACGGCGGTGACCATGACCTTCTCCGCGGCCGAGGACGTGCCCGACGACGTGGCGAAACAGGAGCTCTTGCCGGCCCCCGCTCGCGGCAACGTGCTGCTCGTCGAGGACGAGCTGGCGGTGCGCAAGATCGTGTCCCGAGCGCTGGAAAGAGCAGGCTTCGAGGTCATTTCGGCGGGCTCGCCGGAGGAGGCTTTGGCGCGCGCGCCCGAGCTTCGGGGAAAGCTCGCGGCGATCGTCTCGGACATCGTGATGCCCAAGATGAACGGGCTCGAGCTCGTGGAACGGCTCCGTCCTCTGCTCGGACCAGTCCCGGTGCTCTTCATCTCGGGCTATTCGGCCGAGGCGCTCGACGCACGCGGGCTGTCGCAGAAGGACATCGAGCTCTTGCCGAAGCCCTTCACACCCAGGGATCTGTCCGCTCGCCTCGAACGGCTGCTGGCGCGCGGGTAAGCGCGCCAGGGCGAGCGTTGAACGTCATTTGACGATGTCGTCGATATCGGACCTGGAGCAGCCGAAGCTCACGTGGACCACCGCCTCTGGATCGACCTTCACTTCGTCGCAGGTGAGATCACACAGGACGATCGTGTCGTCGGCCGAGTTGTACTTCCAGCCGTCCGAGCAGTCGCCGATGCCATCGGGGATGATGAGACTCTTCTCGCCGTTGCCCCACTCGATGATGATCTGAGTGTTCTCGGGCTCGATGGTCCTGCCACCCGGCGCGTCGTCGGGCACGGCGAACGTGCAGTCGTCGACCACCTGGCTGCTGATCTCGGCGAGCCCAGCCGTGAGGTCTGCCGCGAAGTCGGTGGATTGCGTCATGTCGAAGTGGCAGTAGTCCGGTCCCTCGACGGTGCAGCCTGGAGTGTCCGTGCCGCCGGCGATCGCGGCTCGGCTGAGCCAAGGGCGCATGTCGGTGCTCGTCAACTGGGACTGCTCGCTGCCGGGCGAGCCGATGAGGAAGGTTCGAATGCCGTAATCGTCACGGGCCGCCTGGATCGCGGCCACGATGGGATCGGTCGCGCCATCGACATTGCCGGCGCCCTCGAACGTCTCACCGATGAACGCCGGCTCGGTGGGCCAGGTGCAGCCGAGGTCGATGTTCGGAGCGCCATCGGTGATGAGCAGCAGGAACTTGGCGGCGGCGGGGTAGGGGACCAGCTCTTGATCGAGCGCATACTGGTAGGCGTCGTGGGTGGACGTGTAGCTGTCGAGCAGCACGGCATCGAGCGAAGCTGCGAACGCCTGGCGTTGGTCGGAGTCGTCGCCCCCGAGTGGCGCCAGCGGAACCGCTTCATCGACCTTCACGCAATCGGTGACCGGACCGGGAGCGGCCTTGGAGCTCGAGGTGACGATCTTGTTCGGGTAGTAGAGAACGCCGAATGAAACGGCTGGGGGCAGGGCCGCCACGGCCGTCTCCAGGGCGCCTCGGGTGATGTCCCATTTGCTCGCGCCGCTGGTCCCCGGCGGGGGGTCGGTCATCGAACCGCTGGTGTCCACGACGAGCTCGAGGGTGGCGGGCACCCTCTCGCCCTCGCCCTCCCAGCCAGTACACTCGGCCCCCAGGATCTCATCGACCTGTTCCGAAGTGAGCTCGGTTCGGCCGCCGTCCTGATTGAACGCCGGGCCGCCGGCCTCGCCGCCGTTACCCGAGTCCGTACTGCCGTCGACGGGCAGATTGTTGTTGCTGCCGCCGCTGCCCCCACCGGTGCCGTCCTCGCCGCCGCACTGGACGATGCCGATGGCCAAGAGGCCGCAAAGGGGCAGCGCCGAAACGCGCCCGATTCGGAGCAGCCGGGCAGGTCGGACGGTCGAACGCGGGGGATTAAGTAAGGAGGGGTTCGTCATGTGGGTGCGACCGCGAGCATAGCCTCGCCTGCGGTGAAATCTGCCGAGCTTCGGCGTGAGGCTCCACAATCTTGAGCCGTTTTGCGAGCCAGGATTTTTGAGGCAGCGCATTCAGGAGGGCCGGCGGTCGAAATGCTTGACGGTGTACGGTTAACGGTGTTAACAGTCTCGACATGGCCCCCTACGAGCCCAGCCGTGACACGCGCCAGCAGCTGCTGGAGAAGGCGCGGGACATCCTGGTCAGCGAGGGGCTCTCGGGCTTCTCGATGCGCAAGGTCGCCAGCGCTTGCGATCTGTCCGCCCCCGCCATCTACCGTCACTTCGCCGACAAGGATCAGCTGCTCTCAGCCGCCGTGGCGGAGGGTGCTCGGCTGTTTTCGCACTACCTCTTGGGAGCGCTGAGCGAAGAGACGCCCCTCGCTCGCCTGAAGAAGCTCGGACAGCGTTACTTCGATTTCGCCCTCGAACATCCGAAGGACTACGAGCTTTTGTTCGTGGTCAATTGCCGAGAGCTCGGACTCGAGCATCTGGATGAACGCGCCCAGGCCGAAACGGGGGCGTCGTTTCGCATCTTGGTGGATCGCGTCGCCGAGTGTCAGGCGGCCGGCGTGGTGCGTCCGGGGCCGCTCGAGCCGACCGCCGTGTACATCTGGTCCTGCGTGCATGGGATCGCCAGCCTGGCCCTGAGTGGCCACCTCGGCGTGCAAGGAGCCGAGCTCGACGGGCTGTTCGCCCTGCATCTCGACCTCTTGCTCGGCGGGCTCGTCGTGCCCAGCTGACCTTTTTTTCGCTCATCAGTTAACACCGTTCACACATTGAAGGAGGAGCCCATGACCTACGTTTCCGGCCGTCACACCATCGACAACAGCCAAGACATCGTCGTCTTCTTGATCGGAGCCCGCATCAACAAGTGGTGGCTCTTGCCGCTGGGCCTGCCCGTGATCCTGGCCATGCCTCGGATGCTGCGCGAGCTCTACAAGGATCCGAGCTCGGGCTTCCTCGGCATGGAGAACCTCGGTCTCGCCGGCATGGTTCAATACTGGCGCAGCGTCGAAGACCTGCACCGTTACGCCCACGACCGCGAGAAACAGCACAAGCCGGCGTGGGTGAAATACGCGCAGAAGATCCTGGGCAACGGCGTCGTTGGCGTGTGGCACGAGACGTACGTCGTCAAAGCGGGCGGCTACGAGGTCGTCTACACGAACATGCCGCACCTCGGTCAAGGGCGCTTCCGTCCGCTCGTGCCGGCCACTGGCGAGCTGGCCACGGCGGCCCGGCGCCTGTCCGCGCCCGAGAAGCAGCGAGCGGCCTAGCGAGACGGCACTAGCGAGACGGCACTCTCACCAGGGCAACACTTCGCCGTTCTGGTGCCAGAAAAGGCCGCTCGTCTCGAGGGTGAGCGCGTCGATCCTTTGCAAAAGGCCCTGCGCTGCCACATCCGGGCTGATTTGGCCGCGGCCACCGATCATGTCGGTGGAGACCATGCCCGGATGCAGGACAGCCACCGCTACGCCGCGAGGTGCGAGATCGCGCGCCACCGACACTGCTGCAATGTTCATGGCCGCCTTGCTCATCCGATAGCCGTAGTGACCGCCCGAGCCGTTGTCGCCGATGGACCCCATGCGGCTCGTGATGAAGGCGATCTTCGAACCCCGGATCAACGAACCCAAGAGAGCGTGCGTGACGCGCAAGGCGCCCACCGCGTTCACCTCGAACTGCCGAGTGATCTCGTCCCACTTCGGGCCAGCGAGATCGTCGCCCCAGACCAGGATGCCAGCGTTGTTGATGAGCAGGTCGACTGGGCGACCGTCGACGGCCTTGGCCAGCTGGGCCACTCCGGCGTCACTCGACACGTCGACCTCCTCGACGACGGCGGCTCCTGTCAGGACGAGCTCTGCGCTTTTCGTGCGACAGGCCGCGATCACGTGCAGCCCGCGGGCCAGCAGGGCCTTGACCAGAGAGAGCCCGATGCCTCGATTCGCTCCCGTTACGACTGCGATTGCCATGGCCAGAGTCTGATCCTCACTCGGTGACGGCGCCAGTCGGGCGGGGTGGCGCGCTGCCCTTGGCGGCCTCGGGGCAGGCGCCCGGGCGGTGTCCGATGACCTTGCTGTCGGCACAAGCGGTGCAATCGCTCGCGTACGTCTTCTTCTCGATCGAAGGGCAGGGCGCGCGGATGCAGCGAATGCCCGTGTCCACGTCGGCGCACACGGGTTTGTAGATCTTCGTGCACATCTGCGAGCGGCGCTCGGGGCATTGAACATAGCCGGCTTGTTCAGCCGACGGTGCGCTGCTGGCTTCGCCTGCTTCGGCCTGCTTGGGCTTGCGAAAGCGCAGCACGAAGCGATCGCTGGTGCCCCGTTTCTCTCCCGCCTTGCTCGGCGAGGCGTTCCAGTCGCGCGCGTCCTCGGGGTGGGACAGGAAGGCTTCCTTCCCTTCCAGCACGAAGCCCGCGGCTTCGACCTCGCGGATGACTACGCTTTCCTCGATGCGGTGCAGCTTCTCCGCCTGCTTGACGCCGTCGCCGGCGCGCGCACTGTGATCGACGATGCCGTAGACGCCTCCCGGCGCCAGCGCAGCGTAGATGGCGCGGTTCATGCGCGCCCGGTCGGTCTTGAACCAGACAGTGTCGTGGTAGGCGAGTACCAGAAGCACGGCGTCGAGGCTGGTGGCGGCCGCCGGCAAGGGAGCGTCCATCTCGGCGTCGACGCGGACGACGTTCTGGAGCACTGCCTTCTGCAAGCGCTCGGTCCATGGTCCTTGGGCGAAGCGGTCCAGGATGAGCTTCGGGTTCTGCCCGTAGACCTGGCCCTTCGGCCCCACCACGCGCGCCAAGAGCTCCGTCGTGTAGCCGCCCCCTGCCATCAGATCGGCCACTCTCATACCAGGGGAGATGCCGAAGAAGCGCAGGAGGTCAGCCGGCTTTCGCCCCGCGTCGAGTGCACGGTCGGCTTCGCTGCGATCCGTGGTCGTCACGGCCTGGTCGATCGGGTCGGGTGTGGGGACGGGGGCCGGCTCCACGGCTGGCGGCGTGGCCGTCTCCTCGGTCGGCGCCGGTGCGCTCGGTGGAGCGGGAGGCGCCACCGGTTCGCTGCGGGGAGGGGGCGTCGAGCAGGCGACCCAGGTCAGGCAGGTGAGGAGCAGTGCGGTCCGTCTCATCGCGGACAGGATTAGCCGGGGTCACCGCGGGATGCACGTGTGGCGCCCGGACCCGGCCGGACTACCATCCGGCCCGGATGGCCATTCCTTTGCCTGCCTTCCCAGAGCCGACCTATGGCTCCGACGCTGATGGCTTGGTTTGGGGGTATCTGCTCACTCCCGCTTCGTCGGCGCGCCCCATTTCAGCTACCGAGGCAGCCGGCTGGCTAGCGGCGCCAGTAGAGGGCGAGTTCTTGTGGCTGCATTTCAACATCTCCAACGCGGCGGCGCTGCCCTGGCTGCGCCAGCATCTCGAGCTTCCGAGCGCCTTCTTGGAGGAGATCGACATCTCGGGCGGCACGACTCGGCTGGAGCAGCAGGATGACGTCCTCATCGCGTTTCTGCACGACATCCTCTTCGACTTTCGCTTCGACGCGACCGAAGTCGCGTCAGTCAGCATCGCCGCCAACCAGCGCGCTCTGGTGAGTGCGCGGGTCAAGCCCCTGCGATCGGTCGATCGCTTGCGCAGCCAGGTCAAAGGTGGCGGGAAGTTCGCCTCGACCGCGGAGCTTTTCGCGCAGCTGCTCCGCGAGCAAGCCGACGTCCTGGCGGAAATCATCCGGGGCGCGACGCCTGTGGTCGACCAGGCGGAGGATGGGCTCCTCGCCGGCTCCCGCTAGGCTAAACGGGCCAAGCTGAGCTCACTACGCCGCATGCTGGTGCGCTTCCAACGCCTCTTGGCCCCGGAGCCGGCCGCACTCTTTCGCTTGCTCAGGCGTCCTCCGAGCTGGATCTCCGAGCCAGACCTCGAGGACCTGCGTCAAGCCGCCGAGGAGTTTTCACGGGCCGTGGCGGATTGTTTGGCGCTGGCCGAGCGCATTCGTTTGGTCCAGGAAGAGCTCGCCGCCTTGGCCAACGAGAAGACGAACGAGAGCCTGTTCTTGCTCACGTTCGTCAC
>Ga0164308_10000951_pt1 | contig 15616 bp, 10 predicted proteins | sample Whisoiple_246_MG_FD_109983 | JGI IMG/M metagenome (GOLD analysis project Ga0164308, IMG submission 109983) | Soil microbial communities amended with fresh organic matter from upstate New York, USA - Whitman soil sample_246_MG | ecosystem: Environmental > Terrestrial > Soil > Unclassified >...
GCGCGAGGCGCAAACGGCGCGTCGGCATCGCAGGACTTGCGTTCCGCGCCTTCGGCTCTTGCCACAACGGCGAGCTATGTGTTTGCAGAGCCCACAGCGGTGACTCGAGAGTGAGCTGGGCCAACGCCGTCCGCAGCGCGCCGCGCGTTTGGCTCCGACCTTACCAGCGCGCCAACTGCTCGGCGTGGCTGATTCGACTGGAGCGCGATGAGCCGTGTTGCCGATTGGGCTCGAGAAATTGGCGCCTCGAGCTAGCGCGAGAACGCAAAGAACGTTACTGCGGAGGCCTGTCCGCCCACCGCTCGATAAAAATCGAGCGCGTGCGTGTCTTCGTTGTCGGCGGGGACGAAGACCTCGCGGATGCCTTGCTCCGCTGCGGCGTCCAGCAGGCTTCGAACCAAGGCGCGTCCGACCCCTTGCCGTTGGTAGTCGGCATGCACGGCTAGGTCGTAGATGAACACTTCGGCGGACTCTGCCCGAGTCATCGGCAACGTGTGGGCCGTGAGACCGCCGACCAGCTCCTCGCCCACGAAGCCCGCGAAGGCCCAGAAGCCATCGTTCGCCAGCAGCTTTTGCAGGTAGGCGTCGCTGAGCTGAGCGGGCTCTGGGGGATTGAGCGCGCTGGTTGGGCCTGGCTCGTCGAAGACTTCGACCAGTAGCGCGAAGAGCCGGCGGCCCAGCGCGACGTCGGCGGAAGAGAGGCGGTACGTGCGCATTTGGAGTTTCATTCGAATACTCTCGAAAGCGTCGGAGTTGCTAGGTGAATGAGTGCATTTGGCAATATCGTCAGCTGCACCTCGAGCGATGGTGCACTCTGGCACGGCGGTCGCACCCCTTTCACGAGGACGCCGGTCACAGGGGGAGCGCTCACCAACTCGCCGCCTGCAGCGCTTCGAGCTCCGTCGCCAAAAACGCTAGGGTTCCGCGCAGCAATCGGCCGTGCTCTTCGGCTTGATCGTAAAACTCTTGTTGGGGAATGCGCAGCACGATCGTCGGTGCGGTGGCGACGGCGGCATAGTTCGGCAGGGCGTTGCAGAAGGCGGCTGGACCTCCGACTACGTCGCCCGCGTCGTGCGTGAAATGCAGACCCGATTCGTGCGAGAGCGCAATCAGACCGGCCGCGACCACGAAAAAATCCTCTCCACTATTGCCGATTTCGAACAGCGACTCTCCTGCCTGCAAGGCTTCGGTCTCCGCGATCGCGGCTAGGCTAGCGATCGCCTGCATGCCGGCTTTCCGTAGGAACGAAGCTTGCCTCAGGGCCAGGATCTTGTCGTAGGTCTCGAGCGCGGAGGGCACGATGCCCGGCGGAGGGTCGCTATGTCGTGGCAAGCGCGGCGCCAGTTGCCGCCACAAGCCGTGAAGTTGGGTGGCAAAGTTTTTGATCGCGGCGCGCGCGATCTCCGCGTTGTCCTCCAACAGGTCGAACCAATCCGCGCTGCGAATGATCAGCGCTTTGCTGGGCTCGAGCGCGCGGCAGCCCCGCAGGCGCGGCCGTTCCAGCACTGCGTCGACCACCCCACCACGGCGAAACCGGAAAACTCCAGCGACTTGAGGCCAGGGGCTTCGAGCGCCACTCGGCCTTCAGTCAAGAACAGGAAGCGGTCGGGTGGGTCCCCTTCTTTGAAGGCGAATTGTCCCGCCGCCAAGTCCAAGTCATCGAGCAGCTCGATGAATCGCAGGTGCGCGGCGGCAGGCATTGCCGGAAACAACGAACGGAGTAATAGTTCGCGTTTGACTCGTTGACTGTCGGCGATCGTCAAGCGGGCCGCTCCAGAAGCTCGAGCAAGCGCAGACTCTCTGGCTGTCGCGGACGATCGACGGCCGAGACCGCGTGAGCGGCCAAGTCGCGGAGGATGGCGTCCTGGTCCTTGGCGAGTAGCTCCAGCGTATCGTGGGCGTTGGCGAATACGCCGACCAATTCGCTCGCGCGCCGCGCGCGTTCCTCGGCCGGGAGATCGTCGACCACCAGGCGCAGCAGGCTCGCGACATCATCGGCGGAGCGCCCGACGCCGCGGATCAAAGCGTCCAGGAATTCGATTGCCTGACCACGTTGACGGCGATCTGCGGAGTTGAGCACCGCGAAAATTGCGCGAATGTCGTCGCTCCGGTGCATGATCTGCAAAAGTCGCCCGAGTCTGTCGAAAGATTGCAGGATCTTGTCCTCGAGCAGCTCCGTCACCAGCTTCACGGCCAAGCGCGTCGCCAGCCCACCATCCCGCTCGATCGAGGTTCGCGCGGAAAAGAGCCGCAAATATTCGAGGGCGTTGCGCTTGAGCTCGTCCGCGATCGGCGCCATCGGGATCACGAGCGAGCTCTCTCTCGCCAATTGTCCGAGCCCGCGTAGCGCCTTGTAGCGAGTCAAGCCGTCGCTGTCGCCGAGCATGATCGAGATCGAGCTCGCGACCGCTTGCGGATTCGCAAAAGCAGAGATGCTGCGCGGCACGTGAATGCGCACGCGCCGTTCGACGCGCGGGTCGGCGAGCGTGTTCTGCAGCGCTTCGAAGGCAGGCGCACCGAGTCGAACCAGCCCGCGTCGAGCCACCAGCCGATCTTCGGCGTACTTGAGCCGCCCTATCAAAAATGGAATGCTGGATTCGTCGCCCACGAGCGCGAGCGACTGCGTGACGGCGCCGAGCAGAGCGGGAAGCCGCGCCATCTGCAGCAGGATACCGGTCGCCTCTGCAGGAGGGTGGGCGGCCAAGCTTTCGATGAACGCTCGCTTCAGCGTGTGCTGAGCGTCGTCGTCGCGAAATAGCTCCCAGGAGAGCGGGTTTTCGGGTAGCGGCTTGCCGTTCAACTGCGCCAGGTACAGCGCCGCGAACGCGCGCAGTGAGGGACTCGGATGCTCCAAGGCGCGTTCGAGTACCGGAGTCACCCCAGCCAAAGCGAATGCACGCAGCGCCGCCTGTTGCACCCGCGGATTGTCCGATTCGAGTAGGCGCTCCCCGAGCGGCAGCCAATCTTTTCGGTTGCTGCTGCCGAACAGTTCGAGCGCGCGGACCAGCACCGACTCGTCGCTGTGGTGCAGAATCAGCGCGGGGATCAACTTGTCGCGCTTGCGCTCCGCGAGCACGTTCATGGCGGCGATCACTTCGTTCGCGTCCGGTTTGGCCAGCGCCTCGACCAACATCTCGAGCGACGTCAAATCGAGTTCGCCAAGCGTGAAATCACGCTCCACGCTGCCGCGACGGAGCGCGTTGCGGAACAGCGCGATGTAAGGCGCCCGCAAGCCAAGGCCGACCATCAACCAGGCGCTGGCGAGAACTGCGGCGACGATGGCCAACAGCACCGGCGAAGGATTTCGGCTCATGGTGACGCCCAGCAAGACCACACCCGCCAAGGCCTGCGTGCTGCGGGTGACGAGCAGGTCCACGAGCCCTCGCCCTTTCGCCTGATTTTCGACCGGCGCCCACAACAACTCGGAGGCCACGCGCCCGAGCGAGTTGCGCAAGGCCGAGTCCGTGGCCTTCAGCGTGACGACCACGGCAAAGGACGCGCTGGACAACGCTGACAAGGCGCTGCCTAAGGTCAACAACATGGGCGCCGTCAAGGCCAAGCCCAGCACGCCGACGCGTTGCACCACGCTGCTGGTGACGGTCAGCTGCAAGAACAACGAACCGATATTGAGCAGCAGCTGATAGCGGGCGAAAAAGGGCGCGAGTTGCTCGGCACGCAACGTGCTCGCGACCTTGGCGCGATACAGGTAGTCAATAACCAGCGACACGGCGATGGACAGGGCAGCGATCGCCGCCAGCCGCCACAAGAACGGATCGCGGCGCATCTTGCTCAGCTCCGGCGCGAGCTGTGTCTTGGCTCGCTGGGAGTCGGGCGGCGCTTCTTCGCTCTCGAGCGGTACTTTGCTAGCGAGCAGCGCGGCGCCGAAGTATGCCAGCGGAGCAACGGTCAGCAGCGCCCGTACTGGTGTCACCTCGAGCAGCAAGGTCGCGGCGCCGGCTCCGGCAATTGCGCCGAGCACACCTCCGGAGGCGAGCGGTCCGAACAACCGCCGACTCTGCGAAGCCGAAAAGAGTGTGCCCGCGAGCAGCCAGAACTGGCCGATCAGCAACGTGGCTGAAAGCGTGCCGAACACGTACAGCGCGAACACGGTGGCCGCAGACGGAGCCCGAGTTCGAAACCACGCGCTCACGAAGGCACTCAACAAAAGTGACACGACCAGCGCATTGCGCGGTCCCGCGCGGCGTGTGAGCCGCACGTTGAGTGGCGTGATCACAAGCATCCCGAGTGCGACTGCCACGTACACGAGCGCCAAGAGCTTCGGTGGCAGTCGCGCCAGGAACAACGCGTCGCGGGCGGTCTCGACCAGCGTATGACCGGCAATGGTCAACGCCAGAACGAAGAAAACGCGCAGAAACAAACCGACTTCACCGGCCCGGACATCCAGGAATCTGCTCCGGCCGAAAACGTTCACCTACGTATCCTGACAAATCTGGGAGGGCTGCGATACGTCCCCTTGCCGAGCCGTCGGCCGGGGCGTAAACAAAGGGCGTGTTGGCTTGCAACCAGCGAAACCTCGGGACGCGCGCGAGCAATCAGGCGCTTCGCTTAGGCGTCATGTTGGCAGGCATAGCACTGGTCGCGTTCCTGTTGGTAAATCAACTGGGCGGTCCGCGCCAGCTGGGCTGGCTGGTCGCGCTACCCTTGGTCGCCGCCAGTTACATGGTGATTTCGGGGATCTTCGGCATTTGTATCGTGCACGGTTTGCGGGGCGACCGACGGGCGGATTACGGGCCAGAAGCGGTGTTGGACCCGGCGAACCGCGTGCGCATGCGTAACCGCGCGCTGCTGGCGGTGTCCGCGAGCATCATCATCGGTTGCACTTTCGCCGCCGCGTTCGTCGCGCACAGCTGAGTTTGGCGCCGGGCGTTCGGCGTTGGCATCGCGCATGCCGCTTGTTCGGTGCGCCGAGCGAGGTAAGGTTCTGACATGGGCGGAATGGACCTCAGAACGCGCACCTCGCTTTTTTGCGGGGTGCTGGCGTTGGCCATCGCCGTATCGGTGCTGCTGAAGGGCAAGCCGCGTTTGCCGCAGCTGTTCTTCACCGGCTTGGCCGGCGATATCGGGCTTTGGTACCTCGCGCAGTGGCTGTACCACGTAGGTCGCAGCGATCTCTGGGCGCGATGGACCGCCGTACTCGCGGTGTTGCTGCCGCAGTTCGCGGTACATCTCTTCGAGTCGATCGTGCCGGAGCCCGGCCGCGCTTCCCCGCTCAAGCGCGTCGCCGGCATCCTGATGATTCCGATGCTGGTGTTGGTGCTCACCGAACATCGACACGGTCTGGTGCGCGGCGCAGTCTTTTTGTACGTGTTCGGCCTGATTGCCGCGGCGCTCTGGACGCTGGCCGTGCGCGGCGAGCGGAGTGGTTCGCGCGCCGTGCAGCGGCGGGTACGCTTTTTGGTTTTCATCGGCGCGCTCGCCGCAACCTTCAGCTTGGCGGATTTCTTATGGTTCATCGGCGCCCCGCTGCCGCCGGTGAGCGCCGTGCTCAGCATCGTCTTCCTGTTCGTGCTCTCGGAATCGCTGACTCGCGAGCGGCTGGTCGACTTGTACGACATCTTGTGGCAGCTGCTGGTTTCGACCGCGCTGGCCTTCTCGCTCGCGGGCATCTTCTACGTATTCGTGGTGCTCTTCGGCGGCTTCGAGACCATGTATCTCGGCGCGATCTTGGCCGCGATCGTGATCTTGGTGTTGTTCGAGCCGCTCAGGAACAAGGCCGAAAACTACACGCACAAAGCCTTCTTTCGCGAGCGCGTGGATCTGGAACGCGCGATTGGCAGGGCGCGCGCGGAGTTGGTGCACGTGCTGCAGGTTTCCGAGCTGCAGAGCGTCGTCATCTCCGCGCTGGAAGGCTCGCGCCGGGCCACGGGCGCTGCCTTGTACTTGCCCGATCCGCTGGGTTCGGACTTCTCGCTGGTGTCGTCGTTCGGCCCGCTCGCTCCTGGCCGCATCGATGTGGTGACTGCGCGCCCGCTGATCGAGCGGCTTGCCGCTAGCTCGTCCATCGTGCTCGAAGAGGTCAGCTTCAAGTTCCTGGAAACACGCCGTTCCGGCTGGAGTCCAGAAGCCGAGGCGGACGAGCGCTTGCTCACCGCGGCCGAGGCGCTCGGCCCCTTCAAGCAGGCGGTCTGCCTGGGCGTGCACGGCGAGCGTCAGGATCTGCTCGGCATCTTGCTGTTGGTCGATGACCGCGTGCGCGACGCGTTCTCGCCGGATGAAGTGGCGTTGCTCGAGTCACTTGCCGTACAAGTCGGGGTGGTGATCGAAAACTCGAGGCAGTACCGGCGCATGCAGGAGAGGGACCGCTTGGCCGCCTTGGGTCAAATGGCAGCGGGCCTGGCTCACGAGGTCAAAAATCCTCTGGGAGCGATCAAGGGCGCAGCTCAGCTGCTCGGTGACCCGAGCCACGACACCAAACTCGGCAAAGCCGACATGGAGTTCGTGAGCATTATTTTGGAAGAGGTCGAGCGTCTAGACCGGGTCGTCGGTTCGGTGCTCGACTACGCTCGGCCATCGAAGGGTGATGCGGGCGCGGTGGACGTCAATGCGGTCGTCAAGCGCACCCTGACCGTTCTGGCCTCCGATCGCACTGAAGAGTGCGAGCTGCGCACCGAGCTGACCGAGAGCCTGCCGCCGGTGCGCGCAGACGCCGAGCAGTTGCGCCAGGTCCTCATCAACCTGATCCGGAACGCGGTGCAAGCCATGGGTGGGCATGGGACGGTGCAGGTAACCACTCGTCGCCGGTCTCCCTCCACTGGGTTGGCGCGGGACGCGGTGCCTCCCCAAACCGACTGGGTGGAGATCGCGGTGCGCGATGAAGGCCCCGGAATTGCGCCTCAGGTGCAGAAGCACCTGTTTGTGCCATTTTTCACTACCAAGGACCGGGGTACGGGCCTGGGCTTGGCAATCAGCCAGCGGGTCGTGGAGGAGATGGGCGGCCGGATCGAGGTCGTTTCCCGTCCGGGGGCCGGTTCTACGTTCTCGCTCGTCCTGCCCGCGGTCGCCGAAGCCTTCGTCTCGCCCCGCCCACCGCCGGGAACCGCGCATGCCGGGCAGGCCCGTGACGAAGCGCCCAGACTTAGCGTTGGGCCGGTTCTGACCGTACCATCACCATCTAGCTCTGGGCGCGCTTGACCGGTTCTTCCCAGGGGACCTATGATTTTTCCCTCCAACTTCCCAGGGCTTACCAGGCGTCGCGAAAAGCGCACCGAGCCACTACCGCCTAGACCATGACCAAGCGTTTCGCGCCGAAACCAAGCGGCACCGAGCCCAGCCCGAACGATCTGCGTTTTGGTCTGCGCTTCATCTCTGGCAAATACCAGGGCGGCGAATACCCGTTGGGTGAGGGTCAAGAAATCGTCATCGGGCGATCGAGTGAGCTCGACATGGTGCTCGTCGAAGAGATGGTCTCACGCAAGCACGCGCGCATCGCGCTGAGCGAGGGCGTGATCACGATCGAAGATCTCGGTTCGACCAACGGCACCTTCGTCAATGGCGAGAAGGTCGATCGCGGCACCCTGAAAGAAGGCGACCGCGTGCTGGTCGGCACCAACATCTTGAAGGTGATGGCGATTTCGCACGACGGCGATCAACAGCTCGATCTAAAGGCGGTCGCTGCTGGTCGCGTGACGGCGCGCCAGAAGATGAGCCGCGTAGGTGATGAACCTCCGAGGATGTCCGGCAGCTTGGAAGAGATTCCGCTGCCCGACCTCTTGCAGCTATTCGGTACGTCCAAGAAGAACGGCGTGTTGGTGTTGCAAACCGACACCCAAGAAGGGCGCATCTACCTCACCGAGGGCAAGGTCCGCTTCGCGGTTCTAGACGGAATGGACACCGTGCCTCCGCTCAAAGCCGTGTACCGGATGCTCGACTGGCATCAGGGCCAGTTCGCGCTCGATCCGCCCGACTCACGCAAGTTCGACAATCCGGTCGATGCCAGCGCGCAGGAAATTCTGATGGAGGGTATTCGGCAGCAGGATGAATTCAACGCGCTGCGTGCTCGTCTGCCGGGGCTGGACTCGGCGTTGCGCTTGAATTTGCCGCTCGAACCCCCGTTGCGAGAGCTGAATCCGATACAATTGGACGTGCTGCAGGCCGTGTTGAATTCATCGGCCCTCGACATCGTGTTCGATTCGGTGCCGCACACCGATTTGGAAACCGGCCAAGCGCTGCTAGTGCTGATCCAGCGCGGCTACTTGGTCCCTGCAGATTGAGCGGGTGGTGCCCCGGGCGGCGCGCCGCTCGCCGACAATTGCCGTAGCTGGCCCTTCAGCGTTGGGTCCGATTCCAGGACCACGGCTTCGCGCAGCAAGTGGTCCAGCGCTGGCCAACGTGGGTGCTCGGCACGCAATTGCTCGACGGTGTTGAAAGCCGCACGTCGCACGGGCAGCGGCCCATACTCTAGGTATGCGCCGAGATTGCGGATCACGTCGCCCTCCAGGCGCATCGAGACCAGCAATCGTTGGGCAATCGGACTCTCGTTCAGCACTACCGCTCGTTGCTCGGCGTGCAAGGCGTGCTGGCCATCGTGAGCACGCGTAGCCGCCGCGAGTGCCCCAGCGATCGCGCCGGACGCGCTGGGAGACGGCGCGGCGCCTGCGTCACCCTCGACGTGCCGCTCCGCGAGTTCTGCCAATGAAAGGTAGCGAAGACGTTCCGAGAGGCGCGCCAGCGCGAGCGCAGTGGGCGCGAGCCGCTTCAGACTCGTTTCGACCGTGTTTGCTTCGGGCTCATCGCTGATCACGGCGAGCGCTCGCTCGGCGCTCTGGCACAGCTCCAAGTCGGCTCTTTCCTGCAGTACGCTCGCGCAGTCACCGAGCGTGGGCTTGGCTCGAAAGCGAGTGCTCGCACGCGCAAGCTCCTCTCGAAAGTGTCGCTCGCGCGCCTGTGCCGCGAAGTTACTGCCTGCGCTGGAGGCCGAAGCGCTCGGCGCCGGAGCGCGCTGTACGCGCCGGCAGCTAGCGAGCGCCAGCACGAAAAGCAACGACGGCCCGAGCGGACCGTTCAGTACACGCCGCGCCAATTGGGACCGTAGAACCCGAACTGATTGGCGGTCAGGTGCATGTAGTCGAGCACGCTCTTGTAGTTCGTCACTCGTAACGCGAACGAAGCGTCGAGCTGAATCGGTTGACCGATGCAGTAATTGACGCCCGGAGGGCACGCTTCGTTGTCCGTGTAGCGCAACACCGTCTGCTCCCCCGTGGGGTTCACCAGCGAAGAGTCCACGCTGTACGCTTGGGCCGTGAGTACGTTCATCCACTCGAGAGCACGAGCGGCGATGCCCCGCTGCACGGTCTTACCATCGATCACCTCGGTGCCGTAGCTGTGAGCGACGTACAGCTGCCCGCTCTGGGGATCGCGCCAGGCGACACTTTCGCTGTCCGGGAAACCCGGCAAGGTGTCGATACCGACCACCCAAATGCGCATCATGTCGACCCAGTTGAGCTTCCAGCTCTCGGGAAGGTTGAGCATCGAGAAAAACGCGATGAACTTGTGAATTTCGAAGCCCAGCTCTGGATCGACGGCTACTGACTCCGCGGGCGTGCCGTTGGCAAGATCGGTCCCGCTCGGGAACTCCTTGCAGAACAGATGTCCTTGCGTAGGCCAGCACATCTGTGGCTGGTCCTTCGGCCACCACGCGCGGAAGCCCATCGGCTGTGAGAGCGCGCCGGACTTGTCCCTGTTCGGCACGCCTTTGGTCGATGCGACCCGCCAGCCCTTGAGATCCTCGTCCTCGGTCAGCGTATTGGCGAGTAGGCGCCGCATTCCTTCCGGGAACAGCGTGGCAAAGCTGGTGTTGCGATAGCGCCCATCCTGAAAGTCGTCTCGGGATTGGCTGATGAAGCGATCTGCAGAGTCCGTCAACATGTGGACGGCGATCGTCTTGTCGTAATAGGACCCGACGTTCAGCTGGTAGTCGACCGCGTAGTAGCCCTTGCTCTGATCCAGCGAATTGTTGAGCAACCTGCCGCCCCAGCTCACGTCCCGGCCGATGCCGGTCGAGCCGTCCGGGATCAGGTACGTGGAGACGCCCATCGGCACGATCCCGGGATTTTGATCCGTCGAGCGCAAAACCGCCGTCTGGAATGGACTCCAACTAGCGTCGCTGAAGTGCTCGCCCGATGAGGGACGGGTCAAGATGCGAGCAAAGTGATCGAACACCATCGAAGACGAGAGGGCAGCGTGCCGCAATGGCCCGCTCTCGGCGGTGAGCTCGTCGAACTGGCCGGTCGCTTGGAACAGCTCGTTGTACAGCGCAAAACCTTTGGTTACCTCCTTCAGCTTGACGTTGTAGCGGTTGTAACCGCGCATGAACGCGCCCTTCAGACTGAAGGTGGTGCGGTTGCGGCGATAGTCGTCGAATAGATAGCGGTCTTCGTACTCGCTGATCATGTAGTGAGCGACTTCGTACGCGTCCGCACCGTTGTCGTGGCGCAGCACCGGGAGGTTGCCGATGTCCGCATAGTTGTCGCTGCCGAACATGTACGGTCGACGCACTCGACCGAGGGCGTCGAAGTTTCGTTGAATGTTGTCGCCGATGCCCGGCTCCTGCGCAAACCCGCCACCGTCCGGCGAGAGATCGCGGAACGCGACGTAGTCGGTGGGAATGCCCTTGCACACCGTGCCGTTCACGATTTCGCCGTCGAACTCGGGGCTGTACACGCCGTCCTTCGCCTCGTCCCAATTGGCGGGCGGGCTGGTGTCGGCGGGCTGGCAATCCCGGATCAGATTCATTTGCTTGTGAAGTTGCGAGTAGTGAAAGTACTGGCGGCCGTTGTTGTACCAGGGCCCAGTCAGGCCGCCGAAGCCGTCCAGCAGCGAGTGCAACGTGGTGCCGCTCGCAGTGCAGGCGGGCCCAGCGGGCGGATTGCCCAGAGCATCCGTGCTGCCCGGGCTGCATTTCACGATCTTCGGTTCATCCCAAACGTCCGCGACATCCGCATACTCGAGCCGCACCGCGGCTCGATCGTAGGCACCGATGTCGAGCGTGTCCTGCGTCAGATCACCGGCGTAGTCCATGACCGACGTCTGTTGCCAACGCCAGATCAGGCCATCACGTTCGGATTGGGTGACGGGGTCGTACCAACGCGGCCCGGTGCACGTGGAGCCGTCGTTAGTAGCAGCGGTGCACGACTTGGTCTCTGCACCGTCTCTTGTGCGCAGTTGCCAGTACTGGGGTCGAAAATTGAGTGCGTCGAAGGACGAGGTGAACTGATGGCGAAGGCCCATCGAATGGCCCAGCTCATGCTCGAGGAGTCCGACCGTGAGACGGCGGCGAATGAAGTCTCGCCATTTGGCGTTACGGTCGGCAACCGCAGCCGCAGAGGCCTGCACGCCCGGCGTCACGGGGTCCTCGTCGGCGAGCGGGAACTTCTTATCCATGATCGTCGCCCAGTCGGCCATGCTGCTCGGCTCGGGAGCCTCTTGCGAGCAACGTCCCAGGGCCGCCAGCCGCACTTGCCGCTGCTGTTCGAAGTCCGCCAAAAACTGCGCGAAATTGCCACGCAGCGGGGAGGCCATGTTGGCCTGATCATCGCTCGGCTGCTGGCGCGGGTCCAAGCCGGCCAGGTGCTTGTAGGGCGCGGTCAGCAGCTGTGACTCGACGGGTGACCCGCGCGCGGCAGTCATTCGACCGTCGATGCCAGCGTTACCCGTACCCAATACCGAGTTCCCGTACTTTTGCCGGGTTGCGGACTCGGCCCAATCAGTGACCGCACGTGCGCCCGCGCCGGGCGCTGGAAGTGCCAGCTTCGTGCCGTCGTTGAGCCGAGTGTCGATCGCGGACAGCCGAGCGTTGACCTCGTCTTCACTCAGGAGCGGTGGAGAGGATGCAGCGGATTGCGGCGCGCGCTGCGCCAAGCTGACCGCGTGCTTCTGGTAATTGCCAGCGCTTATGTCCGCGTTGGAGAGCTCGCCCAGGTACCAGCGCATGGTATCCACTGCGCCTTGTGCCGCAAGGTCGGTGACCGAGTTCCAGAGGTTGACGCTCGCCGCCACGACCTCACCCGTGATCGGATCGACGGCGTCGACCATGATGCCCCAGGGCGAAGCCGACTGCGGCTTCTGGATGATGTTGATCATGTGGTAGCGCAGGTCACCGACCCGGGCGACCAAATGGGGCGCGCCGCAGGCAGGGTCATCACCGACGATCACCGGGTTGTGGCAAAGCGCGAACACTTTCGGCAGTTTCGCCATCGCCGTTTCCAGGCTTGGGTCGTAGTCGGCTTTGCACTTGTCGATCGCGGCCTGATGCACGCCGCCGCTGATGCGAATACACTCGGTGTAGCGAGCGGTCTGCGCCGCTTGTCGCAGCGCGCCGTCCCACTGCGCGAGCGCCTCTGCCGTCGCGCTGAATAGGCTCGGGTCGCTCTCGGGTCCGAAGTAAAAAGCCGAGGTTTTCAGGGTTCGCTCGGAGTACGGCAGCGTGCACTCGTGACTGAATTGATCACAGCGCGAGCCGCCGCCCACGCTCTGACATTCGTCGTCGGTGCCGTCCGGCCCGGGCGTGCCATCCGCGAGCAACTCGTCGCGTGAGGGCAACGCGCCGACCGGCGTGGTTTGCTCGGTGTAGCAGGGGATCGGCTGACCCTGAGCGTCCAAAGCGTGGCTGCGCTCCCAAATGTTGTGACGTGAAACGAACCGGTACCACTTGTCGTCGACGACGCCGTAGTTCCGATCGTAGCCGAGTCGATCCGGGTTCACCGTGCCGGTGGTGAACATGCCGAACATGTCCATGCGCGCGCCGTCCCAGTGCACGGGTTCGTAATCGTGGTCGACCACGCGCCGGAAGGACAAGCGCACCTTGACCTCGCTCGGGTTGCAGTTCCCGGTAGGACCCGTACCGCCGAAAAAATCGGGAGTCAGGTAACAGGCCGGCAAATAGCCGAAGGGCGTGAACACCTTCTGCGGCGTCACGAACAGTTTGTTCGTGATGTCGAAATAGCCCGTGGCCGCATCGAACACCGGCGCGTCTGGATCTTTCGGGCTCGTGGCAGAGTAGGCGACCGGTTCGTAGCGGAACGTGCCGTCGAACGTCCGCATCGCGGCCAAGGTGTCTAGCTGGTAGGCGCTGGTGATCAGGTTCTGCGACCAATCCACGCGCATGAACTCGCGGGCGTACCAAGGACTATCCGTGGTGTTCTCGTCGATGATGTTCAGCTCTTCGCCAGTGGTCGGGTTGTAGTTCCGCTTGACGTCGAAATGACTCTCGATCTTGAACGCAGCCACGATCTGGCCGCTGTTCTGATCCGGCGAGCTGGGAGTGCCGTTGAAGGTGGTGTCGGCGATGCGCTCGTAGGTCAAGCGCGCGAGCAACAGCTCTTCGGTGATCTCGAAGCTGACGCGGGCGATGGTTTGTGCGCCACTGGCGGTAAAGAGCTCGTCTTGCGTGGCGCCGTAGTCGACGTCCACGATCGTGGGGCGGTAGTAGAACTCCGGGTTGTCCTTGGGATCTGCCAGGTCTTCGCCGACGAAGAATGACTTTTGCAGAGCATTGGCCTGAACGCGATTGATCGGCGCTCGCTCACTGGCACAACTGCTGGCACCCAGGGCGAAGGCCACACACATCAGCAGGCGACGGATAATGCTCGCAGACATCGACACTCCTCGTACCGAAGACAAACCGCAAGCATAGGATATACCGGCGCGAGCCGGGGCGCCCGACTAGGATTTGGTCTGCGTGCGATACTCGACCGCGCGGGCGTGCGCTTCGAGCCCTTCTGCACGCGCGAATGCAGTAATTTTCGGGCCCTGCGCGATCAACGCGGACGGCTCGTAGTCGATGATGGATGTGCGCGAAACGAAATCATACACGCCGAGCGGTGCGCCGTAGCGTGCGGCGCCGCCGGTGGGCAGCACGTGCGAGGGGCCCGCGAGGTAGTCGCCCGCGGCCTCGGGTGTCATCGAACCCACGAAAATCGCGCCGGCACGCAAAATGCGGTCGGCCAGGGCGCGCGCTTCCGCGGTGTGCACGGCCACGTGCTCGGCCGCGAGCTGATTCGCGACCGCCACCAAACCGTCGCGATCCGCCACTACCAGGGCGTAGCCGTTGTTGCTGACGGAGGCATCAGCGATGGCCTTGCGTGGCAGATCCGACAACTGCCGCGTCAGCTCGACTTGAACGCGCGCCACGAGGGAGGCGTCACTGGTGACCAACAGCGGGTACGCGGCTTCGTCGTGTTCGGCTTGCGACAAGAGATCTGCCGCGACCAACACGGGATCCGCCGTGTGGTCGGCCACGACCAAGATCTCGCTCGGGCCGGCGATGCTGTCGATGTCTACCTCACCGAAGACCAAGCGCTTGGCGGCGGCGACGTAAATATTGCCGGGGCCCACGATTTTGTCGACGCGCGGCACCGACTCGGTGCCGTAGGCGAGCGCAGCAACGGCTTGTGCGCCGCCCGCGTCCAACAACGCGTGCACGCCGGCCAGATGGCATGCAGCGCGCACTTCGGGGCTGGTATCCGGACTGGCCACGATGATCTCGGTCACACCGGCCACTTGCGCTGGCACCGCGCACATCAGCACGCTCGACGGATAGCGCGCCTTCCCGCCGGGCGCGTACACGCCCACGCGCGCGAGGGGAGTCACGCGGCTACCGAGCGTGATCCCTCGTTCCGTGTATTCGAAACCGCCGAGGGCTTCAGCCTGGCGTTCGTGGTAGCGGCGGATGCGCGCTGCCGCTTCGATCAACGCTTCGGAAACCGGTTTCGGTAACTCCCGCAGTGCGGCCTCGCCGCCGTAGTCACGTTCCAGCCAAGCCGGCGGGACGCGTTTTTCGAAGCGCTCCACGTACCGCCGCAGCCCGGCGTCACCTTCACTGCGGACGGCGTTCAAAATTTCGCGCACCGCGGGTTCGACGCGATCCAAATCACTCTCGCCGCGGCGAGCGAGGCGCGATAGCAGGGCGTCGTAATCGGCTGTGCCGTGGGTGACGGAGCGCAGCGCGGCGGGCTCGGTCATGTCCAGTGCCCAGCTTTGAGCGCTGCGGGGTCGTACTCGCGGATCTTCGGGCCCAGCGCTTCGCGGAATACCTGCTCGTCGTCGATGTCGATGTCGTCTTCCGGGAAGCCCTTGGCGACATCCATGCTCACCGCCAAAATACGAAGGAACATTGCGAAGCTGGAGGCGCACAAGCGCGGCTTCCATTGCTCGGTGCCGCTCATCGCAGTGTACACGGGGCAGTCCCCCTCGGGGTCTGGGCTCGAGACGTCCAAGAAGTAAGGATCACCCAGCAGTGAGCTGTGCGCGATGATGATCCAGCCGGAGCGCCAGCCGTTGGCGGCAGAGCCCGAGCGCATGGTGCCGGATTCAACCAGCGCGAAGCCATTTTGCTCTTCCATCAGGCGCTCAGCTGGGATCAGCTTGACCCGCTCCACTGGGGTACGCGTCTCGACGTCCTCCGGGTTGGCGGCCAGCAAGAACTCGCGGAAACGCCGAGGCAGCTTCAACTGTGCCTTGAGCTGATCCACAGCTGCCGCATCGGCCTTGCCGAACTTAGCTCGCACGTGACGCTGCGCGAACGCGTTGCGCAGCGCAGAAATCGATTCAGCCAGATCGCTATCCAATCTCGCGAACCTTCCGCTTGGCCGAACGTGAC
>Ga0164308_10000952_pt1 | contig 15603 bp, 13 predicted proteins | sample Whisoiple_246_MG_FD_109983 | JGI IMG/M metagenome (GOLD analysis project Ga0164308, IMG submission 109983) | Soil microbial communities amended with fresh organic matter from upstate New York, USA - Whitman soil sample_246_MG | ecosystem: Environmental > Terrestrial > Soil > Unclassified >...
CATCGCCAGGCCCAGGTCGGCCTGAGCCAGCGCGGCGGCGTCGTTGACTCCGTCGCCGACCATCGCGACCACCTTGCCCTGGCTCTGCAATCTCTTGATGTGGTCGAGCTTCTCGGCGGGCAGTACCCCGGCGATCACCTCGTCGATCCCGAGTTGCCGCGCGACCGCATCCGCGGCGCGCCGGTTGTCGCCGGTCAGCAGCACTGGCGTCAAGCCGAGGTCGCGCAGTTCGGCGATGGCGGCGGGCGACGTCGCCTTGACGGTGTCGGAAACGACGATGACCGCGAGGATTTGACCGTCGACCGCAAACCACACGGCCGTCCTTCCGTCGGCCTCGGCCGAGTCGGCGGCGGCGCGAAGTGCGTTGGGCGCGTTCAGCGTCCATTCGTCGTGCAACCAGCTGTATCGTCCGGCGGCGAGTTCGCGATCCTCGACGACGCCCGTGACACCTCTGCCGCCGTGATTCTCGAACTCCGTGACCGGTGGCAGCGGGCCCGCCTCGGCGGCACGTGTTGCGACGGCGCGGCCAATCGGATGTTCCGATGCGTGCTCGAGAGCGCCTGCCAGCCGCAGCATTTCGGCGTCAGCAGCCTCCTCGACCGCATGCACGGACACAAAGGTCATCTGGCCGGTGGTCACCGTGCCGGTCTTGTCGAGCACGACGGTGTCGATTCGTCGGGTCGATTCCAGGACTTGCGGACCCTTGATCAGAATGCCCAACTGCGCGCCACGTCCGGTTCCCACAAGCAGCGCGGTCGGCGTCGCCAGTCCGAGGGCGCACGGGCACGCGATGATCAGGACAGCGACGGCTGCGGTGAATGCGGCAGAGGGTGATCCGTCGACGACCAACCAGCCGGCGAGTGTCAACAGGGACAGCGCGATGACGATGGGCACGAAGACCGCCGAGATCCGATCGGCCAACCGCTGCACCTCGGCCTTGCCGCCCTGGGCTTCGGTGACCAGACGGGCGATCTGGGCGAGTTGGGTGTCGGAGCCGACGCGGGTCGCGCGGACCTCGAGCCGTCCTCCGACGTTGACTGTTGCGCCGACGACGTTGTCACCGGGACCCACCTCGACAGGCAGGGGCTCACCCGTCACCATGGAAGCGTCCACCGCCGAGGTACCGGAAACCACGACGCCGTCGGTGGCGATTCTCTCGCCGGGGCGTGCGACGAATACGTCGTCGACCGCGAGTTCGGTTATGGGGATCCGTGTTTCGGCCGATCCGGCTGGCAGCACAACGACGTCCTTTGCGCCCATGTCGAGCAGTGCCCGCAGTGCAGCACCCGACTGCCGCTTGGCGCGCGACTCGAAGTAGCGACCGGCAAGGATGAAGGTAGTGACGGCCGCGGCCACTTCCAGATAGAGATGCGCGCCCCCGTCGCTGTCGCTGTTCGCAACCAGGCTCAGCGTCATCTTCATGCCGGGCGCGCCTGCGTGGGTGAAGAGCAGCGCCCATAGCGACCAGAGGTAGGCGGCGGCAACGCCAACCGACACGAGGGTGTCCATCGTCGCGGCTCGGTGGCGCAAATTGGTGAACGCGGCCACGTGGAACGGCCACGCGCCCCACAGTACGACGGGGCTGGCAAGGACGAGGACAACCCACTGCCAGTAGTCGAACTGCAACGCGGGCACCATCGACATCAGCACTACCGGGACGGTCAAAACGGCCGAGATCAGCAGTCGACGCCGCCACCGGCTCGGCGCGTCGACATCGTCGGTGGACGCGGACCGGTCCTGGCCCGCGGGTAGCGTTGCGGTGTAGCCGGTTTCTTCGACGGCAGCCAGCAGGTCGTCCGCGTTGACGCCGGCGGGAAAGTCGACCGCGGCCTGCTCGGTGGCGAAGTTGACGGTCGCGACGACCCCATCCACCTGGTTGAGCCTCTTCTCGATACGCGCCGCGCACGAGGCGCACGACATCCCGCTGATGGCCAGAATGATCGTGTGCCGATCGGCGGTGTCGGCGGCGCTGGGCGGCATAGTTGCCAGTGTATACCCGTAGGGGGTATAGGTAAAAGGAGACGACGAAGGGATTGCGAACGTGATGTGGAAACGGGCAATTGTGATCGGGGCAGGCGCTGCCGCAGCGCTGGCGATCTCAGCAGGCTGTAGCGGCGGTGGCTCAGGATCAGAGCAGTCGGGTCAAGGCGCGTCGACGGCGGCGACCGCGGAGTCCAGCGCCAACGAACACAACGACGCCGACGTGATGTTCGTCGCACACATGATCCCGCATCACGAGCAGGCGGTCGGCATGAGCGACGTCGTACTTGCCAAACAGGGCATCGATCCTCGGGTCACCGATCTCGCCACCGACATCAAGGCCGCGCAGGGGCCAGAGATCAAGCAGATGCAGGACTGGCTCGGCCAGTGGGGCAACCCCCCGATGCCACCGATGGCCACGCAGGAGGGTCACGGCGGCCACGACATGGACGGTATGTCCGGCGACGGGATGGGGATGATGTCCGACGAGGAGATGACGGCGCTGAAGAACGCGAACGGCGTCGAGGCCGGCAGGCTCTTCCTCACCGGCATGATCACCCATCACGAGGGTGCAATCGCCATGGCGCAGAACGAGATCGAGGGCGGGAAGTTCGCGCCTGCGGTCGAGCTGGCGCGCGCGATCGTGAAGACCCAGCAGCAGGAGATCGACACCATGAAGGGCATCCTCGAGACGATGTAGCGTCGTCGCCGTGCGTATCCTCGTCCAACGCGTCACGTCGGCGTCCGTGACCGTCGACGGCGTCGTCGTCGGCGCCATCGAATCAGACAGTCAGGGGCTACTCGCGCTCGTCGGGGTCACCCACGACGACGATCTAAGCAAGGCGCAGAGGCTGGCCGAAAAGCTCTGGCAGCTCAGGATTCTCGATGACGAGAGATCGGCGGCCGACGTCAATGCGCCGATCCTCGTCATCAGCCAGTTCACGTTGTATGCCAACACCGCCAAGGGCAGGCGCCCCACGTGGAACGCGGCCGCAGCCGGCGCCGTCGCCGAACCACTGGTGAATGCATTCGCCGACGCGCTGCGTGCATTGGGCGCACACGTCGAGACCGGGGTGTTCGGCGCACACATGGAAGTCGAACTCGTCAACGACGGCCCGGTTACGGTTCAGCTCGAGCTGTGAGCCGACCTACCCGGTCGCCGTGATCTGCACACCTTCCGAAGGCTGGACGATCACAAAACCCTGTCCGTGGAACGACACCTGGACCGCCTCGCCGGATCCGCGGCCGATCAGAGCACCTGCCTTGAAGCTCGTCTTCAGCTGAGTCTGCAGGTTCGCCGACCACGCGACGACCGCGTTGGTGTCCGCGAACGTCGGCGCCTCAGCCGCGTTGAGCACCACCGGCGGGCCGTCTGTCGTCAACGCCACCCAGCCGGTGCCGCGCAGCGTTGTGTTGAACAGCCCTCCCGTTGCGATGCTGCCGCCCTTCACCCGCTCGATGTTCCAGTCGAGGCTCGACGAGAAGGCCAGCACGTTCTTTCCGCTGATCGACAGCCCGGAGTTGTTGATGTTCAACAGATGTACGTCGTAGGCCCGCTCGGCGAGGAACACGTCGCCCTGGCCCTGGCACCGCATCAACGGCAATCCCTCACCGGTGAATGCCTTCTTGAGGAACTTGGACGCGCCACCGCCCTCGAAGGAGAAGTCCACGTTTCCCTGATAGGCGACCATCGACCCCTGGCGCGCCATGAACGGTTCGCCGAGCCGCACGCGCAGCAGCTTGGAGTTTTGATTCGCGATCGGCTTGGCTTCTTTCTCGCTGAACCGCCCGTCGACGAGATCACCGGTGATGCCTGCGAAGCCGTCTCCCTGCGTGGCTTGGCCACCGGCGGCCGGACCGCCGTGCTGGACCTGCGCCTGCGGCGCTGACCCGCCGCCCTGCGGTTGGCCGCCGCCGGGCCCGGGTGCGCCGCCCATCGGAGCGCGGCTGACCTGACCGCGATGCGAAACCTGGTCCGTCCAGCGTTGCCCGTCCCACCAGCGGTACTCGTAGCGGCCCTCGGGATCCGATTGCCAGCTGCCGACTCCAGGACCAGTCACTGTTCGCTCCTTTGTGCTGTGGGGTTTCTCGACACTATGCCGTCGTCGCCTCGACGCTGGCATCCTTGCGACATGGCAAAGGAAATCGACCGGGTGCGAGCGCAGAGCGCCCTCTCGGTCATCAGGCAGCACCCCGGCATGGTGCTCTTCGCGGCATCGCCTGCTCTCGTAGCGCTGGCCGCCGTGTGGTGGCTCTTCGGCGCGGGCTGGGCTGCGCTGCTGCTGGTCGGGATGGTTGTCGGCGGGGGAGCCGTGGTCCTGATGAAGCGCACGTAAGGCCGCGGACGTGTTGCACGAGTTTCGCCGTGGGAGAAAGCCGTCTCAGCAGCGGTGTAACGGTGTAATCATGTAATCATGAGACAACACCACACACATGGTCGACGGTCGGGTCGCGCAGGCGGCTGGCAACAGGCCGATCAGCCGGACGCAAGCGACGCAGCTGAATGGTTCGCCGGGCGCCTGCCCGACTGGTTCGAGGGCGACCCCACTGTGGTGGTCGACCGTGAGGAGATCACCGTCATCGGTCGGCTGCCGGAGCCCGAGGCGCAGGAGAGCGAAGCCCGCGCATCGGGTCGGGCATCCCGGTTCCGCGAGGAAACCCGGTCGGAGCGGATGCGAATCGCCGACGAGGCGCAGGACAAATACGGGCGCAAGGTCTCCTGGGGCGTAGAAATTGGAGCGGTCGGCACCGACGGATATGAGCGAATCCTGTTCACCCACATTGCAGTTCCGGTGATGACGCGGCTGCGACAGCAGGAGCGCCAGGTGTTGGACACCCTTGTCGACGCAGGCGTCGCACGCTCCCGTTCCGATGCGCTGGCATGGTCGGTCAAGCTGGTGGGCGAGCACAGCGAAGAGTGGCTGACCAAGCTGCGCGACGCGATGCGCAACGTCGACGACCTCAGGTCAGAAGGCCCGCAGGTCTAGCTCCTTCCAGCTCTCGCTCGGCCTGCGCGGAGACGATCGAGAACCGTGTGTGCAACACGCGGATTCGGAGCGTGGACGCGGGCAGTTCGCGTTTAATGTCACGCAAGTCTGACTGATGGCCCGATAAACCATGCAGGGTTCACAAGGGAGTGACGCATGCACCACAGGAGACTTGCCCTTCTCGGGACAGTGGGCGTGATCATGACGCTGATCGCCGGCTGCGGCTCGGTCGGTGGCGGAGGCGGCGGTAGCAGCACCCGAGCGGCCGGAGCTTCCCAGGACCCGAAAGATATGACGATGGTCAATGTCGTCAAGATCAAAGGCATCTCCTGGTTCGACCGGATGGCCGTGGGGGACGAGAACTTTGCCAAGCGCACCGGAGTCGACACCCGCCAGGAAGGCGCGGACGACACCAGCCCGGAGAAGCAGATCCAGATCATCCAAGATTTGATTCCGCAGAAGCCGACCGCGATCACCGTGGTGCCGAACTCGCCGGAAGCGCTGCAAAACGTTCTCGGCCAAGCCCGCGGCCAAGGCATCAAGGTCGTCTCCCACGAGGCCACCGGCATCCAAAACGCCGACATCGACATCGAGGCGTTTGACAACGCCGCTTTCGGCAGGCAGATCATGCAGAACCTCGCGCAATGCATGGGCCAGCAGGGCAAATACGTCCAATTCGTCGGGGGCCTGGACTCGAAGACGCATATGCAGTGGGCCGGCGCCGCCCATGACATGCAGGTCAGCCAATTTCCGGGCATGACCCGCGTCGAGGATCTGATCGAGAGCTCCGACAACGAGCAGGCCGCCTACGAGAAGGCCAAGGAAGTTCTGGCGAAGTACCCGGACATCAAGGGCCTCCAAGGGTCGGCAGCCAACGACGTGCTGGGCATAGCCCGCGCTGTCCAGGAAGCCGACCTGCAAAACAAGGTCTGCGTGATGGGCACGTCGATCCCGTCGGCTGCCTCCAAGTACCTCGCCGACGGTTCGATCGACAAAATCTTCTTCTGGGACCCGGCGCTGGCCGGTGAAGCACAGCTTCAGATCGCGTTGATGCTCGCGCAGGGCAAGGCGATACAAGCCGGCACGAATTTGAACATCCCCGGCTACGAGAAGCTGACCAAGCTCGACGGCTACGACAATGTCTATGTCGGCGACGCGGCGTTGGAGGCCGACTCCAAAACCATGTCCCAGTACGGCTTCTGAGTCCGCACCAAAACGGCTCCGGCCCTGCCTGATCGACGTCTGAGGTCAGCCGACGCGTTCGACGCCGACGTAGGACGAACTCAGCGCCGCGGTCTGTGACAGCGGGTCGACCGGCCCGCCGTCGACGAGCAGGTTGCGGTTGGCGCCGAACGACTCCGGCGCCGCTCCGCCGCGTGGATCGAAAACCTTCGACCCCCAGCCATGATCGACGATGACGACGCCGCGGCGCGGCTGCTTGCTGACTGTCGCGGGCAGTTCGATTTCGCCGACCGGGGAGAAGACCCGCACATGGTCGCCGTCGCCGACACCCAGCGCCGCTGCGTCCTCCGGGTTGATCACGACCTCGTTCTTCTTGCCCGACGGGTGCAGGCCGGGGAGCTCGTTGAGCCACGAGTTCATCGAGTGGCGGCTGCGCCGGTTCGCCAATTGGAACGGGTAGCGCTCGGGCGCCACCGGATGCGGCTCGTCAAGCAGATCACGCGCACGTGCGACGAACTCGGGCGGCGCGGCGTGCACCTTCTTGTCGTCGGTCCGCAGCGCCCCTCTGAAGTGTCCGAATTCGCGCGGTCCCAGCACCCACCCGTGCGGGTGGGCCAACACATCACGCCATTTGATCCTGCGGCCGTTGAACTTTCGTCCGGTGGCCACCACCAGTCGGTCGATCCAGTGCGGACCGAACTCCAGTTGCGGCCTGCGCGTCGTTCGGGCGATTCGTCGGGTGGCGCCGATGAAGGTGTTGACGCCTTTCGCCTTGAACAGCGGTTTGCGCATGGCGATGGCGAGGTCGGTGAAGATCCGCCACTCCTGACGCGCCCCAGGCGGCGGTTCGACGGCCTTCGACCCGAAGTGCAGGTACGGCTCGTCGTGCATGTTGCTGGTGAAGGCAAGCAGGTCATCGCGTTCCAGCCAGTGCACGGCAGGCAACAGCCAGTGCGCGTGCCGGTGGCTTTCGCGCTGCACGAAGTCGATCGCCACCAACAGGTCCAGTTGCCCGAAGGCCTCGTCCAGCTTTCGTCCGTCCGGCCCGGAGATCACCGGGTTGCCACAGTTGATCACCATCGCGCGGATCTGACCCGGCCCGGAAGTGGTGATCTCGTCAGGCAATTCGCTGAGTGCGTGGGCCCCCGCAACCATCTGGCGGTTGCGCAGTCGGCTGTAGTGCGGCGTGGTCTTCATCCGGCCGGCCAGCCCGACGGCGTCGACGTAGCCGGGCTCGAAGCGTCGACCGCCCGGCCGGTCCATCCGACCGGTGATGACGTTGAGGACATGCCCCAGCCACTCGGCGACGGTGCCAGCCAGATGCATAGAGACACCGGTCCGGGTGACCACCATCGCCCGCGACGCGATGGCGAAGTCCCTTGCCACCTGTTCGATGTCGGCCCGCGGAACGTCGCAGCGCGATGCCAGGTCGTCGAGGTCGGCGTCGGCGACGAGCGCTCGCAGTTCCGCGATCCCCGTGGCGAGTTCGGCGCAGTCCTCTTTGTGTTCCAAGCCCTCCTCGAGCACGATCTTGACCATCGCCAACAGCAGCGCCCAGTCCTGTCCCGGCCGTACGGACAGGTGCACATCGGCCTTGTCGACGGTTTCGGTGTGCAGCGGGTCGACGACGACGATCCTCGCGCCCTGACGTTTGCGGTCCAGCGCCCGCTTCCATCCGCCGGGAACGGTTTCCAGCCAATTCCACGCGCTGACAGCCGGATTCGTGCCGACGAGCAGGAAGTAATCGCAGTTGTCGATGTCGGACACCGGCGCCATCAGCATCGAGCCGTACATCGCCGAAGCCACCACGTGCATGGCGTTCTGGTCGACCGAGCCGACGGAGTAGCGGCTGTGTGTGCCGATCGCATCCAGCCAGCCGTTGTAGAAGATGATGTTGGACGACGAGAAGCCCGCGGGATTGCCGTAATAGGCGCCGACGGCGTCGGGTCCGCCCGCGTCGATCGCCGCGTTCATTCGAGCGGCGATGTCGGCGATCGCCTCGTCCCAGGTGGCTTCGACATAGGTGTCGCCCACCCGGCGCATCGGGTTGAGAATGCGACGGGGGTGCTCGACGAGTTGATTGGCGGTGCGGCCCTTGGCGCAGAAGTCCCGCCAGGTGTGCGGGTTCTGCTTGTCGGGCGAAATCTTCGTGACCCGGTTGTCCTCGACCGTGACCTCGATGCCGCAGCAGGCCAGGCAGTACCGGCAGAACGTGTGGACGGTGCCGTTACTCATATCCGACATAGTGCCCGACGGATTTCCGCACGACTGACCGAATGCAATTGAGCGAGCTGCCTAATTACGGGTCACCTTTTCCCGCGAGCAGACGCAAAAGTGCCTTTGGACAGGCGTTTCAGGGTACTTTTGCGTCTGCTCGCCGGAAGAAGTCCTGCGAGGTCAGGCCTGCGCCATCGCCCAGTATTCGCCCCGGCGCGCCAGCAGCTCGGCGTGGCTGCCGCGTTCGACGATCCTGCCTTCCTCCATCACCAGGATCTGGTCGGCGTCGCGGATCGTCGACAGCCGGTGGGCGATGATGAAACTGGTCCGGGCGCGGCGAAGTTCCACCATCGCGTGCTGGATCAGCAGCTCGGTCCTGGTGTCGACCGAACTGGTCGCTTCGTCGAGGATGAGCAGCTGGGGGCGGGCCAGGAACGCGCGCGCGATGGTGATCAGCTGCTTCTCGCCTGCGCTGATGTTGCCGCCGTCGTCGCTCACCCTGGTGTCGTATCCGTCAGGCAGCGTGTGCACGAAGCGGTCGACGTACGCGGCGGTTGCGGCCTCGATGACTTCGTCCTCGTGGGCATCCGGCCTGCCGTAGGCGATGTTCTCGAAGATCGTGCCGCCGAACAGCCAGGTGTCCTGCAGCACCATCCCGATCCGCGACCGCAGCGACTCCCGGCTGACTGTCGCGATGTCGACGCCGTCGACGAGGATCCGCCCCGAGTCCACGTCGTAGAAGCGCATCAGCAGGTTGACCAGCGTGGTCTTGCCCGCCCCGGTGGGGCCGACGATCGCGACCGTGCTGCCGGGCTCGGCCACCAGCGACAGGTCCTCGATGACGGGCGTACCCGGTCGGTAGGCGAAGTTGACGTGCTCGAACTCGACCCGGCCGCGCCGCCCGTTGGATGACGGCAGCGGGGCCGACTTCTCCGGTGGCTCCTCCTCCGAGTCGAGCAGGTCGAAGACGCGCTCCGCACTGGCGATGCCGGACTGAAGCGTGTTGTACATGCCCGCGACCTGGGTCAGCGGCTGATTGAACTGTCGCACGTACTGGATGAACGCCTGGATGCTGCCCAGGGTGATCTGGCCGGTAGCCACTTGAATGCCGCCGACAACCGCGACCGCGACATAGCTCAGGTTGCCGACGAAGGTCGTGGCGGGCCCGACCAGGCCCGAGAAGAACTGCGCCCCGCGGCTGGAGTGGTAGACATCCGCGTTGCGCTCGCGGAACTGTTCCTCGGCTATTGCCCGGTGGCCGAATGTCTTGACCAGGTTGAAGCCGCTGTAGGTCTCTTCGATGTGGGCGTTGAGCCGTCCGGTGTTGGCCCACTGCGCGACGAACAACCGCTGCGACCGGCGCGCGATCTCGCGGGTGACGAACAGCGACAACGGCACGGTGACGACCGTCAGCAGCGTCAGCAGCGGCGAAATCGTCAACATCATCACCAGTACCGCGACGACGGTGAGCAGCGACGTGAGCAGTTGGCTGATCGTCATCGACAACGACGTCGAGATGTTGTCCACGTCGTTGGTGACCCGGCTCAACACCTCCCCGCGCTGCCGGGTGTCGAAATACTTCAGCGGGAGCCGATGAAGTTTGTCCTCGACGTCGGACCGCAGCGCGACCATGGTCTTTTGCACCACCACGTTGAGCAGTCGCGCCTGGATCCAAAGAAGAAGCGCGGCAACCAGATACAACGCGAGAGCCAGCGCAAGCGTCCGCCCGATGGCGGCGAAGTCGACTCCGCGACCTGGCACCAGGTTCATGCCAGACAACAAGTCGGCGAACGTGTTGTCGCCACGGGCCCTGGCGGCCGCGACGGCCTGTTCCTTGGTGATGCCCGCGGGCAGTTCACGGCCGATCACACCGTTGAACAACAGGTCGGTGGCATGCCCGAGGATGCGCGGACCGATGACACCGATCGCGATGCCGCCGACACCGAGCAGGATCACCGCCGCGGTCGGGCCGCGTTGCGGGGTGAGCCGCTTCACCAGTCGGACCGCTGAGCCCTTGAAGTCGCGGGAGCGCTCCGTCGGCGCCTGCACCATGCCGCGGATCGGGCGTCCGAGGGGCTGGGTCACGGCCTGCCTCCGATGCCGACTCCGACCGCCTGCGAGTCCGCGAACTCCGCGTACGTGGGACAGTCGGCGAGCAGCGACTCGTGTGTTCCGGTGCCCACCACCTTGCCGTCGTCGATGACGACGATCTGATCGGCCGTGGCGACCGTCGAGATCCGTTGCGCCACAATGATAACCGTTGCGTCCGCGGACACGTCCCCCAGCGCTGACCGGACCCGGGCATCGGTGTGCACGTCGAGCGCGGAGAACGCGTCGTCGAACAGGTAGATGGCAGGCCTGCGGATGACGGCGCGGGCGATGGCCAGCCGCTGCCGTTGGCCGCCGGAGAAGTTGATGCCGCCCTGCGCTACCGGCATGTCGAGGCCGTCGGCGTGAGCACGGACGAAGCCGTCGGCCGACGCCACCCGCAACGCTTCCCACATCTCGTCGTCGGTCGCGTCGGACTTCCCGTAGCGCAGGTTCTCGGCCACCGTTCCGGAGAACAGGTAACCGCGTTGCGGCACCAGGCCGATCGACGACCACAGCTGCTCGGTGTCGTAGTCCCGCACATCGATGTCGTCGACGCGCACGACCCCGGACGTCACGTCGTACATCCGGCAGATCAGGGACACCAGCGTCGACTTCCCCGATCCCGTGGACCCGACGATCGCGGTCGTGGTACCGGGCCGGGCGGTCAGCGAAACAGCCTGCAGCACAGGTTTATCTGCACCCGGGTAACAGAACGTGGCGTCGCTCAGCTTGATCGCACCATCGACGGAAGGCGGCCTGACGGGTTCGGCGGGGCTGGCGATCACCGGCTCGGTCGAGAGCACCTCGGTGATCCGTTCGGCACACGCCGCCGCCCGTGGCACCAGGACCAGGATGAACGTCGCGAGCAGCACCGCCATCAGGATCTGCATGAAGTAGGACAGGAACGCGATCAGCGAGCCCACCTGCATGTGGCCGGAGTCGATCCGCTTGCCGCCGAACCAGATGAGCGCGACGCTGGAGATGTTGATCACCAGCGTGGTGATGGGCAACATCAACGCCTGCCAACGACCCGCCGTCAGCGCGGTCTCCGACAACGCCTGGTTGGCCTCGGCGAATCGGCTGCGCTCGAAGGGCTCTCGCGCGAAGGCGCGGATCACCCGAATTCCCGACAGCTGCTCGCGCATGACTCGGTTGATCCCATCGATGAGTCGCTGCATGCCACGGAAGATGGGCAGCAGGTGCGACACCACCCAGTAGTTGGCCAGCGCCAGCACCGGAACGCTGACCAGCAACAGCCATGACAGCCCGGCGTCCTGATGCACCGCCATGAAGATGCCGCCGATCGACATGATCGGCGCGGTGATCAGCATGGTGCAGGTCAGCTGGACCAACAGTTGGACCTGCTGGACGTCGTTGGTGGTGCGCGTCAGCAGGGACGGCGCCCCGAACCGGGCCGTCTCGGCGGCCGAGAATCCCGTCACGTGGTGGAACATGGCCGATCGCAGATCGCGGCCGAAACCCATGGCGGCGCGCGAACCGAAGTACACGGCCCCGACGGCGCACACCACCTGCAACCCGGTGACGGCGAGCATCACGCCGCCGAGTTCGACAATGGTGCCGGTGTCGCCTTTGGCCACGCCGTCATCGATGATCGCCGCGTTGACCGTCGGCAGGTACAGCGAAGCCAGCGTGCTGATCATCTGGAGCACCGCCACGGCCGCGAGCGGCCAGCGGTACGGCCGCACATACCGCCGCAGCAGTGCCAGGAGCATCTGGTTACTTTCGCACACCGACCTGTCCGTCTTCGCGCCGCCCGACGCGCGTTTTCGGGGTCGAAAGGGCTGGTCAGCGTGTCTCTCAGGTTCACCTTGGGTGGCGGCCGCTACAGTGTGCGCTGTGATCCCCAGCAACCTGAAGCGGGTGGTCGCTGCGGCGGCCGTCATGATTCCGGTGTTGGCTGCATGCTCCTCCGGCTCCGATTCGGCCTCACCCGACGGCTCGTCGGGCCCGTCGCAGGCCCAGGGCGTCAAGCACGGACCCTTCTTTCCGCAGTGCGGCGGCATCACCGACCAGACGATCGCCGAGCAGACGAGAGTGTCGGGACTGGTCAACACCGCCAAGAACTCGATCGGCTGCCAGTGGCTGGCCGGCGGAGGCATCCTCGGCCCGCATTTCTCATTCACCTGGTACCGCGGCAGCCCGATCGGGCGCGAGCGCAAGACCGAGGAGCTGTCGCGCAACAGCGTCGATGACATCAACATCGAAGGACACGACGGCTTCATCGCAGTCGGCCAGGATCCGACGCTGGGGGCCAACCTGTGTGAAATCGCAATCCAGTACAACGACGACTTCATCGAGTGGTCGATCAGCTTCTCCGAGAAGCCCTTCCCGGATTCCTGCGAGGTGGCCAAAGAGTTGACCCGCCAGACGATTGTGAACGCGAAATGACCGGCCGAACTCGCCGCGTCGCCGCAGCCGTGATCGCCGTGCTCGCCGTGCTGACCATGACCCTCGGTTGCTCGCGGACGGTCGAGGGCACGGCCGCCAAGGCCGGCGCAGGCGACGTGCCCCGCAACGACGACTCGGCGAAGGAATACCCGAACCTGCTCAAAGAGTGCGAGGTCCTCACCGAGGACATCCTGGCCAAGACGGTCGGCGCCGATCCGCTGGACATCCAGAGCACGTTCGTCGGCGCGGTGTGCCGCTGGCAGGCGGCCAATCCGGCCGGCCTCATCGACATCACCCGCTTCTGGTTCGAGCAGGGCAGCCTCGACAACGAGCGCAAGATCGCCGATCAGCTCGAGTACAAGGTCGAGAGCCGCGCGATCGCGGGCGTTCCGTCGATCGTCATGCATCCCAACGATCCGAACGGCGCGTGTGGTGTCGCCAGCGACGCAGGCGGTGTGGTGGGCTGGTGGGTCAACCCGCAACAGCCCGGCATCGACGCGTGCGGGATGGCGCTCAAGTTGATGGAGCTGACGCTCGCCACCAGCTCCTAGCGCCGACGAGCGCTAGCGGGGCACGTGGAAAGTGACCAGCGCGGCGCTGCTCAGCGTCAGTTGGTCCCAGGGCTCCGCGGTGCGCAGCACGGCGATCGCCGAGGTCGGAAACTTCGTCGAGACGTGTTCGGCCGCAGTGGTGTTGCTGCCGTCGGGAGTCGCCAGGCCGAGCGCAACCGATGACATCGCCGGTTCGTGGCCGATCACCAGCAGGGTTTCCACGTCGGGGTCGACGCCGTTGATTTCCCGGATCACCGCGCCCGGCGTGGCGTCGTACAGCCGGTCGACATAGCTCACCGACGCCTCGATTCGCGTCCGCGCCAGTGTCTGGCGGGTCCGCGTCGCGGTCGAGCACAGCACCGCGTCGACGGCGGGGCAGTGTGCGCGCAACCAATCTCCCGCGAGCGCGGCCTCGCGTTCTCCGCGCGGGGCCAGCGGCCGCTCGTGGTCGGCCACTGCCGCCGGATAGTCCGACTTCGCGTGCCGAAGCAACATCAGCGTGCGGTAGCGGTCGGTCACGAGTTCACCGTAGGCCATGCCGACGCAGGTCCCGGGAGTTGTCGGCGAGGCGACCTACACTCGCCACACCTAGCAAAGACGCGGCAGGGAAGGAGGGTTGAGATGCGATTCGTGCATACCGCCGACTGGCAACTCGGGATGACCCGATACTTCCTCAACGGTGAGGCGCAGCCTCGGTATTCGGCCGCTCGCCGCGAAGTGGTCACCGGCCTGCGCGCACTGGCCGACGAGTCCGCCGCCGAGTTCGTCGTGGTGGCCGGCGACGTGTTCGAGCACAACCAGCTCGCGCCGCGGGTCGTCAGCCAGTCGCTCGAGGCGATGCGGGGCATCGGCGTCCCGGTCTACCTGCTGCCTGGCAACCACGATCCGCTCGACGCGTCATCGGTGTACACCAGCGCGCTGTTCACCGCCGAATGCCCGGACAACGTCACGGTTCTGGACCGGCCGGGAGTGCACAGGGTGCGCCCCGGTCTGGAGATCGTGGCCGCACCGTGGACGTCGAAGGCGCCCACAACCGACCTCGTCGCCGAAGTGATCGACGGCTTAGCGGCGGACGGAACCACCCGCGTCGTCGTCGGGCACGGCGCCGTGGACATCTTCGTGCCCGACAAGGACAGGCCGTCCCTGATCCAGCTCGCCGCCGTGGAAGCCGCGCTCGATCGGGGTGCGGTGCACTATGTCGCCTTGGGCGACAAGCACTCTCGCATGCAGGTCGGGACGACGGGCCGCATCTGGTATTCCGGCTCACCCGAGGTCACCAACTACGACGACATCGAGCCCGACCCTGGACATGTGTTGGTGGTCGACATCGACGAGGCCGACGAGGACCGGCCCGCGACTGTCGAGCCGCGCCGCGTCGGCCGGTGGAGGTTCGTGACCCTGCACCATGCGGTGGACAGCAGCCGCGACATCGCCGACCTCGACATCAATCTCGACCTGATGTCCGACAAGGAGCGCACCGTCGTTCGGCTGGCACTCACCGGATCGCTGACAGTGACCGACAAGGCCGCCCTTGACGCCTGCCTGGACAAGTACGCCCGGTTGTTCGCGGCGCTCGGACTGTGGGAGCGACAGTCCGAAGTTGCGGTGATCCCTGCCGACGGCGAGTTCGACGATCTCGGAATCGGCGGTTTCGCAGCGGCCGCCGTCGACGAACTGGTGGCCGTCGCGCGCTCCGACGGCGAGGACGCCGACGACGCTCGGGCGGCGCTGTCGCTGCTGTTGAGGCTCGTGGACAGGGGCATTGCATGAAACTGCACCGGCTGGTCCTGACCAACTACCGCGGCATCACCTACCGCGAGCTCGAGTTCCCCGACCACGGAGTGGTGGTGGTCTGCGGTGCCAACGAGATCGGCAAGTCGTCGATGATCGAGGCGCTGGACCTGTTGCTCGAGGCCAAGGACCGGTCGACGAAAAAGGAAGTCAAACAGGTCAAGCCGACCCATGCCGACGTGGGCGCAGAGATCGTTGCCGAGATCAGCACGGGCCCTTACCGATTCGTCTATCGCAAACGGTTTCACAAGCGCGCGGAGACGGCGCTCACCGTGCTCGCTCCCCGTCGCGAACAGCTCACCGGAGACGAGGCCCACGATCGGGTGCGGGCGATCCTCGACGAAACGGTCGACGTGGCGCTGTGGCAGGCGCAGCGCGTGCTTGAGTCGACGTCG
>Ga0164308_10000954_pt1 | contig 15589 bp, 13 predicted proteins | sample Whisoiple_246_MG_FD_109983 | JGI IMG/M metagenome (GOLD analysis project Ga0164308, IMG submission 109983) | Soil microbial communities amended with fresh organic matter from upstate New York, USA - Whitman soil sample_246_MG | ecosystem: Environmental > Terrestrial > Soil > Unclassified >...
CGGCTGGGCGTTCTCCCACGTTCCGGACCCGGTGGTGGAATACCGGCAGTGCCCGACGGCGATGTGCCCGTTCAGCGACGACAGGGTCTGCTCGTCGAAGACCTGGGACACCAGGCCGAGGTCCTTGAAGACGACGATCTGCGAACCGTCGGCAACCGCGATGCCGGCGGCCTCCTGGCCGCGGTGCTGCAGGGCGTAGAGGCCGTAATAGCTGAGCTTGGCGACCTCTTCGCCGGGAGCCCAGACACCGAAGACACCGCATTCCTCGCGGGGAGACGGATCGGCGGAGTCGTCGAAGGGGTGCGCGGATGAAAGCGCCGCACCCTGGTCACCGCCGCCACGGACGGTGGGCATCGGCAGGGACGTCGGAGGGGATTGGGTCGCGCCGGACAACGGACCAATGACCACGAAACCGTGCTCCTCTGCGAGCGAGTCATACCAGGGGATCAGCGGTACCCCACTGTACCTGCTCGGCGCGGGAATCCCTGAGCCGACAACGCTTGTTCAGCTCGCCTGATGGTGACGCACCCGGCCGCTGCGCGACCGTCACGCCGGCGTCTGCACCGGCTCGTCATCGGCGGCGACCAGGGCCGACGACGGCTCCAACTGCGCCCGGTACAGGGCCCGCACGGCGAGGGCCCTGTGCAGGTGGGCGGCGGTGTCGTCGCTGAGCGCAGACGCCAGTTCCTTGTCCGCCGACGACGAGACGATGAAGTAGAGCGCCGCGAACACCCCGAGGAAGCTGGCCACCCGGAAATGCTCTGCGGTCAGCACGTACGTGTGATTCGCCACAGTCACGTCCCACCAGACCTTCGGCTCTGCCGCGGACCAACTGGCGGCCACCGAGAGATCGACGGTGAGGATGCCGAACAGCAGGAAGAACACCATCACGAACAGCCCGACCACGGCGGCGACCAAGGCCCGTCCCAACACCGACAGCAGCCGCAGGTTCAGCCGCTCGCCGAACGTCGGGGCCGGGTCGGCGTAGCGGATCGGCCCGGCCGGCATCAGCTGCCGCGGCACCAGCCGGCGGAACCACGCTGCGTCGGGCTCGATCCGGTGCTGATGCCAGTCGACGCCGTCCTTGCGCAGCAACGCCAGCACGGCCACCGTCCCGACCAACACCATCGTCAGCACCAACGGCAGCCCGGACAGCCGGCCGATGGACATCCAGGTCTCCCCGGTGAGGAAGAAGAACGTCACCGCAACCAGCAGCAACGGCAGGACGTGCATCATCCCGGAGCCGCTGCGCCACACCGTCCTGGCGAACCAGCCGACGGTGAACACCGCCATCTCCGGGATCCCGACCGCCGTCATCAGATAGGCACCGACGACGGCGACGATCACCGCACCACCGATGAACGCGGCGCCGGTGCCGAACGACAGGTCGGTGACCAACACCAGGTCGAGCGCGAGCCCGAGAATGACGGCAGCGCAGGCGATCAGGGCGAGCGGCCGGGACAACACCGACCGCGGTCGACTGTGCCCCTGCACGCAGGCCGGCAGTCCGTTGGTCCGCAGCCACCGCTCGGTCGGCGCCCGCCCGACCGGCCCGATCCGGACCGGTGCCGCGCGGGTTTCCGCCGGCGGCCGGTCGGAGCCGGCCGATGCCGGTGGAGGCGAGGCGTTCGGTGGATCCGGCGGTGGCACCGTCATCCCTCGTCCTGGTTCTCGGCCGGCAGTTGCAGCGGCAGCACCCCGGACAGGTCGGCCCGGGATCCACTGGCCCGCACCCGCCCGTCGGCGACCGCCTGTGCCCATGCCAGCTCGCCGGTGACCAGCGACAGCCAGGTTGCTGCGTTCATCTCCACCACGTTCGGTGGCGTGCCCCTGGTGTGCCGCGGCCCTTCGATGGCCTGCACGGCGCCCTGCGGCGGCACCCTGATCTCCACCGACCTGCCGGGATGGACCTGGGCGATCCAGCCCAGGGTGGCGCGCACCGCAGTTCGGGTGCCGGCGGCATCGAGCGGGTCGACGGCATCCCTGGCGAGGGCGATCGCCTCGACCACCTGATCGCGGGTGACGATGCGTCGGGCCATGACGCAAGAGCGTAGATGCGGGTGTGCTGCCCATGCCGTACCCATCCGCTGCGCGTTCGAGTACGGATACTCATGGTGTGAGTACCCAACGTCACGGCGCCCGGTTGTCGACCACCTCCTGCCCTGCCCAGCCGACGGCTGCAGTGCTGGTGTTCCACGGCGGTGCCGCCGATTCCACCGCGCCGGTCTCCCGGTTCAGCCCTGCCGTCCTCAGGCTGATCCCGGTGGCCAGGGCGATTGCCCGCGCGGAACCGTCCGTCGCCGTCTACCGACTCCGGTTCGGCGTCCGGGGCTGGAACGGCCTCGGCACGGACGTCCTCGCGGACGCCCATCAGGCGTTGGCGGACATCGCCGGCCGGCAACCTGGCCTGCCGATCGTGGTAGTCGGCCACTCCCTGGGCGGCCGGGTGGCGATGGCCGTGGCCGGTACCCAGGTGACCCCCGACTCCCGGGTGGTGGGAGCGGTCGGGCTCGCCCCATGGGTCGAGGAGAGCGACCCGGTGACGTTCCTTGACGGGATCGGGCTGGCGATCGTGCAGGGCACCCACGACAAGGTCGTGCCCGAACCGTCGACCCGCCGTTGGCTGGCCAAGGCCCGGGCCGCCGGCGCGATCGTCACCTCGACGATCATCGAAGGCGGTGGGCACACCATGCTGCGGTACCTCCGGCAGTGGCACGCGCTCACCGTGGACGGGGTGCGCTCCGTGCTCGCCACCGCCCGGGACCAGCAGGACCGCCGTCAGCAGACTGTCCGTTCTCCTGCAGAGCCGCCCAACGCGCGGACCTGACCGCCGCCGGTATCCGGATGCCGAATTGTCCCTTTGGTGGTACTCCTGAGATCCACCCGACGGCGCCCTGACCGGCGCCCCGGATCCGCAGGAATCGCGAGGGGCAATGACGTCGGTTCGCCGCAACATCTGGCACCTGGGAACAGCCCAGGACCCCTGGCACCCGATCACCCTCTCCTATGCGCTCGGCGTACGGGCCATGCAACAACTGCCGATCACCGACTCGCGCAGCTGGGCCTATCAGGCCGCCATCCACGGCACGCACCAACCGGACAAGCCGGCCGGTGCCCCGTGGAACGAGTGTCAGCACGCGACCTGGTACTTCCTGCCCTGGCACCGGATGTACCTGTTTCACTTCGAGAACATCCTGCGATCCCTGCTCCCGACGCAGCGCAGGGCCGACTTCGCGCTTCCGTTCTGGGACTACAGCAGCGGCGCCCCGGGCAACGCACTCCCGGTGGCGTTCCGGGTGCCCACCATGCCCGACGGCTCGCCGAACCCGCTGTTCGTCCCGCAACGTCGGGCCGCGGTCAACGCCGGTGCCGCACTGCCCGACGTCGTCACCAGCACGGCATCCGCCCTGGCCAAGACCTCGTTCACCGCCGCACCGCTGGGCGGTGATCCCGGCTTCGGCGGCCCGCGAACGGGTTTCGCGCACCAGGGTCCGGCCTTCGGTGAGCTGGAGGCACAGCCGCACGGACCGATCCACGTGATCGTCGGCGGCAACACCGGGTTGATGACCGATCCGGACACCGCGGCCCAGGATCCGATCTTCTGGCTGCACCACGCCAACATCGATCGGCTCTGGGAGGTGTGGACCATCAACGGCGGCACCAACCCGGTGCTGAAGGTCTGGCTGGACCGCTCCTTCCGGCTGCGTGCCGCGGACCGCAGCTCGGCGCGGATGAAGACCCGCGATGTGCTGGACACCGTCGGCGGGCTGGACTACACCTACGAGTCGCTGCCGGTCCGGGCCGGCGCAGCGGGAGGCGGGCGGACGGTGCCCCCGAAGAAGCCACAACCACTGTTGATCGGCACCAATGCCGACCCGGTCGAGGTCAGCCGCGCCGGCGCGAGCACCTCGATCGCCGTCACGCCGTTGCCTGAACCGCTGGCGGCCGCTGCGGATCCGAGCCGGCTGTACCTGAACGTCGCCGACATCGAGGGCGACCGCAATCCGGGCATCGTCTACGGGGTCTACCTGAACCTGCCGGCCGACGCCGGGTCGGTCACCCGCGCAGACCATCTGGCCGGGTTGGTGTCGTTCTTCGGAATCGAACAGACCGGGCCGGCCACCCGGGGAGGCGGCCACGGGATGCGGTACAGCTTCGACGTCACCGAACTCGTCGACCGGCTGCGAGCGGCCGGCGCATGGGAGCCGGATCGGTTGTCCGTCTCGTTGCTGCCCGCGTCGGACGAGCTGGAGCCGGAACCGGAACCCGTCGCCGCGGGCGCGCAAACCCCGGTCAGGGTCGGCACTTTCAGTCTGTATCAGGGGTGAGCCAGGTGCGGGCTGCGCCGGGTGTCGCGCGGGCGAGGACGCCGGCATCCCCCGGCCGACTCGCCAGGCGTCCGGAGGCCGTCCCCCTTGCCGCCACCGCTTTCGCCTGGGTCGCACTGCTGGCGATCTCTCCGCTGGGGTGGTGGATGCTGCGCGGGGCCGACCCGGCCGATGTCGGGCATACGGGTCACGGCGGTGTCTTCACCCCGTCCGGGATGGCCATGCTCGCCCTGATGACGACGGCCATGATGGCGCCGCTCGCGATACCCGGCGTGCGCACGGTCGCCTTCACCAGCCTGTGGTGGCGCGCGCGCCGCGCCGCGCTCTGGTTCTTCGCCGGGTTCATCCTGACCTGGACGGTGATCGCCATCGTGCTGGCCCCGTTCGCCGAAACCCTGGGCGGGCTGCTCGGCGCACCGGCAACGGCGGCCGGCGTCGTGCTGCTGCTGTGTGCTGTGGCCGAATTCGACCCGCGCCGCGATGATCTGGCACGGTCCTGCGACCGGCCGATCAGGTTGCGCGCCAACGGGTTCGACGCCGACGTCGACTGCTCGCGGTTCGGCATCCTGAGTGCCTGCCGCGGAGTGCGGCTCTGCGGGTTGCCGATGCTGGCCATGCTGGCCCTGCCGTCGAGCCTGCTGCTGATGGCCCTGATCACCGCCGTCTCGTTGACCGACCGGATCACGCAGAGCCGCCACCGGGTCGCGGTCGCTGCCTGTTGGGCCGCGATGGGTGCCGTACTGCTGATCTGATCGCACGATCGGTATCGCTCGGGCGAGATTCGTGCTCTGACCTCGAAACGGCAAGCCAAGGAGGCGTTCGCCATGACGTCGATCGCGCAGAACATGTCCGCCATCGGATTCGCGCCGGTCATCGCGATCCTGCACAAGGAGCAGAAGTCCGAGATCCGCTCGTTGCGGTCGAACTTCTCCGCCCAGGCGGGTTCGCCGTTGGGCGGTGCGTCCCTGGTGGCCGCCCGGCTGGCCGGCGCGCAGGACGTCGACCCGGCGCAGGTACGGGTGTACCCGAACCTGGGCATCGTCTACGGCACCGTCGACGCCTCCGGGCTGGCCGCGTTGAAGGAGGACCCTGCAGTACGAAAGGTCAACGCCGCCAACCCGTTCAGTCTGATCCGGCCGGTGTCGGGCGCGGAGAGCACCTTGGTGGGACAGCACACGTGGGGCCTGGAGGCGATGCACGTCCCGGAGGTCTGGGCCAAGGGGCTGACCGGTGCCGGGGTGAAGGTCGCCCACCTGGACACCGGCGTCGACGGTGAGCATCCGGCACTGGACGGGGCGATCGCGGAGTTCGCGCAGTTCGATCTGGCCGGACGGATCATCCCCGGAGTGGTGGCCACCGATTCCGATCAACGAGATGGCCATGGCACGCACACCGCGGCCACCATCGCCGGGCGCGCGGTGCGGGATCGGCACGTCGGCGTCGCACCAGGTGCCGAGCTCTACTCGGCGATGGTGATCGAGGGCGGCGATGCCGTGGCCCGGATTCTCGGCGGGATGGACTGGGCGGTCGGCCAGGGCGTCCGGATCCTGTCGATGTCGCTGGGCATTCGCGGCCTGGTCGCCGACTTCCTGGACATCGTCGACATCCTGCGGGACAACGGTGTGCTGCCGGTGATCGCCGTCGGCAATGAGGGCCCCGGCACCAGTCGGTCGCCCGGCAATTACCCCAAGGCGTTGTCGGTGGGTGCGTACGGAATCGACGGCGCGGTCGCCGACTTCTCCTCCAGCCAGCGGTTCAAGCGGCGCAGCCAACCACTAGCGCCTGACCTGGTCGCTCCCGGCGTCGACGTGGTCTCCGCACGCCCGGGTGGCGGCTGGCGCACGCTGTCCGGTTCGTCGATGGCGACCCCGCATGTCGCCGGCCTTGCTGCGCTGCTGCTCGAGGCCAAGCCGGAACTCACGGTGTTCACACTGGAACGAGCCATCTTCAGCTCGGCGCAGCGCGGCACGATGGACCTCGAGCGGGTCAACCGCGGAGCGGTGGACGGCCTGCGGGCGCTGGCGGCCGTAGCGCCCTGATGTGTCACGGTCCGAACGCAGGAGAACACCCTGAGTGATACCTGGCTGGCGTTCGCTGCCCATAAGGGTGGTTCTGCACCACTCCTGAAGGTTGTTGTTTACGCTCAGCTAACAACTCCCTTGCACGGGAGCCTTCCGCCGAGCGTGTCGGCCCGACGAACGAGGTTCCGCCGTGACCGATCCCACCCGTGGGTACCCCGTTCCGCCGCCACCTCCGGCCCCGCCGAGCCATCGGACGGCCCGGAACCCGGCGCTGATCATCGCCGCCGTCATCGCGATCGTGGTGGTGATCGGCGGCGTCGTCGTCGCGGTGACGGTGTTCAACCGGGACGACTCCGCCGCGGCTCCGGCGCCGACTGCGGTCACCCTGGAGGCTGCGGCCGACGCGGGCACCGATCCGTTTCTGGCTGCGACGGGCATCACCGAGGTCCCGGCCTTCCCGGACAGCGTGGTCGCCGTTGCCACTGATCTCCGCGGCAGCCTGCCGACCGACACCGGCATCGGCACCCTGGCAGCACCCGGCACCATGGCCGAGCTCTACGGGGGTCGTCAGGCCGCCACCCCTGCGCTGTATGGCGGCAGCAGCGAGCAGACCGTCTGCGACGTCGAACAACTCGGCGATTTCCTCGAGGGCAATGCGGCGAAGGCCGCTGCCTGGGCAACGGTGCACGGGATCGAACCGGCGGGCATCCGTACTTACCTGCAGACGCTGACTCCGGTTTCCTTGCTGCAGGACACCCACGTGACGAACTACGGCTTCGCGGGCGGCGTCGCGACCCCGCGGCAGTCCGTCCTGCAGGCCGGAACCGCCGTGTTGGTCGACCCGTCCGGTCTCCCTGTCGTCCGCTGCGCGTGCGGTAATCCGCTGTCCGCACCGACCGTGATCGGGTTGCCGTCGGCAGAATTCCTCGGTGCACGGTGGACGGGATTCGTTCCCGGCCAGGTACTGCGCGTCACCTCGAGCACGGCCGTCCCGTCGTTCACTCTCGTTGATCTTGCCGACGGCACCGCCTTCGAACGGCCGGCCGGCGCTGCCATCCAGCCGACCAAGGAGCCCGGCGTCGCACCGACCGCCGACGGTCCGCCCACCATCGTCGTCGTCGACTCCGGACAGGACGGATCCGGCGCCGTCACCGGCCTCGTCTCGGCGAGCACTGACGGCCTGAACTGGGTCACCCTGCTCACCACGCAGGGTTCGCTGTCCGGGGTCGGACATGGCGAAGGAGTCACCGTCGTCGTCGGCGGTGACGACGCGACCGGCGGCACCGTTCGGAGCAGCCGGGACGGGACACAGTGGGCCGACCCGGTCGCGGTGCCCACGGTGCTGCAGAAGGTGGGTTACGGAAACGGCCAGTGGATGGCCGTCGGCACCGAGCAGGACGCAACCGGCGGTGCGGTGGCCGTGGTGTACACCAGCCCGGATGCCGCGGTCTGGTCGAAGCTTCCGGGCAGCACCGGGATCACCGCGGCATCCAGCATCCAGGTCGGGTCGATCGCCTTCGGCCAGGGCCGTTGGCAGATCACCTACCTCGCGCGCGACACCGACGGGCGCGGTTTCGGCGAATTGGGGGTGGTGGCCAGCACCGACGACGGTCAGAGCTGGCAACCGGTGGTGGCTGCGGGGAGCATCCCCGCCGGCTATTCCATGCAGCCCGTGTCGTTCGACCTCGCCTTCGCTGCAGATCAGTGGGCGACGGTCGGCTACACGATCGACGACGTCACCGCCGACATCGGCAGCATGCTCGGACAGTCCGGCACCAGTGCCGCAGGCACCGACTGGATGGTGCAGCCGGTTCAGCTGGTCGACACCTACCTGGACAACCTGGCCTGGGCCGGCGACGGCCAGTGGTTCGCCCGCGGCGGACTGAAGGGCGGGATGACCGGCGCCGCCACCGATCATGCGGTTTACGCCAGCACTGATCTGCAGAACTGGACCCGGCTCAGCAATCCCGGCGCCGGGTTGATCGCCGACATCGCGGTGACCCGCTGGGCCTCGCTGCCCACCCCGGTGGGCGGTCCTGCCGTGACGACCGCTGCGCCGACCACCTCTGCGGCGGGTCCGTCGGACGCCGGCGGGTGCGTCGACGGTGATCTGACGTTCACGGTGTCCCGACCGGCGGCCTTCCCGACCTGCGCGGCGATGATCGCCCAGTGGCGCAGCTTCACCGCCACCGGCGGGACCGAGACCAGGCAGGGCGACTGGATCTGCCGGCTGCCGGCCGGGTCCGAGCCGGGCCAGTGCGCCCTGTCGGACACCGACATCTACTTCACCGTCGGGGCTTCCGGGACCGCTACGGCCACCGGCGCTCCAACCGCGGGTGCATCGGCGGCCGGGTCCGGTGATCTCGGGCTGACGGTCCCGATCTCCCGGCCCGCCTGCGACGGGACGGGCATCGTGCTGCTGCTGGCATCCGTCACACCGGGTGCCTACGCGGCAGAGATCCAGGCCGGGCTGGAGGCGAATCCCGGCTCGTCCTACCTGCGCACCGACCAGGCCTGCAGCTCGTTGAGCCAGGCGACGGCTGACGGCAACCCGATCTACGCGGTGTACCGGGTGGCCGGCACCGACCAGGGAGCGGTGTGTGCGGCGGTCCGGGCAGCCGGTGGCGGCGCCTACGGCAAGTGGCTCGACAACACCACCTCGCCGAGCTCGGTCATCGCCTGCGGTTAGCACCCTGGCCTTTCGGGTCGGGAGGGCCTAGCCGACGAGGGCCGCGACGAACCTGTCCGCCGCTGCGGAGTCGGCGTACGGCAGGAACAGCGACGGCTCGATCAGTTCCACCTCGAGGACGCAGAACTGCCCGGCATCGTCGCGAACCAGGTCCACCCGGGCGTAGGTCGGCGTCCCGAGCCGGGACGAGACCAGGTCGACGGCGGCCCGGGCGACCTCGATCTGATCGGTAGTCGCCTCGTGCGCTGCGTTGGTTTCGGCGGCGAACAGCTCCTCGACCAGCCCGGCCCGCGGCAGCGCGACCCGCTTGCTGGCGGCGTGACTGTACCGACCGTCGAAGAACATCAACGGCCATTCACCTTCCGTCGCAACGGATGTCAGGAACGGTTGCACCAGGACGGTCTGACCGGTCGCGTGCAGTCGGTCGACATGCGCCACCGCGGTCTCGCGCTGGTCCGCGCCATAGGACGCGGCGTCCCGACTGCCGGCACCGACCGCCGGTTTGACCACGAAGTCACCGGCCGGGAAGGTGGCTGCGGTGCCGGGTGGCAGGAAGACGGTGGGCGTGATCGGGACTCCGGCATCGGCCAGTTCGGCCAGATACTGCTTGTCCAGGTTCCACCGGACGGTGTCCAGCGGATTCACCAGATCGCTGAGCCCGGCGACCTTCTCGAGCCAGGCCAGGAACTCCGGCAGCCGCTGCGGGTAGTCCCAGGCCGATCGCAGCACGACCCGGTCGAAGCGCGACCAGTCCACTGTCGGGTCGTCCCAATCGAGCACCTCCACCGGCACCCCGGCGCGCTGCAGCGCGGCCAGTGCAAGCGGCTCGTCCTCGTCCTGCCCCCTGGCCTCCCGGGTGGTCACCCACGCCAACTGTCGGATCATCCGGTCACCGTAGCCAAGGCTCTTCCTACTTCCTGCTCGTTGCTCCGGTTGGCCCGTCCGGGCGGAGGCACCGCGTGGGAGTTGTCGCTCTGTGCACAACCTCGGTGTCGCCACCATCGCGGTCTAGCATTGCGTCAGCACGTGTACGTCCGGCTGGGCCACCAGATGGTCCGGCACCCAGCAGCCTCGAGAAAGGTGGCGGATGACGCTCCAACAGACCGATCCGGAGCTACTCCGCCAGCTCGACGATGCCGTCCGCACCGGTGAACCGGTGCAGGCCGTCGTCAAGCTGCACCGCACTCCCGGCAAGGCACCGGTTCCGGCCGTGGTCGAGGAGCAGACCCGCAAGGCGGTCGATCGGACGGCCGAGGCCACCGGCGAACACCCCACCGACGTGCACGTGATGGGCCGCCTCGCCACCGCGTACATCTCCGGATCGGAGAAATTCCTCCGCGAGTTCGTCGAGCAGCCGGAGGTCGCATCCGCCGTCGCGAACCAGGTCTCGTCGCCGTCGAGCGAATCTCTGCCGGAGTCGCCGCGGGAGTCGAAGGCCCTCGACCCTCGCCTGCGCTGAATCTTTCGAGCGGTTTTGCCAGGCCGCGAACCTGGGAACTGGATCGTCATGCAGATACCAGCGTTGCAGCAACTGACAACCCACGTCGGCCCGTTCGTTTCGGTGAGCATGGATGTATCGCGCAACGACGAGCGAGCGGTCAGCGAGGTACAGGTCCGCTGGCAGGACCTGGAACGCAAGCTGACGTCGGCAGGCGCACCGGCTGAAGTGCTGAGCCGGATCGGTGAAGTGGTGGTCGAACCCACCGGAGAACCGGGTCACCAAGGGCGGCTCGTCATCGCCGATCGCGACGGCATCGCGCTGAACCTGGTGCTGCCCGCTCGCCCGACCCGCAACGAGGCGTTCTACGGGCCGGCACCGCACGTGTTGCCGGCGTTCCGGGCGCTCGCCGAGACAGTGCCGTACCTCCTCGCATCGATCGACCGGACGGGAGCGGACATCACCGTGGTGGACGCGCTCGGAGCAAGCGTCGACACGGTCGAGGTGCAGGGCAGCCATGACGTCGTGCACAAGGTGGCCGGCGGGCAGATGTCCGGCCGCCGGATCCAGGCCAGGGCCGAGGACTCGTGGGAGCGCAACGCGGCGGAAGTGGCCCGGGAGTTGGAGGAGTTGATCTCCCGGCACCACCCGGCCGTGGTGCTGCTGGACGGCGATGCCGTCGCCGTGTCGCACCTGCTGGATGCCGCGAGCGGCCGGCTCAAGGAGCTGGCGGTCCGGCTGAAGTACGGCGGGCGGGGCAGCGGAGCGTCCACCAAGTCCCGGGACGCCGAGATCGCGGGGGTGCTGGTCGGACAGCGGCGCTCGGCGAACGCCGCGTTGATGGACCGCTTCGGCACCGAGGAAGGGCGTCAGGAAGCGGCCGTCCAGGGCCTCGAATCGGTGGTCGATGCCGCCCGGCGCGCACAGATCGGCGAGTTGCTGCTGCATGACGACCCGTCGTCCACGCACACCCTCTGGCTAGGACCCGGCGCCGGTGAACTCGGCACCACCGAGGAAGAGGTGCGCTCGATCGGTGCGGCCGATGCCGTCAAGGTGCGGGCGGACACGGCCCTGGTGTGGACCGTGCTCAGCACGGACGCGGGGGTGACGTTGCTCGATCCGGACGACCGGGCGTTGTCCGACGGGATCGGCGCCTTGCTGCGCTGGTCGGACCGGTCGACCCCGCACGATGCGATCCCGAGCATGCCGGGGCACGGGGCGGTGCAGGGCGCTCACCACCGCGGCGGCTGACCCGGGCAGACCGTTGGGAGTGAGGTCGGCCCTTGATGCCTCTCGTTTCGCGGTGCTGTCTCAGCCGAAGAGTGCGGGCAGCGTGCCGGCCCAGGCGGCGCGCAGCTCGGCCAGCGACAGCCTTGCGATGCCCTGGATGTCCAGCGCCTGCTCGTCGGCCGCACCGGTGTCACCGGCATCGACAACGCCGATCTTGACCCAGGGCTGCCGTCGCACCGTGCACATCTCGGTGAACCGCAGCTCTTCGGTGCGCGGCACAGCCACCAGCACCCGGGCGGCCGATTCGGAGAACAGCCAGACGAACGGGTCGGCGTCCGGGGGCAGAACGATCCGGGCGCCGGTCTCGCCGGCCAGGCACATCTCCACGACGGCCTGGGCGAGGCCACCCTCGGAGAGATCGTGGGCGGCCGAGATCATGCCGTCCCGCGACCCGGCGATCAGTACCGCGCCGAGTGTGCGCTCCGCCTCCAGGTCCACCGCCGGCGGCAGACCGCCCAGGTGCCCGTGCACCACGTCGGCCCAGGCCGAGCCGTCGAATTCGTCCCTGGTGACGCCGAGCAGCAGCAGCGTCTCGCCGGTGTCCTGACCGATGCCCGGGATGGTGCGGCGGCGGACATCGTCGATGACCCCGAGCACGCCGATCACCGGCGTCGGCAGGATGTTCACCCCAGCTGTCTGGTTGTACAGGCTGACATTGCCGCCGGTGACCGGGATCCCGAGCTGGGCGCAGCCGTCCGCGATGCCGTGGATGGCCTGCTCCAGCTGCCACATCACACCGGGATCCTCCGGGGAACCGAAGTTCAGGCAGTCGGTGACGGCCAGCGGAACGGCACCGGTGGTGACTACGTTGCGATACGCCTCCGCCAGCGCCAGCTGGGCCCCGGCGTAGGGATCGAGCATCGTGTACCGACCGTTGCAGTCGGTGGCCATCGCCAGACCCCGCTCGATGGGGCGCCCGTCGCTGATGTCGCTGCTCTCGCCGACCCGGACGATGCCGGCGTCGGCGGGCTGCGCGAGCACCGTATTGCCGCGAACATACCGGTCGTACTGGTCGGTGACCCAGCCGCGAGAACACAGGTTCGGCGACGCAATCATCCGCAGCAGCAGGTCCCCCAGCTCACTCGCCTCCGGCCTTTTCAGATCAGCAGAAGTGTTGGCCTGCAACGCGTCCTGCTCCACCGGGCGGGCAACCGGCCGCTGGTAGACGGGGCCGTCGTGTGCCACCGACCGCGGCGGCACGTCAAGCACGGTCTCGCCCTGGAACTCGATGGTCAGCCGGTCGCCGTCGGTGACCTCGCCGATGACGTCCGCCTGCACCTCCCACTTCGCGCAGACGGCCAGGAACGCGTCCACCTTGTCTGGTGTGACGACGGCGCACATCCGTTCCTGTGATTCGCTGGACAGGATCTCGGCAGGGGTCATGCCTTCCGCCCGCAACGGCACGTTGTCCAGCACGATGTGCATCCCGCCGTCACCGGCGGACGCGAGTTCCGAGGTGGCGCAGGACAATCCGGCTCCGCCGAGGTCCTGGATACCGACCACCAGGCCGGCGGCGAAGACCTCGAGCGTGCACTCGATCAGCACCTTCTCGGCGAACGGGTCGCCGACCTGCACCGACGGCAGCTTGCGCCGCGACCCACCCTGGCCGCCGTTCTCGTCGTCACCGGCGAAGGTCGCCGACGCCAGCACCGACACCCCGCCGATCCCGTCGAGCCCGGTCCGCGAGCCGTAGAGGATGACCTTGTTGCCGGCGCCCGATGCGTGGGCGGTGTGCAGATCCGCGCTGCGCAGCACCCCGATGCAGGCCGCGTTCACCAGCGGGTTGCCCGCGTACGACGCGTCGAAGATCACCTCGCCGCCGATGTTGGGCAGACCCAGCGAGTTGCCGTAGCCGGAGACGCCGGCGACGACGCCGGGTACAACCCGCTGCGAGTCGGCGGCCTCTGCCGGTCCGAAACGCAGCTGATCCATCACGGCGACCGGGCGCGCGCCCATGGCCAGGATGTCGCGGACGATGCCGCCGACCCCGGTGGCCGCGCCCTGGTACGGCTCGACGAATGAGGGGTGGTTGTGCGACTCGATCTTGAACGTCACGGCCCAGCCATCACCGATGTCGACGACGCCGGCGTTCTCCCCGATCCCGGCCAGCATCTTGCTGCGCATCTCGTCGGTGGTGGTGGCGCCGAAGTAGGCCAGGTGCACCTTGGACGACTTGTATGAGCAGTGCTCCGACCACATCACCGAGTACATCGCCAGCTCGGCGGCGGTCGGCCGGCGACCGAGGATCTCCCTGATCCGGGCGTACTCGTCGTCCTTGAGTCCGAGCTCGGAGTACGGCTGTTGGACGTCCGGCGTGGCCGCCGCGTGCTTGACCGTGTCGAGGACGGCGTCCAGGTCCACGAGATCCACCGCCCCGACGGGATCGGTGACGTCGAGCAGGTCGGCCGCGGTCGGGTGGGCGATCTGGTCGGTCACGTCAGACCCCCGCCGTCTGCAGCGAGCCGATGAAATCCTGCACCGAGAAGAAGAGTCCGAGTCCGTCGTCGGTCGGCCCGGTCAGCGGGTCGATGGCGTGTTCGGGGTGCGGCATCAGGCCGGCGATCCGGCCGTCCGCACTGCAGATACCGGCGATGTCGCGCAGCGCGCCGTTGGGATTGCCCTGGGTCGGCGCATCGCCGACGTAGCGGAAGAGCACCCGGCCCTCCCCTTCCAGCTCGTCCAGGACGTCCTCGCCGGCGACGAAGCAGCCCTCGGCGTTCTTCATCGGGATCAGGATCTCGGCGCCGGGCTCGAATCGGGCGGTCCAGACCGACGAGGTGTTCTCCACTCGCAGCCACTGGTCGCGGCAGATGAACCGCAGGCTGGCGTTGCGGATCAGCACACCGGGCAACAGGCCCGCTTCGCAGAGGATCTGGAAACCGTTGCAGATGCCCAGTACCGGCATGCCGCCGCGCGCTGCCTCGATGACCGACCGCATCACCGGGGCCTGTGCCGCGATCGCCCCGGCGCGCAGGTAGTCGCCGTACGAGAAGCCGCCGGGTACCACCACGGCATCGACCCGCTTCAGGTCGGCGTCGGCGTGCCACAGCGGGACGGCCTCGGCTCCCGAGTACCGCACCGCCCGGGCGGCGTCCACGTCGTCCAGAGTTCCGGGGAAGGTGATGACGCCGATCCTGGCGTTCGTCGCCTCGGGCACGGCGGGGGTGGCCGACGTGGTCACAGGGCTGCCTCGGGCGCGGCCAACGCCGGCTCCGAGTGATGGTTGTTGCCACCGAGACGGGACACCGTCCAGGTCTCGATCACCGGGTTGGCCAGCAGCGTTCCGGCGATCTGCTCCAGGTCGTCGTCCGACACCGAATCGTCGACCTCGAGGTCGAAATGCTTGCCCTGACGGACCGAGCTCACGCCCGGGTGCCCGGTCCGGGCCAGCGCGGCCAGGATGGCCTTGCCCTGCGGATCGAGGATTTCGGGCTTGATGACGACATCGACTGCCACGCGCGCCACGGCGGTGCTCCCAGTGGGTTCAGGTGCGGTCAGGGCTGGTTCGTGCTCCGGTCGGGCCTGTTTCGCGTGCTGGTGGGCGCCGAGCCTGCTCACCTGTCGAGGCGGCAGCGACTGCTCGGCGCCTCGTCGTCCACAGAATGCTCCGGTGCATCCGACCGTCCGCAAGCCTATCGCGGGCGGCAGGAGCCCCGGCCACACCGGCCACCGCCCCACCTAGCCGCCCCCCCCCCCCCCCCCCCCCCCCCCCCCCCCCCCCCCCCCCCCGAAAGGTCACAGACCCCGCCCCGGTCCCCCCCCGCAGCGCCCCCCCCCCCCCCCCCCCCCCCACCCTCCTTTTTTATACCGCCCCCCCCCCCCC